>Ga0126378_10004352_pt1 | contig 10797 bp, 9 predicted proteins | sample PanSoiMetPlot_23_FD_92587 | JGI IMG/M metagenome (GOLD analysis project Ga0126378, IMG submission 92587) | Tropical forest soil microbial communities from Panama - MetaG Plot_23 | ecosystem: Environmental > Terrestrial > Soil > Tropical forest > Bulk soil | place: Panama | collected 2016-02-17
AAGGCGCCGGCCTATGACCCGGCCGGCATCAGGCTGATCACCTCGAGCGTGCGGCGGCCGTCGCCCGATTGCCTCGACCCGAAGATCCACCACAACAACCTGCTGCCGTCCATCCTGGCCAAGATCGAGGCGAACGCGGCCGGCGCGGATGACGCGATCATGCTTGATCACCGTGGGTTCGTCGCCGAGACCAACGCGACGAACCTGTTCCTCGTCGCGGCCGGGCGGCTCGGCACCCCGGCCGCGGTGGCGTGCCCGGAGGGGATCACCCGCGCGGCGGTGCTGGAACTGGCAACGGGCGCGGGGCTGGCGTGCGAGGTCGGCGACCTCAGCCTGACCCAGTTCTACGCCGCCGACGAGGTGTTCGCGACCGGCACCATGGGGGGCCTGACGCCCGTCATCGAGATCGACGGGCGGGCGGTGGCGGACGGCACGCCGGGCCCGGTCACCAAGCGGCTGGTGGAGCTGTTCGCCGACCTCACCGCCCGGTCCGGCACCCCGGTCGTGTGACGAGCGCTCAGCGCGCCCCCACCCCGCTGGCCTTCATGATCGCGGAGCCGGGGCCACGTGGAATTGCGCGCGCGGCGCAGGGCAGACTGGGCGCATGGCCGAAGCAACCGCGGTTCCGGTGACAGCCCTGCCCAATGGCGTGGACATGCCGATGATCGGGTTTGGCACGTGGGGGCTGCGCGGCCGGGACGGGCGCGCCGCGCTGCGCGCGGCGCTCGACACCGGCTACCGCCACATCGACACCGCCACCATGTACGGCAACGAATCCGACGTGGGCGCCGTGCTGGCCGAGAGCGGGCTGAGCCGGCTTGACGTCTTCATCACCACCAAGCTGCCGCCCCGCCGGGCCGGGCGGGAGCACGCCACCCTGGCGGAGAGCCTGCGGGCGCTCGGCACCGATCGCGTGGACCTGTGGCTCATCCACTGGCCGGTGCCCGGGCCGATGCTCAGCGAGGTCTGGCGGGACTTCCTGGCGCTGCGCGACCAGGGGTGCGTCCGCGCGGTCGGGGTGAGCAACTACTCGCTCGCCCAGATAGACCGGCTGATCGAGAGCACCGGGCAGGCGCCCGCGGTCAACCAGATTCCGTGGAGCCCGGCGCGGCACGACCCGGCCCTGCTCGCCGGGCACGCCGAACGCGGCGTCGCGGTCGAGGGGTACAGCCCGCTCAAGGGCACGAACCTCGATCATCCCGTGCTTGCGGGCATCGCCGCCAGCCACGGCGTTACGCCCGCCCAGGTGGTGCTGCGCTGGCACCTCGAGCACGGCATCACCGTGATCCCCAAGTCCTCGCACCCGGAACGGGTAACGGCCAACTTCGACCTGCTCGGCTTCTCGCTCACGCCGGAGGAGGTCGAACGCATCGACGGCCTCCCCCGCCGCTGACCTGCCACTAATATCGATAAGGAGTTCAGCGATGGCTGACGAGCACGCCCACCACGACCCCACCTTCTACCGCTCCCCGGGCGACGCCGCGGCCGGCCCGCCGGAGAAACTCGCCTACGTCGCCGCGTTCTCCCGGCCAGCCGACAAGCCCGACGCGATCGCGGTGGTGGACACCGACCCCGCCTCCGGCGCCTACGGCACCGTGGTCGGCCTCACCGAGCTGCCCTATACGGGGGACGAGCTGCATCACTTTGGCTGGAACGCCTGCTCGAGCGCGCTGTGCCCGACCGGGTCCCACACCCACGGGGACCGGCGCTACCTGGTGGTGCCGGGCCTCCGCTCGTCCCGCATCCACATCCTCGACACCAAGGGCAACCCCCGGCAGCCCGAGGTCGTGAAGGTGCTCGGCCCCGAAGAGCTCGCCAAGCGGGCCAGCTACTCGCGCCCGCACACGGTCCACTGCGGGCCCGGCTACCTGTACGTGTCCTGCCTGGGCGGCGGCAACGGCGCCGATGGCCCGGGCGGCGTGGCGCTGCTCGACCACGGCACGTTCGAGGTGATCGGCCAGTTCGAGGAGGACCGGGGAGACCAGTACCTGGCGTACGACGTGTGGTGGCACATCAACCACAACGTGATCGTCACCTCGGAATGGGCTACCCCGTCCATGATGGAAGACGGGATCGTGCCCGAGCTTCTGCTCGGCCGCAAGTACGGCCACCGGCTGCACTTCTGGGACATGACCGCCCGCCGCCACGTCCAGACCGTCGATCTCGGCGACCAGCACCAGATGGCGCTGGAACTCCGCCCGGCCCACGACCCGGCCAAGAAGTGGGGATTCGTCGGCGTCGTGGTCAGCGTCGAGGACCTGTCCGCCTCGATCTGGCTCTGGCACGAACAGGACGGCAAGTGGGCGGCGGCGAAGGTCATCTCGATTCCCGCCGAGCCCGCGCCCGCCGAGAACCTGCCGCCGCTGCTGCAAGGCTTCGGCGCGGTGCCCCCGCTGGTGACCGACCTGGCCCTCTCGGTGGACGACCGGCACCTGTACGTGTCCTGCTGGGGCACCGGCGAGATGAAGCAGTACGACGTCACCGACCCGTTCCACCCGCGCGAGACCGGCTCGGTCAGGATCGGCGGCATCGCGGGGCGCGCCGCTCATCCGGCCCGCCCCGGGCAGCCGCTGGCGGGTGGCCCGCAGATGGTCGAGGTCAGCCGGGACAGCAAGCGCGTGTACTTCACCAACTCGCTGTATGGCACCTGGGACGACCAGTTCTACCTCGACGGGGTCGGCGCCTGGATGGCGAAGCTGAACGTCGGCGACGGCGGCGGGATCGGCTTCGACGAGCGGTTCTTCCTGGAGGGCGAGGTGTTCCGCGGCCGCCGGGTGCACCAGGTCAGGCTGGAGGGCGGGGACGCGTCCAGCGACTCCTACTGCTACTCGTCCTGAACGGCTTGCGCCCCCGGGCCCGCGGCCCGGGGGCGCAACCGCTACGGCCCGTGCGGCAGCGTCAGGCCACGATGGTCCACTTCGACCCGTTCCACCGCTCGATCAGCACGAAGTCCGGGCCGGTCTGCGGGAGCCAAAGCCAGCCGCCCAGCACGGCTGGGCGAGGCAACCGGAGCCGGTCGCGCGCGGGGCACGCCAGCGGAAACGGCTGCCTCACCGGCGTGCCCGGCGAGGGCAAGGCGGGTTCCGTATGCTGTCCCGAGGGCTCGGCGCCACGAGGCGCTGACCTGGCAGGCGGGAGGGAACCGTGGTCACGCACGACATGGCCTGGGCGAGCGGCACGCCGTGCTGGGTGGACCTGGGCGCCGATGACACCACGAATGCGGGGACGTTTTACGCCGGGCTGTTTGGCTGGGACGTGCTGCCCGGGCCACCGGAGGCCGGCGGGTACGTCATGTGCATGAAGAAGGGCCGGCCGGTGGCGGGCATAGGGCCGAAGCAGGGCCCGCCGGGGGCACCGTCGGTCTGGACCACCTACATCGCCACCGACAGCGCCGACGAGACCGCCGGCAAGATCAAGGCGGCGGGCGGCCACGTGCCTGTGGAGCCGATGGACGTGCTGGACGCGGGCAGGATGGCGATCGCCGTGGATCCGGGCGGTGCCGTGTTCGGGATCTGGCAGGCACGCGCCCACATGGGGGTGGGGCTCGCGAACGAGCCGGGATCCCTGTGCTGGAACGAGAACCTCAGCCGCGGCTTCGACCGGAACAAGGCCTTCTACCAGGCGGTGTTTGGCTACGAGTACGGTGACATCGGCGACGCCGGGTTCCGGTACTCGACGCTGAAGGTCGGCGGCACCGAGGTCGGCGGGATCGGCGAGCTAGACAGCAGCTTCCCGGCCGAGGTACCGGCGAACTGGTCGGTGTACTTCGCGGTGGACGACACCGACGCAGCCGTCGCCACGGTCGTCGCGGCGGGCGGGAGCGTGATGCGGGAGCCCTGGGACACGCCGTACGGCCGGATGGCCGTCGTCGGCGATGACCAGGGAGCGGTCTTCTGCCTGATGAGCATGTTCCGGCCGGGCGGTGCATGACCCCGGCGGGGTGCCGGGCATGACCCGCCTTGCCCGGCCAGGAACGGCTGGCGCGCGCTGACCACGCCGGTCAGGGCGCCCCGACCGCGACCCTGGCCTCCTCGGCGAGCAGCTTGTCCGCGGTCATGGCGGCCGTGGCGCGTGCCCAGCGCCCGGTGGTGGCAAGGCCGACAAGCACGACGAGCAGGCCGCACCCGGCCACGATCCACCAGCCCACGTGGCTGGCCTGGGTGAAGCCTGCCCGGAACGGGCCGTGCAGGGAGGATGTCACCGCCGACCCGACGACCGCGACGCCGAGGGACTGGCCGACCTGCCGGCTGGTGGAGGCGATGCCGGCGGCCACCCCCGCCTGGGCGCGGGGCATGCCGGACACGGCGGTGTTGGTGATCGGCGGGTTCACCATGCCGTTGCCGATGCCGAAGACGACGTAGGCGAGCATCAGCCACGGGACCGGCGTGGCAGCGCGCAGGTGCGTGAGCACCACCGCGCCGGCTGTCATCATCACGCCCGCAACCAGCAACGGTGCCCGGGGCCCCCGCTGGCCGGTGATCCTGCCCGACAGCGGCGACGCGAACACCGTCATGGCCGCCATCGGCAGCGTGTACAGGCCGGCGTACAGGGCCGACAGCCCCCGCACGTCCTGCAGGTACAGCGTGTTGAGCAGCAGGAAGCCGCCGAGCGCGGCGAACGAGGCGATGGCGATCAAGGTGGCCCCAAAGAACGGGGCGCTGCGGAAGAACCGCAGGTCCAGCAGGGGCTCCCGGCGCCGGGACTCATAGGCGGCCAGCGCGGCCGCGGTGATGCCCGCCAGCGCGAAGAGGCCCAGGATGGTCGTGGATTCCCAGCCCGCCCGCGGGCCCTCGATGATCGCATACGTGAGCGACGCGAGCATGACGATGACCAGCACCTGCCCCACCGGGTCGGGCCGCCGGGGCCGCGCGGCGCGGGACTCCGGCACCACCATGGCGGTGAGCACGATGGCCGCGATCCCGACCGGGATGTTGACCCAGAAGATCCCCCGCCAGCCCACGGCGCCCACAAGCACCCCGCCAAGGACCGGGCCGAGCGCCATGCTCACGCCGAAGACGGCGCCCCATATCCCGATCGCGCGTGCCCGTTCGCGCGCGTCGGTAAAGGTGTTCGCGATGATCGACATCGCCACGGGGTTGAGCATCGAGCCACCGACCGCTTGCAGCATCCGGAACCCGACCAGCCACCCGAGGCTCGGAGCGAGGCTGCACAGCAGCGAGCCGAGTGTAAAGGTAGCCAGCCCCACCTGGAAGGTGCGCCGCCGCCCGACCCGGTCACCGGTGGAACCGGAAAGCATGAGCAAGCTCGCGACGACGAGGGTGTAGGCGTCCACCGTCCATTGCAGGCCGGACACCGACGCGTGCAGATCCTTCTGGATGGAGGGCAGCGCGACGTTCACGATCGTGGCGTCGAGCCCCACAATGAACAGGCTCAGACAGCAGACCGCCAGCACGGCAAGCCGCTTCCGGCTGCTGAGTTGCTGCACACCGCTCCCTTGCTCACCGCGTCGCCCGCCGGCCGTTCTCACCGGCTGGCCCGCCCGGCTGGGTCCTATGTCACGGACCAGCCGGATCCGGTCAACACTTGCGAAGATACAACTAACGGCTCCGCCGCCCCATAACCGGCTGGCTTCCGTCACCGGAACGCCGGCACATCGGCGCCATCCCGGCGCGAGCCCACGTCCCCGGCGCGAGCCCACGTCCCGGCGCGCGCTGGCGGCCGGCGGCAGGCAGCGCGGGACGTGGTTGACTGCTGGCATGGCACGTGATTCCCTGCCGGTCCTGTTGTTCGAGTCCGCCGCGGACTGGGATGCGTGGCTCGCCGCCAACCACGGCGATTCCCCCGGGCTCTGGCTCAAGATGGCCAAGAAGGGTTCCGGCGCCCAGAGCGTCTCCTACTCGGACGCGGTCGACGCCGCGTTGTGCTACGGCTGGATCGACGGCCAGAAGGGACGCCTCGACGACGGCTACTGGCTGCAGCGGTTCACCCCGCGGAAGCCGGGCGGCAGGTGGTCGAAGATCAACACTGAGCGCGCCGCGGCACTGATCGAGACCGGCCGGATGCGGCCCGCCGGGCTGCGCGAGGTGGAGCTGGCCAGGGCGGACGGCCGCTGGGACGCGGCCTACGAGCCGCAGTCACGGATCGCCGTGCCGGATGATCTAGCCGAGGCGCTTGCCGCGAACGAGCGGGCACGCGAGTTCTTCGCCACCCTCAACGGCGTGAACAGGTACGCGATCCTGTACCGGGTCACCAGCGCGAAACGCCCGCAGACGCGGGCCAAGCGCATCGCCACGTTCGTCGCCATGCTCAGCGAGCACAAAAAGCTCTACCCCTGACCACCGCCCCGTCACGGAGGCGGCGCACGCTGTCCTGGCCGTTCCGTTCGGTGCCTGGGCCACCGGGCCAGACCGGCCTGCGGGGCCCGGGGTCCCCGCCGCCCGGCCGGGCCTGCCCGCGGGTTAGTTCCTCGCGGGGTCGGCCGCCCCTGCCATCGCTCGCACAAGCACCCTGGCGCGGGTACCGTGTGGCGCACGGGCCCGCCCGCGGAATGGATGCCTTCCGCTCGCTGGTTACAGGGTGGTAGCGGCCCAAGGCAGGAGGAAGTGATCATGGTGCGGGATGGTGGGGACCTCTTCGAGGTCGACCCCGGCGCGCCGCAGCTCGGCGGTGCGGTCATGCTGCACTACCTGGACGGCTTCATTGACGCGGGCTCGGCGGGGCGGCTGCTGACCGCGCACCTGCTTGGCAGCCTCGAGCACGAGGCCGTGGCCACGTTTGACGTGGACCGGCTGATCGACTACCGGTCCCGGCGTCCGGCGATGACCTTCGACAAGGACCATTGGGAGGACTACGAGGCTCCCGAGCTCGCGATCCACCTTGCCAAGGACGGCGCGGGCACTCCGTTCCTCATGCTGACCGGCCCGGAGCCCGACCACGAGTGGGAGCGGTTCATCACCGCCGTCCGCACCGTGACCAGCCGCCTCGGGGCCGAGCTCGTTGTCGGCTTCCACGGCATCCCGATGGGGGTTCCGCATACCCGCCCGCTCGGGGTGACCGCACACGGGACCAAGCCGAAGCTGGTGGCCGGCTCCCGCCCGATCGTGGACCGGCTGCAGGTTCCCGGCAGCATCGCCTCACTGCTTGAGTTCAGGCTCGGCGAGGACGGCAAGGCGGCGGTCGGCTTCGCCGTCCATGTCCCCCACTACCTGGCGCAGGCCGCCTACCCCGCGGCGGCGGTCGCGCTGCTTGAGTCCGTGACCCGGACCACCGGGCTGTCCCTCCCCGACCAGGCGCTCCTTGACGCCGCCCGCCGTACCGACGAAGAGATCGGCAGGCAGGTGGAGGCGTCGGAGGAGATAGCAGAGCTGGTCCAGGCGCTTGAGCGGCAGTACGACGCGTTCGTCGACGCGGCCGCGCGGGAGAGCCTGCTGGGCGATCAGGCCCTGGACATGCCGACGGCGGACGAGCTCGGGGCGCAGTTCGAGCGCTTCCTCGCCGAGCAGCAAGGCCGCACCGACTCCCCCGACGCCTGAAGCAAACGACCAGGCGATCATTCCGCGCGGCCGCCGACGGGCCGTCGGGAGGGTGAGTTCGGCGGCGTTCCGGCCATGGTCACTGACCCGGCCGCCGTGTCCGTCCCCACGCCGCCCAAGCGAGACACCGAATTACTGTGTGTCACATGCGCGTGACTAGACTTGTTTTGCTCGTCCTGGGCTGGCCGAGCAACATCCGGGGGTGAGGCGATGAGCCGACCCGTCGCACGGAAATGCATCGCGCCGGGCACCACCGTGGCGCCTGGCGAGGTCCTGGTAGCGACCGAAATCGGGGATCCGGCGCGCGGCCTGGCGCCCTGCCCCGCCGCGCCGCTGGTGGCCGGTGTCCTGCGCCGCCGGGGGGTGCGGGTGAGGTTCGGTGCTGTGCCGCACTTCGCCGAAGCGTCGCAGGCCGACGACGGTGCGGTCCTGTTCGTCACCTCGGCGCTGCAGCGGGACAGCGAGGCCACCGGGATCGGCGCCGCCGCCGCCGCGGTGGACGCGGTGGCGACCGCGGCCGCCCGTGCCGCGGTCGAGCAATGGTCGGCCGTGGTCGCCACCCGGCGGCTGCTCCGCGCGCCCATCCCCTGGTGCGACGGCGCGCGCCAGGCGATGGAACGGGCGGAGAAGGCGGTTGCCGCCGGCCCCGTCTACGTGTACGGCCACCTGGCGGGCAGCCCGCAGGCGCTGGCCGGTCTCGCGGAGGCGGGCGCGCATTTCACGAACACCCTCCAGGACATACCGAACGGGGCTACGGTGCTGATCCCGGCCCACGGTGTCGCGCAGCCCGTGCTCGACGAGGCTGCCGAGCGGGGCCTGACGCTGATCGATGCCACCTGCCCGCTGGTCAGCGCGCTGCAGAGGGAGGTGCAGCGGTTCGCGGCCCGGGGTGACGACGTCATCGTGATCGGCCCAGCGGCACATCCGGTGGCGGCCGGGCTGGCCGGCCACGCGGGCAACCGCACGGTCGCCGCGCAGACTCCGGCGGACGTGGGCGGCGTGGTAGCCAACCCGCGCAGTGTCTCTTACGTGCTGCAGCCCGGCATTCCTGTCGAGGACACGGCGGCGGTCAGCACCGCGCTGCGTTCCCGGTTCCCCGCCCTTCGCGGCCCGGACCCGGACGGGTTCTGTTACGCCGCCTCCGACCGCGCGGGAAGCGTGCGGGCCGTCGCGGGCGCCTGCGACGCCGTGCTGGTGCTCGGTGCGGACAATGACGCCGACACGCGGTGGCTGGCCGGGCTGGTCCGCGCCAGTGGCGCGAAGGCACACGTGGTCGCCGATCTCGGTGCGATCGTCCCCGACTGGCTGGCCGGGGTCGCCGCGATCGGCCTGGCACAGTCCACAAGCGCCCCACCCGCGCTGGCCGACGAGGTCACCGCGGCGCTGGCGGGTCTTGGCCAGCTGAGCGTGACCCGGCGCCAGGTCACCACCGAACTCGCGGGGCCCTCGCGCCGCGAGTGACGCGCAGGGCGCGGGCCCGCGCCTTCCACGCCAGCCCCCGGGCACCGGCTGGACGTCGTCACTCCCGGTTCCGGGCCGGCGGGCCGCCACGCGATACTGGTGCGGGCCCAGACTGAGTACGGGTCCGTGCACACCGGCGGAGGCCAGCATGCTCTTCCCCACGTCACTCGTTGGCAGCTACCCGCAGCCCGACTGGCTGATCGACCGCGAGCGCCTGCGACACCGGTTTCCGCCGCGCGTCCGCGCCCGCGAGCTGTGGCGGGTGGATCCCGCCCACCTGGAAGAGGCGCAGCGGGACGCGACCATGCTCGCCATCGGCGCGCAGGAGCGGGCGGGCCTGGACATCGTGACCGATGGGGAGATGTGCCGCGAGAGCTACTCGAACCGGTTCGCCACCGCCCTCGACGGGGTGGACATCGACAACCCCGGCACCGCCCTGGACCGCAGCGGGCACCCGAACCCAGTGCCGCGCGTGACCGGCGACATCCGGCGGCGCCACCCGGTCCAGGTGGAGGACGTGAGCTTCCTGCGGGTGAACACCAGCAAGACCGTCAAGATCACGGTGCCCGGCCCGTTCACCATGGCTCAGCAGGCACAAAACGATCACTACCCAAGCACGAGGGATCTCGCGCTCGCCTATGCCGAGGCGGTCAATGAGGAGATCAAGGACCTGTTCGCGGCCGGTGCGGAGATCGTCCAGCTTGACGAGCCCTACCTTCAGGCACGCCCGGAAGAGGCCCGCCGCTACGGCGTCGCGGCACTCAACCGGGCGCTGGCGGGAATCACAGGGACGACGGCGGTGCACCTGTGCTTCGGTTACGCGGCGATCATCCACGAGCGCCCGTCGGGGTACTCCTTCCTGCCCGAACTGGCCGAAGCCGACTGTGACCAGGTGTCGATAGAGACCGCCCAGTCGAACCTGGACTGCTCCGTGCTCACCGCGCTGGCGAACAAGACGGTCATCCTCGGCGTGCTCAACCTGGGCGATCACACCGTGGAAACGGCCGAGGACGTGGCCGCGAGGGTGCGGCGGGCTCTGCCCTACGTGCCGGCCGAGCGGCTGGTGCTCGCACCGGACTGCGGCATGAAGTACCTGCCGCGCGATGTGGCATTCGGCAAGCTCACCGCCATGACCGCGGCAGCGGCCCGGCTGCGGGCGGAAGCCGGTCACTAGGCCCTGGCGCATGCGGGGCGATGCCCCTCAGCAGCTCTGCGTGCCGTGCTGGTACAGCAGGTTGAGCGTCCCCCGTTCCAATGTGGTGGTCCGCCCGGAGGGCGACCGCCACTCGACATCGAAGGAGTGGTGATCGTTCGCCTCGAACGTGCCCACGGGATTCACGAAGGTGAATGAGAAGGAGTCGTGAGGGCCAGCCGGGACGAACCGGACCGCTTGAGGCTGCATGAGAGGGCCGCCGTCAACGCGAATCTGGAAGCTGGCTGGCGCCCCGTTCAGTTCCACGCTGAGCGTGGCGGATACCTGGCCGATGGCACAGATGTTGAGCCCGCTCAGGCGCCCGATGCGCCTGGACGTCATGCTCGATGTCGACGACGAGGTGGTGGTGAACTTCGACGCCTGAAGGTCCAGCGACCCGCTGAACCCGCCCGACGCGCGGAGCGCGCCAGCGGCCGCCAGGCTCACGGCGGGAACCCCCACCACGATGGCGGCCGCCAAGCCCGCTACGAAGATTTTCTTCATGCAAACCTCCCCGTTACGTCCCCTTTTGCCTGCTGGAAACGATGCCGGGAGATACGCCCGAACGCAATGGCTGAGTAACACAAATCCATGCGGCGGCCCAAATCGGGCAACGGCAGGCGATGGCTTCGCATGGGTTGGGGGCACCCG
>Ga0126378_10004354_pt1 | contig 10795 bp, 3 predicted proteins | sample PanSoiMetPlot_23_FD_92587 | JGI IMG/M metagenome (GOLD analysis project Ga0126378, IMG submission 92587) | Tropical forest soil microbial communities from Panama - MetaG Plot_23 | ecosystem: Environmental > Terrestrial > Soil > Tropical forest > Bulk soil | place: Panama | collected 2016-02-17
ACTGGACCAGTATGAGCCCGGCCACGCCAAACGCCTGGAGATGTTGCGAGGCCGGATCGATCCCAATCAGTTCAACCGCGTTGCCCGGCGTTTCCAAATGCCGGCCACCCAAGTCCGGCCCTCAGCTGCCGCTCCCACGCCGGCGGCGCCGGCGAACGAATCAGAGCCAACAGTGCTCGAGGACTTCATCCTGCAGGCCGAGATCTACTTGCAATACGGCATGCGCTCCAAGGCGCTGGAGCGATTGGAGCGCGTGAGCAAGCTCTTCCCTCGCGAGGAGCAGAACAACGAAAAATTGCGCCACCTTTACATCTCCGCCGGGTTCACTCCGCCCTATCAAACAGCCGGTGCGCCAGGCAGGACGCCGGCCGCAGCTGCAGCCGCGGCTTCTGCCCCAGGAAAAACGTTGAACCCTGCCGCGACCACGGCTTCTCGCTTCGAAGAAAACGCCGTCGACAACTTTGCCCGGGTAACCGAAATCACGCGCACCATCTACCGGCAAACCAGCGTGAAGAGTGTGCTGTTCGCGGCAGTGAACGATATCGGCAAGCATTTCAACGCCAGCCGCTGCGTGGCCGGCCTGTGCACGGTGGGAAAGCCACCTTCGGCGGCGCTGGAGTTTTGCGCGCCGGGCATCAAGCAGTCCGACGTCATGTCCATCGTGAAGCTGATTGCCTTGACGCAGAACCTGGCTGCCAACGGTCCTGTAGCTATCAGCAATGCCGCCAACGCGCGCGAACTGGAAACGGTGCGCGAAATTGTTCGCGCGCTGGGCATCGAATCGCTGCTGGCGGTCCCGCTCATGGACTCGGGTGAGCAATCGGGCATTCTGATCCTGGAACAGTGCGGTCCCCGCCAGTGGCAGCAGACGGACATCGTGGTGCTGCGAACTATCGCCGAACAGATGGTGCTGGCCGTCAGCAACGCCCGGCTGCGCACCTTGATGAAGACCTTGGCCGTGACCGACGAGAGATCGGGCCTGCTCAAACGCTCTTCCTACCTCGACGTCCTGCTCTCCGAAGTCCGTCGCTCCCTGCAGCAACATGCTCCGCTTACCCTGATGCTGCTCCACTACGGCAAAGCGTCCACGCTGCTGAAAGAAATCGGCGAAACCCAGGTCGAGAACCTGATGCAGCAGATCAGCCAGATTCTGGCATCGCACATCCGCCAGAACGATGTCGCCGTGCGCTACGATACCACCAGCGTGGCCCTCGTCCTATCCGATACCACCGAGAAAAACGCCTTCCTGGTAGTGGACAAGATGAGGAAAGTCCTGGCCTCGGTCAAGATTCCAGGCAGCGACCGCAATCCCCCGATGAGCGTCGGCATTGCCGAAGCCGTGCTGCTGGAGAAATTCGACCCCGCCGATATCGTCACCGAAGTCATCAACCGCGTGGAAACGGCCCTGGAACTGGCTCGCGCCGAAGGCGGCAACAAAGCCCATTCCGTGGCGGCGAATTTAGAGCCAAATGTGGCGTAGAAAAGCCTTTAGCAATTAGCCAATACCCCTTACCGCGGATTTACGCGGATAAACGCGGATCTTACAAATGAATTCTGAAATCTTCGCGGGACTCGGGTTGAGTTTGGCCGTCCCTTTCATGCATGAATCCGCGTTCCTCCGCGTGAATCCGCGGTAGGGTTTTGCCTTGGCTAATTGCTATTTGCTATTTGCTTCTAAAACGCGAACATCACCTGAAAATCCAGGCGGCGGTTGGCTGACTGGGTGTTGAACACGCCTCCTGCCAGCGCCACGGACTGGCCAAACAGAGGCGAGTTCAAGTTGCCGATAGGCGGCGCGGGATTCACGTTATTGAAAAGGTTGCGCGCGTTGGCGCTGAAGGTCAGGCTATAGCGCTGTGTCGTTGAGCGTTCCCCGGCAAACATTCCGCCCATGGGCCCGCCGGGGCCGCCACGCCCACCTTCCCGGCCGCCGCCTCCTGGCCCCCCGGGTCCATGCCCGCCGGGTCCCATGCCGCCTCTTTGGTGTTGCGGGCCGCCTTGTTGCGGATTGTTGCCGGCTGCACTTTCCAGTTTCGGTCCCAGGCCAAAGGTTTTGCTGAGGCGCAGGTTCACCGTGAACTGACTGGGACTGGAGCCGAAATTAATCGGGATGGTAGGCTGGCCCGGTGCTGGGGCGCTATCAAAATCGCCCCACTGCGTGTGGTGGAAATTGGCGGCCAGCGTATTTGACGTGGCGAAGGCGGGACGGTCGTTGAAAATCGAATCGCCGTTCAAATCTGTACCGGTGGTGATGTCAAAGGGAGCCCCTGAGTTCGCTACGATGAACGGGCTCACACGGAAGCCACGGGGCAGTGCGATTGTGCCCCCGAAAAAGAGCCGATTGCGAACATCGTATGATGCACGCCCATAGTCTGCGGTGATCCCCTTGGTTGGATCTGAAGGATAGCTGGTAGCTCCGGCACTATCGGCATTAGCGTAGTTCAGAACGTAGTAGCTGAAGAGAGTCAGCCTGGCGCCCGCGCGCATGTTGAACTGCGTGATCAACTGGTTCTGCTTAAACACACCCTCTGACAAGTATTCGAACGCCGGGTGCGTGCTCGGCGTCCCGGCGTTGGTGTTGACTGCGAACAACTGATGAACGCCCTGGGAGTGCAGGTAGGTCACGGTGAGCGTGGAATTCCGGGTGAGCTGGCGCTCGACTGATGCTGCGGCCTGGACGGTGTAAGGGGTACGCAGCTCAGAGCCGATTTTGAAAGTGGTGGTGGTAACGGAAACACTGCTGACTGTAGGCAATACCGGGTATGTAGTGTAGAAGCTGTTTAACGCGCTCTGGTTCTGGCCCTGGGGACCAACCGTCACGGTGTACTGTTGCTCATTGATACCGTTAAACCGCTCCGCCTGCATGATCAGATTCTGCGCGAAGCGATCGTAAAAGATGCCGAAACCGGTGCGAATGATGGTCCTGGGCGCGGCATTTTTCTTGCCGCCCAGCCCCCAGGCCAGTCCCACGCGCGGCGCCCAGTCTCCGTGGTCTTGAATGCCATTCTGGGTCTCAAAACGCAGGCCGTAACTGAGCGTGGCGTTGGGACGGATCTTCCAGTCATCCTCCGTGTAGACACCCGCGTCCACGAACGAATCAGAAACCAGTGGATTGCCTTTTACGAAGGTCAACTGGCTGGGAATGCCATGTGTGAAATTATCCTTGGCTGTGGCGATGATAGCTTTCGTGGCCGGATCCACGGTTGCCGCGAAGATATATGTGCCGTTAAAGCCCTGGGTTGATAAGTTGGACTCAGCTGTAACCCGAAGACGCCCGCCGAAGCGCAAGAAATGATTGCCGGTGTTCAGAGAAGTATAGTTTTGCAGCTCGTAGTGGTTATCGACGACCGAACTGACGCCAATCGGGTTGCCGCCGTTGGTAAAAAAGCCCAGAACGTTCTGCTCGGGAAGAGTATTGATGGAGTTCAGATCGGTGCCACTGCGTTCGTATTCAAAACGCGTCTCATTGATGGCGCGCGGACTAAGCACCTGGGTGTCGCTGAGCTGAACCGTGTGTTCGGTCAGGTTCTGGTTGTAGGCCAGGGACGGTAAAGCTAACTGGGACACGCCGTTGTTCTCTTCGTGATTTTGCGTGTACTGATAGCGAGCGGTGAGAGTGTTGGCGGGAGTGAGCTGGTAATCGATGCGCCCGCTGGCGCTGGTCCGGACGCGAGGGGTCAGAACGCCTACTATCGGGACGCCTGCAAAGGTGAATGCCGTCGGGGCGATGACGGCGGCATCGTTAATGTTGCGCCGTTGAAAGTTGAGGAAGTATGACGCTTTCTTGCTCAGTGGCCCGCCCACGTTGGCGTTGAATATTTCGGAGCTGAAATCCGGTTCCGCAGCTGCGAAGGGGTTCAGAGCGTCAAACAACGAGTGGTTGTCGTTGTAGAAAAACTGGCCGTGCAGCTTGTCCGTGCCAGGTTTGGTGAGGACTTCAATGCGTCCAAAACCCATGCGGTCATACTGAGCCGAAAACGGATTCTGATTGATGCGAATCTCGCGGATGGACGACTTTGGTGGGAGCTGCCCGCCGGTAAACCCATCGATGTAAATCTGGCCGCCGTTAGGACCGGCTGAGGGCCCGGCCAGCGCCTGCAGCTCCGATTGCAGCTCGTCGGGATCGTCCGACAGCGCGTCCAGATCCTTGCCGCTCATCACCAGAGTGCTGGCGTTGTTCTCAGGGTTGGTGCTGACCTTGGCGCCCTCGCTCTCCACCGTTACTTCTTCTTCTTTGGTGGCAATCTGCAGGGGGAAGTCGAGCTTCTTGTCCTGCCCAGGGGCCACCTCCACGGGCAGGGTTGCTGACGTAAAACCTTTGGCGCTGACGCTCACGGTGTAAGCGCCGGACGGGAGAGCTTTGATGTCATAGTTTCCGGTTCCGTCAGACTTGATGGTGATGGCCGGTGCGCCGGTTGACTTGAGAGAAATGGTAGCTCCAGGAATGACCGCGCCGGAAGGATCGGTGACCTGGCCACGCAGTCTTCCCGGCGCTGTCTGCGCCAGCAGCGGGATGGAAACCAGAAGAATCGACGCGGTCGAGAGAAGGATATAACTCGTGCGCGCCACTGCGAGTCTCAATCTCATTCAAGTCTCCTCGATATCGGTTCCACTCATGCTCAGGGTGCGCTATTGGGGTCCGGCATCGCCGGCCGGAGCAGAAAGATTCCAGCCAGAGAGCAAAGCGGCCGCGCTCATGCCGTCGGGCGACGCTGTGAGAATCGGCTCCACGCCGCTGAGCAACGTGATGGCAGTAACCCCGGAGCTGCCGTTGCCCGGGGTGGAAACGATCATCACCGCCTCGTCTTTCTGCAGATCCGCTAACTTCACCTCAGGCAGGCGTCCGACCATTTGCTGAAAATCCGGAGGCCCATTGGTACGTCCAGCTGCGGGGGGGCCGCCGCCGGGGGGCTGGGCTGGACTCCCTGATGATGGAGATACCTTGAGCAAGATGGCAATGCGCTGCGCCATCGGCGCCGGCAGCTTGCGCATCTGTGATTCGGCGCTAATCTTCACGGCTACTGTTTTCTTTCCCAGAATGTCTTTTACGGTGACGGTATTTTGGGCGGTGTCGATCGCGGTTACAGTTCCGGCGATGTTGCGAAAGGCTCCGGAGATTACTTCTTCGGCGGCCACCTCCTTGCCGTCTGGGCTGCGATTACCGCGCGCGCGTAGCTGGTCGCCCACTTTAACCTGGGCGAATGTCCCCTTCTGCGCATCGGAGAACTTCACCGAATCCGGAGCATAGCGAAGGAAGCCGGTGTCTTTGGCGGTCTTGACGACAAAGCTGACCGTCGGCGTGACCGCTATGGCAATGCTCCCCGTGGATGCGTCAACCGACGTGACGATTCCGCCGACACTACGCCTCTGCCAGTCCTGGAGTTGCTGTTGCTGTTTCTGGGTCACGTCGGATTGCTTCATGACGACGATCCTGGTTGCCAGAATCGAGTCCGCGCCGCTGCCGGCCGCCCCACGCACCAACATCCGGTCACCCACTTGTACATCCTCAAGCTTCACCGGTGTAGCTGATCTCAAATCCGTCTGTCCGGGAGCCAAACGCAGAATACGGGTGGAATCCTGGATGGTTACGTTCAGATCGGAGCCGCCATCAACCTTCAACACCACCTCGCTCGCGTTAATGGATTTCACCGCGCCAATTTTCGTTATCGCCGATGCCGCCGCACCACCTGGCTGGCTCTCTTGCGCGACCGGCAGGCAAGGCAGGTTGACGCTCAATGCGCCCACGAGCGCGGTCAATAATGCCAGTCTTCGTGTCTTAGCTATCCTCTGCGTCATGCCCTCGCGCCTGTATCTATCAAGGATTCTTCGTCAGACTGCGATCTCATCCGACTGCTTCGCAGCCGCTGCATCCGATTTGATATGCTCTGGATTGCCGACCACGAAAACGGGTTGCGGTCATGTTCTTGCTGCCCGCTTAGAGACTCATTCAGCAAAAACTTTTTGCACCCCATCATCTCAAAAAACACCTTTACGGCGGATGAAAGAAAGCAAAAGTTTTGTAAAGTTGAGCGGCTCTAGCGGGCGTCAGCGAGGATATTTAACCCACGTAGTCCCTGAAAACCTGTATTTGCCGGCCCTTGCTGTGATAACCGATTTGACGGGCTAACCGCCACTCGCCGCGGCGCTGCTCGTTGCTCGATCCAGCAATTCACGCACTTTTTGACGCAAGGCGATCGTGCTGAACGGTTTTTGCATGAGAATGTCGCCGATCATTCGGGCACCCGGAGTGGGCAGCAGTTCGTTGTAGCCTGACATGTACATCACTTTGATGGCCGGCCTGCGTTTCTGCAGTCGCGAGGCGAGCGCCGTCCCGTCCATGCCAGTCTTGAGGACCACGTCCGTCAGGAGCATATGGATTTCGCCACGATAGCCGCCCTCAACGCGCAGAGCTTCTTCCCCGCTGGCTGCTTCCAGGACGGTATAGCCGCCACCTTCCAGGACATCGCGGATCATCTCCACCAGCGCCGCTTCGTCTTCGACCAGCAGGATTGTCTCTGTGGCTTGTCCCGAGGCTTGCTCCAACAGCCTTGCTGGTTCGGCAGAAGCAACGGGCTCGAATCCTCCAACCAACCGAGGCAGGTAAATAGCGAAAACGGTTCCCTTACCGGGAACGCTGGTTACTGCGATATCGCCTCCGCTCTGGCGAATGATCCCGTAAATAATGGACAGACCCAGGCCGGTGCCTTTTCCCAATCCCTTGGTGGTAAAAAAAGGTTCAAAGATGCGTGCGCAGGTGGCTTCATCCATGCCGATTCCGGTGTCCTCAACGGATACCATTACATATTCGCCGGGCAACAGTGCAGGATGAAGACGGCAGTATTCCTCGTGCAGTCGGATATTGGCTGTAGTGATGACCAACCGGCCGCCGATGGGCATGGCATCTCGCGCGTTGACAGCGAGATTCATCAGCACCTGCTGCATCTGTGCCGGGTCGGCCTTCACCGCGCCCAGCCCTGGCCCCGGCCGAAAGATGACTTCGATGTTCTCGCCGATCAGCCGGCGCCACATCTGGTTCAACTCGCCTATGAAATCGTTGAGGTTGAGAATCCGGGTCTCCAAAACCTGCTTGCGGCTGAAGGCCAACAGTTGCCGGGTCAGGCCGGATGCGCGATCCGCGGCGGTCTGAATGCCGGCAATCTCTTTGTCCACATGGCTGCCCGGAGCCAGCTTTTCCCGCATCGTCTCCGCGTAGCCAAGAATGATGGACATGATGTTGTTGAAATCGTGGGCCAGTCCGCCAGCGAGCATTCCAATGGCTTCAAGTTTTTGTGATTCTACGAGTTGTGCCTCAAGCTGTTTGTGCTCGGTCACGTCGCGGTTGACTTCCAAGAGAGCAAGGGGGGCGCCCTTCTCATCACGTTGCACCGACCAACGGCTGCCGACAACGATCCTGATCCCGTCGCGGCGCATGTGCTTCAGTTCCCCCGTCCAAGAGCCGGCCCTTTCAACTTGGGCCAGCAGTTCCGTGAGGGAAACGGGAAACTCCGTCTCCATAAGGCGGTAGCTCACCTGGCCCTGGGCTTCAGCAGAGGAGAATCCGTAGGTCTCTTCCGCTCCATGATTCCAGAACAGAATCCGAAAATTTAGATCGGTCATGATGATGGCATCGTGCACCAGGTTCAGCATGGCGGCCTGCTCACGAAGCTTGCTCTCAGCCCGTTTGAGTTCGATCATCTCCGCCGCCTGACGCGCATAAAGATCAGTCAGGCGCAGTTCCCGGTCCGACGGCCGGTGGGGCCGGCGGAAGTGCGTAGAGATCATGCCCAACGGTTCGCCCCTACGGGTGAACAAGGGTGTGGCCTGCACGGCGCGATAGCCGGTGGCGGCGATTACGTCCCGCAACGCGCCATAGCTGGGATCGGTCTGAACATCCTCCACGATCACGCGTTCACCAAGTTGCAGAGCCCTGCCGCAGGTGCCGCTGCCGGCACGCACGCTGCTGAAATACCGCAAGAACTCCTCACTCAACCCATGATGCGCCACGATCTCCAAGGCCTGAGTTTCGGGGTTATAGAGCCGAACATTCCCGAAATCGGCATTCTGCAGCGCAATGGTGGCGCTTAGCACTTCTTCCAGGAGCGGCTGGAGGTCGGTAGTGGCCAGCAGCCGCGTGCTGAGCTGGTGCAGACGGGCCATCGCCGCCAGCTCCGACGCCAGCTGATCCTTTACGGCGAGCAGTTCCATCTCGCCGCGCTTGCGGGCGGTGATGTCCAGCACCGTGCCATACAGCCGCGCCACTTGGCCGTTGGCGCCCCGTTCGGGTTCGCCGCGGGCGATGATCCATTCGGTGCTGCCGTCCTTACGTAACTGTTCCAGCTCGACTTCGTAGGCATCTCCCGTCTTCAGCGCCTGCTCTACCGCTGTGTGCAGACGCTTCCAGCTTTCTGGTGTGTAGAATTTTTGCAACCCCTCGAAACCGGGGGGACGTTGACGCGGATCGTACCCTTTGATCCGGTAAATCTCCTCCGACCAGATGACGGTATCGGTGGCCACGATCCACTGCCAACCGCCAATACCTGCGAGTCGCTGAGCCTCAGCCAGTTGCTTTGCGCTTGCCTGGTATGTACGCCGCGCCTGAATGCTCCACTGGCCCATCACCGAAATGAGTAAGCCGGTGAAGCAAAACACCGCCAAGCCGAGCAGCTCAGCCGGCTTGCGATCGGCAAGGTTTCCCAGCGGGTAGAAATAAAAGTAGTCGGCCCACACGGCCGCGAACAAGGTAGCCAAGAGGCCCGGCCCCAGACCGCCGACCAACGCCGACACAATAATGGATACATAGAAAATCGATACGGTGATGTAGATGAACCTCACACCATATAACGCCAGGATCTTATTAAGGAAGATTCCCACCACTATGGTGAGAACCGCCGACACATAGTGAAAAAGCCTTCGTTCATGCCAGTCGCGAAAATTCACCTTGGTTGGCGGTGGGCTTGACGCCGATGAGGAACTTGCGCTCTGCAGAGAATCTGCTGCCGGCATTTCCCGACATTATAGGTGCGCTGCCCGCCAATCCCTTAGATCGCTGGTCATAAAAATTTTCTTATTGTGTGATAGCTGGCTCGCGCAAAAAATTTTCAAAAATCAACGAAGAAGAAGACCACTGGCCAAATGCCAGGAAACGCGACATCCTGCGGCCGAGTCTTGGAACAAGAGCACGGTGGATGCGTTGTTGGCCGTACTCACGGCTCTGCTAATTGTGCCCCACAGGTCACATCAATCAGTTGAATTGATGTCAGGAAATTGGATTCGCGATTGCAAGAGCTGAGGGGTATTGAAAGTTGGTCGCTAACTCCAAATCCTTTCGAATACGCAGGTGCGCACTCGCCTGAAGATCGTTCTCAGTGCAGCGCCTGCGAAGAAAAAATGGAGAACAATGTCGCAGCAGGCATCCGGCTGATGCTCACTAGGGGATTCACTTGGTATAAGACAAGCGAGCTCCTCAGACAGGTTCAGGCAGAGAATTTATCTTGTCGAATAAGGCATTCCGGTATAAGGTTTTTGATTCCGAGATCCTTGGTTTCATCATTCTACGAAAGCGCATCGTGATGTCTATACCGTTCGATGCGCTCTGTCCGTGGGCGTGAAGATTGAGCCAAGAATAACAAATAAGTAAACATACGGGAATCATCGAAATGACCTTGGTTCGTTTCAGACAGTATGGACTTCTTGCCCTATTCACGATAGTTAGCTTGAGCTGGAAAGCGCCGGCACAAACTACCCAGAATCAATCGCCTGACACTTCCGATCCCACTCGAAGCACGGCCCCGGCGGTTTACCCAGCCAGCGCCGCTCCCGGCCCGGCGCTGAGGAATCTGCTGCGCGATCAAGAAGACATCTGGACCAGCCCCTTCAAGGCGCGAGTCCAGGATTTGAATTGGATTCTACCCATGGCGGGCGTCGCCGCAGGCGCGTTGAACGCGGATAAGGAGTTGTCATCGCGGATCTCAACCACGGGCACCCTTGCCCGGCACTCAAATACGGCTTCGAATGCCGGACTGGGCCTCGCGCTGGGCGGACCGGGCTTGCTGTGGGTGGCCGGCAAATGGCAGAACAATCAGCACGAGCAGGAAACCGGAATCCTTTCGCTGGAGGCCGCAACCAACAGTCTGATTGTCACCGAGGGTTTGAAGCTGGTTACGCAGCGTGAGCGGCCTGCGGATGGAACGGGACAAGGCCGGTTTTGGAAAAGCAGTTCTCCCTTCGATTCCTCATTCCCTTCAGCCCACGCGATGCTCGCCTGGTCGGCGGCCAGCGTGATTGGCAAAGAATACCCGGGAGTAACCAGCAAGATATTTGCTTATGGCCTGGCCACAGGCGTGAGCGTTGCACGAGTGACAGGCAGGGACCACTTTCCCAGTGACGTCATCGTAGGAAGCGCCTTAGGGTGGCTTATTGGCCAGCAGGTGTACTCGCGGCATCATGACGCCGAGCTGCCCGGGGAAGGATATGGAATGTTTCTCCGGGACCGCTCTAGCGAGGATCAGGGGCAACCTTCCAACAATGCTTTTTCTCCGTACGTGCCGATAGATAGCTGGGTTTATCCGGCGTTCGATCGGCTGGCAGCCCTGGGTGTCATCCCCACGGCCATGGAGGGGATGAAACCGTGGACACGCCATGAATGCGCGCGCCTGCTTGAGGAGGCATCAGACCTAGTGGACAGGGCAGAGCCGGATGAGGCGTCAAGCCTATACGCGGTCCTCACCAAGGAGTTTGCCAGCGAGTTGAGTGGCAAAACCGTCCGCTACGTTGGAATCGATTCCATTTACTCACG
>Ga0126378_10004355_pt1 | contig 10794 bp, 12 predicted proteins | sample PanSoiMetPlot_23_FD_92587 | JGI IMG/M metagenome (GOLD analysis project Ga0126378, IMG submission 92587) | Tropical forest soil microbial communities from Panama - MetaG Plot_23 | ecosystem: Environmental > Terrestrial > Soil > Tropical forest > Bulk soil | place: Panama | collected 2016-02-17
ATTGATTCCGAATTGCCGACGGATCTTCGGCGCCCATGCACCCCATCTCGCGGCCCTGCTTCTGCGGTCCTCGCTCGCCTATCGACGGATAGGCTCGCTCCGGTCCTCGGCGCAGGCCCACGATCTGGGGCACCTGGCCACCGAATCTCTCGCCGCCAATCGGAATCAATCATCTAAAGGCGCGGCCGGAAACGGGGCTGAGTTCGGGCTGCGCCGGAGGCCACCGGGCGGTCCGGGGCGTCGGGCCTGCTCGGAGAGGTCACGCCGGCGGCAGCCACAGCCTGAAGAGCCGGCCGTCGTCATCCTGGCGGCCTGCCGCGTCGGCGGCGGCCGTGACCGAGGCGCCGGCGCCGAGCTCGTGGTAGAAGCGGTGCAGGAACAGCAGCGCGCTGTGCGGATAGCCGTCCGGTGCGATGTAGGCGGCGCAGCCGGCGTTCAGGAAAGAACCAGCCATCTTCGCCGCCCCGCTGACGCAGCCCGTGGCGATCACGACCCGGCCCTGCAGACTCGCGTGCCGGCGAACGAGCTCGGGCGTCAGTCGGTCGGGCAGCAGCTCCGCCGGGTCTGCCCCCGGCGCCAGTTCCGGAACGACGATCCCGCGCTCGTCGCCGTGGCAGCAGATCACCAGGTGCCCGGCGTGCGATTCTGCGCCGCGGAGCAGCCCCAGGAGCTGTTCCATGGTGGCGACGGGGAACCAGTTGACGCGCAGCCCCTCGTACTCGAGGATCGCGCGCAGCACATACGCCTCGATCGGCTCAAGCGCCGCCAGGTCGACGCCCCGGGCCAGGTCGGCTCCGGCGCCCGGGTCGCCGGTCACGGGCTCACGCCGACCGCGAACGGAGAGCCGAGGTCACAGCCGACGGGCTGGAGCGCCAGCAAGAGCCGCGGAGGAGGGGGAGACACAGGCACTCGATCACCCGACCTCACCAGTATCGCGGCCCGGCACCCCGGGTCCCTCCGAGCCAAGGATGACAATAGCCTTGTCTTTATGACAGGATAACTGTCTATGGCGCAGGACCTGAGCGGTAGTCGCCGAGGCGCGGTCGTCGTGGCGGTCATCGAGGAGGCGGCCGCGCTGCACATCCGCGCCAACGCGGTCGTCGAGCAGCTGCATCGGCGGCCGGAGCTGACACGAGCCTGCCGCGGCGTCCTGCGCGATCTGGCCCGGCTCGGCCCGCGAACCGTGCCGCAGCTCGCCCGGCGTCGCGAGTGCTCACGCCAGCACCTGCAGGTGCTGGTCAACCGGCTGGTCGCCGACGGCATGGCGGAGATGGTCCACAACCCTGACCATCGCCGTTCACCCCTGGTTCGGCTGACACCGGGCGGGAAGGTAGCGCTGGAGGCGATGTGGCAGCGCGAGGCAGAGCTGATCGACAGGCTTCCCGTCGAGCCGGACGTTCGGCGTCTGCAGGTCGCCGTCGATGTCCTGCGCGAGGTGCGCCGACTGCTCGACGCCGTCCGGTTGCCGACCGCCGAGGAGGACGGAGCATGACATCCAGGACATCGACACCCGAACCGTTCCCGGCCTCGAGGGCCTGGGTGCTCGACAACCCGCTCATGCGGGCGATGGCAGCCGGCATCGTCCGGCGCTTGGGCGTCGGGCCGGGCATGCGGGTGGTCGACATCGGCTGCGGGCCTGGCCGCCTGACGCTGCCCGTTGCGCGGGTGGTGGGCGACGAGGGCGAAGTGCTCGCACTGGACCTGCAGCCAGACATGCTCGCGATCGTGGAACGCCGCACCACTGCTGAAGGCCTCCGGAACGTCCGCACCCTGGAGGCCGCGGCTGGCGGCGGCGCTCTGCCGGCCGGACACTACGACGCGGCCCTGCTGTGCTTCGTTCTCGGCGAGATCCCGGGCGACCGCCGGCAGGCGGCCATCCACGAGATCGCGGAGACGCTGCGCCCGGGAGGCACGCTGGCAGTGGCGGAAGGGATCTTCGACCCGCACCGGCAGAGCCGCGTGGCCGTGCTCGCGCTGACCGAGCCCGAGGCACTACGCCTGGAGCGAGAAGACCGAACCCTGACGACGTTGCTGTTGATATTCCGCAAGCCGCAGGCGTGAGGGGCGGTTGGCCGGCGGCCGTGGGGCAGGACCGCGGACCCCACTCGGCTTGCTCTGCCGCCCGCCAGGCGTCTCTTGACCCGGACAGCTGGGCTCGCCCAGACTTGAGGGTGGCGCTGGCCCGCGCCCAGCCTTGACCTCCCGCCCCAGCCGGGACCGCTTCGAGGCCGAAGGGGGACAGACTCTCGGGCCCTCCAGAGTCATCTTGTTGACCGTGTGGCCGTCGCTGGGGGACGCACGCCAGCGGTCGAGGAGGTGACAGCGTTTGACGCGGAAGCACAGCTTCAAGAAGCTCGTCCGCTCACGCATGCGCAGGACCGGTGAGCCCTACATGGTGGCACTGGCCCAGCTGCGGCGCTCGGCTCCTCCCTCCCGACCGATGCACCGAGGAGGCAGAGAGGTGTATCCATTCGACCGTTTCACTGACGCCGCGCAGGAGGCGCTGAAGCTGGCCCAGGAGGAGGCGGCTGCCGCGCACCATTCGTACATCGGGACCGAGCACCTGCTGCTGGGTCTGCTTCGCGAGGAGCGCGGCATCGCCGGGCAGGCGCTCGGCGCGCTTGGCGTCCGGCTCGACGAAGTCCGCGAGGCGATCGAGGCAACGCTCGGTCGCAACGTCCGCATCGTCGTCACGCAGGTCATCCCGACGTCGCGCGTGAGGAAGGCGGTCGAGATCGCCGTCGACGAGGCGCGGCGCGCGGGGCAGGCCGACGTCTGGACCCACCACCTCCTCCTCGGTCTGGTCATCGAGGGTGACGGAGTGGCGGCCCATGTGCTCGCCGACCTGGGCGCCGGCCTCGAAGCGATCCGAGCTGAGGTGCGCCGCCTGCTGGAGGCGGGTGGCGCAGAACCGAGGGGCCAGCGGTGGGTGCCGCAGCGCCACGCACGGGAGCTCGCGGTGCTGCTGCTCCGGGCTCATGAGGAGACGGAGCGGCGCGGGTCGGCCGAGACGGGGCTGGATGAGCTCCTCACCGCCATGGCAGCCACCGATGCCGGGACCGAGGCAATGGCCCACATGCTCGATCTGCGGAGCGCGGCCGCCCGGAAGCAGCGGGCGATCGCGGCCGGCGACGACGAGACGGTGACCAGGCACGACCGGGAGGAGCTGGCCGCACGGGAGCGCCTGGAGGCGGCGATCGGCACGTGGGGGAAGGAGCTCGGCGGCTCCAGCCACACGGGGAACGCGTCGTGAGCTCCTGAGCGGCCACCGAGGCCGCACCCGCCCCCGGCGAGAGGACGCTCGTACCTGGAGAGCGACGACGAGGACGTTTACGTGCGCGCCCGCGCGCGACCTCAACCCCCCTCCGCCGCGAAACGAGATGACGGGCGTGTGCGGCATGGCGAACATGCGCTCGCCGCGAATCGATTGATCCCGGCTCAGGAGAGCGTCGCGCGGGCGTCCGGGATCCCCAGCTCCCTCAGCTTCCGATACAGGGTCACCCGCGAGATGCCTGCGATGGCGGCCGCGCGGGACTTGTTGCCCCCGGCCTGGGCGAGCGCCTCCAGGATCGCTGCCCGTTCCGCCCGCTCCATCGGGCTGAGCCGGCGCCACAGCCCTCGCTGGTACTCGGGGGGGAGGTCGCGCAGCGTCAGCTCGCCGTTCCGGCGGCGCTGCAGGATGCCCTCCAGCAGAGTCTCGAGCTGGCGCACGTTGCCCGGCCACTCGCCGCGCATCAGCACCTGGACGGCTTCGGGCGTGCACCTGGGCCAGGGACCGCGGGCGAGCCGCCGGATGAGCGCGGGGACGAGGTCCGCGATGTCCTCCGGGCGGTCGCGCAGGGCCGGGATGCCGATGACGGCCGGGAAGCGGTCGACGAGGGCACGTTCCAATCCCGGCTGCCCCGAGGCCGGCGGGGTGAGCGTACCCACGATTCGCGGGCCGTCGCTGCCGTCGGCCGCGGCCAGCATGGCGGCGAGAGCACGGGCCGAAGCGGCATCGAGCGCCTCCAGGTGCCGCAGCACCAGCATCCCGGGACCGCCCGCCAGTCGCTCTGCCACCTGGCCCAGCCAGGGCTCCGCGCCCCCGGCGATCGCAAGGCGGGCGTCCAGCACCGTGACGGGGCCCGGCGCCGCGCTGCGCTGGTGCATCCAGCGCGCGACGGCGACCTTGGCCGTGCCCGACTCGCCGACGATCAACACCGGCAGCCGCCCCTCCGCGTGCTCCGCGGCCGCCTCGCAGAGCCGGCGCCAGGCCAGGCTCCGTCCCGGCAGGGGCTGAGAGGGCTGCTCGCGCGGCGCGCTCCTGACGGCGGCCGCCGGTGTCAGGTCGATCTCGAGCACCGCTCCCCGATCGGGCCGGTCGGGCTCCAGGGAGACAGGGCGCAGCGTCGCGACCCGGCCCTCCGCGAGCCGGAACTCCCGGAGCTGGCCGGTCCCGACCGCCATCGCCTCGGCGATCTGGTTCCAGAGCACTGCGTGGTCGGCCGGGTCCAGGAGACGGGCAGCCGCCGTGTTGCTGATCACCGTGTGCGCGTTCACCGCGATGACCGGACGGGAGGACCGCCGCGCGACCGTCATGAAGCGTTCCAGGAGGTCCCGGTCGTCCTGGGAGGCGTCTTCGAGGAGCCGACGCTCGATCTGGCGGGCCCCCTCCCTGACGAACGGCACCATCAGCGGGCTGGTGTCCTCGAGCCTGCACGTGAGGTCGAGGATGCCCTCGATCCGGCCTGTTATGGGGTTGCGGATGGGCACCCCTGCGCACGAGAGCCAGCGCAGCCACTCGGCGTAGTGCTCGCTGCCGACCACCAGGGCGGCTCCCCGGTCCTCGGCCGCCGTGCCGATCCCGTTCGTGCCCACGGCGTCCTCGGCGTAGAGGTAGCCGGGCGCGAGGAGCACGCGGTCCAGCCCGCGGAGCAGGGAGGGGCTCCCCGCGCGCCGGTCCAGCACCAGGCCGCGCGGGTCCGTCAGGATCACCGAGGCCCGCGCGTCCCGGATGTCGTCCGTCAGCCGGTCGAGGACGGGCTGCGCCAGCCTCAGCAGGCGGGCGTGGGGGTCGAACTCGACGTGCCGCGTCTCCGGGTCGCCCTCGGGGCGGACCCCACTCTCTCTCGATCGCAGCCAGGAGCGGGCGATCACCGGTCGCACCCGTTCGGAAACGCCGGCTCCACCCAGAAAGCGCTCTCGTTCCTCGTTCATGGCCAACCCCCCAACGGCAGACGGTCGGGCCCGACGCGCTTACGCCAGGGCAGGGCGCAGCAGCCGCTCTGTTAAGAGGCACTATAGGCGGCGCCCCGCGCCCGGGCAAGAGCATTTCGCCTCGCCGCGTCGCGTCGCCGGCCACATGTCTCAAAACTGAACACCCGCTGGCGGCCCCGGAAGCGTGAAATCGACTTCAGACCTTCTGAAAAGCAGGGTCGCGTTTCTCGTGAGGAGCGGCGAGGTTGACCTGATGACAGCAGTCCGGATGGACGGCGCGCCCGCCGCGCTGATCACCTCGGTCCAGAGAGGGCTGCGCCTGCTGGAGGCCGCGTCCAGCGTTCCCGAGGGTGCTCACGCGAAGCAGCTGGCGCGGAAGGTGGGCCTGCCGATCGGCACGACGTACCACCTGCTTCGGACGCTGACGTTCGAGGGCTACCTGCACCGCCTGGCGGGCGGCGGCTACGTGCTCGGCGACCAGGTCGGCAGGCTCCTCGAGCAGGGCGAGTTCCAGGGCCTGCTTCGCCGGGCCAGGCCGGCCCTGAGCTTCCTCAGGGACGCCGCGCACGCTCCCGCCTACCTGGCCTTCTACGAGGACGGGGAGATCGTGATCAAGGACATCCAGGACTCTCCCCATATCCCGCGCATCGACCTGTGGGTCGGCTTCCGGGACGCGGCGCACGCGACCGCGCTCGGCAGGTGCGTGCTGGCGCTCCTGGACCCGCGGGACCTGCGCGACTACCTGGCCCGGCACCGGCTCGACGACCTGACGGACCGTACGATCACCAATCGCCAGATGCTGCTCCAGGCGCTGGACCGGGCCCGCCTGGCCGGACTGGTCGTGGAGGACGGAGAGTACCTGCCGGGATACGCCTGCGTTGCCGTCGCGATACGAGCCGGCAGCCTGCTCGGCGCGGTCGGGCTCTCGCTGCCGCGGCGCCGGCTGTCGGAGCTGGAACGCATCGTCCCGGTGCTGAGGAGCGCAGCCGACCGCATCGCGCGCGCGTGCTCCACCGGCGTCTGATTCGCGCCCACCCGGAGCCCTCCCAGCAGCCACTCATAGTGTGAAATCGGCCGGCTGGCCATGCCCGGCGGGCGGCTGGTACGCCTTGGCCATGCTGCTTTCACTCGCCCTGCTGCTGATCGCGGGCCCGCTGGTCGCCGCGGCGTGGGTGGCGTGGTGGCTGATTGCGGACATGGTCACCGGGCAGCCGCCGGCCACTCGGGGGCCGACCGGCCCGCGCGGCGCGCTGCGCGAGCTCCGACCGTTCCAGCCGCACGCCGACGTCGCCGCCACGTTCTGCGGCGACCTGCGCGAGAGGTCGTGATCAGCGGCGTCGCTTGCCGCGCGGCCGGCTGCTGCTGCAGGCAGCGCACATCATGGACCCGCCGGCCGCCACCTCACCCTCGAGCCGCGCGTGGCAGACGACGCAGCGGGGCCGGCTCACCCACCGCTTGAACCGCTTGTCGATCTCGAAGAACACGAGGCCGATGGCCACGAAGATGACGCCGTAGATCGCCAGCGTCACCAACACCCGCAGGATGTCGTCCACGACCACGATGGCGCCAGCCTACGCGCGGGAGTTGGGGCCGGCCATCCCAGCCCTGCTCACTATCTGAAATCTCTCGCTTGAGGGGCGCGGCGGCGCGTGCTACGACCGGCTTGTCTGGGAGAGGGACACGATGAGCCGGCTGAGCAACGAGGGCCGTGGGGGCGGTGGCCGCGGGTCGCCGGCCGGGCCTGTCGCGCCGCCCGGGACCGTCATCGGCTCGGTGCAGCGAGCGCTGCGCCTGCTGGAGGCGGTCGCGGCGCACGACAGCGGTCTGCCAGCCAAGGCCCTGGCCCGCAAGGTCGACCTCGCGCTCGGGACCACCTACCACCTGCTGCGAACGCTGACCTTCGAGGGCTACCTGCGGCGGCTGCCGAACGGCTGCTACGTCCTCGGCGAAGGGGTCAGCCGCCTGCTCAACGAGGGCTCCTACCAGGCCGCGCTGAGCCGCGCCCGGCCGGTGCTCGCCGCGGTGCGCGACCAGACCCGGGCCGCGGCCTACCTGAGCCTGTACGAGGACGGCGAGATCGTGCTCAAGGACCTGTCCGACGCGCCGTACGCCCCGCGCGTCGATCTCTGGGTCGGGTTCCGCGACGCCGCCCACGCCACCGCGCTGGGCAAGTGCGTGCTCGCCTCGCTCGACCCGACCGGGCTCGAGGAGTACCTGGCCGGGCACGACCTCGCGGAGCTGACGCCGCACACGATCACGGACGCCGGCAGCCTGCTGACCGATCTCGACCGGGTGCGGTCGAGCGGGGTGGCGCTCGACGAGGAGGAGTATGCGATCGGCAACGCCTGCATCGCGGTCCCCGTTCGCGGCTCCTCGGTCACGGGCGCGCTGGGCCTCTCCTTCCCGGCGCGCCGCCTGGACGAGGTCAGGGCCGCGGTCCCGAGCCTGAACGCCGCTGCGGAGCGGATTGCCCGTGCCATCTCGCTCACCATCTGAAAACCCGGCGATGGTCGCCCGCTCCGGGCGCTGGTACGAAGTGGGCACGGCCGCCCCTGGCGGCCCCGTGTCCGTAGCGATGACGGAGGTTGCGCATGTACCGAAGCCCTGACGGCACCGAGTACTACGTGGTGGACGGCCACGTCCACTGGTGGAACGCAAGCAACGAGAACTACCGCAACCCGACATATGGCGACGGCTGGATCAGGTGCTTCTACGACTACCACCGGAACCTGAGCCCGGCGGACTACGTCTGGCCGTTCGAGCTCTACCAGAAGTACCCCGAGGAGCGCATGATGCGCGACCTCTTCGAGGTGGGGTACGTGGACAAGGCGATCTTCCTGCCCACCGTCCTCAAGGACTTCTACGTCGAAGGCTTCAACCCGATCGAACGCGACGCGGTGCTCAAGGCCAAGCACCCTGACAAGTTCATCCTCAACGGCAGCTGGGATCCCCGCGACGAGGCGGAGGGCCTGGCGCGCTTCGAGGCCGAGGTCCAGGAGCACGGCCTGAAGGGCGTGAAGCTCTACACGGCCGAGTTTCGGGGCGACTCCAAGGGATGGAAGCTCACCGATCGCTGGGCGCGGCGCTACCTCGACCGGTGCGCGGACCTGGGCGTGGTCAACATCCACGTCCACAAGGGCCCGACCATCTGGCCGCTGAACAAGGACGCCTTCGACGTCGCCGACGTCGACGACGTGGCCACGGAGTACCGCGACGCCGGGCTCCGCTTCATCGTCGAGCACTGCGGGCTGCCCCGACTCGAAGACTTCTGCTGGATCGCCACGCAGGAGCCCAACGTCTACGGCGGGCTCGCGGTGGTGATGCCCTTCATCCATGCCAAGCCCTGGTACTTCGCCGAGGTGCTCGCGGAGCTCCTCTGGTGGGTCGGTGAAGACCGCCTGACGTTCGCCTCGGACTACGCGCTCTGGAGCCCGAAGTGGCTGGTCGAGAAGTTCGCGGCGTTCGAGTTCCCCGAGGAGATCAAAGAGCGGCACGGGGTGGCGGACCTCACGGTCGACGGCAAGAGGAAGATCCTGGGGCTCAACGCGGCCAGGCTCTACGACCTCGACGTCCCCGAGCACCTGCGCCTGGGAGAACAGCCCCAGGCGGCATCGGCGGTGTGAGGCGCTGTGGGAAGCGCTGCCCTGAGCGCTCGGGTGGCGAGCGCGCTGGCGACCGTCACGGACCCGGAGCTCGACCAGCCGCTGGTCGAGCTCGGGTTTGCGCGCGCCGCGGTGGACGCCGCGGGGCGAGTGACGATCGAGCTCCGGCTCCCGACCTACTGGTGCGCCGCGAACTTCGCGTACCTCATGGCCTCGGACGCCCGCGACGCGGTCGCCGCCGTGCCCGGAGTTCGCTCGGTGGCGGTCCGGCTGCATGATCACTTCACGGCGGGCGAGGTGACCGAAGCCGTCAACGCGGGGCGCTCCTTCGATGATGCGTTCGGCGGCGGCACCGACGGGAGCGGGCTGGCGGCGCTGCGTCGGCTCTTCCTGGTCAAGGCCTTCACGGCCCGTCAGGACCGGCTGCTCCGCCGGCTGCTCGCCCAGGGGTACTCGCCGGCACGCGTCTGCGCCATCCGCCTGGGCGAGGTCGGCGCCGAGGTCCCCGAGTGGGGCGCCTACCTCGACCGCCGCCGGCGCCTGGGCCTGCCCTGTGGAGCCGACTCGCCGCTGGCGATGCGGCCGAACGGCAGCGCTCTCCGCGCCGACGAGCTGGAACCGTACCTGCGGCGCGCCCAGCTTACGCGCGTCGGCATGGAGGCCAACACCAGCCTGTGCAGCGGCCTGCACGCCACACGCTACTCCACTGTCCAGGGGGTGATGACATGAGGGCAGCCCGGCTTCACGGCTACAACCAGCCGCTGAGCCTGGACGAGGTGCCGGAGCCGCAGATCCAGGGCCACCACGATGTCATCGTCCGGATCGGCGGCGCCGGGCTCTGCCGGACCGACCTGCACATCGTCGAGGGAATCTGGCAGGACAAGGTCGACGTGAAGCTGCCCTACACGCTGGGGCACGAGAACGCCGGGTGGGTCCAGGCGGTCGGAGACGCGGTCACCAGCGTCCATGAAGGTGACGCCGTGATCGTCCACCCGCTCATCACCTGCGGCTACTGCGACGCCTGCCGGCGGGGCGAGGACATGTACTGCGCCAACGGCAGCTTTCCCGGGATCAACACGGAGGGCGGCTTCGCCGACTACCTGCGCACCTCCGACAGGGCGCTGATCAAGCTGGCTGAGGGCGTGGACCCGGTGGACGTGGCACCCTACGCCGACGCCGGGATCACGGCCTATCGGGCGGCCAGGAAGGCCGCGGCGCTGCTCCGCCCGGGGAGCTGGGCCGTGGTGCAGGGCATCGGCGGACTCGGCCACATCGCGCTGCAGTGCCTCCACAATCTCTGCGCCGCGCGGGTCGTGGCGGTGGATCCCTCCCCCACGGCGCAGGCGCTGGCCAGGGAGCTGGGCGCCGAGCACGTGGTCGGCGCCGACGCCGTCGCGACGGTCCGGGAGCTGACCGGCGGAGGGGCCCACGTGGTCATGGATTTCGTGGGCGAGCGCGGGGCGGAGCGGGACGCCGTCTCGATGCTGCGCCAGGGCGGCACCCACATCGTGGTGGGCTACGGCGGCCGGGTGGACGTGCCCACGATCGACGTCATCTTCTCCGAGATTGCTGTCGTCGGCAGCCTCGTGGGGAACTACACGGAGCTCTCCGAGCTCATGACCCTGCAGGCGCAGGGAAAGGTCAGGCTGCACACGCGGCGATACGCGCTCGACGACGTGCGCCAGGCCATCGACGACCTCGATCACGGCCGGATCAAGGGCCGCGGTGTGCTGGTCCCGGACGGGACCGTCCTGCAGGCCGTGAGCGCCGCCACCACCCAGGACAGGAGGGGAACGTGACACAGGGAATGATCTCGTCAGCAGTGACGGAAAGGAGGGAGGAGGCGGCCCCCTACGATCCGCCCCATATCCCCGGCCGCGGCCCGACCGACTGGCTGGGAGGCTGGGCCTGGGGCATCTGGGCGCCGCTCATCCTGCTCGGCCTCGCGGTCGTCTTCCGCATCTACCAGGCGTTCTTCACGTTCCCGTGGGGCCTC
>Ga0126378_10004356_pt1 | contig 10793 bp, 11 predicted proteins | sample PanSoiMetPlot_23_FD_92587 | JGI IMG/M metagenome (GOLD analysis project Ga0126378, IMG submission 92587) | Tropical forest soil microbial communities from Panama - MetaG Plot_23 | ecosystem: Environmental > Terrestrial > Soil > Tropical forest > Bulk soil | place: Panama | collected 2016-02-17
AGGTAATGCGCGTGGATGTTTTCCGGGTTGTGGTACTGGTTGAGATAGAAGCTGTTGGGCGTCTCGCGAGCAATGCGCTTGGCCGTCTCGTAGTAGCTCTTCGGGCTGTCGGCCGGCACGTTGGTCGGCGTGACAATCACCTGGGCCCCGACCGCCTTGAGGCGGTTGATCTTCTCCATCGACATCTTGTCCGGCATGGTGAAGATGCAGCGGTAGCCCCTCACCGCAGCGGCCAGCGCCACCCCCATTCCGGTGTTGCCGGAGGTGTTCTCCACAATGGTACCGCCGGGCTTGAGCAGGCCGTCCCGCTCCGCTCTGTCGATGATGTGGACGGCCATCCGATCTTTGATCGACGCGCCCGGATTCATGAACTCGCACTTGACGAGCACGGTGGCGTCGCCTTGCCCCACCATCTTGTTCAGCCGCACCATCGGCGTGTGGCCGACGGCGGAAAGAATGTTCTCGTGGATTTTCATGCGGTCCTCGTGCGCCGAGCCCGCTGCGCTGGTCGCTAAACGCAACCTTCCTACGGATCGGCCGCCGGGTCTATCGGGACTCGCTGGCGCCTGTTGACCTGCGCGGTGGCTCGCTCGGGGAAGGGCGCGCTTTTTGACGATCGGCGCAGCTTCCCCCGATACTGGGAGTCGATTCACCCTCCTGGAGAACTGCCGAGAATGGAAGTAGAGGCCGCGCTTCGCGACCAAGTGAAAAGAGCCGTTGGTCAAAAGGCGTCGGAGGGGAAGATTTCTCAGTTGAAGGGGGACGCGAGCAGCCGCTGTTACTATCGAGTCGGCGAACCGCCGCTCAGTCACGTGGTGATGGTGATGCCGCCGGATCCTTCGAAGAGTGAAGAGGTGAGCAAGGAGGCGGTGCCGGCGGAGCTGCCCTTCCTCAGCGTCCAGCGATATCTCAAGCGGCTGGGAGCGCGCGTTCCCGAAATCGTGAGCTATGACCCGGCGGCGCGGATGATGGTGCTCGAGGATCTGGGCGATCTAACGCTGGAGAAGGCCGTCGAGGCCGGAGGTGACCGCGAATCACTGTACGGCACTGCGGTGGATCTGCTCGCTCGTTTGCGTGTGTCCGCCGAGCGCCATCCAGATCCGCGCTGCGTCGCGTTCCACCGCGCTTTCGACGAAGACCTCTACCTTTGGGAGCTTCACCACTTCCGGGAGTGGGGCATGGAAGCCTGGAGCGGTCGGCAGGCGCCGGATGCAGAACAAGCGGAGCTCAACCGCATCTTTCGCGGATTCTCATCCCGGCTTGCCGCCGAGCCTCGCGGCTTTACGCTTCGGGATTACCAGAGCCGCAATTTGATGCTCAAGGGCAGTGAGCTGGTGATGATCGACTTTCAAGACGCTCTTTTGGGCCCTCGCCAGTACGATCTGGTGTCGTTGCTGCGCGATAGCTACGTCGAGCTCGATTGGCCTTTCGTCGATCGCATGATTCACCGCTACCTCACCGCGTTCGGAAGGGAGAGCGGAGAGGTGATCTCGGCGGCGCCGTTCAAACGCTTCTTCGACCTGCTCACCGTTCAACGGAAGCTCAAGGACGCGGCCCGCTTCGAGTACATCCACCGGGTGAAGAAAAATTCGAGCTTTCTCATCTCGATTCCGGCCTCGTTGCGCTACGTGGCGAGCGCGCTCGAGCGACTTCCGGAGCTCTCGGACCTGCGCCGGATTGCCGCGCGCTACGTGCCGGCACTGGCGTGATGAAGGCAATCATCTTGTGCGCGGGCATTGGCAAGCGGCTGCGCCCGCTCACCGATCATTGGCCGAAGCCGGCGATTCCAGTGCTCGGCCAGCCGGTCCTGCGCTTCGCCGTCGCCGAGCTCCGGCGCGCCGGAGCCACCGCTGTGGGCATCAACACTCACCATCGGGCGGACGCGATGGAGGCGGTGGCGTCCGCCGAGTGCGCGCGCGCCGGTTTGCGCTTGGAAATCGTCCGCGAGCCAATCATTCAGGGCACCGCAGGAGGAATTCGGGGCTTGCGCCGCCTCGTCGAGCACGACGATTTCCTGGTCATCAACGGGGATGTCCTTTTCCCGCTCGATTTGGACCGCATCCAACGGGCGCACCGCTGCGCTGGAGCGCTGGCGACGATGATCCTGATCCGAATGCCCGCCGGGGAGAGCTACGCGCCGGTGGAGGTCGACAGCACGGGGCGCGTTCGCCGCATCGCCGGGCGCGGCACCGGCGGAGAAGCGCTGCAACCCTGGCACTTCACCGGCGTGCACGTGCTCTCTCCGGCCGTGTTGAATCTCATCTCCCCGAAGGGGCCGGAGGACATCAATCGAGATGTCTATCCGCGCATGCTCGCTCAGGGGATGCCGATTCATGCCGAGATCGTCGAAGGGGACTGGGCTGAGCTCGGAACCCCGGAGCGCTACCTTCGAACGCAGCTGGACATTCTTGCCAGCCGAGCTTTGAAGGAACTGTCGCCCTCGCCCTTTTCCGGCGCGGAGCGAAAGGGGCACAACCAATGGCGCCGGTCCGGCGCACGCGTGAAGACCGCCCAGATCCACGGTCCGGCCTTCTTCGACGAGAATTGTGAGGTCGAGGCCGGCGCGGTTGTTGGGCCAGAGGCTTACGTCGGGCCACGTGCGTTGGTCCGATCAGGCTCGCGGGTTCAGCGCTCGGTCGTCTTGGAAGACACCGAGATCGCCTCCGGCGAGGCTCTCGTCGACGTCATCGCGTGGGGAAAACATCGCCTCCGCGCTAAGCCGGGCTGAAGCGAGTAGTAGCCGGCTACACTCTACCTTGCGCCTACGCCGCGAGGTAACGGCCCAGGACGCAGGTCACGTTGTCGTTTCCCCCGGCGGAATTGGCGAAATCGACGAGCTGCCGACAGGTCGCATCGAGATCCTCCGAATACAGCAACAGCTGCTGAATCTCGTCGTTGGTGACCATCGCGGAGAGCCCATCCGAGCAGAGCAGAAAGAGGTCTGCGTCCAGGGCATCGAGCTTGAGGATGTCGATCTGCACGGTGTCCTTCATGCCCAACGCTCGAACGATGACGTTTTTGTGGGGGAACGCCTCTACCTCCTGAGCGGTCAGCCTCCGGGCTTTGAGGTAGTCGTTGAGCAGCGAGTGGTCTTCGGTGAGCTGAGTGAGAGCGCCGCCGCGAAGACAATACACGCGGCTGTCGCCCACGTGGGCAACGTAGGCGAGGTTGGGGGCGAAGTACACGGCGGCGATCGTTGTACCCATCCCCTTGTATTTATTTTCTGAGGTCGCCCGTTCGTAGATCTGCGTGTTGGCCAGTTTGATTCCCGTCGCCAGCCGGTTCTCGTCGTAGGCTTTGCTCTTGTCCATCTTGAACGGCCAGGTGGCGTCCTCGTCTTGCGAGGTAAGCTGGAAGAATTCGGAGATTTCCTCGATGGCGATCTTCGAAGCGATCTCGCCCGAAGAGTGGCCGCCCATCCCGTCGGCCACGCAAAGAAGCGCCTCCTCCGGCAGCAGCAAGTAATTGTCCTCGTTGTGCGTGCGCTTCATCCCGACATGGGTGATTCCAGCGACCTCTAGACGCATTCAGGAGTTTCCGTGGGGAGAACCGCGCGCTGAGAACGTTAACAGAGTTCAAACTCCAATACATCGCTTGGCTGAGTGCCGCTCTCGGCGGCGGTGCCAGCGGGAAGCTCGAGTGCGGATGTCGCCCGCGTGCAGGCGAGAGTGCGCCAAGGAGCGAGCGCGCTCGAGACGCGCAGCACCGTTTGGCGCTCGTCGAGAAAGAGCACGTCGATCGGAAAGCGCATGAAGAAGGTGTGGATCGAACGGCAAGGCGTGATGTGCAGACCCTCGCCGCCGCAGAAGCGAGATCGCCCGAGCAGACCCCTCAGGCGCCCCCAAAAAGTTTCCGCCCGCTCGGCTCGTTCAGCAAGCACCGCCCCTCGAGTGATATTCGACACCCGAAAGCGCATCAGCCAACGCTCATCCCATGCTCCCACCGTTGAAACGGCCATTGCACATCGTGCTGGTCGAGCCGCAGATCCCGCCCAACACCGGCAATGTCGCGAGGCTTTGCGCGGTGACCGGCAGCAAGCTCATTTTGATTGAACCGCTCGGATTTTCCATCGAGGACCGGGAGCTCAAACGAGCCGGTCTGGACTACTGGGACAAGGTGTTCCTCCACCGCTATTCCAGCTACACCGAGTACCTCGCCAGCTACCCGGAAGCGGCGCGGTTTCTCTTCAGCGCGCGAGCGCAGCGCTCGTTCTTCGACGCCCGCTTTGGCGAAGGATGCCATCTGGTGTTCGGTTCGGAGACCGGCGGACTGCCCGCCGCGGTTTTGGAATCGAGGTCGGGAGACCTGCTGAGCATTCCCATGCTTCCCCACCGCCGCAGCCTGAATTTGTCTACTGCGGTCGGGATCGCCACCTACGAGGCGCTTCGGCAGCTGCTTAACACCACTGCTGCTTGAGCGCCCGCCTTGGGTAGGCCTTCGCGAAGGCAATAAAATGGCGCATTCATGCTGGTACATGAGGGAGTCGTGGCGAACGATCCTCTTGATCCCGACCAAGCTGCGCGAGCCCGCCGCCAGCGCCTCCTACGGCGGGCCATGGAAAACATGGGTGCCTTGGCCCCACGGACCCAGGTCTCCGCCGTGCCGGTCGATCCTCTACCTTCCGAACCGCTTCCCTCCGCCAGCGACGCTGTGGCCAGCCTTTCGGTCGACGAGATGCAACTCGTCGCCGCGCTCGAGCGAAAATTTCACGAGATCGAAAGCGGCGCCGATTACTTCGTGGTGCTCGGGGTCTCGCGCAAGGCGACCGCCGACGAGGTGAAGGCCGCTTTCCTGGAGCTCGCCAAGGCCTTTCATCCCGACCGGCTGCCTAAGTCGGTGGGCCACCTATCAGGGAAGATGACGGCCGTTTTCGAAGCGGTCCGTGAAGCCTACGAGATCCTCCAGAGCGACTCGCGGCGGGCGAGCTACGAGGCCAGCTTGGGCTCGGACAGAGAGGTCCAAAAGGGGATCGATCCAGCTGAAGAGGCGCTGCAGGCGTTCAAGCGCGGCGAGGCTTTGCTTCGCAGACGGGATTTCGCTGCGGCGGAGCGGGAATACCATCGTGCCTACCTTGCTGACCCGAAGGCAACCTACCTCGCCGCCGAAGCCTGGGCGATCCACCTCGATCCCGCGCGTCGAGATCAAACCGCCCGGGCCAAGCAGATGATTCTCGAGGCGGCGAAAAAGGATCCGGAATGCGACCGCGCCCACTACCAGCTCGGCGTGCTCGCACGGGTGGAAGGCGAGGTCGCACGCGCGGCGAACCACTTCCGTGAAGCGGTGCGAATTAATCCGAAGCACTTCCAAGCCGCTCAGGAGCTGCGCTTGATTCAGATGCGCAGGAAGAAAAGCGGTCGCTGATCGCACTGGAGCGCAAGGTCAGGCCGTGCTTACCATCGATCGCCAGATCTCCAGACCGCGCCTGTTGCTGGTCGACCCGGACGCCGACAGCCTGCAGGTGATGGAGACCGGTCTTACGATAGAAGGCTTTTCCGTCACCACCGCGAGCGACGGCAAGGAGGCGTTGGAGAAGATTGAGATCAGCTCGCCCGACTTGGTGCTCTGCGAAACGAAAATGCCGTTGATGGACGGCTTCGAGCTCTGTCGAGTCCTCAAGCTCGACGATCGTTTCAAAAAGATTCCGTTCGTCTTTCTCACCAGCGACAAGTCAGCCGAGCTGAAAGACAAGGGGATCGAGCTGGGCGGCGACGAATACCTCACCAGGCCGATCTACATCAAAGAAGTGATCGCCCGTTTGCGGATGCTGCTGCGCAAGACGGAAACGCAGACCGTGAAGCGGCCAGAAGGGAAAGCAGGGTTTTCAGGAAGCCTCGCCGACATGGGGGTGGTGGATCTCGTGCAGGCGTTCGAGATAGGCCGAAAGACGGGCATCATCCACATTCGCGGAGACAAGTCGGGGACCTTGTATTTTCGCGAGGGCAAGGTGATCGACGCGGAGCTGGGGCTCGCGCGCGGCGAGGGAGCCTTTTACCGGATGCTTCACAACGGCGGCGGTGGGTTCGAGGTTCAGTTCGCGCCGGTGGAACGCCCCGGGCTGATCACCATCTCCACCCAGGGGCTGCTGCTCGAGGGAGCGCGCCGGCTCGACGAGTGGAGCCACATTCTCGAGCGACTTCCCTCGGCTCAAACGGTCTTCGAGCTGGATCCGCGGCGCCTGGTGGAGCGCCTGGCCGAGATTCCAGACGAGGTCAATCCGCTGTTGAAGTTGTTCAACGGAAAGAGAAATCTGGTCGCGCTGGTCGAGGACTGCGACTTCGACGACTTGGAGTCGCTGAAGATCATCAGCAAGCTTTTTTTTGAGGGGCTGATACGCGAAGCCGGTTCGGTGGCAATAGAGGAGCGAAGCGAGGATGGCTCGGTGCCCCCTTGGCTCAATCCGCCCCTGCCCGCTGCGGCCGCGCCGGCGCCCATGGGCGGCCCGCGCGAGCGCCCGCAGGCGCCGGTCAGGATGGCGCAGGTGATCAAGTTTCCGCCCAAACCCCGCCAGGTGGATCCACCTCTGTCCCTAGAACCTTTGGCTGACGCCTCGGACCCGCTCGGCGCGCCGTTGCCTGATGCTGCTCTCTCGCACCCGCAAGCCGCCGCGGCGGAAGAGAGGCGCGACGGTATTGGTCATTCCAAGACGCTGACGCCGGTGATCGGCTCGCTCGCGGTGGCGAGCGAGGTTTTGACCGGCGTGGCACCTGCGATCATCTCGCCGGTGGCGATTCCGCCGCAGCGGTCGCCGACGGTAATGTCAGGCTTTCCCTCACCCGCCGTTGCATCAAGCGACGCCGAATCCGCCCCGACACCGGCGCTCGGGTTACCTTCTTGCCTCGCCCAGACGTCCGCGCCAATCGCCGCGCCGCAACCCGTGCCATTGCCGCCCACTGGCTTCGAGCCAGCCACGGTTGACCGCCGCCCACCGGTTGACGGCTCCAGTGAGCCCGCGCCTTGGTGGGGGACCGACACCGAAGAATTCCTACCGCCCCTGGCAGCCAGGCGACACACGGCTGGAAAACGCATCGCGACGGTAATCGGTGCAGTCTTAGTAGTCTCCGGTGCCTTTCTTGCGCTTCGGCCGGTTGTAGAGCGCCGCGTGCGCCCGGCCGTAGCCAGCGCGCCCAAACCCAGCGTTGCGCCGCCCGCCGCCGAAGCCAGCGCGCCCAAACCCAGCGTTGCACCGCCTGCTGCCCTGCCGGACGCCATTCCGAGCGAGCCACAGCTCGATGCCACGGACCGGAAGCGGCCCGAGCCGGTGTCTGCGCAAGCCAACTACTTAAAGCACCTGGAGCTTGGCCAGCGTGCCTTCGACCGCGAGCGATTCAAGGCGGCGGCGGTGGAATTTCGCAAGGCCCTGATGATCCGGCCGGATTCAAGCGAGGCAAAAGCCGGATTGGGCATCGCGCTGGTGCGCAGCGATCCGGCGGCGGCCGGTTATGCTGAGGCGGTGAAGGTGCTCGAGGACGCTCTACACGCTGAAGGTTCCAACGCCCAAGCGTGGCTCGCGCTGGGGATGGCCTACCAGTTCAGCCGGCGAGACGATCGGGCGGTAATCGCATACAAGAAGTTCCTCGAGCTGGATCCGAAGGGGTCCTCGTCTTCAGAGGTAAGGGCGATGCTGCAACAGCTCGAGCGGTAGTTGGACGTGCTTGTCCTCGGCATCGAGACATCATGTGACGAGACCGCGGCGGCCCTGGTCGAAGATGGCCGGACGGTCCTCTCAGACGTCGTCTCCACCCAAACGGACATCCATCAGCGTTGGGGAGGGGTGGTGCCGGAGCTCGCCAGTCGCAATCACCTGGTGCAGATTTTACCCGTCGTCGATGAGTCCTTGCGGCGCGCCGGCCGCCGGCTTACCGACCTGGATTTGATCGCGGCCACCACGGGGCCGGGCTTGCTCGGTGCCCTGCTCGTCGGAGCTCAAGTCGGCAAAGCCCTGGCCGCGGCCCTCGAGCTACCTTTCGTCGGCGTCAATCATCTGGAGGGCCACCTGTTGGCAATTCGGCTCGCCCAACACGCTCCAGATACTCCATTCATCGCGCTCGTCGTCTCCGGCGGTCACACCAGCCTGTACGACGTGGCCGAGCCGGGCAGCTATCGCTGCATCGGGACGACGCGCGACGATGCCGCGGGCGAGGCGTTTGACAAGGTGGCGAAGATCATCGGGCTGCCTTACCCGGGCGGCGAGCCGATTGATCGGTTGGCAAAAAATGGAGACCCGGCGGCCATTCGTTTCCCCCGCGCTCTGTCGGCTCCCGGGGTTTTCGACGTTTCTTTTTCAGGGTTGAAGACGGCGGTTTTGCGGCACGTGCGTGTCCGCGGCGTTCCGTCTGGCCAGGCGCTGGCGGATCTCTGCGCCTCCTTTCAAGAGGCGGTGGCGGATTCTCTGACCAAGAAGTTAGTCGCCGCAGCTCGCAAGCTCGGGCGAGCGCGGATTTTGATCTGCGGCGGCGTTGCAGCCAACTCGCGATTGCGAGCGCTGGCCGAGGAGCGGGCGCGTTATCGCGATCTCTTGTTGTTCATCCCTCCGCGGCATCTATGCACCGACAACGGCGCGATGATCGCCGTCGCCGGGTACGAAGTCCACCAGCGCGGCGCCGCCTCGGTCTCGCCGCTCGGGGTGGATGCCGGCTGGCTGCTGTGAGGGGCTGTGGATTCCGCTTCCCGCATGCTGCGCAGCCGTGGCCTTCGCGCGAAGGGCAGCTGGGGTCAAAACTTTCTCGACGACCCGAGCGCTTTGCAGCGCATCGCCGAGGCGGCCGAGCTGGCTGCAGGCGATGCGGTGATCGAGCTTGGCGCCGGGCTGGGGCATCTCACTCGCTGCCTGGTTGCCACCGGAGCGCAGGTGACCGCGGTGGAGCGAGATCCGGATCTCCTCCAGGTGCTTGAGGAGCTTCGAGCGGACAACCTGCGCGTCGTCTGCGCCAATGCGGCGCACTTGAGCTTCGCCGAGGTCGCCGGGAAGAAACCGGTCATCGTCGTCGGCAATATCCCCTTTCAGCTGACCAGCCCGATCCTGTTCGAGCTGCTTGACCAGCGCGCCGACGTCTCGCGAGCGGTGTTGACCGTGCAAAAGGAAGTGGCCGATCGACTCACCGCGGACCCCGGCGGCCGGGATTACGGCATTCTCAGCGTGCTGCTTGGACTTCACTTCGAGGTGCGGGCCCTGTTCGACTTGAGCCCAGGACTTTTTCACCCGCCTCCGAAAGTATCGTCGACCGTCGTGCGCCTGGATCTCCTGGAGCGCCCGCGGGCTCCGGTCATCGATGAGGAGCGCTTTCGCCGTTTGGTGAAGGCCGCGTTTGCCCGGCGCCGAAAGCAGATCTCCAACTCGCTCAAGTCGGATCCGAGCCTGGGCGCGCCGGCCACGATGGCCCAGGCACTGCGGCGCGCTCACATCGAGCACAGCCGGCGCGCGGAAACGCTGTCGGTGGAGGAGTTCGCGACCCTGGAGCGAGCGCTGGAAGGGCCAGGCTGATCAGCGCCGGGGCCCTCGGCGCATTTGCTCCAGCCGCTCCAGAACTCCGCCCTGGGAGGCGAGGTACTTCCGAAAGACGCTCGGATCGATCGCCATCGTTGACAGCACCGCATCGACTACCTCACCGACCGGCACCGAGCTGCGCTTCTTGAGCTCCATGGCGATCTTCAGCATTGCCACGCCGCACAGGCCGTCCGGCGGGCTCTGTGGCACGGGCTCGGCTTGGCCCCAAGTGCGGCTGGGCTTCGGGCGCCGGCGCCGGGCCTTGGGCGGCGTCTTCTGCATGTGAGGGACGGTACGTTAGCCTTCCGTCCGGGTCAAATACGTGGCCGGAATTACTGAAGTTTTCGCGTAGCGCGGTTGAATACCGCCCCTTGTTCGTGCTTGTATCCGCGCCGGCGCGTCAAACCAGGAGGTCTGGGAGGCGTCTCGGGTGGAGAACCGCTACATGGTGGTTGAGGGCCCGATCGGCGTGGGCAAGACGAGCCTGGCGACGCTTCTCGCCCAGCGGTTCAACGGCAGGCTCATCCTCGAGGCGGTCGAGGACAATCCGTTCCTCAGCAGCTTCTACCAGGACCGCCAGAAGCACGCTTTTCAAACCCAGCTGTTCTTCCTGCTTTCGCGCTTTCGCCAGCAGCAAGAGCTCTTCCAGCAGGATCTCTTCAACACCCAGACGCTGAGCGACTACCTTTTCGCCAAGGATCGCATCTTCGCTTGCCTCAACTTGGATGCGAATGAGCTGGCGCTCTACGATCGAATCTTCGAAGCGCTGGGGACCCGAATCACCAAGCCGGACCTGGTCATCTACCTGCAAGCCCGGCTGGACGTGCTGCTTGCGCGCATCCGGCGGCGCGGCCGCGAATTCGAGCGGAAGATCGACCCGGCGTACCTCGAAGAGGTGATCAAGGCGTACAACGAGCACTTCTTCCACTACGAGGAATCACCGCTCCTGGTGATCAACACCTCGGATATCGACTTCGTCGAAAACGAGGAAGATCTCGAAAACCTCATCTCGGTGATTCGAAAGATGCGAAAGGGAACGCATCACTACATTCCCATCGGCAGCCGCCGGAAGTAAGCCGCCATTTACGGTTTGAGCTTTTGCCTCCTCCTGTTTACAGTTCGAGGAGCAAGACGCGCCCGGGGCGATCCCGTTGGGACGACGAAGGGCCGAACGACAACGACTACATAGGAGGTGAACCGTGCAGGACAAGGTCACCATCCACACGCTGAAAAGGCTCAAGCAGATCGGCCAAAAGATCTGCATGGTCACCGCCTACGACGCGGCGTTTGCGCGAATCTTCGACGAGGC
>Ga0126378_10004357_pt1 | contig 10793 bp, 10 predicted proteins | sample PanSoiMetPlot_23_FD_92587 | JGI IMG/M metagenome (GOLD analysis project Ga0126378, IMG submission 92587) | Tropical forest soil microbial communities from Panama - MetaG Plot_23 | ecosystem: Environmental > Terrestrial > Soil > Tropical forest > Bulk soil | place: Panama | collected 2016-02-17
AAGCTCTACCGGGACCTGGTTGCAATCGTCTATCGCCGCCTGGCCGAGGAATGGGGCATCGCGGCGAGCTGGAGCGAGTGCGTCGCCTATGGCCGGTCCGTCGGGAGCTGGCCGGCTTTCACCGATTCACCCGGCGCGCTTCAATATCTTAATCGTCACTACAATCTCGTCATCCTCTCCAATACGTACAATGAGAGCTTCGCGTGCAGCAATGAGCGGCTACAGGTGCGGTTCGACGCGGTCTACACGGCCGAGGATATCGGGTCCTATAAGCCTTCCGACCGCAATTTCGAATACTTGCTCCAGAATCTGGAGAGCCTGGGTATCCGCAAGCATGAGATCCTGCATGTGGCCGAGAGCATGTTCCACGACCATGCGCCCGCCAACAAGCATGGCCTCGCCAATTGCTGGATCTACCGCCGCTACGACCAGGAGGGCTTCGGAGCGACCATCAATCCGGGCAAGATGCCGCGCTACGATTTCCGCTTCAACAGCATGGCCGACCTGGCCAAGGCGCATCAGGAAGATCTGAGGAGCTAGGGCTCCGGGCTTCCATGGGGAACGCAGGGATGGTTGGCCTGCCGAAACTCGACCGAATCGATATCAACATCCTGACCGAGCTGCAGCAGAACAGCCGCCTGACGAATGTCGATCTCGCCGCAGCCGTCGGCCTTTCGCCAAGCCCCTGCCTGGCGCGGGTCCGGCGGCTGGAGAAGGCCGGCTATATCGCGAGCTATAATGCAAAGCTCAATCTTTCAAAGCTGACCGACTACATAACGGTCTTCACCGAGGTGACGCTGGGCGATCACCGGCGCGAGGATTTCATCAAGTTCGAAGCCGAAATCCGGCGTTGCGGCGAGCTGCAGGAATGCCATCTCGTGAGCGGGGGCTACGACTACCTGCTCAAATTCATCACCCGCAACGTCGCCCATTATCAGGAGCTGATGGAGGCCATCCTCGAGCGCAATATCGGTATCGACAAGTACTTCAGCTACATCGTCATCAAGAGCGTCTTCCTGCGGGAGAACGTCGACCTCAAGGCGCTGCTGGGAACTGGCGATGGCAGCAAATAGCGCGGATTTCATCGTCATCGGCGGAGGTATTGCCGGCGCTTCCGCTGCCTACGAGCTGAGCGCGATGGCGACGGTGATCCTCCTGGAGATGGAGAGTTCGCCAGGCTACCACGCCACCGGCCGCTCCGCCGCCGTTCTGTCGGAAAACTATGGGCCGCCTCTCTGGAGCCGTCTCGTCACGGCATCGCGCCCCTTCCTCGAGAAGCCGCCGGAGGGCTTTTCCGACGTGCCGCTGATCGCGCCGCGCGGCGCCTTGTTCCTGGCCTGCGATGAAGAGCGGGACGCGCTGCGGCGCCAGAGCGAAGAGCTCCTGCGGCGCGGGGCATCGGTCGAGATCATGTCGGTCGCGGATGCGCTTCGCCTTTGCCCGGTCTTGAAGGCCGAGGCATTCGCCCTCGCGCTCTACGAGCGGGATTGCGTGGACATCGACACCAGCGCGCTGATGTCAGGATATCTGAGAGGTCTTCGCGCACGTGGTGGGCGGTTACATTTCGATGCGCGTGCCGAAAGGCTCCTCCACTTCGGGGGTCGCTGGAGCGTGACCACAGCCAAAGGGGTGTTCGAGGCGCCCGTGATCGTCAATGCCGCGGGCGGCTGGGTCGGGCAGGTCGCGTGCCTCGCGGGCCTTCCCGGTCGGAATGTCGTGCCGTTCCGCCGGACGGCGGTGACCTTCGATCCTCCCTGGGGCTGCGATGTCAGGCGGTGGCCGATGACCTTCGACCTGGCGGAGACCTTCTACTTCAAGCCTGAGGCCGGACGGATCATGGTATCGCCTGTCGACATGGCGCCGTCGGAGCCCTGCGATGCCCAGGCTGACGAGCTGGAAACAGCCATAGCCATCGATCGTATCCACAGCTACACGACCATGAGCGTCCGTACGATCAAGCACAGATGGGGCGGCTTGCGGACTTTCGCTCCTGACCATGAGCCGGTGATCGGTCCCGATCTCGAGGAACCAAGCTTCGTCTGGCTGGCGGGGCAGGGCGGCAATGGCGTCATGGGCGCCGCCGCGGCGGCCAGGCTGGCGGCAGGCCTCGCGCTCGGCCGCGGCGTAGCCCCGGATCTTGCAGCGCTGGGGATAACCGCGGACCAGGTTTCGCCCGGCCGTGCCTGCGTCTCAAACGAGGGGTGTCGCTCCGCGGCACTCTAGTTTCCATCGAAGCGGATCAGGAAGACCCGAGGAGCGAGAGCTCCGGCTAGCCAGTATTGTGCTCGCCTGCGCTGGAACGGTCGTCCGATCCTGCGCCGGCCATTCATGGTCTGATAACCAAAATTCCCCATCATGCGGCTGTTTCGATGCATCCAACGGCGAAGCCGGTCGTGCATCGAGGGGGGAATATGCCAGCAAAGCCAACAGCGACCGTCTTCGCGCTCGCGCCGGGGGCCAAGGCGAACGCGCTCGCCGCCAAGGAAGTCGGGAAGGCCGATCTCAAGGCCGCCTATTCGAGCCTGACCCCGGTCACCGTCGAGGGCCAATCACTGCTCTTCGGCTATGCACCGGGCCAGGATCACTTCGATGTCTACGCTTTCGCGGCGAAGGCGCGGTGGCTCCGGCCGCTGCCGGCCAAGCCCGCGATCGGCAAGGGCAAGGACATCATCAACGCCTTCACCCTGGGCAATGCGCCCTATGTCTGCGGCTATGCGGCGAAGAACGGCATCTTCGAAATCTCTTCCGTGGCGAAGGATCTCTCGCTCTCGGCGCCCTATCGCTTCTACCGCAATCACAAGCTCGCGGTCAGCCACGATTTCACCACGCTGAAGCCCTTCACCCAGTTCGGGCAGGTCTGCTTCCTCGGCTATCGCGGGGATAACGGCTATGTCGCCATGTATTCGCTCAGCGTCGTGGTGTCTTCCCTCGCGCCTGGAGTCCCGCCGCTGCTGATGCTGCCGGTGTGGTCCCATCCCTGGCCCCCGGCTGGACGCGATTCGCCTTCTTCCAGCTGGGCGGCGAGACCTTCTTCTTCAAGACGAATACCAAGGTGCTGAACGTCAACATCGACCATGTGCTGGATACCCTGTCGGCGGGGACGACCGAGGTTGGAACACTCCTTCAGGCCCAGCTGCCCGATGCCCTCAAAATCACCAATGTCGAGCCGATCATCCTCGGCGAAGCGGCGCCCCACTTCGTCACCTACATCGCTCCGACCGGTGCCGCCACGGTCAACCGGATTCACGCCGACTGCCTCGGATGGACGCAGGCACTCGCTTTCGAGGCGCCCGCCAAGGCCGGCGTCGTCACGCCGGTTACGCTCGGCGAGCAGGCATTCCTCATCTTCGCGTAGCAGGGCCACGGAGCATCGCCATGCCCCGGTCGAAGAGCGCGACGGCAAAACATCAACCCAAGGGCTCCGGCGGGTCGCCGTCCGCTGTCCCCAGGCCGGTGCCGCCCGACGCCGTGCGCGTCTGGCGCGGATTCCGCCTCGGAACGCTCACGCCGCAGGATTTCCTGACCGATCTCGGGACGATCTTCATCCCGGTGACCGCGCAACTCCAGCGGCTCTACGGGCTGACGGCTTATCTGCCGACTGTGCTCCCGACATCCAAACCGGAAGGCGTGCCGGACGAGATCGCTTTGGTGTTCTACGAGTCGCAGCAGGCCTATACCGACACCTCTGCCATCGTCGCCGGGCGCGCCTATAGCCTGCTGCACCGGACAGTCTTCGCATTTCCTGCGAGCCAGACGGGCTTTCCGATCCTGTTCCAGTCCACCGCCAATCTCGGCCAGCCCTATCATCTCTTCACCGGCGCCGTCGACTAGCAGCAGGGGTATACGCAGCTCTTCGTCGGTGCCCGGGCGCCTTCCGTGACGGCGCAGAAGTTCCTGTCGCAGCTGCGCTCGTTCTTCGCGCAGCAGCAGACCTATCCGGCCAAGGGCCTCGACGGCGCCGTCTTCTGCATCGCGGCCGATTGGGTCCTCTACTGGGAGCACTGGGTCTCGGAGGCGGCATCGCTCAAGGGGCAGATCTCCGACCTGGCGAAGCTGGCGCATCGCGTGCTCCTCCAGCCCTATGTCGCTCAGCCCATCGACCCGGCTCTCACGGCGCACTCCCCGGGACTGTCGGGCATCGAAGGCAAGAGCATGAACATCATCTTTCCGAGATAGAGGATGGCGATGAGCAATCTCCGGCCCGGCATCGATGACGATCCCACCGATTTCATGTTTTTCGTCAAGCTCAACGTGCCGTTCGACGACCGTGCGAAGATAGTCGCGGCCCTGAAGGCGCTGCAGGCGGTGCAGGAGGAGATGATGAATCCTGCGCGAACCTTCTCGTCGGCGCGGCTTCCGGACAGCAGCCGGCGCCCGCGACTGGTGGTCGCCGATCTCCGCCTGAATCTCCTGGTCGCCTTCGGGCTCCGATTCTTCCTCGGGCCGCTGGGATCGCCGGGCCGGGCCAACGAGCAGCCGGTTCCGAACTTCCCGCCCGGCGGCTCCTTCACGCCGCGAACGCCCGTGCGCTTCCAGATGACCGACCGGGTCGTGCCGCTCTATCTCAGGACCATGGGTGCCGCAGGCGATCAGCAATGGATCACCGCGATGCTGGCCGAGCGGAACGGCGGCACGGCGCCCGCCGCCGACGATGTGAACGCTGCCTTCGGCGCCTGGCTTGCCGCGGGCGAGGCCGACATCCTCCTGCAGATCGAATGCGAGAACGAGTTCGTCGCGATCGATTTCCTCGACGCCATCCGCGAGCGCGTCATCGACCCCAACGGCCTGCTGATCTCCAGCATCCAGCGCGGTGCCTCGCGCCGGGACGGCAAGGCCCATATCGGCTTCTTCGATGGCACGAGCAATCTGCGCGAGATGATGCGCAGCGACCCGGTCGGCTATCGCGCCAAGATCTACCTGCCGACGCCCTCGGCCGCCTATCCGGGCCAGCCGATCGAGGTCCGCGACGATCCGCGCTATGACGGCGGCAGCTATCTCGTCTACCGCAAATACCTCGTCAATCTGGATCTGTGGCACTCCGACGATTTCCAGGTGACCGATTTCTACGGCAAGGTCTTCAAGGGCGAGGAGGCGCGCCACCATGCCATCGGCCGCGATCCGCATACCGGCAAGGCCATCAGCCGCATGTCGAACAAGCTGCTGGAGCCGGAGCCCGACCATACGGAGATCAATCTCGGCTACAACGAGGCCCATGCGCTGAAGGCGCGCGGCGGCGCTACGGCGCCGTTCATGGGCCCGTTCCCGCCCGTGCCGGTCGGCCATGCGAATGCCTTCAACACCCAGGACATCCGCATTCGCCGGCGCGGCATCTCCTTCTCCGAGGTCAATCCCCAGACCGGCAAGGTGGACTACGGCCTGCACTTCGTCTGCTTCCAGAACAACATCCAGCAGACGGGCTTCGAGTTCATCAACAATATCTGGCTGATCAATCCCGATTTTCGGTGCAGCGTCGATGGCCTGATGAATCCGGTCGGCAAGATCGTCACGCCCCTCGAGGGCGCCTATTACTTCGTCCCTCCCGAGCAGCACAGCTATCCGGGGGACGTGTTTTTCGAATAGAGGGACGAAGGAGCGAGCGATGGCCCCACAACCGGCAGGCGGCGTCATCACCCATCACGGGATGGTCAAGTTCGATTTCTCGACCGGCCAATACAGCCGCCTCTCGGGCGGGGGAAAATGGACGGTCCGGCCGATCGATTGGCCGGGACTTCCCGCGCCACCGCCCCTGGGCCAGGTGCTGATCGTGTTCGATCCGCCCATCGACGGGCCCTATACCGTGACCGTCAGCCCGAGCCGGACACCCGACGCGCCGATGCTCTGCTGCAATTACGGCAATGTCACGCCCGCGGGGTTCGAGGTGATCATCTTCAATCCGGTCGCGCAGCTGTCCTACCAGACAGTGCGAAACGGCGACTTCTCCTTCCTGGTCGTCCGCTAGGCGAAAGGACCCCCACCATGAAGATGCCGATGCCCATGCCGCAGCCCTCCAACCATGGATTCAGCCTGCTCGGCCGGACCTCGCTTCTCCTGTCGACATCCCCATGTTCATGCCGCCGCATCAGGCGCAGCTCTTCCTCGAGGTCAAGCTCGCGGGCGATGACGGGCAGGATCCGACGAAGATCTATCTCGACGACCAGGCGAAAACCAAGACGACCGACTACGTGCTGCTCGCCGACCCGCTGGTGCTGCCGAAGCTGGGGCCGGAGGCCGCCGACCCGATCCGCAGCTTCACCGGCAAGCTCTTCCGGGGATGGCCCTTCAACAATCCCAACACCGCTCCGCTCCTGGTGCCCAAGCTCACCGTCCACATCCTGCGGTCGCTCTACTTCCACGACATCACCCATGGCAAGCCTGCCGCTGATCTGACCTATCTCGCCTTCAGGACCCCCGAGAGCGGCTATCTCGTGCACAAGCTGGTGCAGCCGGCCGATCTGAAGAAGGCGCCGGTGCCGCCGGATTTCGTCCAGATCCTGTCGGCCGAGATCGGCGAACTCGGCTCGGCGAAGCACCCCCATGTGGAGGAGCTCTCCTTTCCCAGCGTGCCGAACAACCCCGCTCACAAGCTCGCCGCCGGCAAGGCCGCGACCGGGATGCTGCACGGCAAGAAGGCGAAGATCCGCACGCATGCCGAGCTGATCTACGATTCCTCGCATCTGACCTGACGCGTAGGGGCGAGCGATGGCCTACGACCCGCCACGGCAGGCGCATCCCAAGGCGTCCCAGGATCCGCTGGAGGTGGCGCTCGTCTTCAACGTCAGGCCCTGCGGCACCTGCCGCTTCTTCTGGCCCGAGGATTCCGCGCAGCAGCCCTACGGTCCCTATTCGGGCTATGACTTCGATTCGAACATGCCGGCGGAGAACAAGGGGGGCGCGAAGGACAAGTCCTTCGTCTGGCTCAAGGGCACGACCCGCGAGCCGGGCTTCCCGGATGCCGAGGTGATGGATGGCTGCCGCAAGGCGCCGATCATGACCATCGGGATCAACCCCAACCTGACCGCCTTCGCCCCGGGGCCGACCGGCACCTCGTGGTGCTATCCCCTGTTCTCCAGCGCCAATGGCACCGACTCCTGGACGAAATACGCCTACTACTATCGCTACCGCTCGATCTATCAGGAGCATCTCGACCTGAAATTCGCCGAGGGCTTTCTCCTGCCCGAAGGCCGGATCACCGCGCCGAAGCCGGGGGTGATGCTCGAGGCACCCCGCGCCAGCAGCGATCCGGCCTATGAGCTGCGCGTGCAGTATGACGGCGAGCCGAGCCCAACGGCCATCCATTTGCCGGGAAAGCTGGGCCAATCGCCCTATGTCGTCCTCCTGGCGGCGGACCAGCGCTTCGCGAAAGGCGACCTCCTGGCGGCGCGCATCCAGGTGCCTGGCGGCCGCGAGGCCGAGATCTACGGCTAGGCGATCGGCTACTACACCCAGATGCTGCCGGTGCTCGAGAGCTTCACCGCCTTCCTGCGCGCGAAAGGCCATGCCGATGCGGCGCTCCGGGTGGGAGAGGATGTCGGCCAGCTCGACATGGTCGCCTGCGCCTCTCCGCATTGGGGGCCGCAATGGCTCGGCGGCGTGAGCCAGAGCGTCAACACCATCATCGCCAATTGCGTTCACCGCAATGCCTGGGCGATGAAGCAGCTGGTGCAGACGCGCCCCGCCGTTCTGTTTCTCGTCGGGCAAGCCTCCTGGTCGATGTTCCAGCACTCCTTCGCCCATCTGGTCCAGGCCGACCCGCCGCTGCCCGCTGTGCCGGAGGATGGTCCCTATACCCTGCTGCGGCACACGATGCAGCATGACTGCCGGCTGCGGATTTCGATGAAGGCTGGCGGCGAGGATTACGAGCTCTCGACGCGCCTGGTCGTCACGCCGCATTTCTCCTATGACGTGAATTTCCTGCCGCAATTCCGCATGGATCCCGAGGCCTACGCGGGTTTTGCCCGAAAGTTCCCCGATGCCGCCGCCTTCCTCGAGCATGATCCGCGCATGCAATTCCAGAAGCCCGCTTCCGGCTATGTCGCCGCCGGGCTGCGCCAGGACGCGGCCGCGGTGCTGGCGGAGATCAAGCGGAAATTCGCCGCTGCGGAGGCCGAGCTGATGGCGAGCTTCTACGATCCGCATCGCATGATGTCGGACTTTCTGGCCGAGCTCTACGCCAAGGGGGAGCTGACCTATACCAAGGGCGCCGGCAGCAAGCGGGGCTTTCTGTCGCGCGCCCAGGGGCCTTGCGCCTTCTGCGACAATCGGCATTGGCGCTTTCCGCAAGGCTGCCCCTATGACAAGCCGAAGGAGAAGCCTTATCCGCCCGGCTTCCTCGAGAAGGTCGTCGCGACAAGCCTGAAAGCGTGAGTCGCGCATGAAGCCGCGATCCGCGGGCTTGTCGAGACGAGCTTCGGTCGCATCTCCTCGAACGCCGCTCATTCTGGAAGCGCCATCCTCCCATCTCTATCCGGGCATCGTTCTGAAGGCCGTCGCCGAAGAGGGAGAGGATCTGCCGCGTCGCAGGATGGCCCGATGCCTGGTCGTCTTCACCGACGGATCGAGTGCATCCGCCAAGCTGCGGCGCGAAGGCGTTGCCCATCTGCTGGAAGTCGAAAGCTACAGCACGGCGCGCGGGACGCCGATCGGACCGAAGGTCTGGAGGGTGGCATCGGGAGTTTGGAATTCCGTCTCCTTGCGGGTCCCCGGCTGTTCCCGCAGGAATGAACGCTGCGACCGGCGACGGTTTCCCCTTCGAAGGGAAATGATCTAGCCTGTACGCGAGGCGGCGGTGTCGAAGGGAAAGCGCATGTCCGGGACGGAAAGCCTGCTTGCCGAGCTGTCGCGGCTCGCGAAGGGACCGCTCACTGAGGCGACGGCAATGCCGCCGGGCCTCTATCACGACCCGGCGATCTTCGCTCTCGAGCGCGAGAGGCTCTTCGCCCGGGGCTGGCTCTGCGCCGGCCTCGCCGCGGAGATCCCGAAGCCCGGGGATTATCTCAGCTTCTCCATCAACGACCAGCCGGTCATGGTCATCCGTGGCGAGGATGACCGCATCCGCGCGCTCGCCAATGTCTGCCGGCACCGCATGATGCGCCTGGTCGAGGGGCGAGGGAGCTGCAGCAGGATCGTGTGCCCCTATCACGCCTGGACCTATGGGCTCGACGGCCAGCTCCTGGCCGCGCCCCATATGAAGCGCACGCCGGGATTCGAGCCGCGCGAGCTTCGTCTGGCCGAGATCCGCAGCGAAGTCTGGGAAGGCTGGATCTATGTCACCCTCGATCCCGCGGCGGAAAGCCTCGCCGCGCAGCTGGCCCGGCTCCATGAGATGGTGGCGCCCTACGACATGGCGGGCTACCTCTCGATCGCGACCCAGGACCATCTCTGGAACACCAACTGGAAGCTGCTGACCGAAAACTTCATGGAGGGCTACCACCTGCCGGTTACCCATCGCCGGACGGTTGGCGCCTGGTTCCCCGCCGAGGAGACGGAGTTCCCGCTGGAGAGCCACGCGGCCTTCACCTTGCAAACCTTCACCAAGACCGAGGGAGCCACCTATGGCCGGGCCCATCCGGCCAATACGCGCCTTGCTGGACGGCAGCGCTTCACCTCGGTCATGCCGACGGTGTTTCCGACCCATATGTATGTCCTGGCTCCCGATCACCTCTGGTACCTCTCCCTCAGGCCCAAATCGGTCGGCGAGGTGCACGTGCGCTTCGGCGCCGCGCTCGCACCCGAGGTGATGGCGGGGCTGAACGATCGCGAGGGCTTCGTCAGCGAGCTGGTCGACTTCTTCGACCGCGTGAACGCGGAGGATCGCGGCGTGGTCGAGGGCCTCTATGAAGGCACCGGCGCGCCGCTCGCCCGGCCCGGCCGGTTGTCCTGGCTCGAGCGCGAGATCCATGATTTCATGGGCTATCTGGATCGCGGCCTCTCTGCTTGAGGCGGCGGGCGCTCATGCCCCGAGGCTGAAAGCCGATGTCCGAGTTCACCGTCCAGTCGCTGCTGAAGACGCCGTCGATCAGGGTGCGGGATGTGTATTGCCGGGGCAGCTGCCGGCACCAGAGCGCGGAGGAATGCGCGGGCACGACGCAGCTCGTGTTTCCCTATCGTGGCGTCTATGTGCGCCACATGGGACGCGACGAGGCTGTCGCCGAAGCGAACCAGGTGCTGTTCTTCAATGCCGGCGAACCCTACCGGGTCAGCCATCCCGTGCCGGGCGGCGATGCCAGCCTGACGCTCATCGTCGACGAGCCGCTGCTGCGGGAGCTGGCACCGCCCGGCTTCCTCAGGGATGGCGCGGCGCTCGCATTTCGCCGCCAGCGCCTGAGGATCGATCCTCGGGCCCAGGCGCTCGTCGCCCTGCTGCGGCACAGCCTGCGCGAAAAGATCGCCGAACCCCTGGAGGCCGAGGGCCTCGCGCTCACCCTCGTCCGCCGGTCGCTGGGCCCGCGCACCACCCATGCGGCGGGTGCCAGCTTCGGGCGGCAGCGGCTGGTCGACCGGGCCAAGCTCGTTCTGGCGAGCGATCCGGCGCGGCGCTGGACTCTGGCGGAGATCGCCGCCGAGCTGCGGGCTTCCCCGGTCTATCTGACGCAGGTCTTTCAGCAGGTGGAAGGCGTGCCTCTCTATCGCTACCAGCTGCGGCTGCGCCTGGCCCGCGCGCTGGATCTTCTCGCGCAATATGAGGATCTGACCGCGCTCGGCCTGGATCTCGGCTTCTCCAGCCACAGCCATTTCAGCGCCGCATTCCGCGGCGTCTACGGCCGCTCGCCCTCGGAATTCAAGCGGTCCGCGCT
>Ga0126378_10004358_pt1 | contig 10792 bp, 10 predicted proteins | sample PanSoiMetPlot_23_FD_92587 | JGI IMG/M metagenome (GOLD analysis project Ga0126378, IMG submission 92587) | Tropical forest soil microbial communities from Panama - MetaG Plot_23 | ecosystem: Environmental > Terrestrial > Soil > Tropical forest > Bulk soil | place: Panama | collected 2016-02-17
AACGCCACTGCTTCGTCTGCCGCTTCCGCCTGGGCAAGCGCTACACCGGCCCTCCCGGACACTGCCACGGCGGCATCATCGCCACCATCCTCGACGAGGCCATGGGCAAGGTGAACAAACTCCGTCACGTCGTTGCCCTCACCTCGCAGATCACGGTGGATTACCTGAAACCGGTTCCGCTCAATAAGCCTCTGCGCGTGGAATCGCGCGAAGTCGAAGTCACCGGACGCCGCCACATCAACATGGCCGAAATCCTCAACCAGAAAAACGAGGTTCTGGCCCGCAGCCAAGGCCTGTTCATCGCCATCGACCCCAAGAAGATGTTCGCCAGCTTTGTGGAGAAGTAGTCCTAACGCTTGCTGATCGAAGTCTTGTCCGACAGGACCCACAGGTCCGGGTCCAACTCTACTTTCTGGGGCGCCTGCGGCAATCGGATGCTGACCGGCGTACGCGGACCGAGGACGGCAACACTGCCCCGCGCCATCCCTCCTCCAGCTGTGTGCACCACCAGGGGCAGCACACTGAACCAGGTTTCTCCGTCCGGAAGCCCAGTTTGTGACAACTCCCCCTTCAATAAGACTCCGCCGCCCGCATCCGGCTCCAGGTGATAAGAAAGTTCATAGGACGGCAGATACGCCTGAGTCACCCACTGTCGGTAGAACCAGTTCAGGTCTTTGTACCCGTACTTCTTCGCCAGCGGGGTGTTCTGCACGTGTTCGCTCGCGACCGCGAAGAACTGTTCGGTGCTGGCTGATTTGCCTTTGTACCGCTCCACGAAGTCATGCATCATGTCGAAGAACGGGGTCCCATCCCCGGTCTGCGTGTCTGTAAACAGAAAGTGCAGCATCCGCAGCACCAGCGCTCCCTTGTCGTAAACCAGAGCCTGATACGCTCCCCGCGTCTCTCGCCCTTCCACGCGATACCCCATCACCAGCGGGCCCACATCCGCCAGCCTGCCATGGCCGACACCGGTCAATGTGCCGGGAGGCGTCTTCAGTTCTTGCCGCGCCGTCTCGATCAACTGCCTTTCCGATGACGTCTTATCGCGCAACTGCGCGTAGAGCATCCCCGAGTACTGGGCGAATCCTTCGCTCAGCCACTGGTCCCGGTACGAGCGCCACTCGATCATATCCCCCCACCACTGGTGGGAAGTCTCGTGCGCAATAAAGGAATACGTGGAGTAGTTGGCGAGATCGGCGTTGGGAATCATGATGGTGGTGGGAAATCCCTGCCCGAAATCAAAGGGGCGATACACGCCCCGGAATATGGAATAGGGATAATTGCCGAACATCTGGCTGAAGAAGCGGACGCTGTTGTTCATCTCCGCCAGAATGAAATCCTCCTTGATGGCGGCGCGGTTCCCCGGCATCGAGTAGAATTCGATGGGCAATCGCTGATTGTTCACCATTGCCGCGTCGCGGTGAATCTCATACGGCCCGACGGCAAAGGAAGTAAAGCCGATGGGCTGCTCCATGCGAAATTCGGTGGCGATAGCGTCTTTCCCAGCCTCCGCCGGACCCTCGTGGACCAACTCGCCGATACTGACGACGCGATCGCCCTTGCGATGAATCATCGATACGTCAAACTGGGCGCGGCCCAGATAGCCGTGACGCGGGTACCAGGTTTCCGCGCTTCGCGGGAAGTAGGTGCCCGCCACCGCCTCCGACTCCATCATGAAGTCGCCCTTCAGATCGAGGTTAAGCGCCAGATGCTCGCCCGCGGAGGCCGCCTGAGGCAGGACGATGCTGAACCCGCCCTCCCACGGCTCCTGGAAGAAAGGCAACTCCGTCCCGTCCGCCAGATGAGCACCCAGGACGTGAAGCTGCTTCTTGCGGCGCTCGGCGTAGTCCCGGCTCAGACCCTCGCCCACGGCAAACGGGATCACTCGGACTCCGTTCTTCCGGCAAACGACATCTATCTTGGCATTCAGGCCCAGCACTTTCTTTGGTTCCATGAGGTCCAAAGTCAGCCCGTATCGCTTCGTATCCACCAAGTTGTACGTGTCGGAATATGCGGCAATTCCGGCTGCGTATTCCTGTTCGGAATTAAAAGCCATCCACACGTCATTCCCGTAAAGGGTTTCGTCGTAGGCAAAGATGAGTCCCACCTCTCCTGCATCGATACCGAAGGCGTCGGCGGGAATACGTGCCTGCGGATCAAACAGGTAAGTGAAGCGTCCCAGTTTGCCTCCGTTCACCTGGGCCAGGAAGAATCCCGCCGTCTCTCCGTTCAAAATGGACTGCAGCTGTCGTGCCGAGACATTCATCCCGGCCTCTTTCAGAAGGCGCGGCTCCAGTTCCACCCCCAGGCGGCTGGCCTGCTCCGAGCCGCATTGCGCCTGGCGAAAGCCGGCCTTGATCAGCTCGCCGGCGGTATCGTCGGTGAAGCGCAGCACGGCAGTCTTGAAGTCGGATGACACTTCGTCGGCTTTCAGCATGCGGCGAACGTGATCGCGTTCGAAATCGACTGCCGGGGGTGCGGCTTGCAGACGCCCCTCGCCCACAAAAACCGCGGCCCGAACATTGCCCGCGACCGCCGGTGAGAAATACACCATGCCGCGGAAAAAGGTGAGAGTTACTCGATCCCGCTTGAGAACCGCATTCTCCGCCTGGACGCACTTATCGATCGCGGCGACATTTTGTAATTGTTGATAAACCGCGGCCGGAGACTCCGGCGTCGCCTGGGCCAGCAGGCTTTGGAGGGATGCAACCAGGCAGAAAACAAGCAGGGTACCGCGAACGACCGACGAATGTGGGCGCAAGTGAAGGTCCTTGGGGCCTAAGTTCGCCATCTCCGAGAGATGGCGTAAATTAGCCTTACAAGCGGTGCCTCTAATTCCCCGCGTAAAGCCACTAACAGCATAGACGACCCGTCAAGATGCACCTACACGGTTCCGAGAGCCCTGGCCAGCTCAGCTGCTCCCCGCCGAATTTCCCGCTCATCCACCGCCGCAAAGCCCAGCACCAGGCCGTTGACCGGCGAGCGCCCGTAGGCGTACCGGCTCAGCGGAAGCACATCGACGTCGTGCCTGGCTGCCGCGCGCGCCGCGCCCTCCGCGCGTATGCCCCGCCTCAGCCACGCCACCGTACGCAGCCCAGCTTCCACGGGAGGAATGGTCACGAGCCCGTCCAGTTCCGCATGCGCGCACTCCAGCAACACCCCGAGCCTCTCGGCATAGAGCTCCCGCATGCGGCGCACGTGGCGCGCAAAGTGTCCTTCGCTGATGAAGTCGCACAGAATCGCCTGCTCAATCAGCGGCGGATGATGCGTACTCACTGACTCGGCAGCGGCAAATTTATCCACCATCGCCTCCGGCACCACCACATATCCCAACCGCAGCCCGGGAAACAGCGCGTCGCTGAAGCTGCCCGCGAAAATCACCAGCCCCGCCGGATCGAGGCCCTGCAGCGCGGGAATCGGACGCCCCGCGTAACGATACTCCGAATCGTAGTCGTCCTCGAAGATCACCGCGCCGGCGCGCCTTGCCCACGCCAGCAGCGCCAACCGCCGCGCCAGGCTCATGGTGACTCCGAGAGGGAACTGGTGCGCGGGCGTCACATAGACCAGCCGCGGCCGATCCCAGCGGCGCCGCCCTTCTTCCAGATTCATCCCATCGATATCGACCGGCACCCGGCAGATCCTCGCCCCCATCGCCTCGAACACATGGCCCGCCCCGGGATAACCGGGATCCTCCATCCATACCGCATCGCCCGGATTGAGCAGCAGGTGGGCGGCCCGGTCGAGTGCCTGCTGCACGCCGGAAATAATCAGCACCTGCTCGGCCGTGCACTTTACCCCGCGCGAAGTGTTCAGATACTCCGCCACTGCCCCGCGCAAAGGACGATACCCCAGCGCTTCGCCCCCGCCCAGCAACTGCACCGAGGTCCGCCGCAAACGCCGCGCCGCCACCTGCGCCCACAAACTGACGGGAAAGGCGTCGAGTGCCGGATAGCTGGCGCGAAACGCGCGCACCGGACGAAACGGGTTGCGCGCAAACCCCGGCAGGCGCCGCGCATATTCGGAAAAGCGAATCTTGCGCGCCTTTCCCTTCACCGCCGATTTCGCGCTCGGCGCCTGCAGCAGCGCATCGGGCAGCGTCTCGCTCACGTAAGTCCCTGAGCCCACCCTGCCTTCCACGTATCCCTCCGACCGCAATTGCTCAAACGCGGTCACGATCGTGGGACGCGACAGCCCGTACTGCGCCGCCAGGTCGCGCGTGGCCGGCAGGCGAGCCCCCGAAGGCAGGCGTCCGGCGAGAATCGCACGCCGCAGCTCCTCGTAGAACCAGCGGTAAAGCGGCACGGCCGGCGGCGGTTCCGGCAAATTCAGGGGCAGCGTGCTCGACTGCTTCGCCATAAATGGTATGGTAAGAATAGACTAAATGGACATTTCGAGCTAGCCATTAAACAGGCATACTAAAACCAGTTGTTCCCGGAAAAGAGGACTTATGTCGAAGAGTAACGGAAAGCGTGCGCTGGCTAAGCAGCCGAAAAACGGAGTGCGCCTGGAATCCGGCCGGCAACGCCCCGCAGATACTACCAGCCTGCGCCTGAAAACCGGCCTCGCAGAGATGCTCAAAGGCGGAGTCATCATGGATGTCACCGACGCCCGCCAGGCGGAAATTGCCGAAAGAGCCGGCGCGGTGGCCGTCATGGCGCTCGAACGAGTGCCCGCGCAGATCCGCGCCGAGGGCGGCGTCGCCCGCATGGCTTCTCCGAAGAAGATTCGCGAGATCATGGCCGCCGTCTCCATCCCGGTAATGGCCAAGTGCCGCATCGGTCACTTCGCCGAGGCCCAGATTCTCCAGGAACTCGGCGTCGACTACATCGATGAGTCCGAAGTCCTCACCCCTGCCGACGAGGCCCACCACGTGGACAAACACGCTTTCACGGTACCGTTTGTCTGCGGCGCGCGTAACCTGGGCGAAGCCCTGCGCCGCATCGCGGAAGGCGCAGCCATGATCCGCACCAAGGGAGAAGCCGGCACTGGCGACGTCGTCCACGCCGTCAAGCACATCCGGCAGATCGTGCAGGAGATGAAGATCCTGACCGTGCTTAGCGAAGAAGAGCTCTATGCGAGGGCGAAAGAACACGGCGCGCCTTATGAACTGATCCGCATTGTCGCCGAGGCAGGGAAGCTGCCGGTGCCAAACTTTTCCGCCGGAGGCATCGCCACTCCCGCCGACGCTTCGCTGGTCATGCAACTCGGAGCCGAGGCTGTCTTTGTGGGCTCGGGCATCTTCATGAAGAACTCGACCGAATTCGCCGATCCCCGGGAAGCCGAGAAGCGCGCCCGCGCCATAGTAAAGGCTGCGACCCACTTCAACGATCCTAAAGTGTTGCTTGAAGTCAGCGAAGACCTGACTGGCGCCATGAAAGGCCTCGCCGTTTCGGGGCTCGACGAAGCCCACATGCTGCAGACGAGGGGATGGTAGAAAGCCACGGAGCGGCCCTATGACCATCGGTGTCCTGGCCCTGCAGGGCGATTTCGACGCGCACCGCCGCCGCCTGGAAGCTCTTGGCGCTACCGTTGTGCTGGTCAAGAAGCCCGAACAGTTGGACCAGATTGACGGGCTGGTTATCCCCGGCGGCGAGTCAAGCACGTTTCTCAAGCTGCTTGGTACAGAGGGATTCGAGAAGCTCAAGCAGTTCGTGCGCCTGAAGCCCACCTTCGGCACCTGCGCCGGAGCCATCCTGCTGGCCCGCGAAGTGGAAAACCCGAAGCAGGCGGGACTCGGCGCGCTCGACATCTCGATCCGCCGCAACGCCTATGGACGCCAGCTTGACAGCTCCATCCGCGAAGGCCGGTTGGGCAACTCGCCGATCGAGATGGTCTTCATCCGCGCCCCGAAAATTGAGCACGTCGGCCCGGCCGTCGAAGTCATTGCCACCGAGGGCCGCGATCCCGTCGCGGTCCGCCAGGGAAAGACTATGGCCGCCACGTTCCACCCCGAGTTATCGGAGGATACTCGCATTCATCAAGCGTTCCTCGAACTGGTAACTGGCAGCAACGGCCACTAAGTCGGAATCTTCGATGCTGAGCCAGCAACGTGCCCATCCGGCCTGCACCGTATTTTCGGCAGGTTTAACAGCAGCTCACTGCATCAAGAGGGTTCGGCTGGCGTGATGCGTTACGGGGACCCAAACGCTCGTCTGCTGGATCCTATCGAGAAGTGGATCAAAGGGAATGTCATGAAGGGGAAATTCGTCCCGCTGCCCGAAGGAAAGGCGACGGGGTGCGCATCCTCCCACTCATAGTGATGTCGCAACCTCAAGAATTCGCTCCCTTGCGCCTCTGAAAATTTCTCTTGACAATGCTCATTCCGTAACCATACAGTTACATATTATGCGGAACCGTTCGGTTACATATTCGGCCGAGGCCACCTTTCACGCCCTCTCCGATCCCACTCGCCGTGCCGTGCTCGACCTGTTGCGCACAGGCAGCCAGCCGGCAGGACACATCGCCCAGTCGTTCCCCGTATCACGACCGGCCATCTCCAAGCACCTCCGCTTGCTGCGCCGTGCGCACTTGGTCGAGGAGCGCCGCGAAGGAAGGCACCGCTTGTACAGTCTGAATCCGGAACCGTTGAAGGCTGTCGATTCCTGGCTGGACCAATACCGCGTGTTCTGGCAGCGCAACCTGGCCAACCTGAAGGCGTTTGTCGAATCGGAATACGCCAAGGAGATCGCGGAAGGTAGACGATCCCGCAAGGACGAGTCATAGAAGCAGTGGCAGTCAAATTTGAGGAGACGAAAATGAAAACTCTTCGCAACGTCTTTTGCTTGGTGTTGATGCTCACCGCCGCGGCCGCCTTCGCGCAGTCCGACGGGCAGAGAGCCTTCGACAAGTTGAAGTCCATGGCCGGAACCTGGGAAGGGAAGATGGGAGACGAACCGGTCACCGTCAACTACCGGGTCGTCTCGCAGGGCACCGCCGTCATGGCCGATGCCACCCACGCGTCCATGGTCACGATGTACACGGTGGACGGCAGCCGCCTGCTGATGACCCACTTCTGTGCCTCCGGCAACCAGCCTCGCATGGCCGCCAGCCTCTCGCCCGACGGGAAGACCATGGAATTTAACTTCGTCGATGCCACCAACCTGGCCAGCCCGCAGGCCGGGCACATCCACCATGCCGTCTTCACCTTCGCCGACGCCAACCACTACAGCGAGGAGTGGACATGGATGGAGGGTGGACAGAGCAAGGTCGCGCACTTCGATCTGCATCGCAAGAACTGAAGCCGTCCGCACGCCCGGGGTGGAGGGAGATGATCCATGACAGAATCGGCAAGCATGCAAGTGACGACCGACGAAATTCTCGCCGAAATTCACATTGCCGCCGCTCCCGAGCGCGTGTTTCAGGCGCTGGTGGATCCGGCGCAGGTCGTCAATTGGTGGGGACAAGGGAATCTTTACCGCTGCACCGAGTTCACCTGCGATCTTCGCCCCAGCGGAAGCTGGCACTGTGTGGGCCTGCGCCCGGACGGAAGTATCTTCGAGGTAAAGGGCCAGTACCTGGAATTCGACCCGCCGCGCCTTCTGGTGCACACCTGGATCGCGAGCTGGACCAAGGCGGCGAAGACCACCGTGCGCTGGGAATTGGAACCGACCCAGGGTGGAACGCTGCGTCGCCTTCGCCACGTCGGATTGTCGGCCTATCCGGAACTGGCGGAAAGCTATCAGGGTTGGCCGCGGATGCTGGGGTGGATCCAGGCCCTGCTGGAACGCGGCGAAACCGTCGCAACCCGCAAGGCCTCCTAAGTTCTCGGACCGGGCTCTGACGGAAACAATCTCGTTTGACAGGAGACCTGAATATGGCCACTGCCGCAATCACACCGGATCAGGACACAGTCGTCGCGGAAATCTTCATCGCGGCGCCGCCGGAGCGCGTTTTTCAGGCGATCACCGATCCCAAGCAGATGCCTCTCTGGTGGGGACAGAAGGATATGTACCGCATCACCGAATGGTCGGCCGATCTGCGCGTAGGCGGCAGATGGTCGAGCCACGGCGTCGGCAAGGACGGCACGCCCTTCCGCGTGGAAGGCGAATACGTGGAAATCGATCCGCCGCGCCTGCTGGTGCACACTTGGCTGCCCGACTGGCATCATCCGCTGCATACCCTGGTGCGCTGGGAACTGGAGCCGCGAGACGTGCACGGCTTGCAGCCTAGCGGGCCGCGACGGGCAGGAACCGGGACCGTCGTGAAGGTCCGGCAATCGGGCTTTGCAGGTGCGCCGCAGGCTGCCGAAGGCCATCGCCAGGGCTGGGTGCGGGTTCTCGAATGGGCGCAGGCCTACCTGGAAGAAGGGAAGACAGTGGACTCGCGCTGACGGGAGAGCGGAAAGGCCCGAATGCGCTTGGGGAACCGTTCTTCGGAAGCGGCGCGTGCCATTCCTGGCACTTCTGGACTGACTGGACGACGGATAAACCCTCAGCCGGATCGCACGAGAAGCATTGTTGAGGCGCGCGCCTGCCAGTCAGTGTGCAAGCGTTTTGCAGTCAATGATTCCCGGAAAGATGGCGGGAAATCTTCTTGGTCGCGAAGCCCACGCTGCCGAGACACCTGGTACGCTGCCTTGCCAGGTGCCGCTGCTCGCTACTTCACGCCCTTGTCCGGATCCCACGATCCCTGCAGCTTGCGGATGTAGACGATCTGTCCGATATGATAGGCGTTGTGGGTTCCAACATGGGCGATGAGTGAGTACCACTTCTCGAGTCTCTTGTCGTCGGCGGACTCTACGGCCTTCTCCCAATCGGTCATGACCTGGTCGAACTGCTGCACGGTGGCGGTCCACTTCTTGCTGTCGAAGTTGTTAAACGTTTCGTCGTTGTTGCCGCTGAAGTCGCCCTGGGCCTCTCCCTTGAACTTGGCCAGGCTGCGCTGGTTCCAGAACACCAAGTGATAGGTCAGTTGGCCGATGGAGTGATTGCCCTTGCCGTCGGTCCAATTGGCTTGATCGGGTGTCAATCCCGCGATGGCGGTATTGCCGTCGACAAACCAGTCTTTGGTGCTGTGCGTGGTGCGCAACTGTTCGAGCAGCACGCTTTTGAGGGTGGGCCGAGCTTGGGGCGTCTGGTTCTCGGTCTGCGCCAGGGCGCAGAGAGAAAGCGAGAGCGAGATCAGCAGAACCGAGGCGGTGAGTCTCATGGGTATGGGTCTCCTCGGTGAAATTAGACGCAAGCGCGGTTGTCCGGCTAGCACGAGAAAGAAATTCCGGGGGGTCGGAGTTTGCACTTTACCAGCCTGACCACGTTTCGCCGACTGTCTACTGCGTGCTCTATCGCGTGCGGAAAAGGCGGAAGCAGGTAGAGGTCGTTCATATCCGGCATGGGGCGCGATGAGAGCCTAGGTCACGCGAGCTGAGCGGAGGAACATCAGAATAGCCCGCCCAGAGCGGCCCGTCGGCCGGGAGCTAGCATAAGTGCTGCGCTATACTTGAAGCCGGATGGCTGCAGATTCGCCAAAGACGTTTTACCTGGAGACATTTGGCTGTCAGATGAATGTCCATGACTCAGAAAAGGTCATTGGCACATTGATTTCCGAAGGATACCGGCAGGTCCAGACAGTCGAAGAAGCCGGCCTGGTGCTTTACAATACCTGCTCGATCCGCGACAAGGCCGAGCAGAAGGTCTTCCACCGACTGGCCGACTACAAGAAATTTCTCAAGGAAGGCAAGCGCTTCGGGGTGCTGGGCTGCGTGGCGCAGCAGGAAGGCGAAAGGATCTTCGAGCGTGCGCCCCATGTCTCGTTGGTATGTGGATCCGCGTCCTACCGCAACTTGCCGGAAATGCTGGTGCAGATTGAGGCCGGGAACCGGCACGTGACGGGGCTCGACGACCGCCAGACCGACGAGTGCTTCGAGACCGAGTTCACCTCGCGCAGTAACCCGCATCGCGGCTACATCACCATCATCGAAGGTTGCGACAAGTTCTGCGCCTACTGCGTCGTACCGTTCACGCGCGGCAAAGAGCGCAGCCGAACATCGGATTCGGTGCTCGGGGAAGCGCGCCGTATGGCCGAGCTCGGTTATACGGAGATCCAGTTACTGGGCCAGAACGTGAATTCCTACAAAGACCCGGCAGGGAAGAGCTCGTTCGCCGAACTGCTGGCTGCAGTTGGCCAGGTGCCTGGCATCCGGAGAGTGCGCTTTACCACATCGCATCCGCGGGATTTCGGGCGGGACATCGTCGAAGCCATTGATTCGGTGGAGACGCTTTGCGACCACGTCCACTTGCCGGTGCAGAGCGGTTCCACCCGCGTGCTTGACGCCATGCAGCGCCTTTACACCCGCGACCAGTACCTGGAGCGCATCTCGTGGATGAAGGCTGCGCGGCGAGAGATCAGCCTGACCACCGACATCATCGTGGGCTTCCCGGGGGAGACGGAATCGGATTTCGAGCAAACCCTATCGCTGCTCGATAGCGTCGAATACGACGGCGTGTTTGGCTTCAAGTATTCGCCTCGGCCCAACACTCCCGCGTTGAGCCTCGAAGACGCGATTCCCGAGGAAGAAAAGGCCCGCCGGCTCAATGTTTTGCTGGAAAGGCAGCGCGTCATTCAGAAGCGGCGCAACCGGCGGCATCTTGGGCAGCGGGTTGAAGTAATGGTTGAAGGCCGGAACGAGCCGCGCAAACAGTGGAGCGGGCGCACCTCGCAGAACAAAGTGTTGAATTTTACCGCACCCGACGGAGTGGCCCTGGCTGCAGGTAGCTACGTTCCGGTGATTACGACAGAGTGTTTTCCTAACAGCCTTTTAGGCGAATTGGTGATATAAGCGAGTTGTCCGGCTGCC
>Ga0126378_10004359_pt1 | contig 10791 bp, 5 predicted proteins | sample PanSoiMetPlot_23_FD_92587 | JGI IMG/M metagenome (GOLD analysis project Ga0126378, IMG submission 92587) | Tropical forest soil microbial communities from Panama - MetaG Plot_23 | ecosystem: Environmental > Terrestrial > Soil > Tropical forest > Bulk soil | place: Panama | collected 2016-02-17
AACAAGCAAGCCGATCCTCTTTTCCTCAGCCCGTCAGGACTGAATTGGCACATTCTTTCCTCGAGCCCGGCCATCGGCTTCAGCAACATGAGCTACATCCAGACGGTGGACAAAGACGGTGTCGTGCGCGGCAGTTCGCCCGATGCTGCCAGTTCCAAGTCATGAGCGATACGTCATCCTTCTATCGCTCACATCGTGCCATCTCTATGTGCGATAGGTTGGAATGCCTATCGCTCACGGTTGCAGTAACTCGATCCCGGGATAATTGCCGGGGTTTAGGTCGTGGATAGAATTTAGACTTCAGATGCGCATCCGAATTGAATCTCTCTCCACGGCAAGGGAAAATCGACGTACTCGCTCGACATCGCCGAGGGGAAGATCGTGGCCATTCTTGTCCAAACGGGGCAGGTAAGACTACGCGTCCGCGCTGTCTCGCACAGTTTGTGATCCGCCACGCACCCTGAGCAGCACAAATTCAGACAGCGGCAGTTCGCCCGCGCGTCAGCGCCGCGGCGAAGCCCTGGCCTTCCGCTCGCGCGCTTCCTGTTCTGCCTGCATCTGGCGCACACTTTGCGCCACCGTGGGGGAGTAAAGCGCCTTCACCCAGGCTGGATTTCCCCACTCGGGTTGCGATCTGAGGGCCGCCTCGAAATCGCGCAGACCTTGCTCGCGTTCCTGGCTCAACCACAAAACCACTGCGCGCGCCATGGGGGCTACCACGGAGGCTTGCTGAATCGTTTGCAGCGCGTCGGCATACCGGCGAAGTTCCGCTTGCGCCCATGCCAATCTCAGTCGCAGTGCCGGGCTCTGCGGCCGCTGCTGCACGGCCTCGGAAAGCAACTCCACGGCCCGCTGGTAATCTCCGGCGAGATAGTGCCACCAGCCCAGCTCACCGAGCCACATCGGATTCAGTGGCTCTCCTGTTTGCGTCACGTCAATGACATAGCCTTTTCGGTTGAGTTCCTCTTCCAGCTTGCGCGCCGCCTCGGAAGCGCCGACCAGCAACGCTAACCCGGCGTCCTCCACTTCGAGTGCACGTGATTTCTGCGCCTTTACACCGGAGGCCCACTGCTGAAATTCTGACGACGCGCTCTTCCAGTCGGACGCAGCCAAGGCCTGTGCGTAGGAAGCGACCAACTCCCAATCGAAAGGATTTGCTCCAGCCAACTTACCGTAGGCCGAAGCCGATTCCGAAAATTTTGCCTGTGCAAACTGGGCTCGCGCCAGAACTCGAATCGCGGCGGGCTGATCGGCCCGAATACGCAAGGAACGGTTCGCTAGTTGCTCCGCTTGCGCATAGGCGACATCGTTCAAAGCGCTTTCCGCTTTCGCCGTGAGAAAAATGTAGCCCACTTCCAAATCATGCTCCGGCCGAGCCGGCCAACCCTCGCTCGCGATCATCTTCTGGACTTGCACGATTCGCTCGGGTGTCGGTGGATGCGAGCGGAAGTATCCTGCTAATGTTCCCAGCGCCACCTGGGACAACTCCTGTTGCGGCGTTTTCGCTTTGGCCTGCGTTTCTTTGTAAAGCCGGTCGAACGTCTCGAACATGCGGACTGCTCCGTTCGCGGAGAATCCAGCCTCCACTGCCAGCCGCGTGCCTTCGCGGTCCGCTTCGAGCTCCTGTTCCTTGCTGTATCCCGCCTCGAAAATTTCTATGGGCAGTCCGACCAATTCGCCCAGAGGAATTTTCCGCAACGCTTCCTGCTGTTGCACGCGCTCGGCGCAGTGGTAGTGATCCACATGCTCGATTTCGTGCCCCACCACCGCAGCTAATTCGTCTTCGCTGTCCATCAGCGAAAGCAAGCCGCCACCCACGTAAACATGTCCGCCAGGCACAGCAAACGCGTTGATCAGCCAGGGCGAAGCAATGTAATGGAATTTGTACGGTAGCTTGCGGTGCGCATGAGCCGCTAAACGTAACCCCACGCGCGTCAAGTATTCCTGGACGGTCTTGTCTTCCGGGGCACTGTTGTTCGGCGTTTGCTCATCGGAATAGAGCTTCGCAAGCTCGCTGCCAATCCGGATTTCCTCTTCATCGGGCATCCGTGTGAAGCGCGCCGGCATGCGCGTCAGTTCGTGTTCGGTATCGCCGATCAAATGCAAGACGGCCTCCGGGCTGGCGGTGGCATCCACTTTGTTTCTTTGGATCAGCACCACTGCCGCGACGCCCAGAAGCGCAACACACGACAATAGAGTCCATCGCTTCATAAGTATTGCCGCAAGGCCTCACGGTTCCGTGTGTAGAGGAAAGAAACCAGCAGCAGCGAAACCCCTAGCACGATGAACGTCAGGTAACGGTCCCGCGGATCGAGCCTCCACACATCCACGACGAGGATCTTCCCGGCGCATAATAGCAGCAGCCCCAGTCCGGTTAGCCGGAAACTGCGCTCTCCAATCCGTAGCGCCACCAGAAACACGAGCAGACCCTCGATGCCCCACGCCAATGTCACCATGCCGTGCCGCATTTCGACGCCCAGTAGCCCCGTCAGTAGCCCAACCGCGATGAAGAACAGAAACTGCTCCGGGCGCGACAACACCAACTGCACGGCGGCAGCCAGCCTGCCCAGCTCCTTTTTTTCTTCACGCCGGCGAAGCAGAAACGCGAATGGCAGCGCCGCCCCAAGTAACGCGATGGCGGCTCCCGCAGTGATCCAGCGGCTCTCCCATTGCGGTGGCGGAAAATAGCTGCGCTCGTAAAAATTGTGAAGCACGGTACGAAACAACACGCCGAGTGCCAGGAAACTACCCTGCGCGACAAAAATTCGCCTTCCGCTACGCTGCGCCACAGCCATCAAGGCAAAGGTCAACGCCGCCCACCCCGCCGCCACCCAATCGGCGCCCGTTTCGAATCGCACCAATGCGGCGAATGTCAGCGTTCCCAACCAGCAACACACTTCGGCCGCTGCGAATCGACGCTCAAAATCCAGGAGATCTTCTCTGCTCTGCCGCAGCCTCCAATATGCATAAAAGAACGCCAGCGCCAGCGGAACCACTGTGTAAAACCGCGGGCTGACCTCGCCCGGATTTCCTGCTGCATTCAAATTCACGAAGAACAGGCGCAGGAAGCTGGCCACAAATGCCACATATGCCTGCGTGCGCAAGCTCGGCTTTTTCCACGTGAGGCCGAGCTCCAGCAGCAGCAACGCGCCCACGACCCAGGCATCGGCCACAGCAACTGCCCGCAATTCGTACCACGCCACCAGTGCCAGGAGAAACGAAGCCGCCCAGGTGTAGCCCGCGAAAGTTAGCTGCTCAGAGGAAAAGGTCCGCTCTGCGATGGTGAGCCCGCCTCCGGCAGCCCACCTCCAGCGGACGGTTATGTACAGCATCGCCGAAACAAGCGCGATCGTGATCAGCCGCAAAGAAACGCCGTGGATTTTCCCCGTCGCCTCCAAGTTTATCGCGAGCACACGAATCGCCGACGCCGCTGCCAGCAGCATCCCTTGATACGCAAGGTCCCGCAACGACAGCCAGCGCCCACAAATCGCCAGCGCCACCGCGACGGCGCACCAGGCCACAACTGTCCAAGCCTCCGGGAACGCTATCCACGCCGCAATGAACAACATTCCCGCGCCAACGTAGGAAAGGCGTCGCATCACCCGTCGGTCGAACTCATGCGAAAACAATCCCGCCCAGCGCCGCAAAACCCAGTGCGCGTTCGCGTAGAACACGGCGGCCGCAACGACAAAAACAATGGCCAGCGCAAAGTCCGGACGTAAATCCGCGCCATCCATGCGCCTGCCGTAGACGCGTGCCGCTTCCACACTGATCATCTGACCGCACGTTAATGCCGATGCCAGCATACCCAGCCGGCGAAACACGACTTCTTTGGTCCACACGCCGATGAGCAACAGCGCTTCGGCCTCGAGCAGCCATAGGACACTCAAGCGTGTGCCCGAATAGCGAAACGGAAACGCCGCGACCAGCAGCACCACACCCAACGTGGACAACACGATGACCGCACTGCGCCGCTTTCGCGTGATCGGTATTTGCCCCAGCAGCGTCTCGATCGCGCCAATCATCAACAGCGCCCAGAACGCCCACTCTGGATGCGCGGATTGATACTTGAACAACGCCAGAAGCAGTGCCGTGTTCAGCAGCGCGGCCGCGCTCGAAACATGTTCCGGCTTTTCGTCCGTCGGCTTGCGCCAAACGTACGAGACTCGGTAAATCAGCCAATACAACGACAAAATCCCCGCGCTCGCCGAAAACTCGGGAAAAGGGTGCCGCTTCCCGTGCATCGGGTCGATGATGTGCCGCAACCACAAATAGTGGTTGAGATAGCTGGCCACAATTCCCAGCACTTCCATCTCAAACCACTGCATCCGCCCGACGATGACCACCAATCCTGCCGCCAGCACCGCTCCCGCCGACAAGCTATACACATCCGAATGGCTGATGCTGATGGTCAAAAACGCCAGCAAGAAGGCCATTGCCGTCACAACTTGCGACCGATAGTGCAACGTGTGCGCTACCATCGCCGCCGCAACCGCCAACATCAACACCAAGTCCGTAATTTCCGACGACAGAATCTTCGCCGCTGGAACGTGGTACATCGCGTACGTCGTGAAAAACAAAATGGCCCAACCGCCGCCGATTCCCGCACGCGCCAGCACGCGATACCGATCGCGTCGCTCAAACCAGACGCCGGCGCCCAGCAACGCTCCGCCGCTCAGCAGTCCAACCAGAACTTTGCCGGCCGGCCCCAGCGTCTTTAGCTGGTATGCCAGGAAGAACGCCACGCCCAGCACCAGAATCACGATACCTAGCTTGTTCAGCCAGTTCGTGCCCAGCACCTCTTCCACATCCAGAGATTTCCGTACGCGATGTGTGAGAGAAGGCATCGCCTTGGTCGCGCCGAAGCTCGGCTCGTGGACAAAGATGGGCTTAATCGTCGGAGGTATCGGCCGCTGCGGAATTGAGGAAGAATCTGGCGTTTGCCCCCGCAACGCTGGGTCCGGAGAGCGTGTCGGCTCAACGAACGCAGGTTGAGTCTGGGCAACCGGTGGCGCGGTGCTGGTCGCGCCGAGAGGAGGGGTCACTGGCGCTTCCGGCTCGGCGCGCTCGGCCTTCCCCGGAGCTTCTTCGGCTGTCGCGCCTCCTCGTTGCGCTCGCAGTGCTTGCACTGTGCGCTCCAGCGCGCTGATGCGGGCTAGCGCGCTCCGCCAGTGCTCCTGCTCCTCTTCGCGTTGCCGCTTCCGTAGGACGGCGCCTCTCCACACCAGCGCCCACGGGCCAAGCAACACCACGAGCACGATTCCGATGATGAAAATCAGCTCGTCCATGATTTCGTAGAGACCAAATCAGCCACACCGACATTGTCGAGATTGTACACGTTAGCCTAGGTCTCCGCGATAGCATCATCGGACCTTTTAGCGCGGAGCGCCTCATCTTAAGCGTTCGCGTTGTTCCTGCTCGCGGCATCCCTGCTCGATCTCAATCAATAACCATCCGTGGTGGTTACAGCATTGGGAAGCACAAAGCACAACGCAGGACTGACGTGGCTTACCGCGATGTGCTGGCACGCAAAAAGGAGTTCGCGGAGTTCTTTGCCCAACGCTCGAGAAGGCTCGTTGGCCCAGTCGTTGTCTTCACGCGCACCCCTGAGGGTCGCAAGCTCTTGCTCCGAGCACGGAACCACTCCCTGTCCGGGGCCTTCGAGAAACACCCCGAACGAGTGAGTTGCTGGAAATCAAGCTATCTAGGCCCTTGGTTGTTCGGCACCTCCCAGCCGCGGAAGTGACGGTGTCTGAGGTCGCTACCCACGGTCGATGCGCTGTAGCCACGCTAGCGGGAGACCACGAGCGGAGTTTTTAAATATCCTCTAATCATCATCGTATCGCCAGGCTCCGACGGATTCCCATGCCATAAGCGCATGGTCACCGGATAAATCCCCGACGTAAAGACCAATCCCACTATCTAGAAGCAACACGACTCTGAGGGCCCGCTCTCGAATCATTGTGCCCTCTTTTTGGTGTCACACAGTTATTACTACTTATCACAACGGAGGCAAAAAACTGATGACAGCGCGCCTTGCTGCAAACTGAAATCCATTTGATCGAAGACCGTTCGCTGCGGCTTTTTATTCCGCTTTTTGCCGCAATCCCAACAAATGCTTCTTTTTTCCAGATGCAACGAAATACTTGTTGACACGTTTCCTTGCCAGGTGTAAGCAATCGAGCAAGGTTGTCGAGCGAGTGGACCAATTCTGCCCTATTTCTTCGGCGGAGATTCTCCTTAAATCAAGTTGTGCCTCGCTGGCTGGCAGTTACAGCTGGTCGCGCGTAGTCGCCTTAGGGTTCGAGCGTTCGTGGAAAGTCACCGCAACGCCCACCGGTTGGAACTGCTCTCCATCTCGTCAACCTTTTCGGAAGCGGAGGACAAGATGAAAGTGCGGCGTAGATTGGCCCTTGGGAGTGTGCTCGTTCTCGGATTTTTCGCTGCGGTTTCAGCGAAGGCCCAAACGTCGGCGACCGGTGGGGTACTCGGAACCGTTACCGATCCTCAGCGCGCTGCTGTCGAGGGAGCGAGCGTGGAATTGCACAACCTCGGAACAAATGAGGTGCGCACGCAAACCACGAATTCGCTGGGACAGTATTTCTTCCCGGGAGTAACACCGGGCCTGTACAGGATTTCCGTCAGTCGAAGCGGTTTCAAGGTCAACACCGTCGACAACTTCAACGTGGACGTCAACAAGACTTATACGGTAGATTTTGCGCTGGGATTGGGACAGACCACCGAAACGATTCGCGTTGAGGCTGGCGTACAGGCCGAACTGCAAACGACCGACGCGCAGGTTGGCAATGACGTGTCCAGCGCGGAGATCATGAACCTTCCGACGCTGCGACGAAATGCCGCTGCCCTCCTGACCCTTCAACCCGGAGTCTCACCTGGCACCGGCGGTTTTCCCAGAGTCGGTATGCGCGTCGCCGGAGCCATTGACGACCAGAACGTGTTTACGCTCGACGGTATTGATGTGTCCGACAACGTCATCGGTGGAATCGACGCGCAGACCATCGCCTCTATACCTCTCGGTGCCGAGTCCGTCGAGGAGTACCGCGTTGGCGTCAACAATCCCAACGCCACCTTTGGCCGCGCGTCGGGCGGGCAAATCGCGGTCATTTCCAAAACCGGGACCAACAATTTTCACGGTGCGACATATTGGTTTCATCAAAACTCTGCACTGAACGCTAACCAGTGGGAACTGAATCACACTTTTAATCCCAAAACCGGGCAGCCTTTTACGCCAATACCCAAGCAGCATGACAACCGCTTCGGCGGCCGCCTCGGCGGGCCCATTTGGCGCGACAAAACCTTTTTCTTCTTCGACTATGAAGGCCGCCGTTTCCCTCAGCAAACCACCTTCAACCGCCTGATGCCTACGTCCAGCCTTCGCGCCGGAATTCTGAAATTCCGCGACGCTTCCGGGAACATCGTGTCCTATGACCTGAGGACTTCGACCCTTTGCGGGTCGGGGACCACAGCGTGCGATCCTCGCGGCTTGGGCATCAGCCCATCCGTCGCGGCCTTGTGGGCTTTGGATCCACAGGGATCGGATCCCACGGTAGCCGGAGCGGACGGGCTGAATACTCTCGGCTTCGTAGGTACGGCTTCCGCGCCGCTTTCGACAAATTTTTACACCGCGCGGATTGACCACGAGGTGAAAAAGAACTGGCACTTCAATGGCAGCTATACCTACTACCAGACGAAGGTCGTGTCGGGCGGTCAAGGCGCGCAGTACGATCTGCGCAGCGGCACCCCGAAGGCAACCTCCACGGCACCCACCGACCGGGACGCCATCATCGCCGGACTGACCGGGCAGATCACGCCCCACCTGGTCAATACCTTCCGCTTCGGCTGGGTACGAGATCGCGAAACTTTCAATCGTCTGGCGCCCTCCGCCACCGCTGCGCTAGAAAATATCGCCGGAACTGGTTCTTCTGCCGGAGCGATAGCCCTGGCTCCGGCTCTCGCCGCAGCAACCACGAATCCTTTGGTGGATGCGCCCATCGAAGTCGATACGCAGCGCGCCAGATTCCAGAACATTACCGGACGCAACATTCAGTACCTCGATGATGTGAGCTGGATTAAAGGAACGCACACGCTGCAATTCGGCGGAAACCTCCGCCACATCCCAACCATCCACATCCGCAACGACAAAGTCGTGGGCTCGCTGGCGTCCCTCGAGGTCTTGTCGGACGCCGACGTCAGCACTTTTCTATCGTCCATTCCCGGCTCAGAACGCCCGCCAACGTGTTCCGCGTCCGTAACCACCAACTGCCTCCAAGCCAGCGACACGCAGCGTTGGGACCGCCTCTACGCCTCCACTTTGGGCCTGGTAGACAACATCGGCATCTTGACTACGCGCGATGGCAGCCTGAATCCGCTGCCGTTTGGAACTCCTCTGATCAATGACACGACCTTGAACGCGCTTGAGTTCTACGCCGCGGACGTGTGGCGCATCAAGCCGAATCTGACCTTCAGTTACGGCCTTTCCTACGGATGGCAAACTCCTCCGCACGAAAAACTGAACCGCCAAACCCTCGTGGTCGATGCGGCTACTCTCAAATCGCTCACGGGTCCCGGCTATATTGCCGCGAAAAAAGCGGCCGCTCTCGCCGGGCAAACCTACAACCCCACACTGGGGTTCGAACCCGTGAAGGCCGCTGGAAGAACTGTGTTCAATATCGACTGGGGCGACATAGCCCCACGCGTGGCGCTGGCTTGGACCCCGGGATTTGACTCCGGCATCCTTGGCCGCCTTTCCGGCAATCACAAGACAGTGATCCGCGGCGGCTTCGGCCTCGTCTATGACCGCACCAATACCGTGCAGAGCGTCATCATCCCGATGCTGGGCGTCGGTTTCGCACAGACGATCACGGTCGGCGCGCCACTGTGCAACGCCTCTAGTACTCCGGGCGCCGGCTGCAACGCCGCCGCTGGCAGCGCCGCTCCCGGGGCGGCATCCTTCCGCGTTGGCGTGGATGGCAACCTTCCACTGCCAACCGTCCCGCCCGTTTCTCAGCCCATCGTGCCTGGAAACTTCGGCGAGCTCTTTAGCTTTCAGGACGATCCCGATGTCAAAATCGGCCGCAGCCGCGCCTTCGACTTGACCCTCCAGCGTGAGCTCCGCGGAAATATGATCCTGGAAGTTGGATGGACCGGGCGCTGGTCGGACCGATTGCCGCAGGGCGTTAACTTTAACTCTGCGCCTTACTTCTTCACCGATCCTGCGTCGAAGCAAACCTTCGCGCAGGCCTACGACGCCGTCGCCAAAGCACTCGCCACGGGGCAGACCCCAGCTCCGCAGCCCTTCTTCGAAAACCAGCTGGCCGGGCTTGTCGGTGGAGCGTGCGCGGGCAGTTCCACGGCAACCTCAGCTACGCAATTCTTGGCCACCGCCGCTGGCTCCACCTTCACTACCGGCCTGGTCAGCTCGCTGTTCTCCGTTATGGATGGACGCCGTGCATGCCTAGGACTCCCCACTTTCCAGAACCGCCAGTTGTTCGACCTTCACATGCGCACCTACATCGGCGAGTCGAATTACAACGGACTGATCGTCACGCTGCGCAAACGCAGCTCCTTCGGTCTAACCGGTCAAGTCAGCTACACCTTCTCCAAGACTCTGGACCAGAACATCTCCAACCAAAATCAAGCGGGCATCTACTCCAACAGTTATTTCCCCAATGTGGACTACGGTCCTTCACTCTTCGACCGCAAGCACATTTTCAACGCTTCCTACCTCTACGAATTGCCGCTAGGTACCGGTCATCGGCTGAGCGGGGGCGGGGCAGTCGGCAATCGTCTTCTCGCAGGATGGTTCACTTCCGGAATCATGACCGCCTACGGCGGACTGCCCCTGTTCGTCACTGAGAGCAGCCAGGTCTGGGGCGGCGGATCGATCTTTGGATTTGCTGTCGGGATGATCCCGACGGTAAATCCGAGTTCCTTCGGCAACTCCACCCACGGCGGAGTCTGCAGCTCCGGGGGTGTTGGATCATCCGGAGATGGCCCTAACTGTGCAGCGGGTGATAAGGGCACTGGTATAAATCTTTTCGCCAATCCCGCAGCGGTGTTTGCGGACTTCAGGAACGTGCAGATCAGCACGGACGGCCGCACCGGTCGTGCTAACCCCGTCCGCGGCTTGCCCTTCTGGAACCTCGACATGTCGCTTGGCAAGCGAACGGCGATTACAGAAAAAGTGTCGATGAGCTTCTCTGCTGACTTCTTCAACATCTTCAACCACGTCAACTTTGTTGACCCGAACCTGAACATTAACCAGCGCGCCAGCTTCGGAGTCATCTCGACCCAGTTGGTGCCGACCAACCGCGACACCTCTGGTGCACGCTGGATTCAGCTCGGCCTGCGCTTCGACTTCTAATCCAACCTAGGAACGAGGAGGGGAGAACCGCTTCGTAATGGTGCTCCCTTTTTTGACGCTGGATTGCTTCCACCGACGGCGTCGTCAACGCCAACGGTCAGGTTTACGACACAAAAAGCGGTGGGCAGAGCGTTCACGATGATCTGTACGTTCTCGACGCTTCGATCATTCCGGGAGCAGTGGCAGTGAATCCGACGCTGACCATCGTCTCCATGGTGGCCCGGGCAGTCGCGTCTATCGTGTGAATCCAAGTTGGGTGCCCACAGTGGACCAAAGGAATATTGCGGCTTGGGTTGCCGGCGACAGTAAGCTTGCCAATATCGAAAGGTGCGGCGAGCAGGGTGTTTTGTTGAAGGTAGACTAGGTATCCCGCACCGTCGGACGCTGTTAAGTACCGGCCCATCTCG
>Ga0126378_10004360_pt1 | contig 10791 bp, 9 predicted proteins | sample PanSoiMetPlot_23_FD_92587 | JGI IMG/M metagenome (GOLD analysis project Ga0126378, IMG submission 92587) | Tropical forest soil microbial communities from Panama - MetaG Plot_23 | ecosystem: Environmental > Terrestrial > Soil > Tropical forest > Bulk soil | place: Panama | collected 2016-02-17
TCATCGTTCTCTTTTCGGCTCGACATAGAGCATCTTCGTCCGGCTGAAGGTAATCGCCAGGGCGGCGTCATAGACCAGGACGAGAACGATGGCGGTCAGACCGAAGTACCACGGGCTGAACGTAGTGCTGTTTTGGAACCGACCGACGAAGAAGAGCAGGACCAGGATCTTGACGACGTAGGTGCCCATCCCGGCGAGCATCATCGCCTGGGGGCTGATCCTGGCCGCGCGACTCAGTGCGAGGACGCTCAGGCCGAAGAACGCGGCGACGATGCCCACCGCGATCGCGGCGCCAATGACGCCCTTCTGACCGCCGATGGCAGCGCTCAGCGCCACCATGACCGTGGCTGCGACAGCCGTCACGGCTGCTGATCGCCGCGCCATCGGGGCGATGTTGGCCAGCATTTTCTGGAGGACTCCGGATGATCTTTGAAGACAGCTTCAGCTGCATCAACGCGAAGCGCTACGTCGGGGTCGGTGCTCGCTGGCACTCGGCCATCTGACCGTTGTGGTCAGGTGACCGCAACGTATCACGCGCCCCGATCCAGGCCACGAGTGGGTGCTCGTGAAAGATATCACAAGCTCTCGCCAGGAGTAGTTCAGGAGGTGACCTACCGTGACGAAAGGCACTACCTTCAACGACGTCTTCGCTGGTCACGCCCTTACGACACCGGTGAGGGCGGTTGGTCAACGGATGGTCGACCAAGCACCAGGCTAGCGTCAAACCTCGTCTGCGCCAGTCTCCTCGCGCTCGGTTTCTCGCCAGTCGACGACGGGCGCGGCGGGGCTGCCGATCCCGAGGGCTTTCGGGGGGTTCACGGGTGGTGCCCCCCCGTGGGTGGTTTTCGTGGGGTCCACCGGGGGCGGCGGCGTCCCAATGATCGACCGGGCCTCAGCGCGGCTGGCGTCGGCCTGTCCGGACATGTCCCCTGTACTCCCGACGCCTGTAGTCCCAACGGGCCAAACTGACGACGGGTCACTGCGCGCAGCGTGGTTTCCCGCCGAGTGGCGGCCCGCAGAATTATTAACCCCGGCGTCACCGGCCCGGGAGTCGCTGGTCTCAAGACCGGTCGCGGTCAGCTCCGACTGCAGCGCGGCCGCTTCGCCATGCCGGCCCCAGTCCGGGTTCGTGAGGTCGGGATCGGTCCAGTCGTGGCCTGCCCAGTCACGCGTCGTCCAGTCGCGCCGCGGCCAAGCCGAATCGGTCCAGCCCGAGTCTGCCCAGTTCCGGGTAGCAGTGGGCCGGTTCGGCCTTGAGATGCCAGGCGGGGTCATTCTGGGCATCGCCGCAGCCGCGACTAGCTGCGGCTCGGCTGAGCTGGCCGCCGCGACCGGAGCCGCGGCCGGTGGCTGAAGCTTGGCTGCCGAGGCCAGGACCTGGTCAAATTCGGCCGTCGCCGCGACGTCCGGCTCGAGATCGGCCACCAGCAGGTTCTCGGGCTGAGCCAGCGCCTCCTCCGGCCGAGTACCGCGTCCCCACTGGCGCAGCATGGGCAGGGACATCAGCAGGAGCACGACGACAGCGCCAAAGGTGATGGCGATGAACACGACAACCGGGTGGCCGTGGTGGTTGGTGTTGGGCCCGCCGGGCTGCTGTGTCCGTTGCAGCGACAACCAGACGACGCTGCCGGAGAAGACCGCTGCCCACAGGTACATGATCAGGACGCTCGCGCGCTGGGAGTGGCCGATGTCCAGCAGCCGATGGTGCAGGTGCTTGCGATCAGGAGCGAACGGGGACTGACCCGCTCGGGTTCGCCGTACTACCGCCAGGAGTAGGTCGGCGTACGGGATGACCAGCAGCGCTGCCGGCAGCAACAGCGGCAGGATCACGGGATACCGGTTGATGTGGCTGGCCAGCACGGCCGGGTCTAGCGACGGGAGGCTTGAGATCGGGGCGTAGGCCAGCAGCAATCCGAGCAGCATCGAGCCGGTGTCGCCCATGAAGATGCTGGCCGGTGAGAAGTTGTGCGGCAAGAAGCCCAGGCACATGCCGATGAGTACGGCTGATGCCAGTGCAGGCGCGGCCAGCGAGGAGATGTCGATGACCTTCGTCATCGAGTAGTAGTACAGGAAGAACGACACCGCTGCGATCGCGACTATGCCTGCCGCCAGACCGTCGAGGCCGTCGATGAAGTTCACCGCGTTGATGGTCGCGACGACGATCAGGATGGTGAGGACAGTCGCCTGAGGTGGGGTTGGCAGGAACGTCTGACCGCCGGGCAGCGGGATCCAGTTGAGCTGCGTGCCAGTCGCGACAAGGATGCCTCCGGCGGCCACTTGACCGGCCGCCTTCATCAGCGGGCTCAGGCCCCAACGGTCGTCGATGACCCCGATGGCGACCAGCAGCCCGCCTGCCAGCAGCAGTCCGCTGATCATTCCGGTGTTGGCGAAACCGTCCCGCAGGTTCTTGATCTGGTCGGCGACGAGAAGGCCAGCCGCAAGGCCGCCATACATCGCCAGGCCGCCGATCGTCGGAACGGCAGACGTGTGAACATCCCGGTCCCGCGGCTCTTTGATGGCACCAATGCGCCGCGCCAGGCGGCGGACCAGCGGCGTCAGCATGTACGTAACGGCGGCCGTCACCAGGAGTGTCAGAACATAGTCCCTCACCGGGTCACCTGACCCGTACCGGAGGAACCAGGCGTACTCAGCATCACGGCCACTGTAGAGCACCGGGCCGGCTGCCAGGGCTCATGCCGGCACGTCGGCCGACGGCCCGGCCGGGATAGAGTGGTGCGCTGCGACGGGTCACGGCTAGCCAGCCTCGGCCCCGGCAGTGACGGCGGCAACCTCACGCAGCCGGCCAACGGAGATCGCGCCGCGGCGCAGTAGCCGCGGCTGCGGCCCGGTCAGGTCGACGATGGTCGACGCGCGGCCGCCAGCGACTGTCCCGTGGTCCAGGTATACCGAAACCGCCTCACCGAGCTGCTCTCTGGCCGCTGCGGCGGTCGTAGCGGCTGGCTGACCCGTCAGATTGGCACTGCTGACGGCCATCGGCCCGGTCTCGCGGAGGAGGTCGAGCGCCACCGCGTCTTCGGGCATCCGGATGGCCACGGTTCCCCGAGTTTCGCCGAGATCCCAGTTCAGCGTCCGGGTGGCCCGGCAGACGATCGTCAGCGCGCCAGGCCAGAATTCCTCGATCAGCCGATGCCCGTCCGGGCCCAGATCCTCGACTAGCGCGATCGCCGCGCGGACTGTACCGACCAGCACGGGCGGAGGCATCTCCCGGCCCCGGCCCTTCGCGTTCAGCAGCCTGGTCACGGCCGTCGGGCTGAACGCGTCGGTGCCGAGACCATAGACGGTGTCGGTCGGGAGGACGACGAGCTCACCGTTAAGGACTGCGGTGACGGCAGCCGCGAGCCCGTCGGCACGCTGGGCTTCATCGGCACAGTCGAACCAGGCGCTCATAGCTGATCATCCTGCCACGTAAGCCAGCGGCTCACGGCCGCGTCGCGGTGACAAACCGGTCGCGCCCGGCCAGGTCCACATGATTGCGCGTATCGCGCCAGCCGGTTTCCTCAGCGAACACCCAGTACACGGCGGGCCCCTGCTGGGCGCCGTGCTCGACGGCGACTAGCCCGCCCGGCCGCAGCAGCCGGCGCGCCGTGGCCTCGACAACATGGACTGCATCCATCCCGTCAGCCCCGCCCCACAGGGCGGTAGCCGGGTCGTACTCCCCGACCTCCGGCGGCACCCACGCCCCGATGGGGATGTAGGGCGGATTGCTCACGACCAGGTCAACCTGGCCGTCAAGCTCGGACAGGGCGGACGCGAAATCCGCGAAATGCAGCCGGACCCGACCCGCGGTGTGCGGCGAGGCCTCGGCCACCCTCGCTACATTGCGGGCGGCCCACCCCCGCGCCAGCGGATCGGCCTCCACGGCGTGCACGTGAGCGCGCGGCACTTCCTGGGCGATCGACAGCGCGATGGCCCCTGAGCCAGTACCCAGGTCAGCCACCACCGGCTCGGCCACGTCCATCGCGGCGAGCTGCTCGATGGCCCAGCCGGTCATCACCTCGGTCTCCTGCCGGGGCACGAAAACGCCTGGCCCGACAGCGAGCTCTAGATACCGGAAATAGGCGACGCCCGTGATGTGCTGCAGCGGCTCGCGGGCCTCGCGCCGGGCTATGTCGTCCCAGAATCGCGGGTCGAAGCGTGAATCCGGGACCAGGTGCAGTTCGGCGCGCGAGACCCCGTGCAAGTGCGCCGCGATCAGCTCGGCGTCGGTACGCGGCGACTCGACGCCCGCCTCGGCGAGCCTGGCCGTAGCGATCGCGATCTCGTCAAGGAGCAAGCTCACCGGCGACTCCGAGCCTCCGGACCATCGCCCGGACACACGGCCCCGTTCCTATTCTCATGGTCAGTTGGACTCGGCGCCGGCGATCTTCTCTGCCCGCTCGGCATCGACCAATGCCGTGATCACGGCATCCAGATCGCCGTCGATCACCTGGTCCAGGTTGTACGCCTTGAAGCCCACCCGGTGATCGGAGATCCGGTTCTCCGGGAAGTTATAGGTCCGCACCCGCTGTGACCTGTCTACGGTCGCGACCTGGCTACGCCGCTCCGCCGAGGCTAGCGCGTCCGCCTCCTCCTGGGCCACAGCCAGCAGGCGGGAACGCAGCACTCGCATGGCCTGCTCCTTGTTCTGGAGCTGGCTCTTCTCGTTCTGGCAGGACACGACGACTCCCGTGGGCAGGTGGGTGATCCGCACCGCCGAGTCGGTGGTGTTAACGCTCTGCCCGCCGGGCCCCGATGACCGGAACACGTCGATCTTCAGGTCCGCCAGATCGATCGTGACGTCCACAGGGTCCGCCTCCGGCATGACGAGTACGCCGGCCGCAGAGGTGTGGATCCGGCCCTGCGACTCGGTGGCGGGCACCCGCTGAACCCGGTGCACGCCGCCTTCGTACTTGAGTTTCGACCAGGAGCCCTCGTCGCCGCGGGCCTTGACGGCGACAGTGACGTCTTTGTAGCCGCCAAGACCGGTCTGGGTCGAGTCGAGAATCTCCGTCTTCCAGCCGTGACGCTCGGCGTATCGCAGGTACATACGCAGCAAGTCGCCAGCGAACAGGGCCGACTCCTCGCCGCCCTCCCCCGCCTTGACCTCAAGGATCACGTCCTTGTCGTCGTTCGGGTCGCGCGGGACAAGCAGCTCGGCAATCCGGTGCTCGAGCTCTTCACGGCGCGCGGCGAGCTGCTGCGCCTCGGCGGCAAACGAGGCGTCCTCGGACGCGAATTCGCGCGCCGTGGCTTCGTCCGCCGATACCTGCTGCCACTCGGCGTATGCCTGGACGATCGGCGTCAGCTCGCCATAACGGCGGCTCAGCGCCCTGGCCCGATCCTGGTCCGAGTGAATGGCGGGGTCAGAGAGGTCGACCTCTAGCTGCGCGTGCTCGGCGGCGAGATCGGCAAGCCGCTCAAACACCGCTTACCTCCTGATGATGAACTTGCTGCTGGCTGGACAGGCGAAACGCTCCCGTCCCGGTATTCAGGACGGGAACGGGGTCGTCTAGCTACTTGCCGCTGCCAGCCTTCTTGCCGAATCGGCGCTCGAACCTGGCCACGCGTCCGCCAGTGTCGAGGATCTTCTGCTTGCCCGTATAGAACGGGTGACACTGCGAGCAGACCTCGGCGTGAATGACGCCGTTCTTGGCGGTGCTGCGCGTCTGGAACGTGTTACCGCAGCTACACACCACCGTGGTGTCGACGTACTCCGGGTGAATACCGGACTTCATTGCTAACTCCTGGTTCCAGCAGTCGCCGGGTCGCCCGCCCTGTGCTTGCTTGAGCAGTGCTCGCATGCCCTGGGCGCGGCGTGAACCGGTACCGCTATTCATTGGCTTACCAGTGTGCCAGACCCTGCAACATGCACAGGCATCCGCACATTCCCGCCGGTCTGGCGCACGCTATGACGCCTTTGTCCGCGCGCTAACCGATCCATAACAACGTGGTTGAGGCTCTGCTGCTGCTCTAGCGACAGTAGGTGCCCAACCATGTCGTTAGGCCGAAGCCGGCGACTATTGCGAATTCGTGGTCTTCTGGACGACCAGCAGGAACTCGGCGTTGCTCTTGGTGCCCTTCATCCGGTCCATCAGGACCTCGAGGGCCTGCTGCGGCTCGAGAGCATGGAGAACCCGGCGAAGCTGCCAGACGATCTTCAGCTCCTCTGGCGACATCAGCAGCTCTTCCTTCCGGGTGCTGGAGGCATCCACGTCGACCGCCGGGAAGATCCGCTTGTCGGACAGCTCGCGGCGCAGCCGCAGCTCCATGTTGCCCGTGCCCTTGAACTCCTCGAAGATCACCTCGTCGGCACGGGAGCCGGTCTCGATCAGGGCCGTGGCCAGGATCGTGAGCGAACCGCCGTGCTCGATGTTGCGCGCCGCGCCGAAGAACCGCTTCGGCGGGTACAGCGCAGTCGAGTCGACGCCACCGGACATGATCCGGCCGCTGGCCGGTGCGGCCAGGTTGTAAGCGCGGCCCAGCCGGGTGATCGAGTCCAGCAGCACGACCACGTCGTGGCCCATCTCCACAAGCCGCTTAGCGCGCTCGATGGCGAGCTCGGCAACTGTGGTGTGGTCCTCGGCGGGCCGGTCGAAGGTGGAGTGGATGACCTCGCCCTTGACTGTGCGCTGCATGTCGGTGACTTCCTCGGGCCGCTCGTCGACCAGCACGACCATGAGGTGGCACTCTGGGTTGTTCTTCGTGATGGCGTTGGCGATGGCCTGGAGGATCATCGTCTTGCCCGCCTTCGGCGGCGACACGATCAGGCCGCGCTGGCCCTTCCCGATCGGGCAGATCAAGTCGATGATGCGGGTCGTCATGTTTGCCGGGTCCGACTCGAGCCGGAGCCTGTCCTGCGGGTAGAGCGGCACCAGCTTGGCGAACTCGGGCCGTGTCTTGGCCTGCTCAGGGTCCAAACCGTTGATCTTGTCCAGGCGGACCAGAGCGTTGAACTTCTCGCGCCGCTCGCCCTCGCGCGGCTGCCGGATGGCGCCTTCGATCACGTCGCCCTTGCGCAGGCCGTAGCGGCGCACCTGCGACAGCGACACGTACACGTCGTTGGCGCCAGGCAGGTACCCGGTGGTGCGGACGAACCCGTAGTTGTCGAGCACGTCCAGGATCCCGGCGATCGGGATCAGCACGTCGTCTTCGGTGATCACAGGCTCGGCCTCGTTGCCGCCCCCGCCTCGCTCGCGACGCCGGCTGCCGGTGTTGCGATTGCGGAACCTGTCCCTGCTCCGGCGGCTGCCGCCGCCGTCCCGGTCGTCGTTGTCCCGGCCGCCCTGCTGGTCACGGGTGCCCTGCTGGTCACGGCCGTTCTGCTGCTCGCGCGGGCCCTGGTCGCGCCCGCCCTGGTGGTCACGGCGGCCCTGATCATCGCGGCCACCCTGATGGTCGCGCCCGCCCTGGTCGCGCCCGCCTTGCTGCTCGTGACCGCTGGCGCCAGCGTCCCGTTCCCCGTCACTCGCGGCGCGTGGCTGCTCGCCGTCGTTGTCGCGGCGCGGAGCCTGCTGGCGACGACGGTCGGCGCGCTGGCCGTCACCAGCCTGCTTGGTATCCGTGCGCGGCGTCCCGTTCACCACTGGACTGCCGCTCTCTGCGGCGCTAGCGCCACTTGCGGGTCCATTGCCGATGCCCGTGTCAGCATGGCGTGCCGATTCTCCGATGCCAATCGCGCTGCTGCCGCCCAGCCCTGGCTGTGTCGATGTCTGCGATTCCATGGCGTCCTGCTCGAAGGTGCGGTTAGAGCCGGCTCCCGCAGGCGCTTCCCGCTGGAATGAGTTGTCAGAGGTCTCGATGTGATGGGCCGCCAGCTCCTGGTCCTGGGATTCGACTGCCCGGATGTCCCCGCCGGTACGGCCAATGGGGCTAGCCTCCTGCGGCGCCCCGCCTTGCCGCCTCTCCTCGATGGCCGCTATTAGCTGGCCCTTGCGCATCCTCGCGGTGCCGGAGATGCCCATCGACTGGGCGACTCGCTGAAGCTCGGGCAGCAGCATCGCCGACAATCCCCGGGCTGGGGTGCTATCGCCAGAGGGATTAGCTTCGGCATCGTCGCCGCCTGCGGCCGCGTTAACGGCATCCGGCTCGGAGCGTACCGCGTCGGCTTCGCCGTGGGAAGTCCCGGGGGATGCCGCCGTGCCAAGAGGCTGGCTGTTTGATCGAGGCGAAGCAGGTCCGGACAGGTCGGCAGAATCCCCGTTCTCGGCTGAGAACAGGTCCAAGGTTTCGCTCACAAGGGGTCCTTCCCAGGGTGCGGGTCAAGGCTGCACACGCGGCCCGTGGCCCGCTGTCGTATTGCTATCTGCCACCGCCGCCTGTTAGCAGGCTGTCCCGGTCGCGGCTGCGTGCCGCGTGGATCGACGTTGACCAGGTCCTTGGCTAGGGCCGGGCAGACCGGAAACTCCCGCGATGGGCAGATGAATGTCGAGATCGCACGCCACCGAACGCTAGGGAGGCGACCGGAGGGAGTACGAACAAGCACCCGTCCCCGTGGCGGGGCATCTGGTGCAGCAACTAGCTTAACACCAAGCTGACCCAAGGCATTCCTTCGGCTGTGGCCGCACATCCAGAACTGCCGTGACTAGCCACCAACAAGCCGGCCGAGTCGTGACGTGTCCGCGGGTACGCTCGCGCCAGCGCAGGGTGGCTGGCACAGAGAACCGGGGCGGACGTGAACTGGGTACGTCCAGGGGGCTTACAACCCATGCGTTACCCGCTTCGCCCGCGATCGAACCGCAGATTTATTGGGGAAAGCGCTGTAATCCCGGCACACTCCGGACAAAGCGCCAGCCCTCGTACCGCTACATACGTCTGGTTGACCCGCGAACCTACTTCAACCTGGAGCTTCTCTTCAAGTCACGGGTCGGGAAAGTCCGGAGGCACCCACGGTCGGAAGACCCCGACAACCCCGGGACGGTAAAACCGACAAGCCTTCGAGAATCAAACCCGAGGACCGGCAAAGCCGGCGTCACAGACGGTCGGCTGCGGTGATCCCCGTCAGCGCGAGCCCGGCCGCCAGGACCGCTCGGACGGCATCAGCCAGCACAAGCCGCGCGGCTGTCAACTCGGGGCTATCCGGAGCCCTGGCACCACCGAACGGCAGCGCCGGCGCCGCCTGCTTGCACTCGCCCCACGCTCTTGCCACCTGCTCCAAGTAACGCGGAACTTCGTCAGGCCGGTGCCTGCGGGCCGCGGCGGCCACGCGGACTGGCAGCCACGCGAGCAGCCCCAGCAACTCCAACTCGGCCCGCGCAGTCAGGAGTCGGCCCAGCCGCTCCCCCAGTGCTGCCCGTTTGACATGCAGGTCAGTGGCCCAGCGCAGGGTCGACGCAGCATCAGCATGGGCTTGCTGCACGAGATACAGCGGGTCTGCCGTCCGCATTTCCGGCTCCGCCACGTCAACGAACGTGGCCGTGTCACCTCTCAGCGTGCGCGCCAGCCGGTACCGGACCGCGTTGTCGCCGAGGTAAGCCACTGTGGAGTACACCAGTGACGGCTCGTGACCGGCGGGATGTGGCCGGACTCCACCCCGTTCCCGGTCCTGAGTGATCGTCGCGGTCGCGCCGGCAGCCTGCGCGAGTCGGCCCGTCATCGCGTCCGCCTGGTTTTGCCAGGCCTCGAGCCAGCTACGGGCGACGGCTAGGTCGGGCCATGGCACGACCATAGTGACGGTCCCGCGCAAGATAGTGCTGTTCGCACACGCCACGCCGACAGCCGCCATCCGGGCCGCTGACGCCGCCAAGGCTTCACGCGTGACGGTGATTGTCAGGTACCCAGCGCCGGTGGGCTCGGCCGCTTGGACCCATTGGAGCGTGCCAAGCGGAGCCGCCAGGACGGCCGCAATCTCAGCCGGCTTGCGGCCGTCGAGTCGGGCGAGCTCGAAGGCGAGCGACGTCGCGAAGGACGCAGGTTCCCCGCCCAGCGCCGGGCGCCACGTGCCGCCGCGCGTGACCTGAACGGCGCGCACCGGAAGCTGACCGTCGGCTGCGAGGGCCGCGACCGAGGCGGCCAGTTCGCGGTCGAGATCGCCGGTGATCACGATCCAAGGCTACGGCGAAGCGACGATAACTCACTCGAATGTGCTGGTGGGGGCGCCCGCGAGGGCACGAACTACCCTGATCATCTCGGCCGGGTCGAACGGCTTGGTCAGGTATGCGTCGACGCCGATCTGGCGGCCGCGATCCCGGTCGTCCTCCTGGGCGCGGGCGGTGATCAGGATGACTTTGATGTTGGCCGTAGCCGGATTCTTGCGAAGCTGTGTCGCGGTCACCCAGCCGTCGAGGCGCGGCATCATGACGTCGAGGGTGATCACGTCAGGCTTGACCTCGGCCACTTTCGCCAGGCAGTCGTGCCCGTCGACGGCGGTGACCACTTCAAAACCCTCAAGGGTGAGATTGACGGCGATGAGCTGCCGGATGACTTCGTCGTCATCGACAACCAGTACACGGCCAAGTCCCCGGGTCACGGCGCGAGGTTACCGGCTCTAGCCAGCTGACGCGCGCAGATCGGCTCCGTGTCCGGGGATCAGCGATGCTGATACTCTTGCTCCGGTCCTCGGCGAGTCTGACCAGGGCCTTGATGTGCGTCAGCCCCCATAGCTCAGGGGATAGAGCAACGGCCTCCGGAGCCGTGTGCGCAGGTTCGAATCCTGCTGGGGGCGCAGCTAGACAGCCTTTTTCGAACAAATGGTAGCCTAATTTTGCTTCCGTCGATCACACGGACGGAAAACGCCTGATCACGAGTCCTTTCGCCGTCAGCCTCGACTGCAGGCGCATGCGCCGAGAAGCATGA
>Ga0126378_10004363_pt1 | contig 10785 bp, 8 predicted proteins | sample PanSoiMetPlot_23_FD_92587 | JGI IMG/M metagenome (GOLD analysis project Ga0126378, IMG submission 92587) | Tropical forest soil microbial communities from Panama - MetaG Plot_23 | ecosystem: Environmental > Terrestrial > Soil > Tropical forest > Bulk soil | place: Panama | collected 2016-02-17
CAGCGGGAGCCATTGTGCGCGCTGTGCCCGCATCTGCTTTGGTGGTTGCCGATCCCTCGGGAACCTTATGGAAGGTTGGTAATATCAACCAAGCTTGCGCATTGGCTTCCATCTTCACGATGGGAACGTTTGTGATGCTGGCGTCGGCGCGACTCCGCCGCGGGACCGCCCACAGCTTCCCTGAATTCGCGAGACATGTTCCACAGCACGCCGGCCACCAGGGGGAGTTTGCACTTCAAAGCAAGAGCAAGGTCGTGTCATGAATCAGCAGGAGCATCGTCCCGCTGGATCTTTCAACATTCCCTGGCCATCGCGCCCTTGGGTGGGACGCTCTGTTCTGGTTGATGTTCCGATCTTTGCCGTGGGTGTGGCCATTCTGTACGGCGTAGTGACCTTTGCGAGTTACTCGTCCGGTCCACTCAGACCCCAAGTCGACATTGATCTGCATCCCCGCTCGCTGCCGCTCTACGCCCTGTACTCGGTGCTAAGGCTCTCAACGGCGTATTTCCTCAGCCTGGCCTTTACCCTGGTATATGGCTACGTGGCCGCCTACAACGCGCGCGCCGAGCGATTCATGGTTCCCCTGCTCGACATCCTGCAATCCATTCCTGTTTTGAGTTTTCTTCCCGGCGTCATGCTGGCCATGGTCGCGCTGTTTCCGCGAAGGCAGCTGGGCGTTGAGCTGGGATCGATCCTGCTGATTTTCACGGGTCAAGTCTGGAACATGGCCTTCAGCTTTTATTCATCGCTCAAAAATATCCCCCAGGAAATGCGCGAGGCTTCGCGCCTTTACCGTTTCAGCTGGTGGCAATCCTTTACGCAGATGGAACTGCCTTTTTCCGTCATCGGCCTGGTCTGGAACTCCATGATGTCCGTGGCCGGAGGCTGGTTTTTCTTGATGGTCTGTGAGATGTTCGTGCTGGGCAAGCGCGACTTTCGCCTGCCCGGGTTGGGCTCGTATCTGCAGACGGCGGCCGATGCTGAGGACACTCGCGCCATCATCTATGGCTTGATCACCATGGTGGCCGTCATCGTGCTCACGGACGTGCTGGTCTGGCGGCCGGTGGTTGCCTGGGCGCAAAAGTTCAAGTTCGAAAGCGTGGAAGCTTCGGAAACCGCGCAGTCGCCAATCCTGACTCTCCTTCGCCGCTCACGTCTTGTAGCCTTCTTGGAAAAGAAATCGATTGAACCGATGGAAGAGAAGCTGGCCCTGCACTTTGCGAGAAGACACCGAGCCGCGCGACGGAAGAGTTCCGCAGCGTTTGTCCGCCGCTGGTTGGGGCCGGCCCTGGGAATCGTTTGTTTGGCTTTCGCCGCTTATCTCACTTTTCGCGGCCTGATGCTGCTGGCCGGTCTGGGGAAGGCGGAACTGGCGACGATCCTCAAGGGGCTGGGGGCCACATTTCTGCGGGTTGCGGCATCCCTGGCGCTGGGGGCGTTGTGGACTGTACCCGTAGGAGTCGCCATTGGTACACATCCTCGGCTGGCGCGGATCGCTCAGCCGCTCGCCCAGATTGCCGCTTCCGTTCCGGCCACAGCTCTGTTTCCGATCGTGTTGCTGGCGTTGATCCGGATTGGCGGCGGGCTGGGCACTGGGTCGGTTCTGCTCATGCTGCTGGGCACGCAGTGGTACCTGCTGTTTAACGTGATTGCCGGGGCCACCGCCATCCCGACGGAGTTGGTGGAAGCCTGCACGATTTTCCGCTTCAGCCGGTGGGAGCGGTGGAAGAAACTGATCCTACCGGCGATCTTTCCCTATCTGATTACAGCTCTGGTTACCGCATCCGGCGGAGCCTGGAATGCCAGCATCCTCGCTGAGTACTTTCATCTCAAGGGCCAGGTCTATTCCACGATGGGCCTGGGAGCGTTGATCAGCCAGGCCTCCGACGACGGCAATTTCCGGCTACTCTTCGCAGCTACCATCTTCATGGCCGCGACCGTGGTTCTGGTCAACCGACTGGTATGGCGCAAGCTCTACAACCTGGCGTCGACGCGATTCAAGCTGGAAACGTAAGCTAAAACGCTAAAATCCTACCGCGGATTCACGCTGATGAACGCGGATCAAGAAGAAACAAATGTGTTTTGTCTGTTCCAGCCGAATTTGTGCAACAGCTTCCCGTATTCAATTGGCGCAGGATGGACGTAAAGAAAGCAGCCGATCGTGAGGAGATTCTTTATTGTCTGATCCGCGTTTATCCGCGTGAATCCGCGGTAAGCTTTTTCGTGTTTACTCGATAGATAACCACGGCGGCATTTCCGTTGCGAATGGTGGCCGGCGAATGGCGGCGGTGCAGCTGGTATCGAGGTCCTTGCTCGATCCGGCGGTGATGAACGCTTGAAAGATGCCGCGCAGGCAGGGGCCGTCGACCTGATGGCCCAGGTACCGGATCTTGAGCTGCCGGCCGTTCGGCAGGAACTTGATTGCGTTCTCGCCGTACCACGGGGGACTGGAGCCATCCACCTCGCCCGAGATCATCAATACAGGAGCATCCGACTTCACCGGATCGATGTAGCTGGGAGCAATGTCTCCCTTGGGCCAGTCCTGGCAGGCTTCTATGTGACGGGTCACACGCTCTGCGCCGACGAAGGTGCCCTTCGTTTCCTTGGCAATGTCATCGTCGGTGATGAAGCGGGCGCCCTCGGAACACGTCACGGTGAAGTACATGCCGCGCGCCACGCTGGAGCCGGGATTCAGCCGCAGCGCCGCCTCCTCGAAAGGAACATAGTCGTTGTTGAATGCCCGGTGAATGATCAGCGGGACAAAGCGCTGTGTGCCGGTTGTATACATGGCCAGGCGGATGTGCTCGACAAAACTCGAGCGAGCTACTTTTACCTGCTCCCTTTTCCTGGTGACCGGGTTGATCAGCTCCATCGCCACAAGACCGTGATCAAAGCGCACCAGGACCGACTCGAATTCTTTTTGCAGGTTGGGAAAAGAGTTGCGGCACAGCTCATCGGCGGCGCAGTCGGTGAAGAGCAGGTTCATGGCATGCTGGGCGCTGCGTGGAAAAAGCAGCGGCTGCTTGATGTTGGGAGTAGCGACTCCCACCAGAAATACCGAGCGCACGTGCTCGGGATGGCGACGCAAGTAAATCTGGGAGGCGAAGGAACCGTAAGACAGGCCCACCAGGTCGATTTTTTCGTAGCCCAGCGCCGAACGCACGTCATCCAGGTCGTCCATGGCGATGGGCGTGGTGTATAGCCGCAAATCGGCGATGCTCTGTAGCTTCTCCCGGCAAGCGCGCACTCTGTCGCGAGGAAGAATGTCGCCGAAAAAAGTGGCCATATCCTGGGGATTGTCTCCCACGTCGCAATTCAAAGCGCCCGAGCCGCCGGTGCCTCGTTGGTCCACAAAAACCAAATCGTGGTCTTGCCGGCTGGGTTCAAGAAACCCTTTCTCGGCCAGTTGAACCAGCTCTGTTGCGGCCGCGCCGGGACCGCCATGCAAAGTGAAGATCGCGTCGGGCGCCGGGGATTTGTTTAGCGCCTTGAGCACGACGATCTTGAGCTTGATAGTGCGTCCCGAGTTTGCCGCGCGGTCTTCAAATACTTCATAGGTTCCGCAGCGAGCCTCTCCGGATATTCCGTTCAGCTTGCAGGACTCAAGAGAAAGGCGTGACCCGGTGTTGTGCGAGGTAGGGACGGGTCGCCCAGGTCGCAGAAAGATCGCGGGCGCCAGGCACGCGCCACCGATCAGCAACAAACCGCCCACAATCACTATGCGTTTGCTCATAGTGCCCCCTCTGGTTTCGACGTCGGCCCGATCTTTCTGTTAGCAGAGAATACGTCCCTTTGCGTGGCGATGCGCATCAAGTGCTTTCAGTGTTATCAGTGGTAAGGTTTTCATTCTTGACGGATGAAATTATCGCTGGAGGCGAAAGCCAATGAAAAGGTCGTTCTCTAAGTTTAAGTTACTGTCAATGATGGCTCTGGTCGTTGCGTTCATCGGCCCAATTCGCTATTACGCGTGGGCTCAGCCTGCAAGCTCGTCGCCACAGGAAAGGGACGATGAACTCCGACAGTTGCGGGAGTTGGTGCTCAAGCTGCAGTCCAGAGTCGAGCAGCTGGAGGCGCAACAGCAGCGCAACAGTCCAAACGACCCTCCCGCGCCGGCATCTCCCCCTGCTTCTACGAGCCAAGATAATGCGCCCGCTGATCCCCACTCGTCTTCGGCGGATGTTGCGACCGAGGATCAAATAGCGGGCTTTTTGAGAGCGACCACAATCGACCTCGGCCTGGACGTCTACTACGGATATAACTTCAACTATCCGATCGGGCGGGCGAACCGGCTTCGCGCTTATGACGTCAGCAGCGACGCCTTCAGCTTGAATCAGGCGAGCGTGATCTTCAAGGCCGATCCCGACGTTGCCGCCGGCCGCCGTTTCGGGGTGCGGCTGGACCTGCAGTTTGGCCAGGCCACTTCGACGCTCCAGGGAAACCCGGGGAATGAGCCTCGACCGGACGTGTATCGCGACATCTATCAGGCCTACGGCACATATGTCGTTCCTGTGGGCGCCGGTCTGACTGTAGACGTCGGCAAGTGGGCCAGTTCGCTAGGCATCGAAGGCAATTACAGCAAGGATCAGATCAACTATTCGCGGTCTTACTGGTTCAACTTTCTGCCCTTTTACCACATGGGCGCCAGGACCAATTACAAGTTCAACGACAAGATCGCTTTCAACTACTGGGCCGTGAACGGCACGCAGCAGGTGGAACCGTTCAACGGTTTCAAGGACCAGTTGTTGGGCTTCGTGCTGACGCCCCGCAAATCGATCAACTGGACCTTGAATTACTACCTGGGACAGGAGCATCCCGACGTTGTGTTCTTCACCAACGGCGGGGCTCCGCCAAACGCTCCGACGCAGCAAAACGTCCCGTTCCTGCCGATCACCAACGCGCCCAGCGGCAAACTGCACATCTTTGACACCTATATGACCTGGCAGTCGACTCCAAAGCTCACGCTGGCCTGGGAAGGCGATTACGTCATTGAGCGTTTGCAACAGAACTCCCCTCCTGCGCATACTGCGGGCGGGGCTGTCTACGGTCGCTACCAGGTGACTCCCAAAGTTGGGCTCGGCGGACGTACCGAGTACCTTTCCGACCGCGGGGGACTCTTCAGCGGAAAAACACAAGCGCTCAAAGAGGTTACTTTGACCTACGCTTACAAACTGACGCAAGGGCTCCTGGCTCGCCTTGAATGGCGCCGCGATTTCTCCAACCAGCCGTTTTTCTTCACCGACCAATTGGGCGTCTTGAGCAACCACCAATCCACGGCCACGCTGGGCCTTGTGTGGTGGTGGAGCAACAAAGAGGATGAGAGCTGGTGAGAGATCTCCCAATAAAACAACTGGCACGCCCCAACTCGCTTAAACGCGGAGACGCTGAGGCGCGGAGAAGAATCGGTTCGGAGGTTGACCGCCGTGTTCTCGACAGAGCCATCATGGCCCATAGCCCGACTTTCTCCGCGTCTCCGTGCCTCCGCGTTCAAGGCCAAGTGTTCATCCCCGTGGCACCCTGCCAAGCCAAGGTGCGTTTTGGTCAGGACAACCACCTGCCACTAGCAACCGCAGGGTTTGCCCTCGTGCAGCTGTTCGACAGGGATTGGAGTATTCAGGATCTCATAAGTGCATTTGAAATCGATATCGTTGCAACGAGCCAAATTGCCTTGGGGATCGCGAACCAGCCAGTCTCCAGCTTGCAGATGAAGAACGCCTCCCGGAGTTGGAACCTTGGTTGCTTCTTTCATTTGAACTGCATCCACCACAATCGGCTTGATCGACCGGTAAACCATAATGTTTCGAGTCCCTCCTGGCCTCAGCGGCCCGAGAACATTAGACTTGGCGCCGCGTAAAGATTGAATAAAGAATGCGTCAATTGTTTGTAAGTCCGACGGGTCGAAAGCGCATCAAGGTTGCCAAACCGATCGAATTCTGCAAGCTCGTCGGGTAGCTCTTGGCTTTGGCTCTCGGCCACACCCGTGAGCGCTATCGCTCAGGTGAGTAAGTGACTAAGACCCGAGCGCCAAAAGCCAAAAGCCATTAACCAATGGCCGCCTTCTCTTTACAAAACATTTACGGTTTCCTTAGGGAATTCTTACGCGGGATATTGTTCACTGGCCTGTTTGCGTTGATGTGAGAGAGAGCGCAGAAGGGGATCGCCGTGCTCATACCAGTTCTGCTCATCACCTTCTTGGCCGCGGGCGCAGTTCTTCTCATTTGTCTTCGTGGATTCAGCCAGGCCCGCAGACATCAGAAGGTCCAGGGACTGCTGGTTCGCGTCCACGCGATTCCGGCTGGCTCGCCAAACCGAAGGAGAAACAAGTGTATCGATTTTGCATCGCACTGCGGCTGGACAGGCCACACAACCTTTGACGAGGGCCAGATTTCCAAGAAGACAATTGCTTTGATTGGGCTTGCGATCTTGCTAGGATCGCGGGGCGGGGGAGTCGAGCAATTTCAGGCACCCGTAACTCCTGGCAGCGATGGCAACACCCAAGCAGGCAAACACCTTCATGTCCCAGGAAGACAATTGCTGCGCGGTTCTTGACGCAATACCCCCGCCACATTTTCCGGTGATTCGTATCGCAGACTCGCTGGGCTCTGTAAACGGCATTTGTATGTCCTGAACTCATGAGAAAGGCTTTCGGTTCCACCTATGAGAAACAGCAAAATTCTGTTGATCGCGAGAACCACTTTTGCAATGTTGTTGGCCTTTTTGTGCCTTTGCGCTCCAGGCGTAGCGGCAGCGCAAGCCGTGGTACAAGGACCGAACGTCGCATCTGACTCGACGAATGCGGGCAGCGGCGAAAACGTCACCGCAGTTAGACCCAAGGCTCATTCCGTCTCCAACGCCGAGCTGTTGAAGGAGCTTGAGTCGATGCGGGCTCGCATCCAGGAACTGGAAGCGCAGCTCAAAGAACAACAGGGAGGATCTGACGCTGCAGCGGTGGCGGATGTGTCGTTGGGGCCAGAATCAAAAGAATCGAACTCCCGGTCCACCGGCGGAGAACTCGATGTGGCCCATCCATCCCCAACTACCGCTGCGGCAGCACAGACGCAAGCCGCGCCCACCAAGCCCGAGCCGGCAGCGCCATTCGCTTATGCCGACTGGACCTGGCTCAACGGCAATCCTCGCAACAAGAACGTGGTGTGGGACTCGAAATTCTTCACCCCGGAAATACGCGTCGATGCGAATTTTATCCACAGCTTCAATCGTCCCCGAGATGACAGTCTCGGAGGCTCGACCGAAATCTTTCGATCCAATGAAGTCCAGGTGGAGCAGATCAGCTTTGGCGGTGATTTCCACTGGGACAATGTGCGGGCAAGGATCTTGACGCTGGGCGGAATGTTCGGTGTTACTACGCCGCGCAACGACGCCAGCAATGGACGCGGGCAGTGGGACCTGCGGGGCGCTTACCGTTACTTCGGCGAAGCCAACGGCGGATACCACTTTAACGTCAATCACGGCCTGAACATCGACGCCGGAATTTTCGTCTCTTATATAGGCCTGTTCAGCTACTACAATTTCGACAACTGGGCCTACCAGCCCTCCTATGTGTCATCCAATACTCCTTGGTTCTTCAACGGGGTTCGGATTCAGTGGTTTCCGACCGACAAGTTGAAGATCGAGCCCTGGCTCATCAACGGCTGGCAGTCCTACGGCAGGCAGGGCAGCAAGCCGGGGTTGGGAGGACAGATCATCTACCGTCCCAAGGGTTGGCTGGCGTTGGTCTTCAATAATTACGGCATGGGAGAAGACACGCTGGGCAATGGCAATGGCCAGTTTGGCCGGTCGCGCATCCATACCGACGATAGCGTTCTCGTCAAGTACTATGATCGGCCGGACAATTTCCTGGATAAGATGGCCTTCTCCTTCACTGGCGACCTGGGATGCGAATATGGTGGCACGGGAACAAGCATCGGCCCGCAGGGACAAATAGTCATCAACAACGTGAATTGCCATCACAACACCGCCACCAGCCGCAAGCAGACCTTTGCCGGGTGGATGCTTTACAACCGCTTCTGGTTCCTGAAAGACAAATATGCGATGACAGTAGGAGGTGGCGCGATGGATAACCCCGGACGCTACCTTACTCTGCTGCCTCCGATCAACGGAGCCGATGCCATCACAGGCTCGCCTTATTTCACAACAAACCCCGGCGATCCCTTCAAAGCGTGGGATGTGTCGCTTACCTTTGACTGGATGCCGCAAGAGTACATCACGTTCCGCAGCGAGTATGGATATCGCCATGCCAACGTGCCGTATTGGTCGGGACCCGGGGGGATAACGAATGGGGTTAATACTGCCACGACCACGATTCCTAACCCGGCCGCAGGCTCTGTTGTACCAGGCACGACGTTCGTCGGAGGTCCGGTCCTGTCTCCTACTCCGGGCTTTACCTGTGTGGCCGGAACAGGCTTCTGTCCTGACCTGAGAAAAGATGAACCCAGTTTGAGGTTTGCCATCATGGTGAAGTTTTGACCGCTTGCGCACCGCGATTAGAGAGGGCCGGCAGTACGCAGCCACCGCTACCGGCTCAATCGATTGCAGTATGGGCGCATAGATCGGAGTGCCGCATGCGGAGTTGCTGGGAATGATCTTGAGCGGCTTGAGCTTGTTCGGGCTGATGGCGGTAACCGCCATGGTTGTGACGTATGCGTTCGAAAGCCGGAGTCATTGGTTTGTTCTCGCGTTCGCGTTGGCTTGCGCGCTAGCATCAATCTATGGGTTTTTACAAGGCGCTTGGCCCTTTGGTTTAGCAGAGGCGGTGTGGTCGCTGATCGCGCTCCGTCGATGGATGCAGGCAAAGAAGGCACGATGACTTTTCTGCCTGCATGCTTTCAGCTGTATAGGAATTTTATGGCTTACTTAGACTTTCTTTATGCCGGGTGTGATTGAATACAGAGCTCAAGAGGATTTGACATCATGCTGGATCTCATGATGATTTTTGGCACGATCGTTTTCTTCATCGTCGCGATTGCCTATACCGTTGCGTGCGACAGGCTCAAGTAGAGGTTCCTATGAATCTTGAAAACTTTGTGATGCTCCTCATCAGTTTCTTTCTGATGGTGTATCTGATCTACGCGTTGCTGCGTCCGGAGAAATTTTGACATGACGATCAACGGCTGGGTGCAAATCCTTTTGTTTTTCGCCGTTGTGCTCGTTCTCACACGGCCGGCGGGCATCTTTATGACCAAGGTGTTTTCTCGCGAGCGCACCTGGCTCGATCCCGTGCTGCGGCCGCTGGAAAGATCCCTTTACAAGCTGACCGGCGTCGACGAAGCGCACGAGATGCGCTGGACCGAGTACTGCATATCCATGCTGCTGTTCAGCGCGGTCTCCATGCTGCTGCTTTACCTGTTGCAGCGGGTGCAGCTGGCGCTGCCCTTGAATCCGCAGAAATTGGTCAACGTTGCCCCCGACCTGGCCTTCAACACCGCCGCTTCGTTCACTACCAACACCAACTGGCAGTTCTACAGCGGCGAGAACACGATGAGCTATCTCACGCAGATGGCGGGGCTGGCTTATCACAACTTTGCTTCGGCCGCCGTGGGCATTGCGCTGGCGGTGGGCTTCATTCGCGGGATTTCCCGCCGCGAAAAGGAGACCATCGGCAACTTCTGGGTGGATATGACCCGCTCTATCCTGTGGGTGCTGCTGCCGGCGTGCGTGGTCTACGCGCTGCTGCTGGTCTCGCAGGGCGTGATTCAGAACCTCAAGCCCTATGACACGGTGAAGCTGGTTGAGCCGCAGCAGGCGCAGAAAACGGGACAGGATGGCAAACCAGTAGTCGATGCCGCCGGCAAGCCGGTGATGGAGACCGTGACCGACCAGGTCATCGCCCAAGGTCCGCTTGCCTCACAAGAAGCCATCAAGATGCTGGGGACCAACGGCGGCGGGTTCTTCGGCGCCAACAGCGGCCATCCATTCGAGAATCCGAATCCATTGACCAACTTTCTTGAGATGGTGTCCATCTTCCTGATCCCCGCTGGGCTTACTTACACGCTGGGAAGGATGACCGGTTCGCAACGGCACGGCTGGGCCGTGTTCGCTGCCATGGCGATTCTATTCTTCTCCGGAGTCATCACCGCCTATTGGTCGGAAGCTAAAGGCAACCCGTTGCTGGCCGGCGCCGACCAGAGCGTCTCGGCGCAGCAGGCGGGCGGCAATATGGAAGGCAAAGAAGTCCGCTTCGGCATTGCGAACTCGGCGCTGTTCGCCACCGTGACTACCGATGCCAGCTGCGGCGCGGTCAATAGCATGCACGATTCGTTTACTCCGCTGGGCGGCATGGTGCCGCTGGTCAACATCATGCTTGGCGAAATTGTCTTCGGCGGCGTGGGTGCGGGTATGTACGGCGTGCTCATCTTCGTTGTGCTCTCGGTCTTCATCGCCGGTTTGATGGTGGGACGCACTCCGGAATACCTGGGCAAGAAGATCGAAGCCTATGACGTGAAGATGGCCATGCTCTATGTGCTGATCTTTCCCCTGTCGATCCTGATCTTCAGTGCCATCTCGTCTCTCTCGCCCGACTTCGGCCTGGCGACTTTGACCAATCGCGGACCGCACGGATTGTCGGAGATGCTCTATGCGTTTACCTCGGCCACGGGCAACAACGGCTCCGCCTTTGCCGGGCTGGGCCCCAACCGTTATTACAACTTGACCGTAGGTTTTGCCACCTTGATTGGGCGCTTCCTGATGATCGTTCCTATGCTGGCGGTTGCCGGCAGCCTGGTGCGCAAGAAGACAGTACCGCCCTCGCCGGGGACGTTCCCGGTCGACACC
>Ga0126378_10004364_pt1 | contig 10784 bp, 8 predicted proteins | sample PanSoiMetPlot_23_FD_92587 | JGI IMG/M metagenome (GOLD analysis project Ga0126378, IMG submission 92587) | Tropical forest soil microbial communities from Panama - MetaG Plot_23 | ecosystem: Environmental > Terrestrial > Soil > Tropical forest > Bulk soil | place: Panama | collected 2016-02-17
GCCGGCGGACCTGCCGGTCTTGCAGCCGACGAAGTTCGAGCTGGTGATTAATCTCAAATCCGCGAGGGCGATCGGCCTCGCTGTTCCGCCGACGCTGCTAGCCCGCGCCGACGAGGTGATCGAATGAAGAGACGCGCGTTCATCACCCTGCTCGGCGGCGCGGCTGCCACGTGGCCGCTCGCGGCGCGCGCGCAGCAAGCGGACCCGATGCGCCGCGTTGGCGTGATTCAGACCCTGGCGGGGGACGATCCGGAAGAAAGGGTCCGGATCGCCGCATTCTTACGGGGGCTGCAGGAATTGGGCTGGACCGACGGTCGCAACGTGCAGATCGAGTATCGCTGGGGGGTCGCAAGCGACGCCGATCGAATTCGCAGGTCCGTGACTGAATTGATCGCGTTCGCACCCCATGTCATCCTGGCCCCCGGCAGCGGGGTCGTAGGGGTGTTGTTGCAAGCGAGCCGCACCGTGCCGATCGTGTTCGTAGTCGTTCCCGATCCGGTTGGTGCCGGCTTCGTCGAAAGCCTAGCGCGGCCGGGCGGCAACGCCACGGGCTTCATGCAATTCGAATATGGATTGAGCGGGAAATGGCTGGAACTGCTCAAAGAGATCGCGCCGCGCGTGACGCGCGCGGCGGTCCTCCGCGATCCCGCCATATCCTCCGGGCTCGGCCAGTTCGGCGCTATTCAGGCTGTAGCGCCGTCGCTAGGACTGAACGTGAGCCCCGTCGACGTGCGCGATGTGGCTGCAATCGAGCGCGCCGTCGGTGTCGTCGCGCGTCAGCCAAACGGCGGTCTGATCGTGACCGGGAGCGCATCGGCGGTTATTCATCGCGATCTGATCATTACGCTTGCGGCGCAGCACAAGCTGCCTGCGGTCTATTTCCAACGCCATTTCGTCGCCGCCGGGGGCTTGATCTCCTACGGGGCTGATTTGATAGACGAGTACCGGCGCGCGGCCGGCTATGTCGACCGCATCCTCAAGGGCGAGAAGCCGGCCGATCTGCCGGTGCAGGCGCCGACCCAATACGAGCTCGTCATCAACCTCAAGACTGCTAAGGCGCTCGGTCTAGAAGTGCCACCTACGCTGCTCGCCCGTGCCGACGAGGTGATCGAATGAGCAGCCGTCGTGAGTTCATCACGCTACTCGGTGGCGCGGCGGTATCGTCCCACAGGGTTTGTGCGCAAGAAATCGATTCACGGGTCGCTGACCTTGTGCGCGCTGGAAAAATTCGGATTGCACTGTTCCTTCCGCTTTATGCCAAGGACCCGGTGACTGGCGAGCAGCGGGGAAACTTGGACGGCGTATTTCTCATAGAGATTATTCATGCACTTGCCGCGCGGCTTGGCGTCGAGACCCAGCTGGTCGGATATCCAACCCCGCCTGAAGCCATGAACGCCATCAAGGCCGGCGCGTGCGATGTCGGGTTTTTTGGGATCGACCCGGTTCGGGCGGCTGAGGCGGATTTCTCGCCGCCATTGGTACAGGAAGACTACACCTATCTCGTGCCGGCCGGCTCCTTAATCCACAGCATCGCGGACTCGGACCGGCCCGGTATTCGCATTGCGGTCGTGCGCAATCACGCCTCGACCGCGGCTCTAAGCCGTGTGTTGAAGCACGCCGAACTGGTATACGCCGAAACTCCCGACACGACTCTCGAACTACTGCGGAGTCAGGCAGGCAGATGCAATGGCATCAGCCCGTCCCCTGCTCCTATTGTATTCCGATCAGATGCGCGGCTCGCGGGTGCTGGAAGACCGCTATGGCGCGCTCATTCTCGCGATGGCGGTTCGAAAGGAGCAGCCCGGCCTGCTCGCCTACATGAGCGAATTTGTGGAGGAAGCTAAGGCCGCCGGATTGGTGAAGCGCGCCGTCGAACACGCCGGCGTGCGCGGAGTGGAAGTTGCCCCACTGAGGGAGGTAACGAGGTGATCGAGTGAGGCGCCGCACGTTCATCACGCTGCTCGGCGGCGCGGCTGCGTGGCCGCTGGCGGCGCGCGTGCAGCAGCCGATGCCGCTAATCGGGTTCCTCAATGGCGGATCATCTGACGGGTACGCCCCCATGGTGGGCGCGTTTCGCGAGGGCCCGAACGAAGCCGGCTATGTCGAGGGCCGGAACGTGGCGATCGAATTCCGCTGGGCGGAGGGCCACAACGATCGTCTGTCAGCACTAGCCGATGATCTGATTCGTCGCCAAGTGGTCGTTATTGCCGCGGGTGGCACTGCTTCCGTGCTTGCAGCCAAGGCGGCGACCACGACGATCCCGATTGTATTCGAGGGAGGAGCGGACCCGGTGGAGCTTGGGCTTGTCGCCAGCCTGAACCGACCAGGCGGGAACATCACGGGCATAAGCAATTTCAGCGCTCCGCTGGCGGCGAAGATATTTGAGTTGCTGCACGGGCTGATACCTAACTCGAGCGTGATTGCTGTGCTCGTGAATCCAACTAGTCCCAATCTTGCCCTATCTATTACAAAAGACGTGCAAGCGGCGGCGGGCGCGCTCGGGCAGCAAATCCGTATTCTGAATGCCAGCACCGAAGACGAGATCGATACAGCGTTCGCAACTTTGGCCGAACTACGCGCAGGCGCGCTCTTGATCGGCGGCGATGCATTATTCTTCAGCCGGCGCGTTCAACTTGCCATACTAGCGGCACGCTATGGTGTCCAGCTATCGGCAATACGCCCGAGTTTCCTGCGGCGGGCGGCCTGATGAGCTACGGAACCAGTCTGACGGATGCGTATCGGCAGGCCGGCATGTACACCGGCAAGATTCTCAATGGCGGCAGACCCGCTGACATGCCGGTCCTACAGCCGTCCAAGCTCAAGCTGGTCATCAACCCGCTCGACTGGGTCGGGAGTTTTGGCAATGAAGGCATCGCGCTGATGTACCTTGCCGATCGGCGGAGAGACGTCAGCATGGCTGAGACGGCGCTGGTCCAGATCAATACAGCGTTCGAGACGATGCGTGACGGCGGCAATGCGCTAAGTGCGGCGTATTATGGACGACAGCTCTCCAGGGCACGCGCTATCGTCGCTCGGCTGCGCGGGCGGTGAGGTCAGCAACACGACCTCGCGAGGGAGCAACCATGATCTGGCAGGACGCGACCTTGAACAAGAAAGGCAGTGCGCTCGGGAAGTTTGAGTGCGTGGCCCTCCGTCCATGGAGAAACGACAATGGCCAAGCAAAAAATGCAGGACTTGGTTGTGATGCTCCCGGGCATCACGGGTAGCGTGCTCCAACGCGAAGGCGAGGGAGACATCTGGGCGCTCTCGGGCCGAGCGCTCTGGAATTGCCTATCGACCTTAGGGGACTCGGTTCAGAAGCTAAAACTGCCGCCACACCCACCAGGCAGTGTTCCGCCGGACGATCGCGTTCGTGCCACGCGGCTGATGCCGGATTTCCACGGCGTGTTTGGGCTGTGGAAGATCGACGGGTATCGAGCCACGGCGAAGATGATCACCGACAAGTTCCGAATTGAAGGTGACGGGGCGGGCCCGACGAACTTCATCAGATTTCCCTACGACTGGCGTCGCAGCAATCGCGAATCAGCTGCCGCGCTCAAGTTGGTGGTGGACCAGCGACTGCGCGAATGGCGTACCTTCAGCCACTGGAAAGATGCGAAGGTGATCCTCCTCGCGCACAGCATGGGCGGGCTGGTTTCGCGGTACTACCTTGAGAAGCTTGACGGATGGAAGGACTGCCGCGCTTTGGTCACTTTCGGCACGCCCTACTGGGGCGCGGTCGACGCAATTAGCTATCTCGCCAACGGCTACAAAAGGAAATTCGTTGATCTGACAAATGTGCTGCGCACGTTCCCATCCGTCTACGAGCTGATGGCCTGCTATGACGTAGTGAAGGTCGGAAAGACATGGAAAAAAGTCGCGCATGCGGGCGCGTTGCCCAACATTGATGCGGCGATGGCCGCCGACGCGCTTAAATTCCATGACGAGATCGCGGGGGCGGTCGCAAAGAATCGCAAGGATCCCGACTACCTCACGAAGGGGTACAAGATCATTCCGATGATCGGCGTCCGTCAGCCAACGCTGCAGTCGGTCGTATTGGACTCCGAGCGCTTGGTCGCACAAGAGACGCGCCCGCCGCACATCGATGATGCCCTGGAGGGAGGTGACGGGACCGTGCCGCGCGTTTCGGCCGCGCCAATTGAGATCTTTGGGGAGTACCGGGAAACGTTCTTCGTGGAGCGGCATGGTTCTCTGCAGAACAACCAGCAGCTGCTCGATGACCTTTTCCAACGGCTAAGGCAAATGCAGGCGCATAAACCGGTGCGCGGAACATTCGAAGAGCGTTCGAGACAAAGGCCCGCTGCGATCGGATTGCGCGTTGACGATCTCTACCTGCACGAAGAGCCGGTGCGGATCGAGGCGGCCCTGATGGATCGCGCACATGGTGGCGACCTTATTGCAACGGTCGATCGAATCACCGGTGACGCTTGGACGAAGAAGATCGAATTTACAGCCAAAGAGGAAGCGTCGGCGGTGGAGATCGGCACGCTTCCGCCGGGCCGTTACCGCATCACCGTTCAAGCCAAGGAAGGATATCTCGTAGCGACGCCGGTGCACGACGTATTTGAAGTCGCCGGGGAGGATTGAGGACCATCATGGCTTGGCCTGCCTGGCCCATTGACGAGGATAAGGCGCTCGCTCGCTATGTCCTGCCCGAGGTGGGGGAGCGGGTTCGAATCACGATCGTCCGCGACGACGAGATTAAGAAGGGCAATCGCCTCGCGGTCGTGGGCGCGATCTATGAGGCACTGCGGAACTGTGATTTTCGTTATGGACGCGAGAAATATGCGCCGGAAGACGGTCCGCAGCTCATCCGTGACCCCGGCGAGATGCTTACAGGCGGCGGCAATGCAACGTGTCTGGATCTTGCATTGCTGTTTGCGGGCGTCTGCCTCGGTCACGAGCTCCTGCCGCTCGTAGTGATCGTGGAGGGACATGCATTTGCGGCCGTTTCGCTTCTCGATGATCCGCGCATGCCTGATAGCGCGGCGCGCATCGAACGTGATGGCGCGTGGGTCAATGAGGGCCTGCTGCGGGACGGCGATCTGTTCGAACGACTGATTTCCGACAAAGGCGGCCATTACGTCCCGGTCGAATGTACCGGATTCGCCAAGACCGAGACGTTGACGAACGATGTCCCGGAAGGCAGGGGACGGGAAAACGGCAAACTGGACTTCGACGCTGCGACTGCAGCCGCGAGGGTGCAATGCACTGAGCGGAAGTTCCGCTTTGCGGTAGATCCGGCGCTGCGCCAGCGCGTCAAGCACGTGACGCCGTACGAGCCATTGTCACGCTCTGTCGGCCAGCGCATCGCGATTGGCGGCGACGTGATCAGCAGCATCTTCGTCAGTGGCAATCACAGCCAGGTCTTTGTCGGCGACTACGAACGGCTCCGCGATGCATACATCGAACCGTGGTCGGTGTTCCAGCGCGTCCGTCTCGATCGCTTTGTCGGCCGCGAATGGGTGATCGCAAAAATCGACGAGTTTCTTGCCGGGAGCGCCAACGGCTATTTTGTTCTTGAGGCCAAAGCTGGACTGGGGAAAACGGCGCTGCTGGCGCACGTCGTCCGCGAACGTGCCTATGTCCATCATTTCGTCGAACTCGCGCCGGGACCGCAAGGTGTCGCGCCAGGTCTCAAGAACCTTGCCGCTCAGTTGATCCGAGGATGGTCACTTAACCCTGCCGGGGCAGATGACATTGTGCCGGGTGCTGCCATACGCCCGGATTATCTCGAACGGCTCCTACTCGAGGCCTCTCGCCGCCGTGACGAGGTTAAGCCGGGCGAGAAGATCGTTGTGGTGGTCGATGCGCTCGATGAGGCGGGAGCTCCACCCGGACAGAACGCGCTCGGCCTGCCCCGGGTCTTGCCCGATGGCGTTTACTTCATAGTCTCGTGTCGTCCGCTTGAGGCGCAGCTGAGTGTCGAGTGTCCCCGCTTCATCCTTCGCCTGGAGGCACAGGACGCAAACAACCTTGCCGACATGCAGGCCTACATCGAAAGTGCCGCGAAATGGCCGGGTGTGGCAAAAACTATGGCCGAGGCCCATCTTTCGCTGGAACGCTTCTGCGAAGTACTGCTTCAACGCTGCGCTGGCATCTGGATCTATCTGTATTATGTTCTCAGCGAGGTCGAGCGTGGCGAGCGCTCACCGCTCGACCTCGAAGATCTCCCTAAGGGTGTTTGGCAATACTACGCCCGGTTCTGGCAACGCTGGCGCACGCGACACTCCGGCGATTGGGATAGCTTGCACCTGCCGCTCCTCGCGACGCTAGCGGCCGTTGATGAGGGCCCACTGGCGTTTATATGTGACCTCGCGGGGGTGATCGACTCGAACTCGCCGCGTCGATTATTCGAGGAGTCCTGGAGCCCTTTCGTGGCAATCAGCGGTGGCCGGACTCGCTCTTATCGCCTCTACCACGCAAGCCTTCGCGAGTTCTTGAGCGGACAGGCCGATCTCAGTGAATTGATCGCCGTCGAGCAAGCCTTCGCCGAGGAATTGGCACGCGCTACAGAGAAGGCGCACTCGAGCATTGCAGACCGCTATCTTGATGCGTGGGGCGGGCTTCAGGACGGCCTACCGAAGCTCATCGAGCGAGCCCTCATGGATAACAGCTACGGTTTCAGGACTGTCGTGGCGCATCTGGTCGGGGCACGCCGACGCGACGACTTTGACCGACTGCTTCGGCTCGAGCGCGCTGCCGCCAACGCCGCCACAAATACTTGGTACGAAGCGCGTGATCGAGAAGGGGATGTCGGCGGCTACCTCGCTGACCTCGCTCGCGTACACAGGGCGGCCCAAGAGGCGTGTGAGGAACAGATCCGGGATGGCCATCCCGCAACCATCGCACGCGAAATCCAGTACGCTTTGATGAGTGCGTCGATCCGCAGCCTCGGGACTAAGCTCTCGCTCCCTCTCTTGACGGCTTTGCTGGAGCATGGCGTGTGGAGTCCCATAAAGACGCTGGCCTACGCTCGCAATCTGTCATCGCCGAAAGATCGGTCGCTGGTGCTTTCGGCGTTGTCGGAACGCTTTCCCGAACAGAAGGCCGCTATATTACGCGAGTCTCGAGAAGTGGCGCGAACGTGTGATTCCATGGATTGCGCGGAGGCGATCGCAGCTCTATCGACGCATCTCCCTGACGGCCAGAAGAAAGAGGTTCTCAGCGAAGCTTTATCGCAATGGTTCATCGTTCAGCACAAGCACTTCAGTGAAGCCGAACGCGCACGAATCCTCAGCCTGCTAGCGCCTCAACTGCCTCCAAAACTGCTTCGGGGGGCATTCGAAGTCACGCGTGGGCTCGAAGATCTGGAAGTGAAGGGCAAGACCCTCGCCGCCTTAGCCCCGAGCCTTCCCGACGAGTGGCGCAGCGATGCGCTTGCCGCGCTCGGGGGACCTTCCGACGTTTACTATTGGTGCAAGGCAGTTGAGGGTCTGTTCCCATATCTACCAGAACATCTTCGCTTAGATGCCTGGCATAAACTGTCGGCCAGCCGCCAGAATAACGAGACACAATATCTGCACTGCGTTGCCCGACTTTGGCGCTGGCTGCCTGAACCCGTGTGCCTTGATGCTCTCCGCCACGCGCGCCGTATGCGCGACCCACGCCTTCTTGAAGCGATGCTGCCGCATGCACCTCCCGCGTTGAAGGCTGAACTCGCCCGCGAAGCGGTGTCCGCGGCTCGGCGACTGCCGCGCCGCAGCGGCCGCGAAGCGCTGATTCGGGCCGCTGGGATTGTGTGGCTCAAACTCTTCGGGCTGACTTCAAAGCGGCCCTGGCAGCAAAAGCTACTCAGTGCGCTCGGGAATCGCTCGGCTTTTTCCCCGCGTTCGTACAATTCAGATGAGCGAGGGCGAGTCGAAATCGTCGCGGCGGCGCTGCCGCATGTTCGTGGTGCTTTTGCGCGTACGGGCACGATTTTAACGGGTCTGCGGGCGCTGAGACGACTCCGAAAAAGTGACTGGAAAAATGACTTGGATGTGGCGTCCGGGCTATCGAGACTGGCTGAGAGTCTCCCGGCTCCCCTTCTGGGCCTTGTCGTTCGACTGACCGCCGGCGTGGAAAATCGATCGCAGCGGGCCAAAATCGTAGCCCAGTGCGCGTGCCGACTCCCTGAGCCAGAGAAGACAAAGATGCTTGCGAGAGCTCTGGATATGGTCCGCCAGCTCGACAACAGCTGGGAACGCAGTGAAGGCTTGCTCGACTTGTCGACTCACCTGAATGGCGATTTAAGGGCGAAGGTCCTGGCGGAAGCCGCGTCGGCGCAACCGATCAGTGACGAGCAAGAGATAGCGGACACTCTCGGGCGTCTGGCGCCCGGTATGCCTTCACCGCAACGAGAGATTGCGTTGCGCGGGGCCCTGGCTGCCGCACGCGAGAGGGGTCCATTCAATCGGTCTGGTTTGCAATATTTGTTTCCTCACCTGCCGCAAGAATTGGTTTCCGAAGCACTCGATGTAGTGAAAACGCCCACTTATTCTTTCGATCGCGATCAGAAAGAACAAACCGAACTCCTCAAGGCTTTGGTTCCTCACCTTCCGGAAGAACTACTTCCGGAAGCGCTCAAAACAGCGAAATCCCAATCCTACAAGGATCTGACACAACAATGGGAACTGCTCGAGGCGTGCATTCCCTATTTGCCTCCGAATCTTGTACATGACGCCCTTGCGGCATTCCGCAATAAGACTAAAGCTGAGGTCGCGATCATCGCACTGCGCTCACGCCTAAGCGCGGCCGAGAAAGAAAGTCTCGTGCAGTCGGCTTATGCGGACATCCGAAGCCGTTGGCCCGACGATTTCACGGACGACCTCGTGGCGTTGGCGCCGCACCTCCCCCCAAGCTTTCCGATGAACTCCATAGATTTGCGTCGGAAGCGTTCGCAAAAGTGATCGAAACCAACGAGGTTTATTCTGATGACACGATCACACGCCTGATTCCAGCACTACCGATAGGCGCGAGGACGGACGCTTTTTGCCGCCTTCTGAAGCGGGACAGAGCCGGTTACAGCGAAAAAAGTCAATGGGCTGATAATTTGGGACGACTTGCGCCCCACATACCGCAAGAACTGCTGCCCGATGCACTTGCCGCTGCTCGCAACATGAATGCATATGACAGGGATGTTCCTTTAAAAGGACTTGCGCCCAGGTTGCCGCCCACACTGTTGCCTGCCGCTATCGCGGCGGCTCGCAAATGCCTGCCGGAATCAGACCGCGCTCAGACGCTTGCTACGCTGGCAGGGCAGCTACAAGAGCCCGAGCGCCGCCGCCTGCAGCGTGAGGCTTTATCCGTCGCACTAAATCTTGACGAGAGGAGTAGACGCAAAACGCTACAGTTCCTGGCCCCGCTTCTGGTAGATCATCCAGTGGATGAGATTCTCGCAGCGCCGGATGAGGTAAGTGATAGCGTGGTCCTGGCAGAACTCCTGGCCGCAGCCTCACCATCCAATGCTCCGATCATTGCCGCCACTCTGCGCAAGCGGCTTTCATCCGCCGAACACTGGCGCGTCTCCGAACTTGAGCGCTTCCACCGTGCCGACCCCGGCGACCTCTATGCGCTCTGGAAAGGTACGAGCGCTGCTTTGGCAGCATCGACTCGCAAAGACGCGTGCGCGATCCTTCAACGGCTTTGCCCCGTCATCGTTGTGCTTGGCGGAGAGAAGGCAGTGGACGAGACCGGCTGCGCGCTCCGTGATGTAGCGCGTTGGTGGCCGTAAGTGCGCTGGCTCGGCAATCCATCGCCCTCTTGAACGCAATGCCAACCCACAGCACCGCGCCACCACGGGACCGGCGAACTCACCGCAGCGCTCGCGCGCGTACGCGCCAGAGCGATAGTGGGCAAGGCTCTCGAAACCAGCAAGCGTAGCGCGCCACGGTCGATGAAGATGGGCACTATTGCTTCGCCGTAGTGCTATGATGGCGCAGCGCGCCACGCGCTCCAATCGGTAAATCTGCGCTGGCCTGCGATGTTGGACTACGCCCTCGTGAGCTTCCCAATATCGCAGGAAGGTCCGGTTACCCTTCGATAGCGGCCATGCCGAGCACTTCCGGGATCGACGCGATGTGCCAATACTGGAAGTCGCCAGATCATTCGACAGACTTATGATGACAGCGCGTCGAGCAATGCTTTGGCCTCTTTCAGGTCCGGCGTGTCGAGGCCTTCGGTGAACCAGCCGTAGATGGGCGCGAGGAGATCGCGGGCTTCGGTGCGCTTGCCTTGGTCGCGCCAGAGGCGAGCGAGGCTGGTCGAGGCGCGAAGTTCCCACCCTCTTGCACCTTGAGTTCGTGAAACCGCGATCCCCTGCTGCAGGCTCGTCTCTGTAGCCTCGACATTGCTGCGTCCAAGATGCGCAAGCAGCGAGGCGCGGACCATGTGCATTTTAGGTATGTAACCCTCGTCGCCAATCTCAACGGCGGTTGCAAGCGCCATATCCACCTGCTTCATACCGTCGGCATAGCGTCCGCCCTGGAGATAGGCCTCTGCCAGCAGGCATATTGCACGCGCGAGATAAACGCGAGCGCCGAGCCGATACCAGATACCGAGCCCTTCCTCAAGGTGACGTATACCCTCTGCGACATCGCCGCGGTGCGCGAGTGCCCATCCGAAGAACATCAAGGCGGTCGCCCGTGGTTGCGGCAGGCGGTGCTCGTCGCACAGCGCGAGCAATTCTTGCGCCGTAGCCATGGCCGCAGCCACGTCACGGCGCGCCACCTGAGCCTCGCCAACAAACGAAAGGCCGAGCGCCAACGATGGTGGATGTTGCA
>Ga0126378_10004365_pt1 | contig 10783 bp, 18 predicted proteins | sample PanSoiMetPlot_23_FD_92587 | JGI IMG/M metagenome (GOLD analysis project Ga0126378, IMG submission 92587) | Tropical forest soil microbial communities from Panama - MetaG Plot_23 | ecosystem: Environmental > Terrestrial > Soil > Tropical forest > Bulk soil | place: Panama | collected 2016-02-17
GAGCGGTGTCGCGTCCGCGCTCCTCTAGCAGTGCGATGAGCGCCTTCTGGTCTTGGACGAGCTTATCGCTCGCATCAAGATGCTTTTCGGTCTGGTCGAGGTATTGCTTTATCGTTTCCCGATCCATGCCGCGAGGATAGCACACTGAGATATTCAGGCCGGCGGACGCCGTAGCTATTTGCGCATTTTTCGCGGCGGCTATGGGAAATCAGCAGGCTGGACCCTACGGTGGCGCGGCTTCCCCGCGCTTGCACGTCCGGCGCACCGCTGTGCTCCGCCCGCGTCAAAGCATCGAGGCAAACCCCAATCTGCGACAGCTGCTTGCTGCCCCCTTAGTACAAATTCAAAAGTTGCGGACGGTAAACAGCTTCGCTCGGTGGAAGCGACGCAGCCGAATTACTCGCAAGCTTCGGAGGGGTGGCCAACGTCATGAGCACTAGGACGCTCATCGCCAACGCAAGAACCACCGCGAACCTAAATGCAAGGCTATCTGGTTCCCGTGCCATCTCTCCCCTCCTGGCACCAGATGCATATCGCCATGCCAGACTTTAGAGGGCAGAAAGGGGAGAAATGAGTGAACCGCTTCACACTCGCGCGAAAATCGGGGCGGCAGAGTTAACCATTCGATATAGAACCACTCGCGCGCCCAATCTGAGAGTGAAACAGTAATGCCCGGCTCGGCCTCAGCACGGTTGGTTATATCCCATTCCTCAGCCCTAGCCGGGCTTGGCCGGGCCACCAATGCATCTTGTCTGCTCGCCGAGCCTCTGTGTGTAGGGAGCCCCGGTAGGGGGACTTTTCGGTTTCAAATTTTCATCAAGCTGGGAGCAAAGCCAAACAGTTTGTTACGGCGCGCTTGAAACGGTCACCGTGTGCCGCTCGCCCTGGTATTCGCGGACAAGGACGGTCCCGGGCTTGAGGCGCCGGGTGAATTCAAGTCTCTCACCGCGGGGACGTTCGACAAGGAGATGTTGCAGGAGGTAATCCGCCGCAAACTATGACAGCCTGCTCGGGGACGCGAGATGACCCGCAGGGCCTGCCCAGATGAAATGAGGAGATGAGAAATGAAAACCAAGATGTTCGTCCGCGGACTTTCTGTCACAACACTGCTGCTGTCCTTAGGCGGCGCTTCAGTTGCGACGTGTAACTTGCCACTTACCTGTGACCAAACTGTCGCAAGCAGTAGCCCTGCCTTCATTATCGCTAATAGCGGATCTGGTACCGCGGTTCATCGCTGCTGATCGTGAACACGACGGGTATCGTTGCCGTCGCCGACTTGGCCGCCAATACCGGAGGATCACCGCCTTGCGCCACAATGAGCGCCACATGCCGGCCCACGAGTTCTGCCGTCAGTGCGGGAAGCCGATCGTAGTGACCCTCCGCCCAGCGGTATTCGATCGCGACGTTCTCGCCTTCGACGTAGCCGGCTTCCTTCAGACTTTGGCGGAATGCGCCAACGAGGTGCGCATACGGAGCGGGCGATCCGCTATGAAGATAACCGATCACTGGCATAACCGCCTGCTGCGCCCGCGCCGCGAGCGGCCAAGTTGTCGCACCGCCGAGCAGCGTGATGAACTCGCGACGCCTCATATCGAACATTGCGCTTCCTCTCGCCTTGGCCCCGGCAGACGGACTCGTACACCGCAGCAAACCGCCGATCAGCTTTCGACGGGCAAATCGGTCCGTGTCACGGCGCGCGGCCAGACTGGAGGGTTGGATTCACTCAATCACCCAATCGGCCCGCACCAGGAGTGTCTAAGTACACTTTCATGGCTTTCGGTTCCTCCTTCGGGCCGAGATAAGCCGCTGGCGCGCGCCGGGCGATCTCATTCCCGCCGCCAACTCTTCGCAAATGCAGCCATGGCGGCTTCGCGCGTTTGCCCTCGTAGCCGTGCGTCGGCGTGCGGTCCTCATGGTGCCCGAAGGCCACTGTCCACAAGCTAGAGCCGGAGAAGGATTGGGTGAAGGGCGGCGCGGCCACGCCTAGCGTTTTTTCCGGCGGCGGGCCTTGGACTTCTTCGAAGCAACGCTCTTGTTAACAAGCCAGCCCTCAGTAGCCAGAGCGTGGCGCATGGCCCTGCCCGCCTGGTCGAAACTACCCTGCCCAGCAGCAAGTCCGTTCAGGGCCGATGCTGCCACTCTCCAATGCAATTTGGCCCGCGTTTCGGGATCGAGTGAGCGTACGAATGCAATCGCCGCCTGAGCCGTGTTGATCTCAGAGGGAAATGCCCGTCCCGAGGCCGCAGGCGTCTTTTTCAGCTTGATCAGCTTGAAAGGACGTTCGGGCATGGCTGGTTGTTCCCTGCCAGCAACATGGACGAGCAATTTCGTAGCATGGATTACCCCATGTTGGGGCGCCCGATTGGCTCAAGATGAAGAAGCGCCACATGATGCGACGGGGAACAGGAAGGTACGCATCGCGTTGCCTGCAGAGGCAATTTCAAAGGTCGCGCGATGCCGGATTTTGCTTTCGGACTCATAATCGGCGGTTCCATCGGGATTGGCATTGGGCTGGCGCTGGTCATCGGCCTCATTCACTTGCTATCAGAGCGTCTGTAATAGCGATTGGGCGATGATGGTGGTTGGTGACTGAATCACTCCCGCCGCCAACTCTTTGCGAAAGCCGCCTTCGCAGCCTCGCGCGTCGCTGCATAGCCGTGCGTATTGGTACTGCCGCCTCGTTCATGTGTGCTCCTGCATTCGAGCAGCGAGCCTCATACCGATCCGTCAACGAACCCTCCTTCTATCTCGCCAGCCTCATGGTGCGGTCGCGCCTATGTTTAGGCTTTGCACGCCGTTAGAGAGCACCCAGCGGGATCGCAATCCCTGATGTCAAATCCGCGCTCTATGGGTCGCTGCCTCCTTCGCATCCATTTCTTCAAGGCAGTTGCGGGAAAATGAACCACATCCAGTGGGTCCGCTTACGTCCCGCGGTCAGTTCCTCAATGACTGGCTATAGACCGGCGCTTCAGCGCTCACGAAGCGAAGGAGATCAGCCTCGGTCACGCGTTGCTCGAATTGGTTCAGCCTTGGCCCCAGAGCCGTCCAAGTCACAATTATTGGCACATGCACCGCAGTAAACCACGCGTATGGATTAGCTAAATGTTGCCGGTGATATGAAGTATGGCCTCGATAATGGCGCTTGTCGAAATGGCGAGGGCGCGTGAGACCACGTCAAGGTCGATACCCAGCTGAGCCCCCATCAACGGCAACACGATGAGAAGACCGATCAGGATTGCCAGTCCGTATGGCTCCAGCTGCGCGACAGACGCGGCGGCAGCCTTCGGGAGAACCCCGACCAAGATGCGCCCTCCATCGAGAGGGGGCAGCGGAAACAAATTGAACACGGCTAGCACCACGTTAATAATCAATGCATTCTTTAAGTTATCCACCAGCCATTGTGCGCTGGTGGCGGGTAGATAACCGACGATGTGGAACGCCAGAGCCGCGACAACAGCGAGCGCGATGTTCATGGCCGGTCCCGCTGCCGCGACCAGCACCATATCGCGTCGTGGCCAGCGGAGAGCGCGAAAATTGATGGGCACTGGCTTGGCATAGCCGAAGATGAACGGCGAGCGCAGCAGAAGCAGAACGCCAGGTAAAAGGATCGTACCGAACGGATCGACGTGCTTTAGCGGATTGAAGCTGACGCGTCCAAGCCGCCACGCGGTGTCGTCGCCAAGAAGATAGGCGACAAAGCCATGCGCAGCTTCATGAAACGTAATGGCGATGATTACTGGGATGGCCCAGATCGTTGCCAGATAAATGGCGTTAGCGCTCACGATCTCGATTCCTAGGTCACAAACAACCCCGACCGATTCGAACTCAATTCAAAGTCTCAAGCGACAAGGGTATGACGGTGCTCAGCACCGAAAAGATCGGAACACACCGTGATTGGCATATTGGCCGTTTTTGTTTTGCTTGTCTCGAAAGCGTTAGCGTTTGGTAGTCCTATAGACTCCGCAAACGTTCACGTAATCGACGGCGACACGATCCGTGTTCACCACCAAAAGCCAGACGTGCGCCTGGTTGGATTCAACGCCCCAGAAACTCGCCGTGCTGCCTGCGAGGCGGAGGCCGACCTGGGAGCCAAAGCCACGCGCCGACTTCGCGAGCTTGTGCGGACCACCGAACTCGACTTCGAGCTTGTGCCGTGTGCATGTCAGCCAGGAACGGAAGAAACACAGGGGTGCAATTACGAGAGACATTGCGGGACACTGAAGGCCGACGGTCGCGACGTTGGCGCGATCTTGATTGAGGAAGGGTTGGCGGTGCCGTTTATATGCGGCGCGACGCGATGTCCCCGAACGCCGCGCCCGTGGTGTTAAGTAAATTCGTCACGGGTGAACCCGAGCCAGCATGGAGAAAGCTTCCTTCGACGCAAATCTCTCTGATCCGCAACAAGGACAGAGCGGCCGCCACCGCCGACTCACAACGCCAGCGTCATTTGTGTATCGAGCTTTGTCGGATCCGCGCACAGTGAAGAGAGCAAGAGGCCGATAAGACGAACTCCTTTCCGCATCGGAAACTGAGCCGCCAGCAACTCCGCGCTGATTGATGCCAACGTCCAGCGGTCCGAAATCGGCTCCGGGCGAGATCGGCTTCGGGTGATGATCTGGAAGTCGGCGAATCTCACTTTGAGCGTTACTGTTCGTCCCCGCACACCCGTGGTCTCGCAATAGTCCCAAACCTTCTCAACCAGGGGACCAAGCTCAGCTCTCATGTCATCAAGGCTCATCAGGTCTCGCGAGAACGTGGTCTCCGCTCCAACCGACTTGCGAGCCCGATTTGGGACAACCGGCCGGTGATCGATGCCTCGGCAGATGCAGTAAAAATGGGTTCCTGCCTTCCCAAAGTGCTTCAAGAGGAAGGCTTCGTCCTTGGCCCGCAGATCAAGCGCGGTGAAGATCCCGAGGTCCTTCATCTTCGCGGCGGTCGCGGGTCCGACGCTCATTTGCGCATCGTATCAAGCCGCCTAGCATCAAGTCATGAGGGTTGGAGGATGATCAAAACGAAATCCGTCTATTCTCCGATTGATCGTAAGCGCGATGGATTGCGCATACTTGCGACACGCTTTCGTGGAAGGTACATGCCGGTGAACCGGTACGACGTTTGGATGCCAAATCTTGCGCCGAGTGAGGCGCTGATGAGAAGCACGCAGAATGGTCTCATTAGTTGGGCCCAGTTCAGTCGGAAGTATCGAAAAGAGCTCAGGGAGCTCGGAAGCATCGATACGCGCAATCGCGTCATTAAGAACCACGGTCAGAAAGTTTACGCTACGCCTGTTGCAAAAACTTGGACGATCTCAGAACGTAACCCTGATGTGCCACTGTGTTGAAGATCAGGAGCAATGCCATCGGCATTTGCTCAAGGAACTGCTCGCTAGAAAGAATGCAGTACGATTACCGAGCCTCGCCAGATGGCGGCTCTTGGGCTTTGGTGGGAAGGCAGGGCGGGATGAAGCCAGCGGGCAGAAAACGCATGTACATGGCCCGGGTGATAACGGGGCGGCCCCGCATGGAGCAAGCACCGCGTTACCCAAAACGGTTCAACCCCGTGCTATTGTTGGCCGATTTGCCCAAGCGGGAGCGATCATCGTGACCCAAGGACCTTTCAAAACCATCAGTCTGAAAAACGCGCCTGCGAGCTCTCCCTCTGAGATCAGAACGGCACAGGCGGCGATTAAGTTCATAGATTCACTTCCTCCCGAAACGCAGGCCAAAATGCATTGGGCGTTAGCGGCTGCGGCCCTGCGTGCACTTGCTCGCCGGGGTACCTACGACGATGCGAACAGAGCTATGCGCAATGCTCTTGCGCAGGAAGGCTGGCTGGCCGACTGAGTGGGAAAATGAGATGCAGACGATTCGACTGTGCTCGCTCTTCGCCATGAATGGCTCATCACTTGTTAACTGCTTGTTTACGGTGCGCAGCGGAACTACTCGCGCGCTCTGCCGCACAATGTCAAAGTCCATTGCGGCTCGGTTCGGCATGGTAACCCCAACCACTTAGCCGATGGATTGCTGGACCGGGCCGCTTCCAACTTCCTGACCATGCACATCGCAACGTTTGTGTTTCTGCTTATCGCTGTGCTGGCGGTGATACTGGCCGTTCTATGGTTCTAGCCCCGCCGCTCTGTCCACAAATAACGCCGTAGCGGCCTGCGCTGGCACTTGGTGCATTCGACGCGGAGCGTGTCGAGCTCGCCCTCGATGTCGCCGAAGATGAGATAAGTTCGGGACGCCGTCATCGCCCACGATTTACTCACCTCAGCGGACTAAAAATGTTCGGCGGCCTTTTCGATTCGTGCCATGAAATCGGATGGCGCTTCGACGCTTCACGCGGGTCGTGGTGATCCCGATGGCAGCACAGAATTGCATTTGCGTTGACTGCGGTTAGATCGACGCCGAAACAATCGCTTGAAAAAACCGCCCTCAAAATGGCGTGCGTTGTCGGTCGGGTCGCCTCCTGCGGCGTTCTGTTTACCTTGTCTTTCTATTTTTAGACGGGCGCTAATAAGCTCGTGGACCTTATAGTTGAACTGAAACTGCCGCTTGGCAAATTCATGATAGACGTCGTAGCTGGGATTGGCATCCCAAATGAACCGCGTAACTTCTGCAAAAGCCTCACTATTTGTTCTAAGCCGGGGATTGCTAATTTCCAGGAGTGTGAATGCCGCGCCGCGGACGCGCGCGTCTTTTGAACGGATCAAGTGATACACATGTGATTTCGACAGTGCGCCGTGTTTGACCATGACGGGCTCCCCACGAGGGAAATTCTTATAGCCCAAAGGCCCCACCATGGCGGGCGGCTCTCCGGTTTATGGTGTCTAGAGTGTTATCTGTTGACGCTAAGGCCGCCTTCTTGCCTCAGAGGCAAGGTGTTTCCATCCGGATGACGTGATCGCCGCCCCTCTTCTCCAAGAAGGTCGCTCAGGCTCTCCCGACTTTCAGCAGTCGAAAGCGCCCCGGAGCGGTTCCGGGCTAGACAGTCGGTCCCTCTCGACGGGTTGAAATTACAGAAGCGGCCCGTCTTCACAGATCGTTGCTCGGCGGCCTGCTATGGTGTATTGCCAACTAACGCTTCGACCTGCGCTTTTTCTTCGGTCCTCTTTGGCTCGACTTGTCGATCAAGAAATCATCGAGCTTTTTCCCCTTGATCGCTGCGACGAGCCAACGGGGTCTAGCGCCGCGACCTGCCCAAGTCTCGCCCGATGGACCACAATATTTGAGTGCGACTTTTCTCCCTCTCACCGAGCTTACACGTGCCCTACGCAGGCCATTCGCTTAAGAATATCGTTCCAGGACTCTCACGAGTGGTCGCGCTTTGGGACCCCACGACCGGTACATCGCAGGTAACGACAACAAGCAACGCAGCCCAATTATTAAACCTGGATCTTCACATCTTCGAAGTTCGACATCGCGATGACCTTGTTCGTGCGTTCGAAGCAGCGAGGAAGGAAGGTGCAGAAGCATTCAACGTCTTCTCATCGCCTTTTCTCTCTTCGTTGTCCGGCGAAATCATCGGCTTGGCAGCCGAAAATCGGCTCCCGGCAATCTATCAGTGGAGGGAGCATGCGGAGGCGGGCGGTCTCATGTCCTACGGGCCGAATCTTGCCGAGTTGTGGCGACAGTCCGCCCTCGTCGTGACCAAAATTCTCGGGGGTGCCAAACCCGGTGACCTGCCGGTGGAGCAGTCAGCGAAGTTTGAGTTGGTAATCAACCAAAAGACCGCTGATGCGCTTGGGCTAGAGTTGCCTCTGCCTCTTCTCATTCGAGCTGACGATGTGATCCAATAGACATGCTAATTGCTGCGGCGCATGAATCCGCAGTTGGCACTTCCGCGACCTAGCAACCTCTCGGATCGACCTCCGCTTTCCGGGGAAGAACGGTCATGCACATTGCCGGGGCCGCCTTGACACATGGAAAAAATTCGGGCGCGCCCTGGACGCCGGCGCGATGAATTTGGATTGACAAAGGTGCGATCAACGCTGGCGCAATAGTGGCTTATAGTGTCCCGAATTAGCGCAACTTCGTCCAGAGTGCCGTGGTCGACCCTGTGTCGGGTGCGTAATGATTGAGTCTTTACCATGCGCGGCTGGCTGCTACGCCACTACGACCCAGTTTCTCCGGGAGCTGCGCGAGGCCAGCGGCAGCGAGCGAGCATCAGGGAGTATCCATTGATGGGCCTGGGCAAAGAGGGGGCGATTGCGGGTCGATCAGACCACGATCACTGGATGACCTCGCCCAGCTCCGGACGCATACAGCCCACTATTCGCCCGTGATGATTGCACCTTTGTCGATCAAGTCATCGCACGCAGACTGCAGGCCTGAGCGCTCTTTTTTTCTGGACACCGAGCGCGAGGTCTTCACTTTCCAGTTTCAAATTTTCATCAACAATGTTTACGCCATTGTTACGTGGCGTGCTCCGTGACCATCGTATTCGTCCTGTACGCACTCCTGCCAGGCGTGCTCTTGGTGTGCGCGTTGCCAATGGCCGTAAATTGCGCCGCGAGGCATTGGAACAAGCATGACTGGGGCGGATTGTTGATTCGGTAGCCGAGCATTCATCTGCCGGCGGGGTTTGGAGGATCACAATGGACCAGATTACACGGCGCGCCTTCGGCGCAGCAGGCTTTGCCCTGCTGCTTGCCACGTCCACGACCTTTGCCCAGCAGCAATCGTCCCCGGTGCGGGTGCGCGGCACCGTTGAAGGAGCGGATGGACCGATGCTGACGGTCAGGTCGCGGGAAACTATGCACAAGGTGAGAATGGCGGACAACGTCGCGGTCCGCGGCGTCGTCAAAGCCTCGCTTTCGGATATCAAGCAGGATTCATTCATCGGCGTCACCGGCATGCCGCAGGCCGACGGCAGCCAGAAGGCCGTGGAAATCCACATTTTCCCAGAAGCCTTGCGCGGCACTGGCGAGGGGCATCGTCCGTGGGATCTGATGCCGAACAGCACCATGACCAACGCTACGGTCGCTCAGATGGTCAAAGGCGTGGAGGGCGACGAGATCACCCTGAGATACAAGGACGTGGAGAAGAAGATCGTAGTCGTACCGAACACAACCATCGTGACCTATGTGCCGGCGGACAAGAGCGAACTCAAGCCCGGCGCCAAAATCTTCATCCCCGCCGCCAACAAGAGAGAGGACGGCACGCTCGAAGCGGCCACCATCTCGGTCGGCCGCGACGGCATCACACCGCCGATGTGAGGCTTGGCGATGAGCCTAAGACAGACGCCGATGCCATGAGGCAGACCCCAAAAGCGCGAACATTACTCGTTCGTGGGCATCTGGAAATCTCCAGCAGAGAGGAGTGCGATGAACAAGCCGAAGACATTCATTGTCGCCACATTGGCGCTCGCGTCGCTCAGCGTGATGTCCAGCGTCGAAGCACAACAGCAGCAGCCACAACAGGCGGCGCCACAACTGCCGCAAGCGCCGAACATGACGTTCTTTGTCACCAGCGTGGGGCTCGGCAAAGGCGCCGATCTCGGCGGCCTTGAAGGTGCCGACCAGTATTGTCAGCAATTGGCGCAGCGTCATGGCGCGGGAGGAAAAACCTGGCGCGCCTATCTGAGCATCCAGGCTGTCGACGGAAAGCCGGCCGTCAATGCGCGTGACCGCATTGGCAATGGTCCATGGCAGAATTTCAAGGGCGACATCGTCGCTCAAAACCTCGACGATCTGCACAGCAACAATAACAAGCTTGGCATGAACGCGTCGCTGACCGAGCGGGGTCAGGTCATTCCGGGCGTGGGTTTTGCGCCGAACCGGCATGACGTCCTGACCGGCTCGACTCCCGAAGGTCGGGCGTTTCCGACCGGTGAGGATCGCACCTGTCACAACTGGACGAGCAGCACCCAGGGCGCGGCCATGCTTGGCCATATCGACCGCAAAGGATTGCGCGACGATGAAGCGTCGCGGTCGTGGAATTCATCGCATCCCTCGCGCGGCCCCGACGGCGGCTGTAGCCAAGCCGACTTGCGCAGCACCGGCGGCGACGGGCTGTTCTATTGCTTCGCCGCTCAGTAAGGGCGGCTTTGCAAGCTTTGCAGTGGTGCCCAGGCCTACAAGGCCCGGGCACACTTATATCTTGGAGTTTCGCATCTTTAAAATCTTCGACCCCGTCGGTCCCTCGATTTTCCCCGAGTTGCGGAAGCAGCGTTCTCAAGCGAGCTTGAGCGCACGGCATGACCGCATACATCGGCAATCTGAGCGATGATGCCAAAGAGCCCCGCTGAGCGGCCGGGCTTTTTGGTTTTGTGGCTTTGTCAGATCCGGACGAGAAAGCGGTGCGCTGCGCGCTGCGTGATTGTAGGGCAAGTCGTGGGCACAACCGCATCAGTGCCGTAACTCATTGAAGCAACTCACTAGGAGGCGGAAATAATACCGCTTGCATGCGATCGCTCATCGGTTTCTCCAATGGTTTCGCGCAGGCGTTAACTCGCACATTCTTGTATTTGTTGCCGGGCAGGAGTAGGGGCGTTGGAGCGCGGAGCGGCGGCGACATCTGGCTGAAGTCGACCCATGCGATTAATGCTCATCGTAGTGACCGCAGTGGTGGCAATGTTGCTCGACCTTCGCGTCAGCCAAGCCACTCAAATGCCGTGGTGCGCGGGTACTAATACGGGCCGTTCCTTTACTTACAATTGCAGTCTGCCAACCTACGAAATGTGCGTGCAGGAGGTGATCGCCGGCAACCGCGGATTTTGCAGTCCGAACCCTTACTACCGCAGGCCCGAATTCGTTCCGCCCAGGGCCAAGCGGAAGCCGCATTGA
>Ga0126378_10004366_pt1 | contig 10783 bp, 10 predicted proteins | sample PanSoiMetPlot_23_FD_92587 | JGI IMG/M metagenome (GOLD analysis project Ga0126378, IMG submission 92587) | Tropical forest soil microbial communities from Panama - MetaG Plot_23 | ecosystem: Environmental > Terrestrial > Soil > Tropical forest > Bulk soil | place: Panama | collected 2016-02-17
CCGCACCGAATGTCCGCTGCCGACATCGAGAAGAGTCTGCGCCTCCGCCCGGCAGCGCGGTTCGGCAAAAGCGCAGCGCGGGTGGAAGAAACAGCCCGAGGGTGGCGCTGCGAGACCCGCCGGCCGCCCACCGATCGACGGCAGACGCGCGGCGCGCTCGGCGGGGCGCAACGGCGGCAACGAGGCGATCAGGCCCTTCGCGTAGGGGTGCAGCGGCCGCCGCAGTACCTCGGCGGCGGCACCCTCCTCTACGATCTGGCTGGCGTAGAGCACCGCGATGCGGTCGCAGAGTTTGCGCACGACCGCGAGATTGTGACTGATGAACAGCAGCGCTGCCGCAGTTCGGCCAGGAGCGAGAGGATCTGCGCCTCGACCGTCACATCGAGTGCGGTCGTCGGCTCGTCGAGGACCAACAACGGCGGTTCGCACGCGACCGCTGCCGCGATCAGCGCTCGCTGCCGCATGCCGCCCGACAGCTGATGCGGATAGGCGGCGGCGATGCGGCGCGGCTGGTCGATACCCATGTCGGCCAGCAACTCGCACGCGCGTTCCATCGCCGATTTCGGGCGCAACCGCAGATGCTCGACCAGCGGCTCCGCGATCTGGCGACCGATCGTCATCGCCGGGTCGAGCGCGGTGAAAGGGTCTTGAAACACCGCGCCAATCCGGTGTCCGAGCAGCTTGCGACGGCGTTTCGCATCGAGCTCGCTCAAGTCGACACTCTCGAACAGGATGTCGCCCTCGACGGTGGCGCCGTCACCGAGCAGATCGAGGATCGCGCCGGCAATCGTGCTCTTGCCCGATCCCGACTCACCGACAAGCCCCAGCGCCTCGCCGGCGGCGAGGTCGAAGGACACCGCGCGTGCCGCCGTCAGCCGGCCGGCCTCAGTCGCGTAGGTGACGGTGAGATCGCGCAGTGCGAGCAGCGGCGTCATTGCCGATAAGCAAGCCTGGGATCGAGGTATTCGCGAAGGCCGTCGCCGAGGAGGCTGACCGCGATCACCGTCAGGCTCATCGCCGCGCCGGGAGCAAGCGCCAGCCATGGCGCCGTCTCGACGAAATCTCGCGAGTTGTTGATCATCAGGCCCCAATCGGCGGCCGGCGGTTGCACGCCGAAACCGAGAAAACTCAACACGGCGCCGAGCAGGATCGCAAAAGCGACCCTGAGACTGCCCTCGACAACGATCGCCGGCCAGGCATTAGGCAGCAGCTCGCGCCGCAGAATGTAAGACAGGCGCTCGCCACGGGCGCGTGCCGCGACGATGAACTCGCGCGTCACCAGGTCGAGCGTCACGCTGCGCGTCACCCGCGCGATCGGCGCTACGAACAGGATGCCAACGGCCACTGCCGTTTTCCCCAGGCCGGGCGGCGTCACCGCGATGATCAGCAGCACCAGCAGCAGCGCTGGAAATGACATCACGACATCGAGTGCGCGCATCAACACTTCGTCGAGGAGACCGCGGCGATAACCGGCCAGAAGGCCGAGCGGAACGCCCGCGGCGAGCCCGATCCCCGTCGCCGCGACCCCAAGGAACAGCGACAGCCGACCGCCATAGAGTGTGCGGCTCAGAACGTCCCTCCCGTATTCGTCGGTGCCTGCGAGGTAGGCGAGGCTTGGGCTGTGCAGGCGGTCTGCCACGTGCAGCTCGTCGAACGGATAGGGGGCAAGCCAGTCGGCGCCGGCCGCCGCGACGACTATTCCCGCCAATACGTAGCCGGCTAGGATGACGCGCCAGGGCGGCAGCCGCACGCGGGTCCCTCCTGGATTTCAAGCAACGGCGCGGCCATAACGGATCTGAGGGTTGAAGAGGGCGTACAGCAGGTCGGCGGCGAGATTGGCGAGGCATTGCACCGCGGTCAGCACCAGGATCGCCGCCTGCATCAGCGGCCAGTCGTGGCGCTCGAGCGCGTAGACCAAGAGCCGACCGATGCCCGGGTAGGCAAAAATCGTCTCGACCGCGACAATGCCGCCGATCAGGAACCCGATGTCCTGGGCCAACACGGTGATTGTCGGCAGCAACGCGTTGCGCAGCGCATGGCGCGTCACCACCGCCCATTCAGGCAGGCCGCGCGCCCGCGCCGCCTTGACATAAGCGGTGTCGAGCGCTTCCAGCATGCTCGATCGCGTCAGCCGGGCGACATGCGCCAGCAGCCCGATAGCGAGCGTCGCGACCGGCAATACCAGATGCGCGACATAGGAACCGGCGCCCTTGTCCAGTGTGCCGTAACCTGAGGTCGGCAACAGCCGCAGATACGAACCGAACAGCAATATCAACAGCAGTCCCCAGAAGAATTCGGGCACCGATAGCCCAACGATCGTGAAGCCCGACGCGAGATGATCGATCACGCGGCCGTGCCGGACCGCGGCCACGACACCAAGCGCGATGCCGAGCACCGACACGACGGTCATTGCAGTCGCGCCGAGCACCGCCGAGCGTCCCAGCGCGGTCCACAGCACCGGCACGATGGGCACTTCCATGACCAACGAGCGTCCGAGGTCACCGTGCAGCACGCCTGAGGCCCACTCCCAATACTGTGTCAGCAGCGGGCGCGTCAGTCCCAGTTTCGTTTCAAGCGCGGCGACGGTCTCAGGCGTCGCGTATTGCCCGAGCATGACTTCGGCAATCGTCGCCGGGAGCGCATGTGTCGCCAAAAACACGAGCACCGACATGAGCGTGATGACACCGGCCACCGCCGCTAGACGTTGCACGAAATAAAGCGTCATTCTGGTGCTCGCCCCGCTGAGCCCGGCGATGTCAGTCGCCGACCGTCACTCTTTTCAGGTTCAGCACGCTGAGCCGGGAAGCACGAAACCCATGCACCCGGTTGCTGACACCCTCAGCGTGGTTGACGACAAACAGAACCGGCCCCGGGCCTTCGGTTGCCGCGATTTCCTGGAAACGGTCATAAAGCCGCTTCTGCTCAGCGACATCGCCAGTCTGCCGAGCGCTATCGAGGATTTTGTCCACTTCGGGATTGCTGTAGCGCCAGTTGTTGCGGTTCCACGAGCCGGTGCTGTGGTACCACTCGTAGAGCATCGTGTCCGGCGTGGTGCGGGCGAAGAAGCTGTTGATCATCAGCGGCCGCTGCGCGGCATTGTACTGGTCCTCTGGCACCTGGCGGATCTCGACCGTCAGACCCGCCGGCTTGGCGAACTCGCGCAACGCGACGCCCATGCGTTCGAGGAGTGGCTGCTGCGCTGGCATCCACAGCGGCACGGTCAGCCCGTCGGCATGTCCCGCCTCGGCAAGCAGCGCCTTGGCGGCCGCCGGGTCGGCTTTGCCGATCGGCACCGCCTTGTTGTAGAACGGGTGGAACGGTGGGATCGGCGAGATCGTCGGCGCACCGTGCCCGAACAGGGCGATATCGGCAATCGCAGCGCGATCAACCAACTTGAAGAGGGCCTGCCGCACCTTCGGCTCATCGTACGGAGGCAGGCGGCTGTTCATGCCAAACATTTCCCAGGTGCCGGTCTGCACCTCCTCGACATGCGCCGATGGGCTGCCTTTGAGCTTGGCCATGTGCTCGGGCGGCAAGCCCCAAACGATGTCGAGTTCGCCGCGTTCGAGACCCGCCACCGCTGTGCTGAAATCCGGAATGATGCGGAACTCGACCTTGTCGATCTTTGGCAGGCCGGGCTCGAAATAGTCCGGGTTGCGCGTCAGCAACATCGAGCCGTTGGGCTCGTAGCTGAGGAATTTGTACGGGCCCGTCCCGTCCGGCTTGGTCGACAGGGTGTCGCCTGCGTCGCGCGGCACGATCGACGACTGGAAGGCGGCGGTGATTGCCGGCCACCACACGTATGGGGTCGTCAGCGCGAAGCGGACGGTGTACTTGTCCGGCGCTTCAGCCTTATCGATCAGTCCGACGGTGGTGCGGATCACCGAACCGATTGCCGGATCGGCGAGCCGCTTGTACGTGGCGAGCACGTCCTCGGCATCGAATTCGTGGCCGTCGTGAAACTTGACGCCATGCCGCAAATGGAACGTCCACACCTTCTGGTCGGGAGAGGCTTCCCAGCTTTCCGCCAGGTCGGGGATGGCGTTCAGGTCGTCGTCGAAATAGGTGAGGCGGCTGTAAACCAGCAGGGCGTAGTTGAACTCGATCGGCCGAGGCTGAATTTTGCCGGGTCGAGGCTACGCACCGGGTTGTTTGCAGAGATGCGGATCACGCTCTCTGCGCGAGCCGGCGCCGGAGCCAGCAGCAAGGCCGCGAGCACGCCAACGACCAGAAGCGGCAAGGCTTGACCCCGCGCCGAAGCGGCGAATAGCCTCGAGAAGCGACAGGCAGATAGCAGCTGACGCATATGATCCTCCCCCGACAGGCGTGGCGGCGCGAGCGGCAGCGCAATTGTCGCGCAACGCCAGGGGAATACCACGTCTTTTCTGACCCGCGGTGAGCACATGAGACCAAAAGTTTTCGTTGCGCAGCCGGCGGTTGAGGCGGCTATCGACATCTTGCGCGAAGCGGCCGATTTGACGGTCTATCCCTATCTCGATCGACAGATCACCGCCGACGAACTGGCGATCAATGCCCGGCGGGCTGATTGGCTGATGCTCGTCAGCGACAACATCGTCACGAAGGAGATCATCGACGGAGCACCCGGGCTGAAGGGAATCGGTACCGTGTCGACCCGCGGGCTCTATATCGATATTGCGGCGGCGACCGACCGGAAAATCGCGGTCATCACCTCCGACCCGGCCGAACTCGAAGGCGAGCGTGCAAGCCTCGCGGTGCGCGGCGGCGTCAGTCTCGCCACGGCCGATCTGACAATGGGGATGCTCGTTGGACTTGCCTACCGTATGGTCGAGGCCGACCGCTTCACGCGCGCCGGGCATTTCAAGCAGGAACAGACACTGGCGCTGATGGGCGTCGGGTGCCCAGGCAAGACAGTCGGGCTGATCGGCCTCGGCAAGGTCGCGCGCTTCATGGTGCCGCGGATCGGCGCCTTCGACATGCACATTCTTTACACGAAGCGTACCCGCCTCGCCCCGGAGGAGGAAAACGGGCTCGGTGTCGAATGGGCAGCGAGCCTTGACGACCTCTTGCAGCGCAGTGACTTCGTCTGTATCGAGTGTGACTACAATCCCGAGACCCACAAGCTGATCGGCGCGCGCGAGCTCGGGCTGATGAAGCCGACCGCCTATCTGATCAATACGGCGCGGGGCCGCATCGTCGACGAGCCGGCACTGATCCGGGCCTTGCAGGACGGCACGATCGCAGGTGCCGCGCTCGACGTGTACTGGAGTGAGCCGCCGGTCACCTATGACCCGCATGTGCCGGTCGAATTGCGGAAGCTCGACAATGTCATCCTGAACCCGCACAACGGCGGCGCCACCTGGACGGTGCGCGGCGCGCGGGCCGTCTCGGTTGCCCGCGGCATCGTGACGATGCTAAATGGCGGCCGCCCCCCGGGATTGCTGAACCCGGAAATCTACGCCGAGGGTTAGCTCCGGTGGCGCCGACCCGACCCAACTCAACTCAGCTTACCTGTGGGCACGGTTTAACCAAACAGCTGCGCGCGACTAACGCGATCGGACTCCGAACACGCTGGGTAGCGGCTTTGGGCCAAATCCTGCCGTTCGAGCGCGGTCGCGATGGCGGCGGCTTAGGGTCGAAGCAGAATTTCGACTGAGACACTTCGCTCAAGAGGAAGGTAAGCGACAAGCCCACGCGCCTCAGCTGAAAATTGCCATAATGGCATGATATCAGCTGCTTTAAAATCCCAGATTCACGACGGATGTCTGTCTGATTAGAGATATTCGTTGATGATTTCGATAATGCTATTATTTCGAGAAACGGAGGTGGAACGGCAGGTGATCGTAGTGCGACCTGCCGCCTCGCGCCCGCAGCGGCGCACGAATCGCGTTGCACCGAGATGCCGGCACAACGCCAGGAGAAAGCAAAGTCGGTGGCAGCGACTCGGCGCTGTCGGTTGTCGACTGTTTTTCGCTGTTCGCCGCTGTCCTTGCTCGCTGTTCCTGGCTGTTATTTTGCCGCCGCTGCCTGTCAAAAAGCGAGGGTTTCTGCGGCCAAGGCCAGCCCCCCTGGCTGAATTTTGCAGGATTTACAGCGATATCTGCGGCGCCCGCGGGTCGCGTCCCAACGTCGGATACGTCAAGCTTTAGCGAAAGCCTTTTTGAAAGCCCGCCAGACGAGGCGTTGTGCGTTCATCGCGTCGTCGACTGCCGGCACCATGCCGAAAAACGCATGAATCATTCCGGGGAATTCCTTGTACTCTACTGGAACACCGGCGCAGCGCAGCGCCTCGGCATACCGCTCGCCGTCATCGTGCAATACGTCGCATTCCGCGGTGATGACAATCGCCGGTGCCGCTCCAGTCAGGCTGGCCGCCTTGATCGGCGATGCCCGCCAATCCTTCGCGTCCTCTGGGCTGCGCAGATAATGGTTGCGAAACCACACCATAGCGCCCTTCGTCAGGATACCGTAGCCACTGGCGTATTTTTCGTAGCTGTCACCAATCAGGCTATAGTCGGCGATCGGATAGACGAGCGATTGCAGCCGCAATTTCGGAGCTCCGGCATCGCGGGCGAGGAGTGCGACGACGGCCGCGAGATTGGCGCCGGCGCTGTCGCCATGCACGCCGATTCGACTGCGTTCAACGCCGAGGCTTTCCGCATTGGCATTGACCCACTGGAGGCCAGCCCAAGAATCGTCGACGGCCGCCGGGAATTTGTGCTCCGGGCCCATCCGGTAATCGACCGACGCGACTAGCGCGCCGACGCCGCTACACAGGTTACGGGCAACGAAGTCGTGGGTGTCGAGGCTGCCGATCACGTGGCCGCCGCCGTGATAATAGACGATCGCCGGAACCGGTGCCGCCAGTTGCGGCCGGTAAAGGCGCAGTCTGATCTCGCCGGCGGGGCCGAGGATCTTGCGCTCTTCGACCCCGGCGACGGGCAGCGGCTCGGCCTTGCGCGCCCGCGCGGTGGCTTCGACCTGCTCGCGCGCGTCGGCCGGCGTCATTTCCTCGATCGGGCGAAGCTTCGCTTCGGCCATCGCCCTCAGCACTTCGCGGATTTGCGGATGAAGGTTTGGCACGACGCCCCCAAGCCGGTTTTTCGCTTTCAGTCTATCACTGCAGCGGCAATTCTCCTCAAGGGCCCCGGCGCCGAATGTCCGGGTAGGGTGTTCCGTCTCGATGGGTGTAGACGGCGGGCTTGCCGTCGGGCGGTGCGACCATATCGATGTCCGAGTAATAGGCCGAGTCGCCAGGGACGCGAGTGCCGATTTCGAGGACCTGGACGTCACTGCCCGAGCGGTTTTGCAGGCAATGTCCGTTGCTGTCTCCGGCCGGGAACCCGGCCGAGTCGCCGGCGCGGAGGATCTCTTCACCGCCGTCGGTAACGAGCACGAGCTCGCCGGCGAGGACATAGACGAACTCGTCGCCGCCCGTATGCCAATGCCGCTGGCTCGACCAGGCGCCCGGAGGCAAGCGAAGAAGATTGACGCCGAACTGCGTCAATCCCGCGGCATCGCCGAGTTTGGTGCGTTCCCGTGCGCGGCACGGCAAGTCGAAGGGCGACGGGTAGAGGGTACCGACCACAGATGTCAGCGCGGCAACATCGATCCGTTTTTTCATCGCGATAAGCTCCGACGGTTTCGTTATTCGGTGGCCTGCTCGGCGGCATGCTTGACGAACTCTTCGAAAGCCTCGGCGGCTGCCGGATTGGACGGCAGTCCGTGTCGCGGGTAAACGTAATTCTGTAAGTAGTCGCCGGAGTTGAAGGTGAGCCAGACCTTCCCTTGGTCGTCTTGCCAGACGAGCGCTTTCGGCGGTACGTCGATGGCGAGGGTCGGCGCTTTCTGCATATTGGGTGTGCCGCCCCGCGGATTGCCGAACACGATCACTGTCCGGGGCGGCAGGGTCAGTCCGCTCTTTGCTGCCGCGGCGGCGTGATCCAGTTCGGTAAAGACCATCCACCCCTGGTCCGATTTCGCTCTAATCGCCGCCTCGAAGCGCTCTATGGTCTCGTGTACCGAATATTTACTTGGCATTGTGACGAGGCCTGAATCCGCCCCGAGCCCGCTCTGCGGCAGAGAAGCCAGCAGCACGGCACCTGCCCAATGAAATGCCCGGCCCGTCATCTCTATCACCCCGCTGGTCCGCAATTGCCGGAAGATCTGTCCCGGAACCGGTCAGAATATTGCTGATTCGTCGAGTGTACGCTGGCGCTCATTCGCTCTGATGTCTACCAAATCTGCGGCGCACAATGTGTGCTCGCGAGTTCCGAACGCCATTCCGTGCTTTTCACAGAAGGCACGGCTTTCCTGCGCTATGGCGTCCTGTTGCTGCTGCCCGGCGATGAGCCGCGCGTTTGGAGGGGCGTGGACGGCGCCATAGAGGAACAAAAGCGCACTCACAGCCGCGAGAGCCCACAAGGCACTGTTGCCCCAGTCATGGATCCGGGTCAGCGCGCAGGCCGGCAGCCCAAAAGGCGCCATTTTGGCTGGCCATCGCCGATCGTTCGTTGAATTCGCCTTGCCAAGGCGTTCCCTCATATCGCCTCCTACCCCAAAGCGACGCACAGGGCGTCGAGATAAGATCGACGGAGACGTCGACAGCGAGTGTGAACCGCTTCACACCGAATCGGGATTTCCAAGATTACTCAGCCGACGAGGGGCCGATGGCTCTGGCGCTCGCCGAACGGGGCTATGGCCCGTTCGGTGGGCCCGGTGTAGAGCTGGCGCGGACGAAAGATGCGGGTTTCCGGATCGGCGATCATCTCGTTCCAGTGGGCGATCCAGCCGACCGTGCGTGCCACCGCAAAGACCGGCGTGAACATCGCCGGCGGCAGGCCCAATGCGCGGAAGATGATGCCGGAGTAGAAGTCGACATTGGGATAGAGCTTGCGCTCGATGAAATACTCGTCCTCGAGAGTCACGCGCTCCAGCTCCATTGCGAGCTTGAGGAGCGGATCGTCGCGCTGACCCAAGGCGTCGAGCACCTCATAGCAGCGCTGCCGCAAGACCTTGGCGCGCGGGTCGTAGCTCTTGTAGACGCGGTGGCCGAAGCCCATCAGGCGGAACGGGTCGTTCTTGTCCTTGGCGCGGCGCAGCACCTCGGGAATGCGGTCGACGCTGGCGATTTCCGCCAAGGTCTGCAGCACGCCCTCATTGGCGCCGCCATGCAACGGCCCCCACAATGCGGCGATCGCCGCTGCAGTGCATGCATAAGGATTAGCCCGGGTGGATCCCACCAGCCGCATCGCCGAAGTCGAGGCGTTTTGCTCGTGGTCGGCCTGGATGATCAGCAAAGCGTCGAGCGCGCGGGCCGCAGCGGCCGATACCCGATAAGGCTCACACGGAACAGAGAACAGCATGTTGCGGAAATTCTCGGAATAGCCGAGATCGTTGCGCGGGTACACGAAGGGCTGGCCCAGCGAATATTTGTACGCCATCGCAGCGATCGTCGGCATTTTGGCGATCAGCCGATGCGAGGCGATCATTCGGTGCTGTGGATCGAAGATGTCGAGCCCATCGTGGTAGAAGGCCGCGAGCGCGCCGACAACGCCGCACATCACCGCCATTGGATGGGAGTCGCGGCGGAACCCGCGATAGATCGCATGCAGTTGCTCGTTGACCATCGTGTGATGGGTGATGTCGTGGGTGAATTTATCGAGCTGTGCGGCGGTGGGCAGGTCGCCGTTGAGCAACAGCCAACAGATTTCAAGATAACTGCACCGCTCGACGAGATCGGCGATCGGATAGCCGCGATAGAGCAGAATTCCATTGTCGCCGTCGACATAGGTGATGGCCGATCGGCAGATCGCCGTCTCGCCCAAGGCAGGATCGTAGGCGTGACATCCGGCCTCCCGGTAGAGACCGCGAATGTCTGCCATCGGCGGCCCGATGGTCGGGTGCAGCATCGGGAGTACGGCCGGCTCGTTGTCGTGCCCGATTCCGATTTCGGCTGATTTGAGATTTGGCATTGCGGACATGGCTCCCTCCGGGTAGAGAGCTTGAGTAGATAGCGGTTCCTCAATCCTGTCAATCTTGATTACAGAATCAATCTATATGGCTGAATCCGATTTACTCACTGCAACGCAGGCCGCGGACCGTCTCGGGGTCAAGCTCGATACGCTCTACGCTTATGTCAGCCGCGGCCGCTTGCAGTCAGTCGGTGTTCCGGGAAGCCGAGAGCGGCGTTACCGAGCGGAGGACGTCGAGGCTCTACTGGCCTTGCGGGACGGCGGAAGGCCGGCGCGTAGCGCCGAAGCCGAAGCGCTGATGCCGGTGATCGGATCTTCGATCTGTCTGATCGAGAACGGCCGGTTCTTCTACCGTGGGAAAGATGCGATCCGCCTTTCCGACAAAGCCACACTGGAGGATGTCGCGGGCTTGCTCTGGCGCGCCGAGGCAGGAGACGACCCGGACACCGTCGGCCCGGAGCGATTGCCTGACAACGTCCCGCTATCGGGTCATATCGAGCGCTGTCAAATAACCCTTGCCGCGATGGCCGCCGAGGATCTACTCGCGGTCGATTTGACCCGAACTGGAGTGATCCGCACCGGGCGGCGAATACTTCGCACGCTCACTGCGAGCGTCGCCGCCGTACCGTCTTCGCCCGAGCCGATTCACCGACAGCTCGCTATGGCTTGGGGATTGGAAGGGACAGGGGCCGAAATTCTGCGGCGCTGCCTCGTGCTGATTGCCGATCACGAGCTCAACGCATCGACGTTTGTCGCCCGCTGCGTCGCCTCGACCGGCGCGACCCCCTACGCGGTCGTATCAGCGGCCCTCGGCGCTCTCTCCGGCCGGC
>Ga0126378_10004367_pt1 | contig 10782 bp, 9 predicted proteins | sample PanSoiMetPlot_23_FD_92587 | JGI IMG/M metagenome (GOLD analysis project Ga0126378, IMG submission 92587) | Tropical forest soil microbial communities from Panama - MetaG Plot_23 | ecosystem: Environmental > Terrestrial > Soil > Tropical forest > Bulk soil | place: Panama | collected 2016-02-17
ACTTCTTCTTCTATCAGCAGGTCAGCGGCGACAGCGGAAGCGGCGCCAAGCTCGGGAGTTTCGAGGGACGGACGGTCGGCATCGGTCCCGTGCTCTCCTACATCCTGCCGCTCGGTAAGGTGAACCTCGCCGCGGAGGCGAAGTGGTTACCCGAGCTCACGGTTCAGAACCGACTGAAGGGCGACATCGCCTGGGTGAAATTGGGAGTGAACGCGCCTTTCTAGTTATCGAGTGCTCGCTCGCCGTCGCGGTAACGGCCTGCGAAGGTTTCCATCGAGTACAGGGAGATTGATATGGGCGAAAAGTCGAATACTCCTAAACAGCGCACCAGCAGGCGCGCATTCCTTGCTGCGGCCTCCGGTGCGGTCGCTGCATCGGTTGCGGGCTCGTTCGGCGCCGGGATGGGTTATGCGCAAACCCAGCCGTCTACGCCTGCGCGTCCCGGTGCGAGCACCCGATCTCGGCCGAATATCGTCTTCATTTTGACCGATCAGGAGCGCTATAGCTCCAAGTGGCCCGCCGGCCTCTCGCTTCCGGCCCACGAGCGCCTGCACCGAGCCGGCGTGACATTCCACAACCATTATTGCCCTGCGACGATGTGCACGTCCACGCGGGCGGTCATCATGACCGGGCTGCAGACACCCGACAACAAAATGTTCGAGAACACGGACATGGCGTGGGTTTCGAATCTTTCGACGAAAATCCCCACGATCGGACACATGCTGCGCAAAGCCGGCTACTACACGGCCTACAAAGGCAAGTGGCATCTCAACAGGAAATTCGACGCCGAGGAAATTGATATACCGCTCCTCAACAAGGAAATGGAAAAGTACGGCTTCGCCGATTTCAATTCGCCCGGCGACATCGTCGGCCATACGCTTGGCGGCTATCACTTCGATCAACTGATCGCGGGAAGTGCCATCACCTGGCTGCGCCGCAAGGCTCGGCCTCTTGCCGATGAGGGCAAGCCTTGGTGCCTCTTCGTCGGCTTGGTCAATCCCCATGACATCATGTATTTCAACACGGATGCACCGGGTCAGAAGGTCCAGGACACCGGGCATCTGCTCAAGCACACCGCGCCCGCGCCGAACGATCAGTTCTATAAGGCGACCTGGGATCTGCCGATTCCGAAGAGCCTCACGGAGCCCTTCGATGCCCCCGGACGGCCCAAGGCTCACGGCGAGTTCGAGAAGGCGTGGAGCTATCTGCTCGGGCATATCCCGCTCGAGGAGGACCGCTGGCGGAGGTTCAACGACTTCTACATCAACTCCATTCGTTCGGTCGACATACACGTCGATGGCATTCTGCGCGAGCTTGACGCTCTGCAGCTGACCGACCGCACGATCTTCATTTACACGTCCGATCATGGCGAGATGGCCGGCGCGCACGGCCTGCACGGCAAGGGCCCCTTCGCATACCAGGAAACCCTTCATCTCCCGTTCTACCTCGTCCACCCGGACGTTAAGGGCGGACAGGATACCCGGGCGCTGACGGGGCACATCGATATGGTGCCAAGCCTGCTGTCGATGGCGGGTGTGGAGCCAACGAGGGTGGCGGAATTCGCGGGTCGACAGCTTCCGGGAAAGGACTTCTCGTCGGTGCTGACCAATCCCGGTGCGGCCGATCTTCACGCCACGCGCGATGCCGTGCTCTTCACCTATAGCGGTCTGGCTACGGTCGACAGCGGAGTCCCTCGTCTTGCTGCGGAATCGAAGGCCGCGGGCAAGAGCCCGGTCGTGGCTGCCCTGAAGGAGCGCTTCAAGCCGGACTTGAAGAAGCGCGGGAGCATGCGCACCGTTTTCGACGGCCGCTATAAATTCTCGCGCTACTTCTCGCCACTCGATCGCAATCGCCCCACGACGCTCGAAGAGCTCTACAAGTGGAATGACGTCGAGCTGTTCGATCTCCAAACGGACCCGCAAGAAAACGTCAACCTCGCGGGGGACCAGGCGAAAAACCGCGACCTCATCATGACGATGAGCGCCAAACTGGAGGCGATCATCAAGGCGGAGATCGGTGTCGATGACGGCCGCGAGATGCCCAATATCCCGCTCGTCAATTGGGCCATCGATCGAGCCAGTTAATGTGGCTTCCAGGCAGCAGGCCTGCTCGAGGTACTCCGACCCCAGAGCGAGCTGGTAGGAACCCATCAACGCCCCGAGCTGCTCGGGTGCTCGCCTGGATCGGCTGCGGGATGCGGTAGCGAGGGAATCATGGCTCTGAACGCCTGCAAGTAACGCTGGTTGCGCTTCCCCGCAACCAACGAGACCCGCGTTCCCAAAACGCGGGTCTTTTGCTGTTTGGCCGCACCCAGCCGCATCAACGCAGCGATCTCGCCACGCAACTCCGCGCGCACTTCGCCCCGCCGATCGCCAGGGTGAAGAACCACAGCATCGATCAGGCCGCGCAGCACACCCGAAGCCTCCGGCTGGATCGACGGATCGTTCAGTGCTGTCTCGAGCTTGGCGACCTTGCGGCGGTAGACCTCGGCCAAGCCCGGGTGCAGCGCCGGAGCGGGCGGCTGATCGCCTTGCTCTTTCAGGCCGCGCTCGCACGCATCGCGCTTGGCCTCGAGCTCGAGGAGACGGCTCTCTGCGCCTTGCGTGGCACCAGCTGTCCGCTGATCGGCGGGATCGCGATGCCACCCCGCCCGCGTCGGCCCCCGCGCTAGTCGTCCCGCCTCCCGAGACCCCGCCATCGCCGACACCCGCAGTGAGGACCGCGGACATGCCGATTGAGGTGCTGCCGTCACTGTCTCGGCCGCCGGGCCGTCTTCACTCCCTCAGGCGCCCTCGGAATCGGCGGCGTCTCACGGGATCGAGGTGGCGCGGGCGTTACGGCCTGAGCCCCCGGCGGAAGCGGCTGCGAGCGCCGAAACCGGTGGGGCCATGTCCGGACCGATCGGTTGCCTGAGAAGCCCGGACTCACCCTGCGCATCGGCAACGCTCACGGTATCGAGGTGCTGGCCAACGGCAAGGCCCTGCCGCGCGCCGCCCAGCCGAGCCAGGGCCACCGCGTCCTGGTGACCCTCGAAGCCCGCGAGCTCCTCGCCAAAGCGGCCATGCGGTAGGTAGGGGCCGTTCACCGCTTTTACGCAAGTAATTCCGAAGTGCGCAAAGACCGCGCCGCGCGTCGCCGCTGCGGCCAACTGCTCGCTGAGATCGAGCCGACATATGCGCGCTGGAGTTTCGCGACTAAGCGCCAATTCCGCCGCGTGGGTACCGCGAGCTTGCCCACGCCCAACGCGACAAAAAATTGACTCAAACCAGCGTGAAACGAACGCCATGCCGGTATGCGACAATGGCAAAGCGCAGAGCTAGCGTCTGACTCAGTGAGACTTGCAGCGGGGGTTACCCAAAAATGGAAACGAAGGGACCAAGGACCAAAGACCGGACGGTCGGAGCAATCGTCGTCGCAAGTGTTGCGATGCTTCTTTCGTCCTGCGTGTGGGAATCGGATTACGATACCGTCGTCGCGGAAAACCAGCAGCTCAAGGTGAAACTGGCGCAATCACTGGCGGAGCAAAATTTCGTCGTGGCAGGCGACGCTCTCTTTCCGTCGGGCGGCTACCAACTCAGTCCTGGCGGGCAAGCCGAACTCACCAAAAATGTCGTCCCTCGCCTAAAAGTCTACGACAATGTCAAAATCGTTGTGTACGGCCACACCGACAATACTCCAGTCTTGCCGAAGCTGCAGCAGCAAGGCATTCCCGACAACTGGGCCTTGTCAACTCTGCGGGCAACCGCCGTCGTGAGTTACCTAATGTCCAAAGGGATCAATCCCGACACCATCTCGGCCAAGGGCTTCGGAGATACGCGTCCAGTGACTCCCAACGACACGCCTGAAGGCCGGGCGGCGAACCGCCGCATTGTGATCACCGTGGAGGGACTTGGCCCCAGCGGATCGTGACACCAGCGGCCCGCGGGCCCCAAGTTGTTTCGGCCAGCCCTTCCCCGGAATGACACTATCGCTGCTAGCGCTGGAGTGCCGCAATGCCGGTACTGAGCGAGGTCGAACTGCGGGGGATCGCGGAGGTAGTGAGCGAACTCGCAGCCTTGCGCGGCCAATCCTTCGACGCGCGCAAGACGGGGATTGCTTTCACCCGTGCAGCGCTCAAGGACGCGACGTTCCGGGGGCGGCTCGCCGAGGCGCATTGGCGTCTCCTCGCACAACGGGCGCGGGGCGCGCCGCGCGAGCGGCTTGAGCCGTTTGCGCCGCTGGTCCAGGAACTCGAGGAGGAGGCCGAGAAGATGCAAGGCCAGTCCAACCTGTCGAACGCGGTGGCATTCCTCAGTTCAGGCTATCGAACTTTATGGCGCCGCCCGCCATGACCTGATGCCCCGCCCTGGGCGAGGGCACTGTCGCAGTCTTTTTAAAAAACCCTAACATCAGCGGCGCCGCAGTAGCCGCCACTTCGGGGGGAGGGTGGGATGCGCTAGGTCTGGCAGCTTCGCAGGCCCCGTGTCTTAAAGAAGGCGCACCGCCGCTTCTATTAGCGGCGAGCGGGAGCGCGTCGAACTAGACGCGCCTGACGGCCCGGTGCCTCGCGCCGCGTTTACCATCGCGAGTGCCGCCACTTATCGTGCGGCGATTTGTCTATACCGCTGCCACACATCAATCACACCAAGCAAAAAATCGGCGCGCTAACGTGCGCCCGCTCCGCGCGGCTCGACTGATTGAGTGGCGGGCCACGCGAGCGCTTAGTCGTACCTCAAGTAGGAGAAGGCGAATGATTCGATATCTGATCCTCACGCTCGCTCTGATCGGGACACTGTCGGTGGCGACGGTAAGCTTTGCCACAGGCGAGAACGCGGGTGTCGGTGAACACAACGGCACAACGCACACCAATTGCGGTGAGGATGCCTTCCTTCAAGGCGATGAGTGCTGAGGAATGAGTTGGTCGGGGTGGCGGGAGCCGCCCCGACTACTCTCGGAAACCTTTTTGCGACCAGTGTCTGCGTGCTCGTTTGTTGAAGATGAGTAGGGCGCGAGCGCGCTAAACCGCAACCAGATGGCCGACTTGAGGCCGAAAGGTTGCCTCGCAGCATGCTGTGAACAAAAGGTGCTGACGGCCGTTGCCCCATAGCGCTTGACGAGGTGAGCCAACGCCGCGTGATGTCGATCTTCGATCACGAATTGCTGGGCACTACCGTCCTGAGCATTGGTCACCGCGCTGGGTTGGAAGCCTTCCACACCCGGACGCTGCACCTCGTGCGAACTTGCGACGGAGCCATGCTCCACCACCAAGAACCCGCACAAGAGGTCCCCGATTGGGCATGGTGGACTGGCGTCGAAGACGCCCTCAGGTCGCCTCTCTCGCGGCTATTCGAAGCGTAGAGCCACAATCGCATCGAGCCGCGCCGCCCGATGAGCGGGGTATAGGCCAAACGAAATTCCAACGACGCCGGCAGACCCGCAAGCGAGCACGGTCGCCCAGGGGCGGCAGACGTCGGCCAAGGTCCGAACGGGCAGGAGCCGCGCCCATTTTTTGATCCGCGTGCCGGCGCCTAGCGATCCCTATACTACGATCGTGCGGTTGAAGAAGGGGCTCAGCGAGGCTGGACTACGTGGGATCGCCGAGGTGGTAAGCGAGCTCGCAGCGTTGCGCAGCCAATCCCCTTGGACGTGCGCGTGACAGGGATTGCTTTCACCCGAGCGTCGCTCAAGGACGCAAGGTTCAAGGCGCAGCTCGCCGAGGCGCATTGGCGCCACCGGCGGGAGCCGTTTGCGCCGCTGGTTCACGATCTCGAGGGGGAGGCGAAAAGGCTGCTGGGCCAGTCCGACCCGCTAAACGCGCTGGTCTTCCTCCGCGCGCCACGATAGAGGGACACCCGTCGCCGAAATGTCGCAGTTTCGCTGGTATCTGGTGATCTTCGCTGCAGCCGCATTGCTCAGCGGCTGCTCGTCTCTCGACAGCGTGTTTACCGGCGAGGACGCCGCGGACCAGGACCAATACCCGTCCGCCGATTCCGAGCAGGCGCAGGTTCCGCCTTCGCCGGCGGAGCAGAATGCGCAGCCCATGGTCACCCAGGCGCCCAGCGTCGCGCCTGCCGCTGTGGGCGTGGGAAACGATGCGCCGCAGCCGGCGACACCAGGCGCCAGCACCGAGACCTATGTCGGCCAAAAGGTCGCCTCCTTGCTCGGCGACCTACGGCGGCTTCAGGGCAACATCAACCAGCATAACCAGGAGTTTCAGCAGGCGCGCCAAGCCATGGCCTCGGACGGCGGCAGCTATTACAGCGTGGTCGCCTCTATCAATTCGCACCTGCAGGCCGGCACCACGCCCGGCAACCCGGAGCTAATGGCGCAGTGGACCCAGGCGCAGAACTCGCTCAGCCGGCTCGGCGACGAGATCACGCGCCTGAGCACGATCTCTTACGGCGCTGCCAGCGACTCCGCCCTCGCGGCCGATATCCTCGAGAACGTCCGCGCCGCCTATGGACTACAGGGCGCGGTCGACGAGGATCACCGCCAGCTCACAATCCTCGAGAACGACTGCGGCCGGATCGTGGTCCTGATCGACAAGCTGCGCAACGACGTAAGCGAGGATATCAACCGCCAGAGCAACTACGTCAGCAACGAGCGGCAGAATCTCACGGCGCTCTCGCTCGCGATCAACAGCGGCGATCTCTACGGCGGCAGCCTCAAGGATCGCGCCGTCGCGAATGCGGCGGCGCAGCAGCGGGTGGCGTCGGCGACGCCTGCGATCGCGACGCGCCAGCCACTGGTGGTGATCCGATTCCACCGGCCGAACGTCGCCTACGAGCAGGCGCTCTACAGCGCGATAAAGCGCGCGCTCGACCGCCGGCCGAGCGCTGTCTTCGACGTGGTGACCGTCGCCCCGGCCGGGGGCAACGCCGGCCAGTCGGCGCTCAAGACCAGCACCTGGATACGCAACGCCGAGTCCGTGGTGCGCTCGCTCACCAGCATGGGCCTGCCGCCCGATCGCATTAGTCTTGCGGCGACGTCCAGCTCCTCGGCTCGGGGGAACGAGGTTCAGGTCTTCGTGCGCTGACGGGCGCTCGCCCGCGCCTAGACCCATGAGCGAGCCCAAGACCTGGTATGTGCGCGACATACGGCGGCTGAGCGCGATCGTCTGCTAACGGCAGATTAGCCGACTGCGGTCAACCTCACGGCAATGGCTGTTCGTGACCCAACCCGGACATGCGCTTGGTTCCGCCGCGGCGGCAGTCGGCACGTCCTAATGTACCAGGAGGGGAGCAGGTGAACTGAGGTGGTTGGTACTGTCCGTGGGCGATCGAACGTCGGCCCGGTGCTTTTCGGATAACCCCTAAATGTCCTATTTCGACGCTGTAAGTGTCCTAACCTGAGAGGGTGCCGAGTCAAGCGCGATCCTCCGCAGTGTTCTGTAACCTTGCTGTCGGGGCATTCTCAAGATCGTTGATTAGTTCCTGACACCGAGCAGCAAGCATGGTGAGCCGCGCGGCTTTATGCTTATCGTCAGTGGCGGCGGCTTCCCGCAGATACCCGGCAGCCGCTTCGCGCAGGTAATCTAGCTTGACCATACCCGGAATAATTGTGGGGCAAATTTAAATAAAATCTTAATCGCCCGGTCGCCGCGAGCGGTCGGAAGTGCTGTGCAGCCTATCGTTTGTCCCGAATCGCAGCATTAACCGTATTTTTATAGGCTTCACGGATCGTAGACTTAAGGTTGGTTCGTTGAGAACATTCGCGGCGAGTGAGAACATGGGCAAGAGCAACGTTTTGTCTCTTCCGGATGCTTTGTTCCGGATGGCGCAAGCCGAGCCAGCACCGGCAAGCGTCCAAGAGCGGCGACTTCAGAAGCGTCATCGGTCTGCACGGATGAAGCTGACGTTTCTTGGGGCAGAGCACGAGCCGCTAAACTGGTCGCTCGGCGGCTTCCTCGTGGCCGACAAGCTTCCGCACCTTCCGAATGGGACCATCACTGACGGCTTCGTCGAGATCATTGGACGTGTCGGACGTTTTGCGATTCGTGTCGAACTGGTGCGGCGGGACAAGCGCACTAAAGAGATCGCGTTCGCATTTATCGAGCCCTCCGCAGCTTTGACCAATGCCTTGCTCGAAGAGTAGAGAATAGAATTTCGGTGCGGACGGCATCACGGGTGGCGGTGTCGTGTAACCAGCCGCGCATTGCGAGAACGAGGGCGTGATCGTAGTCGGCCTCCGGTGAGTGCTGCGGCGTAGGTGCGTCCGCCGAACCGCTGGGCCCGTGACACGGTCCGGTCCGTCGCCGTCGCCTATCGTCACCGTAGGCGCCTCGGCACGCGAGATCTGCCGGTACGGTAACGCGGCTGAGGCGGTCTATGCTGAGGGGCACCCGACAGTGCCATCCGATGAAGCGCAGCGCACGGTGGCGCTGATGATCTCCGCCGTCGCGCTGTATCATCCTCAGGGCTCTGGAAGGGTGTTGAGGCCGTCAAAGGCTGACCGCACAGCAAAGAGGGCCGGGGTTTGCGGGCCGGCCCTCTTCTGCTCGTCTAGTAGGGTTGTTTCGCTTACGAGCCCCTTCAATTGGTAAAGAAGGAACAGGCATTTCCTCCCGTGCCTCAATGCTCCGTCTAGGGGGCTAGCGAGTCAACTGATGCGGTGATGACATTGTCCGATGTGCTGATCAAGCTTGCGGCCGCGAGCACCGCGGCGACTTCAGCAATCCGTGCGGCGCCCATTACGTCAATTCTCTTCTCGCCGCACAGAGAGCCAGCGGAAGCGGAGTGCAACGCATCGCGTGAAGCGGGCGGCACAATCGGCCTTGGCAGCCCCGTTAGGACCCTCTTAACTCCAGTCGCCTAACCCTTCCCCGGAGTTCCGGAATAGTTGCCGACGCTGCGATAGAGTCATGAATGAGCAACAACGTCTTCACCTTTATCATAGCCGCTGCCGCACTCGTCGCGCTGGCGTATTTCGCGAGCTCACTGGTTAGCCCATTTCAGTGAGACCTTAGGCGTTGCTAGGGCGCGTTCGTGGCACTGGCCTCCTCGGCTGGAAAGGGTCTGGCCAGCGCGATACGTCATGGCCGCGCCACGTCGCGAGCTGATGAATGGCGTTGTAGATATGGCTCTCTCTACTCGAACCGCTCTGCAATGGGCATCGCAGATGCGGAACGCGCCGCGCGCGCGATCAGAGGCTCATCCGGCAAGCGCCTGACTTATGGGCGGACTCGTGGGCAAGCAGCCGCGTAAAGGCTCCTACCTTCAAGCAAAGACGCCCGCTATTGCGCAGGCTGAAGCACAAGAAAAAGGGCTGCCCATTTGAGAGCGGCCCTCAAGATTTAGGGAAGAATCCAATATTAGGACGGGTCAAGCTTGGCTCACGTCACGGTACCGTCAAATTTATTTTATCGCCGCGCGGCTCGGTTCAAGCGCGATCATTTCCGAGAGCCCTGCTCGCGTCTAGCTCGACACGCTCTCGCTCACCGCAGCGAGTGCACCACAGCCGGATGTCTGCGATGCGCTTGTAGCGCGGGAACCTGCGTCATAACGCTACTTCCCTGTTCGGGTCAGGATCGCCGTCCCACCAGGTGGCTTCGGCAACCAGTTGTACGTGATGCATGGGTGGCCGAACTTGCACGCCGGCCGCGGCAAGTTCGCTATACTCAAATCCGTGTGGCGCTCGGTATATCGATCCACCTGGCGCCCGTGCGGATCGTTGAAGTGCTTAAAGCCCGAACCGACAAGGATGGCGCGTATGTTCCCGCCTGTTGTAGCAGAGAGGTGCCGATGAGACCTCTTGTGGCCGCGGCGGTTGCGCTTGTCGCCGTCTTGTCTCCGGTTGCGGCCCAGGCGGACCTCAACATGCAGCCAGGGTTCTGGGAATCCGTCATGACGCGCGGCAGCGATCAAACGGCGCCTGACAAGAAGTGTTATCTCAAGAAAGATGTCGATGCCCTCGATCAGTTTCAGAGGGGCATCAAGACTCCGTCGCAGAATCCGTGTAGGGCATCAAACTACAAGGCGATCGGCAATCGCGTGCAATATACGATGACCTGCAAGGCCAACGGCCAGATGACGGTGAACTCCGTCACCATGGTTTACGATGCGACCCGAATCACCGGCGAGATCAGAGGAGTGGACGGCACGATCACCAAAGTGGTCAACACGCGGACCGGCGACTGCAGCCAGAGCTCCTTCCCGCCTTCGCCGTAATCAAAACCCGACCGTGCCCGCAGTTGAGGCTCAGCGGGAGGATCCGTTCGAAAGTCCGCTGCTGAAGGAAAGGCAGACCTCGCGCGAGCTTGGTCGTATAGCCGCCGTTGACCCGCAGCAGACATCGGGTGTCGGCAACGGGTGGGTGCGTCATACGGGCAATCCTGACCGAGGTAGGATCGCCGCGCTGCCGCTTGCGGTCCGCTCGGCAATACCGCAACGTGCGCACCCGCTTAGTGGGAGGACTCGGATGGCTGCGCCCGAAGAGATCAACGCCGACATGCTCGCCTTCTGGAACGGGAAAGGCGGCGATATCTGGGTGGCTCGACAGGAGCACACCGACATCACGCTCGCGCCGGTGACGGACGCCTTGCTTGTCTTTGCCGGTCCGCGTGCCAGCGAACGGGTGGTGGATATCGGCTGTGGCTGTGGCTCGCCCACGCTGGAATTTGCGCGCGCCGTAGGTCCCTCCGGCCGCGTGGCGGGGTTGGACATTTCCGGACCAATGCTTGCCGAGGCTGAAAGGCGCGCGAGCGCCGCCGGCATCACCAATATCGATTGGCGGCAGGCCGATCCGGCCACGGCCGCGCTGGACGAATACGATTTGTTGATCTCGGCCTTCGGAGTGATGTTCTTC
>Ga0126378_10004369_pt1 | contig 10780 bp, 18 predicted proteins | sample PanSoiMetPlot_23_FD_92587 | JGI IMG/M metagenome (GOLD analysis project Ga0126378, IMG submission 92587) | Tropical forest soil microbial communities from Panama - MetaG Plot_23 | ecosystem: Environmental > Terrestrial > Soil > Tropical forest > Bulk soil | place: Panama | collected 2016-02-17
GCAGTGATTTTTCGAGCCTGTCCATTAGGGCCGTCCGGCCCGCGGAACCCCATGAAAATCACTTCGGGGTAGGATCGTAGCGGTCCGGAGCGGCGAGGTCGAAGACTCAGTGGAGAAGTCGAAGCTGTGACCCTGTCTGATCCGGAGCGTGCGTGATTGAGCGGATAAATGGGCGTCGTTGTTTTCCCCTGGGGGAGCGGCGCTAGCCCGCGAGCCTGGTTAATGTACCCGCAGCACGCTCTCCGCTCCCGGCCAGGAGGAACTATGCTCTACAGAATAGCCGGAATCGATGTTCATAAAAAGATGCTGGCCGTAGTTGTGTCCGATGTGGAAGTCGATAGCGAGTTTCAGTTTGAGCGGCGGTGGTTCGGCAGCAATCCGGAACAACTGCGCTCGCTGGCCGCATGGCTGCTCGAGCAAGAGGCCGAGGAAGTGGTCATGGAATCGACGGCCCAATACTGGAAACCAGTGTGGGGAGCACTGGAACGGTATTGGAAGCCGATCTGCGAGAAGCGGAAAAGCGCAAGACGTAAGTCTGGAACGTTGCATTTGGCGCAGGCGCTATCCAATCGCGGACGGCGGGGACGCAAGAGGGATTTCCGAGATGCCGAACGCCTAATGAAGCGGCTGGTGGCCCAAGAACTGACCTTGAGCTTTGTGCCCGATACCGAGCAGCGTCTATGGCGGACGGTAACCCGCAAGAAGTACCAGTTGAGGTGCGATCGGGTGCGGCTGCAGAACCAAGTGGAGTCTCTCTTGGAAGAGGCCCATATCAAGTTGTCTAGCTTCGTCACCGATCTGCTGGGTGTCAGCGCGCGGCGAATGCTGAAGGCGCTGGCTGACGGCGAAACCAACCCGGCGGCTCTAGGGGCTTTGGCGGATGAGCGCTTGCGCGCCACCCCGGAACAGTTGTGCGACGCGCTGGGCGCATGCACAGAATTGAACGCCGTCTACCGGCGGCTGCTGAAGATGACGTTGGAAGAATTGCGATTGATCGACGAGCAGATCGGCCAACTAGACCAAGAGATGGCCAGTTTGCTCAGCAAGCACCAGGATGCCGTCGAGCGGCTGGCGGAAGTGCCCGGTCTGGGCGTGGATTCCGCGCAGCAGATCATTGCCGAAGTCGGCCCCACGGCGGCGACCTTTCCCTCCGAGAAATGCCTCGCCTCGTGGGTGGGTGCCTGCCCTGGTGACGAGGAGAGTGCGAGAGTTAATAAGAGCCACCGATCTCCCAAGGGCAACCGCCACCTGCGGCGCTTACTCAATCAGGCTGCCAACGCCGCCGTAAAGGCCAAAGGAAGCATCTTCGAAATTGTGTATCGCCGCTCCGTCCCGCGCTTGGGACATAACCAAGCCATCGGAGCCATTGCCCATCGGCACTGTCGGCTGATCTGGTTGATCCTGCACCAGGGAGTCCGTTACGAAGAACGGGGCCCAGCAGTCACCAAACAGTCGAGGCAAAAGCGCATGGCGAGAATGCTTCGACAACTCCGAAGCCTTGGCTATCGGATCGAACCACCCAATCTTCAGCCTAGCCAAGTACAAGCGGGGTGATTTTCGAGCCTGATAGCCCATGATCCAAGCACCCGTCCGAGCTACAAACTCTAATCCAAGGGCGAATCCGTTGGCTGGAAGCGTTTGGCAGTAGACGACTTTCGCGCTCCCCCAAAGTTCATGCTCCGAAGATTGGATAATTAGGTGAGTGTCTCGCTTCAATGGCCGAAATGTTCGGACTCGCATGCCATGAGAACTGACGTTATCTGTCGAAGCAGCCTCCGTGAGTGTCGGCTCCACCATGCGCGACAGCAGCACTTCACGGGCCTCCCCAAAAGCTGTTTATGGTATAAGAGCCTTCCTACGATTTGACGGAGGCCCCGCCATGACTCCCGACCAATCACCCACGAAACCGGAACAACGGAGGAGCAGGCGTTTTCCTGTAGTCGTTCCTGTAGAGGTGAAGTGGCAAGAGCCTAGCGGCAAGATCTTCAGAGAAGCCGCCCAAGCGAGGGAATAAACGCTCATGGCGGTCTGTTAGACATGAAGGTTTACCCCTGGGTCGGCGGCGACCGGGAGTTGACCAACCTTCTTTCGGGCCAATCTACTCAAGCACGAGTGGTTGGTACAGCTCGTTCCAGGGGTGGCGGTTTTCTTGGGGTTGCTGTCGCGCTTGTGGTTCCCAACGAGACTTTCTGGGGTGTGAATTTCCAGCTCAGGAAAACCACTGCCGATCTTGCCAACATCGAGCAGGCAATCGGGTTCGGCGTCGTAGACCCTCGCGTACTAAGAGAGTTCCGCGAGGCAGTGGACTAGGTACGCAAGGCCGCTTGGGTGGTTCAGGAGTTGCAGGAGCGCCAACTGCAAAAGCATGATCTGCAGACGGTGCTCCCGTTGCTCACTGCTGAGCGCATTCGCCGTGCCACCCAGCTTAACCAAGCGATAGCGACGGACCTGGCAGCCCGCGAATTAACCAGCGAAACCGCGGGACTCGAGGAACTTTTCCAGGCTGTGTTTTCTCGGCAGAGGAAGCAAGCGAGTTCCGCAGAGTTTCTTAGGTTCTCACGAAGGCCCTTGCGCCTATGGCCGCTTGCCCTTTCGAGAGAACCCTGCTTCCGCTGGCTTGGCCGCGGACTAGTTTTCAGCGAGTTACGGCTTTCCAAAACTGAGGGCTTGGCTTTCCCAAAGAGAGTTGTTTTTGCGAGCAGGTCTGCTCCGCCAGCCGGGAAATGATCCTTCTATTTTGAGCTACTGCCTGGGCTCAGAGGTTCTCTCTCTGGAGTCGCACCGCCTAACGGGATTCTCAGGCAAGCCAAGAGCCGTTGCGGTGATGTTCTTTGCGACGATGAACACTCTGGTGTGCTAAGTCCGCTATTCTTTCGGGCTCTCGCTGTTCACTTAGAGTTGGCTCGCTGTTTACCTGCAGTGCATTGTCATCTCGCCAGGAATGCGCGAGAGTGCGCGCATTACAGCGCAGGCTCAGGTGAACGGAGTTTGCGAATGCGACGCCCGTATTGCATCCTCAATGTCCTCGGCGATGTGCTCGACGACGGAGAACTACATTTCGTAGCGGCTGCAAGGACACTCGAAGCAGCAAGACGACGTGTCAGATCACTCGGAAAGTCATGCCCAGGTGAGTACGTCATTTACAATCCGCAAACAGGAGAACGCCTGCCCATCAAGGTCGCTGCTGAGCGGGTAATCGCAAGATGGCGGCAGCAGGGTGATTGGGCCTCAATTGTGACCTTTCGCCGCTTCCTTATGCCTTCCCAGGCACGCTTCGAGCCAACTTCGCCAGAGCGCAGTTTGTCGGTGTCCACTGCGCCCGAGCGTCATCAATCGAAGCGCGTCACCTTGAAAGACCACGCGAGTCTGATCTTCGTCAACTTCATAGGCCGCGTGGAGAGGCTCCCCTGCTTAATTGTTGATCGGTGGCAAGACGGCTTTAGACTGCGCGTACGTTCCGGCCTGCGACAAGGGCAACTTGTCGATCTGATTTTGGACGAAGACCCCGCTAAATCGGTGCGTTGCAGCGTGGCATGGATCGGCGAACCCGGGGCTAAACAGGAAGGACGGGCGCGGCTACAGACGGGGCTACAAACAGTTCAACTTCTGCGATCCTGCTGGAGACGCTTTGCAGAAAACCCGGAAGTTTCTGCGGCCTTTGTTGCCGCGCCCTTTTTACCTCTACCGCAGAATCCGGATAAACCATCGCGTAGGCCATCGCCTGTTGGCCTTTGGTGAGGTTGCGGCGCGCGAGGTAGGCAGAAACGATGAAGGCGAGCGGATCGCGGCCCGTCAAGCTTCGCGGCCGTGTGACGCGACTGTGATTTTCTGTCGCCACCTTTGCTAGCGTCGCGCCTGCCGTTCTTCGCCTTCCTCTGCAATCTTGCTCGGATCGGCGCCAGGGTGAATCTTCACTGACCTTTCCCAAAATCGGGAAGTGTCGCCGAAACTGAGCAGGAGCTCCGCAGCGAGCGCGAGGCTTGGCTCTGCGTGGATGCAGATCGCCGCTATGTAGCTTTGCTCACAAAAAAAAAGCCAGCCTTGAAAAAATCAGCGCAGCAGAAAAAATCGTGTGCGCGGCTGGGTGACGCCGGGGGTTAGCCGGTCGATGGCCGGACAATGGGCGCGATCGCGGCACAACGCGTGTCCGATAATATTTCATTACGTCAACTAGACCGCGTTGATGCGCTTGCACTTAGCCTCTCGAGGTCGTTCTCCCTCCGCAGGCCACTAGCTGTTGTGGTACCAGTTGCCTGCCCGCGCCAATCGCGTGCCAAGGGCTGGCCGGTTCGGCCGATCGCACACGTGCATCCCGTATGCCGCCAGGCGCCGGCTCGAGCGTGTGCGTGCGAGTGCAGCACATACATGTGCATGTATGCACACGCCGACAAATGTCTGGACGGCCGCTGTTCCTTGCTCAATTACCCAGCCGCATTCTTCCCTCGCACACGTGCCGCTGCACGCAGATTCGCCTGTGTTTATGCGCGTGCGGGTGCGTGCTAACTGGCGGGCTTTTGGCGCCGAAGTGCCGCCGAAGAGTGTGTGGAACGCTTCCTGACTTTGACGTCCCTATCCCTTCTCCTTAGTTTCTTTTTTTTGGGGTCTTTTCTCTTCCTTGGGTACGCGCTCTTCGGTCCCGCGGGGTGTGGGGCTTCTTGCCGTCCCTCTAGACGTTGTTTCGCCAGGGCGGGCGTAGAAACGGCTGATCTAGAGGGACTGCGCTCAAGAGGCGTGCTGGCTCTGGAGGTGGCTTTTCCGGCTCCCTCCCGTCGTTTTGCCGAATGGCTGAGCACCGGATGCAGTCACAGCCTAGGAAATGGCCTGTTTTCCTGCGAGTTAGCTCGTCGACGGTGATCATTCGCGCAGGTTGGCAAGTCCGAGGAGCGTCCTGATTACTGTCTTCCGAAAGAGCGTCCTTGTCGCTCGAAATTCGGTCAGGAGCCGGGGTGTGCTGCTCATCTCCGCGGCCGTGTCCATGAAGTCTTACTGCCTCTCTGCGGCGATCCTTCTGGAGAGTTTTTCGTACCCATTTCGAGAGATCGAGCCTCTCTCGCGACGCCCGCGCCTTCCAGTCTGTCAGGTCCTCTTCACTCGCGCGTATTTTCAGCCATGGCATCGCGGGTACACGTTGCTCTTTGTGGGTACGTTTGTCAATCAGCCGCAGGTACCGTGGAACGTTTTTGTGGGTACGGGGAAAACGGGCGTGGAACGTTGTGGGGTTTGAGGTCCGGAAGCGCCCGAAACAGCACAACCGCTTGCCCCTCGATTCGGAGGAAGCCGGCCTGGGTGAGATCCGCGAGGGTGTGGCGAAACTGTTCCGCGGGCGTCCTCCACAGTTTTTTTTTGCAGACGACGCTTAGCGATCTTCCCTCCGGCCTTCTCGACCGCCCGAATCATCCGTCGCTCGAGCAGGGAGAGTATTTTCCCTGAGAGTTGTTGCGGTTCGTCGGCATCGTTTCGCTCATCGCACAACGGGATCTTCTCCTCGCGAGCTCCGTCTTCTTCCGTGATCCTGGCGATCGCTTGCGTTTCAACTCGTGACGCAAACCAGCCGGCCGACCAACCCTCGAATGAAGTGTCGCGCGTCAGGTCCGGAGGAAGTGGAGGGACCCGCCATCGCCCAGGAGAGGCCGCAAAGCCGAGTGAGCAGATCTCACTAGCCTCCTCGGGCGTAAGTGTCGTCTCGCCGATCGTGTCCGGCAGCCGTTTCAGAGTGAACAACGTTTTGAACAGGGCCGCGTAGTCAGGACCCAGGTCCTCTGCGCTCATTTCGCACGGAGTTTTCTGACGCCGCGGCGGTCATACTTGAGCGACGCCTGTATCAAGTCGGGAAGGCTCTCCGCGATCATCGCGCGGGCGACATTCATCGCGGCATCGCTCACCACGCCGAGGAAGTGCATCGGATCTACGCCGTGCTTTCTGCACAACTCGTCGAGAGAAACTTCTTTTTGTCATTCCCGCGGAAGTGAATCGTAATCGTTAAGAACTGCCTGCAACGCACGGTCGACCGTCGCTTCCCGCGCGAGTTCTATAAAGCGCCTTCTGCCTCCGCGAAGGTGCCGAATCATCCAGGCAATCGGTGCTTCGGGATTCATCAGGACGTCGTCAACGCGTCGCATTGCTTTTTTCACCGTCCTGGGCGGGCCAGCTTACCTGGGTTGTTCCCCCGAGCTCGAGCAACGATAGCGCGCGAGTCTCGATCGCCGAGCAACCTCGAGCGAACCCACTTGCTTAGTGGAATCAGGCCGGCTTGTGCTCGCAGTCTCTCAAGTTCTTCATCGTCGAGCATGACGACGAAGCGCTGGTCTCGAAGCGAACGTTGATCTGTTTTCTTCACTGGCTCCTCGCTTTCCCCCAGTTCTCAACCAGGGCGCGTGGAACAGCCGCGCAAACCTTTCGTCTCGCTCGAGCGAATCCCTGGGCGCCGTGCGTGAACTGATACGACGGATCGCTTTTAAGTTGCACACGCTGCCCGACTCTGAATCCCTTCCGCTTCACCCCCACTCTCCCTTCATCACGACTTCCGATCGCGCAGCTTCAATTCTTGGACGTCAGACCCAAATCGGCCTGGACGAATCGTAGCTCGCCTGACTCCCGGGTCTCTTCGGCTGCGGCCGCGAGCACGGCGAGCTCGTCGATCTGTTCGAGCAAGCGACGCAGGATCTCTTGGACCGCACAGTGATAGACGCGCAGTGCCTCGGCGAGTTCCGTCGCAGCGTTCAAGCCGGCCTCGATCGCCAAGCGCCTCGCCGCGACTCTGCCGGCCGTGGTCATCTTCGTCGGTTTCCTCTAATGCGCCGCCAACGTTCGGTCAAGAGATCGTGCCTTCCGGCAAGTGGGGCGCCAGTATCGCCAAAATCTTTTTCTCGAAGTCGGGGAACTCGGTCTTGATCCTCTCCCACATGGCCTTGGCTTCTTTGTGCTTCTGGTTGAACGGCGCCAGCGTGACCGTGTGAGTCCAATCGGTATCCGGATGTCGCAGCATGCACGACACGATGACTCGGTCTTTCCAAAACTTGGCGTGCGCGGGAAGGTCTCCGACGCTGTCGAGGACCGACTGGAAATTAATCGAGATGCTCACGAGCTCCAACCTATCGACGGTGATGCGGTTCGAGATGTCGCCGACGATCAGAGGTGTTTTGAATTTGTGTGTCGCCATTTTCAAATTCTCCCTATCCGAGTTCAACGGCTTGGAATCTACGCGCAGTGCCGAACGCAACGACAGTTGGAGCCCCAACACCAGACTCGAATCCGTCGTCATAGGTATGTGAGGCAGCGGTCGGATTGTCGATGAACCCAACAGAAATGGTGAAGACAAGATTTTCAGAACCCGTTTGGGTGATCGTCACAAGATAATCCGGCGAGAGCTGTGAACCGTCTTTGAACAAAGCGATGTTACCGCTTAGCTGAGTTCCCGTCGTCGTCATCGTGATCGCGGACTCGAACAGTAAGATGACCTTGTTTCCCTTGGTGGTGAACGTCAAGGTCATCTCTGAGATCACGACATAGGTCGAAGATGACGTTGAAGGAGAAATGGTAGAGGCCACCGCGTCGTTGATGTTCTTCAGCTTCACATTCCCGGCCAGGTCGCCAACTGCTCTCGGGCAGCGACGGCGCCCGGGCGGAACAAACTTCGGAACGATGATCGTCGGTGGAATGATGATCGGCTCGCGGATTGGTTCAATTAACGAGGTCTGCATGCTTCTCTCCCTCTGCGGCCTTGAACGAAAAGCCGCCAGTGCCAATTCCCTTTGGCGCGCGGAGCACGAGGCTCCGGGCGTTCGTGTTGATTCGTTCCGGCATGCGCGTGCCTACTTCGCGGATGACGCGCTCAAACTCTTGGACCGTCGCTTCCGGCCCTGTCAGCTTCGTTAGGTCGACGAGCTCGGCCGCCAGCATCTTCCCGTCTTCCCATCCATGCGTGACAAGCGTGCGCAACGGAATCTCAACCGGCTCAAAATCCACGTTTGAGTCGAAGCCGACACCGCGCATCATCTTCTGCCGGGGATCGTAGCCAAGCAGGATGACGCCGTTGTCCTGCGGGACTTCATAGGTGTGCGACATGCAGAAAATCTTACACAGACTCGGAACCATCAGTTCCAAGCCGCAGAAGTATTCGGGTTGTGTACTTGGCTGCCAAGGACCTTCGTGTCCGAATGGCGCAACAAATCCAACTGTCGCCGCTTTCACCAATGTCTCGGCCAGGGCCGTGTCACCGCCGCACACGATGGCAATGTCAGGCGCAACGGGATGAATCTTGGTGACATCTTCCGCGGCCGATTCGATGCGACCATCGGCATGCTTGATGATTGCCTTACCGTCACAGGCAGCAACGCAAAACGCCCTGGTGATCCAACTCAGTATGAGTGTCACGGTTATTTCCCCTCCCCCTCTAGTTCTAGTTCGACAAAGTGGTTTTTGTAGTCGATCTTCACCGCCGAAAATTCGTTCAGGAGGTCCGCGCCGACGAAGCCGTCAACCCTCGACCCGAGTCGCTTGCTCGCTTCGCTCAGATCCATCACGAGAATTTCGCGCTCAATCCAATGGCGCTCGGCGAGCCTGAGATCGACGCGGCTCCTGACGTACTCGCCATTTGCGCCGGTGGTTTTTGTGGCCGTGAGCATGCGCAGCTTGACGGTGGACATACCCGAGGCTTGTGGGCTAATCAAGGTAAAGTCAGACCCGGTGTCGAGCAAGATCATCCCGTTGACGGAATGGAACGGTAAGCGGAAGGTGCGGCGCTGCTCCTGCGCCGGCGCGATCGCACAGAGCACAACGAACAGCAAGAGGCCAAGCGGGAGTTGCCACCATTTCCTGCGGCCCAGGCTCCGTCGATGACGGCTGAGGGACGGTCGAAGATTCAGCCGGGTGCGCCTTGTTCGCGTGCCGGCGAAATTCGCTCAATAGAACTACGCGCACGAGCTCGAGAACGAACCACACCGCTGAGACAAGAGCGAACAGCACCACGGTCCACGCTGCGCCGGCCGCCAAATCCTGACCGGCCCACCGAGCAAACGGCGGGATCACCGCGGGCAGAAAAAGCCCGAGGATTCGTTTGGAGTCCCCGCAAAAGTCCCCACATTGACCGTTTTGCGGTGGGAACCGAAAGCGATTTAAGTCTTTGGGAATGAGCGGGGAACGTGGCAGGGAGCGCACTTGCGGCGTGCTGATTCCAAATCGTCACGCCGCCCCAGCTGAAGTCAAGAATTAACCAGGTGGTGCGCAAAAAAACAATGCCAAAAGTACTAAGAAGGTAAAAACCTTGGTTCCATTACCTTTCCTCTTGTTCATAGAGCCTGCGCAACACCATCACGATCACGCGGTCGCAGCTCAGTTGGGTGGGCAGAAGGGGGCGCACGAAGTGAGTCATTGATACCCATCGCGGATTGGTACTAGGGTTTTCACCCGATTGTAATGACTGATCCTGTCTGTTTAGCGTCCCGCTGCTCACCCATCTAAGGAACTCAGCAGCCAAAGGAACTCACCCAGTTCAGTCAACCGCAGCTCACTCACCCGGCTTGTGAGGCCTGCCTGTTTGTTCAGAGGCCGGCTTTTCTCACCAGGCCCGAACGCCAGCTCGTGGAATTTGGGACATGCAAGTTGCCCAGCAGCCGTCTTGCACAAACGGGATCCTAATGTATTGGTGCGGGCGGAGGGATTCGAACCCCCAAGTCCTTTAGGGACAGCAGGTCCTAAGCCTGCCGCGTCTGCCAGTTCCGCCACGCCCGCGTCGTAGCTAATTTGTGCCTAATTCTCTAGCTTGCAATTTCTCAGCAGCGTCTTCCAGGTCAGCCTTGTCGCCACGCTTCGCCGTCAGCTTCGAAATGCCTGATCTCACCATCTTCCGCACCGCTGTCCGGCGGAAATCGTGGAGCAGGATGTCGACCTTTGCTGCCTCGCACATTTTACTCCAAGTTACCTTAAAGTCTTTCACCGAGCTTCCGTCGTCCCAGGCAAAAAATCTTGTCTATGGGTCAGAATTGGTACCTGAAGGAGGCGGCAATTTCCATGGTCGTCTCACGCGAAATGGAGGCTTTGCTCGGAGAGCAGACGGCCTTACGAGGCTCGATCGAGCGTGGCCACTCAACGGAACGTTACCGAAGGCTGCCTCGACTTTCCCGATTTCCTCCCGCCATCGCTCGTTGGAAGCACAGCGAACGGAGAGCGTGCGTAGTCTACGGCCGGGGACTCACCGGTTGCACGATGAGATTGAACTGCGCACACGCAACGATCGCCGGACATTTCGCATTGTGAGAGATGACAGCCAAAACGCTCGTGAGGCGAGTCCAGAGAGAGGAGTGCGGCGAGTAGAAGGCTTTTCCTTTCAATTCCTAGCAACTCTTATCGGCTTTCCATCCTCATCCCACACTAAATGGATGCTTCCAAGACTCAGTCTGCTAACGTCTTCAAGCACTGCGTCGAATCTGGGATAGGGGAATCGAAAAACCAACAGCAAGCGTGCTTTCTGGTGGGCTTCCGGCGTAACTGGCTTCTTGATTTCTTCCATGATGGGATCACATTTTCTTCTCAGATATTCCGGCAGTTGGGCATAGAAGTCCTTCTCAAAGGCGAACCCGGCATGCCTGAAGTTGCTCGCCCACAACACCGTGCACAGCTGTTCTTCATTCAGACTGCGCAGCATTGAAGTTAGTTCTCCCAATGTCACTTCACTCCGCTGTCGATCAATGTCAGCAAGGCGACGTTCGTTTCGTGCTTCTTTGTTCTCTCGAAGTTGAAACCAGGCTAGAACGGAATCCAAAACGAAGATGAGGACAAGAGC
>Ga0126378_10004370_pt1 | contig 10779 bp, 8 predicted proteins | sample PanSoiMetPlot_23_FD_92587 | JGI IMG/M metagenome (GOLD analysis project Ga0126378, IMG submission 92587) | Tropical forest soil microbial communities from Panama - MetaG Plot_23 | ecosystem: Environmental > Terrestrial > Soil > Tropical forest > Bulk soil | place: Panama | collected 2016-02-17
GCCTACATGGTCGATCAGAGCCATAACCTGAAAGGCAAGATCGAGGCCATGATTCAGACTGTAACGATGGCACAGCAGCTCTTCGCGAAAGCAGCCATGGTGGACATCGAGAAGTTAACAGCGGCGCAACAGAAATGTAATCTCGTGGAAGCCGAGTCCTGCTTACAGGACGCCTTCGCTACTGACGTACGCCCACAGATTCAGGAATGGCGCGAATCGAAAGGGCTGCCCAAAGATCCGCTGGATGCATTCCGGCAAAGCGGGTACCTGGAGCGGATCACGAAAGACCGGGCGTCAAAAAACTCCCATAATGTGTCTTCCTATGCCTAGCGTTTGCCCGAAACCTTATTTAGCCTTTGATTTCGGAGCTGAAAGCGGACGGGCCGTTCTTGGTCGTTTGCAGTCTGGCCTTCTCACACTTGAAGAAGTTCATCGGTTCCCGAATGGGCCAGTCGAGTACGGAGGGTCGCTTCATTGGGATGTTGCGCGGCTGTGGTCCGAAGTTCACAAAGCTCTCGCGCGCGTGGACCAACTGACACTCGCCGGAATTGGCGTCGATGCGTGGGGTGTGGATTACGGCTTGCTTGGGGAGGACGGCGGACTGCTTGAGAATCCGTATCATTACCGGGATCGCCGCACCGAGGGTGTAATGCTAGAGGTATTCGGCAGGGTGTCCAGAGAGGAGATCTACCGGACGACAGGCATCCAGTTCATGCCGATAAACACGCTGTACCAGCTCTATGCCGCGCAGCGGAGCACACCTGAAATCCTTCAGGCAGCGAAGCAGTTCGTGACCATTCCGGATCTCTTCAACTACTGGCTGACTGGAAATGCAGTGTGCGAATTCACCAATGCTTCGACGACCCAGCTGGTCGATCCGTTGCGACGGACATGGGCATCGGAGCTAATCGGAAAGTTGGGATTGCGCCCGGACTTACCTGCACCTATCGTGGAGCCAGGAACAATCATTGGATGCTTGCAGCCCAATGTTGCGGGTACTTCGACCCTGACGCGAACGCCTGTGATCGCTCCAGCTTGCCATGACACCGGATCTGCGGTGGCCGCCATTGCAGCTCGCGACGGAACGGCGTTTTTGAGTTCCGGGACATGGTCGTTGATTGGCACGGAGCTTGATCAGCCGATTATCACCGATGAGGCGATGAGGCTGAATTTCACCAATGAAGGCGGCGTGTACGGAACAACACGCTTGCTGAAAAATGTGATGGGGCTGTGGATGTTGCAGGGATGCCGGAACGGCTGGAGAGCACGCGGCCGGTCTGCGGATTATGCAGAACTCGTGGATCTTGCCCGAAATGAGCCAGCATTCGCGCATCTTGTTGATCCGGACGACGAGACATTTTTGCGTGCACTCGACATGCTTGCGGCAATCGACAACTTCTGCCAGAAAACACATCAGCCCTCGCCGGTAACTCCGGGTTCGTACGTACGCTGCGTTCTTGAGAGCCTGGCTCTGAAGTATCGCCTGGTTCTTTGCAGCCTCGAGCAGCTTTGCGGAACGCGCATCAACCAAATTCGCGTCATCGGCGGAGGTTCGAAAAACCGAATTCTGAACCAATTCACAGCGGACGCAACAGGAAGGCGAGTGCTGGCAGGGCCTGTGGAGGCTACTGCGCTGGGTAACATTGCAATTCAGGTTCTTGCTACAGGCGAAGCCGCTTCGCTCGAGGAAGTTCGCGCCATTGTGGATCGATCTTTTCCGACGGAAGTTTTTGAGCCTCTCGAGACCGACAAATGGGATCAGCAGGCCGACCGGTTTGAACAGTATTGCGAGATGATTTATGCCTGAAATCAAGGAAACAACTTATCTCAAAGACCTGTGGAATGAGGAGCACGCTCGTCAGCTTGGCGGAAATCAGCTGGCTCTTCTTCGGTATCGCTCGAACCTGCTGGGTGCAGATCTTCGCATCACCAACTTTGGCGGTGGCAACACAAGCTCGAAGTTTGATCTGCCTGACCCATTTACCGGAAAGCCGATGCGCGTGCTGGCAGTGAAAGGGAGCGGCGGAGATATCGGATCTATCAGCCAGTCAGGATTTGCTCTTCTTTATATGGATCGCCTCGAGCAACTCAAGGAACTCTATCGGGGCGAGCAGTTCGAAGATGAGATGGTCCGCTATTATCCCCTGTCCGCATTCGGTGAGAACCGCCTTGCCGCTTCCATCGACACGCCCTTGCATGCGTTTCTCCCGTTCGCCCACGTCGACCATCTGCATCCCGATTGGGCCATTGCCTTGGCTGCCAGCGCCAACGGGAAACGAAAGCTGGATCAGTTCAACAACAAGTTCGGACGCAAGATCGTCTGGGTCCCGTGGCAACGACCGGGATTTGAATTGGCCCTCCTGATCGAGCGAGCGGTCAAAGACAATCCTGGTGTAGAAGGTCTTGTGCTCGGAGGTCACGGACTCTTTACTTGGGGAACGACCCAGCGGGAGTGCTACCTGAACAGTATTCAAACCATCGATCAGATGGGGGAGTTCATTCAGCAGCATCAGAAGCACGCTGTTTTTGGTGGTGTCGCACACCCCACGCTTCAGGAACGCAAGGCTGTCGCGACGCAGATTCTTCCCACACTCCGGGGAACGGTCTCCTCAAAGCGCAGAGTCATTGCACATTACACGGACCATGAAGACGCCCTAGCATTCGCAGGGTCAAAGTGGGCGAAGGAATTGAGTTCTCTGGGCACAAGCTGCCCTGACCATTTCCTCCGCACAAGGGTGTGCCCCTGGTTTATCGATTGGGACCCTGGGACCGAGAGTGTCGAAGTGCTCAAGAACCGTATCCGCAATGAAGTCGCCGGCTATCGAGCGGAGTACAAGAAGTATTACGAGGCCTGGGCCAAAAGCGACTCTCCCCCGCTTCGTGACTCCAACCCCTCTGTCGTTGTGATTCCCGGACTCGGATTATTTGGGTTCGGCAGAAACAAGAAGGAAGCCCGGATCACGACCGAGTTTTTCGTTAATGCCATTCATGTGATGGCCGGCGCGAATGCCCTGGAAGATGGAGAAGTATTGCATCCTCTTCCACAGGCTCGAACGGCAGAGCAGTCACAACAATTCACTGAGTTTCATAACTATGTTGCACTGCCACGATCCGAAGCCTTCAGGATTGAGTACTGGGCACTGGAAGAAGCGAAACTTCAGCGCATGCCTGCGGAAGCGGAATTCAGCCGCTATATCGCGCTCATAATCGGCGGCGCCAGCGGGATCGGCCGCGAGGTGGCGTTACTCCTCGGGCTAAAAGGTGCGCACGTGGTTGTGGCCGACTTCGACGAACCGGGGGCCTGCAAGGTGGCCGATGAAGTCGCGGCCCTTTCATCCGCGGAGTTCGTCGCCGCGACTCCGGCTGATCTCGCTTCAAGTGAGTCTCTGGCTCAAGCCGTGCAGTTTACCGTCTCGCATTTTGGCGGCATCGATATTGTTGTAAACACCGCCGCGATTTATCCCGTTCCGGGCAGCGATGGAGAACTCAATGAAGCGCAGTGGGCCAGGACGTTCCAGGTCAACGTGACCGGTAACTACCTGCTTGCTCGACAGGCAGAGTGGGTTTTCCAAGCTCAAACTCTTCCGGTCACCATGGTGCTTACGAGCTCTGCGAATGCAGTCGTTCCTAAGAGAGGCAGCGAAGCGTACGACGCCAGCAAAACGGCTCTAAGTCATCTGATTCGCGAACTTGCGATCAAACTTGGTCCGCAGGTGCGCGTGAATGGGATCGCCCCGGCAACGGTCGTTGCAGGGTCGACAATGTTCCCGCGCGACCGGGTGATGCAATCGTTGGTGAAGTACAAAGTCGAGTTCTCAGAAACGGAATCTACCGAGGAACTGCGCGGCAAACTGGCCGATTTCTATGCGCAGCGCACGCTGACCAAGCGCGCTATCCTGCCACACGACTGTGCCAATGCCATCGTCTGGCTGGCGGGCGAGCAAAGCGGCAAAACCACAGGGCACGTGATACCGGTGGATGGAGGCCTGACCGAAGCCTTTCTACGTTGATCCGATGCCAGGAGATGAAAATGCAACGTGTTTGCTTTGTGCTGCAAGTCAAACCAGATCGGCTGCAAGAATACAAAGCGCGACACCGCCAAGTGTGGCCCGAGATGCAAGCGGCTTTGCGGGAAACCGGGTGGGGGAACTACTCCTTGTTCTTGCGAGAGGACGGTCTTTTAGTTGGATATCTTGAGACTGAAAACTTCGAACGGGCGCGAGCGGGCATGGCTGCTCGAGAAGTGAACGAACGCTGGCAACGCGAGATGGGCGATTTCTTCCTTCAGCCCGACGGCGTTCTGCCAGATCGGGCGATGCGCCCGCTGGAAGAAGTTTTTCATCTTTAACTGAGCTGGGGACTTCATGAATCCAAATCCGGCACTGGGGGTGTTTTTTCACTGGCTGGGCGGACTCGCCTCGTGCAGCTTTTACGTTCCTTATAAAGGTGTGAAGCTCTGGGCGTGGGAGACCTACTGGCTCGCCGGAGGATTCTTTAGCTGGATCATCGCCCCGTGGATTCTCGCGCTGCTGCTGACGAAGGACCTTTTCGCAGTGTTGAGCCAAGCTCCCGGCTCAGCACTCTTTTGGGCTTTCTTTTTTGGGTTGTTGTGGGGCGTGGGCGGACTCACGTTCGGCCTTACCATGCGGTACCTAGGCCTTTCGCTGGGCATGGCAGTTGTACTCGGACTGTGCGCCGCCTTTGGTACCTTGATGCCCCCCATTTTCCGGGGACAGTTCATGACGCAGGTGTTGGGCACTTCCTCTGGACGCGTGATTCTGTTTGGAATTTTTGTGTGCCTCGCCGGAATTACAGCGGCGGGATTCGCTGGCATTTCCAAGGAACGGGTCATGTCTCCGGAGCAGCAGAAGACGGCAATTCAAGAATTTGATTTGCGCAAGGGGATTGGCGTGGCGGTGCTTTCGGGTGTGATGAGCGCCTGCTTTGCCTATGGGCTCGCGGCAGGCGATCCCATTAAGGCGCTGACGTTGCAACACGGAACCGCTAAGCTGTGGCAGGGATTGCCGGTGTTGACAATCGTGCTGATCGGCGGATTTCTCACCAACTTCATCTGGTGCCTCATCCTGCTCACGCGCAACAAGACCGGATATCAATTCTTCGATTTCAAGATCCGAAAAAATGGACTCAAACACGAGCCGGTATTTGAAACCGCGGTTGATGCACCGAGCCGGGAAATCGTGGAACATATCGGGACTTCGGTGGGAGAAACGCGCACGCTAGTGATGACGGAGGAGCCGCCGAGTGCTTCACTTCGTGCACCCATGCTGCGCAACTACCTTCTTTGCGCACTGGCGGGCACAACCTGGTACTTCCAGTTCTTCTTCTACACCATGGGCGAGAGTCAGATGGGGCGCTATGGCTTCTCCAGTTGGACGTTGCACATGGCCAGCATCATCATCTTCAGTAGCCTTTGGGGCATCGGATTTAGAGAATGGAAAGGTGCCGGAATCCGAGCAGGATCGCTGCTGACCCTGGGGCTCTTTCTTCTGGTTGCATCGACGGTCATCGTGGGCTACGGCAACTATCTGGGGCTAGCCGCTATCGGAGAATGAAACGACTATCACTCCTGGCTCAACCACACTACCCGTTCGCACGCTGCTTCGTGCAGTATTGCGGTGGCCGCTCTAACCGTGCAAGTTGATTTTTGTCCGTCTAGAGCGAAAGACCCCACGCCATGCATTCACATCTGGACCACCGATGCAGAGACCTCCCGCCTTTTCTTGCACGTAGGACATGAATGGCAGTGCGGGATTACTTATTTCACATTTTCCTCGTACTGGCTTCAGCTGAAACTCCCTTTCCGTTCCGGTCCATTTGCGCCTGTAAGTTTTGGCAGTTTCACGTAGAGGAAGGCAGACGCACAGTCGGTTGAGGACGTCGCAGACGTTCGTTACACCACGCTCGAGTCGTGATATCTAACAATGTTGCACATTTTCGGGCTATTGTTCTGGCGTGCTCCTTTGCAATTTTTGCCTTTAGTCCCTATCTGACTGAGCACTCTGCCGCGCAGGAGTCGGCTCCCTCCAACAGTTCACCTTCCCGTGCAGCGGCGGCATCGGACGGTGGCGCAAAGCCCTCTGCACAGGCTTCCCCAGTCGACCTTAACGGAACAGACAAGGCTGAGAATACCGAGACCAACAAAGACAAACCGGAGAAAAAAGAGCGGAAAGGGTCCTTTGTGTTTGCACCGCTGCCAATCGTGAGCCCCGCGATTGGCTCGGGCATAGTGCCTTTTCTGGGTTACATCTTTCCGTTTCAGACTCGCGACGAAAACTCACCGCCGTCATTAGTCGGGCTCGCTGGCTTGATCACGGACAATGACACCCGTGCGTTCGCTCTAGCTGGCGATATTTACTTCAAGCAAGCGAGCTATAACCTGAAGTCGTTATATTTCCGCGGTAACCTGGACTACAACCTTTATGGAGTTGGCTATACCAGTGGGAATGCCGGCCTCAAGTTACCGTTGGAGCAAACTGGGCAATTGTTTTTCATCGAATTCCTGCGCGCGCTGCCTTGGAAGTTCTTCGTCGGTGGCCGTTTCCTTACGGGCAACTCGTCGATCAGGGTGAAGGACACCACCGGTGAGACCCCGCCGATACCCGCAGACGCCGGGCTAGATACGCAGCTACGCGCCCTGGGTGTCACTGTGACTCGCGATTCGCGGCCGAACCGGTTCTACCCGGTCGAGGGCAGTCTCATTGACTTCACAGGAGATTTCTTTGCCGATTCTCTCGGCAGCAAGTACACGTTTCAGTCCTACAATCTGACGTACAACAAATATTTCAGTCTGGGTAAGAAGCAAGTGTTCGCTTACAACTTGTTCCTGTGCGCCACAGGAGGAGAGCCTCCCTTCTACGGCAACTGTATTTACGGCGCCAGAAATGAGCTTCGCGGTTACACTGCGGGGCGCTATCTCGATCGCTACATGTTCGCGACGCAGTTGGAATACCGGTTGGTTCTGCGCTGGCGTTTGGGGGTGGTTGGCTTTGGCGGGATTGGTGGAGTAGCACATAACATCGGAGATTTTGACGGCGACCAGTTGCTTCCCGGAGCGGGTACCGGGATTCGCTTTACGCTCAGCAATAAATTCCACGTCAATCTGCGGACAGATTTCGCATGGGGCAAAGACAACTTCACCTGGAGCATGGGCGTCGGCGAGGCATTCTAGTGCCGCTCCGGATCAATTGTCATTTTTAACCAGCCCCAGTTCGACTTCCGGCACACTCCCCTTCTAATTCCACACACATCGACCCGCTGCAAGAGACTCTCAGACCGCTCCGTCGTACTGTGATTTTTGACAGTGGAGAGAGAAAGAGCGCGACCTTAGGATTCTGGAGAAGCTTGGTTCGAAGCTCGGCGCACTCAGAGAGTGCACGTATTCTTCTATAAGGGAGATTAGACATGAAGAAACTTCTCACTGTCTCAGTTGTGTTGCTACTGCTCGGTGCTGGCGCTGCTCTTGCTCAAGATGTCCGGTACAACTTCGACAAGGATACCGATTTCTCGAAGTTCAAGACGTATAAATGGGTACCGATCAAAGATGCCGCCAAAGTCAGCGATCTAGTGGACAAGCAAATTAAAGATGCTTTGGACACAGAACTTGCCACCAAAGGCTTGACCAAAGTAGACGGAGATGACGCCAACCTTTTGATTGGATATCAGCCGTCGGTTGGCGAAGAAAAGCAGTTCAACTCCTACAGTACAGGTTGGGGATATGGACCTGGTTGGGGAGGTGGATGGTATGGCGGAATGGGCTCGACCTCTACCACTGGATCGACTACTACGATCTATAAAGGCCAGCTCGCTTTGGACATGTATGACTCAGCCAAGCACGACCTGGTTTGGCGAGGAGTCGTCAGCAAAACGATCGATCCCAAAGCGAAGCCCGAAAAACAGCAGAAGAACCTGGCAAAAGCTGTAACGAAGCTCCTGAAGAACTATCCACCGGTGGTTAAGAAATAGTTTCGCAGGGACTATTTTACGAACTAGCTGTCCCAGAGAGGTGGGTTGGGCGGGGCTATCTTGCGCGGTTTACGATAGGGACAATGTTGAGATACTTTCCCAACCCACAAAATGCTCGGATCAGCCGAGACGCGTTCTTTATCTGCTGAGTTGTCGCGGAGTCTTTGGCTCGGATCGGAAAGCACGTCGTCCAAAGCGATATTCCTAAACATGTTTCCCACACCTGTTGTCTCGAGAGCTTATCAATTATCTATTCTCCGTTGTGCTGGATTAATAGCTCTCCTCCTCACCTCCTGTGGCCGCACCCAGCACGTTTCTGATTCACCTTCCGACGGCGGATGGCATGAGTTTCAAGGAACATGGACTGCTGCCGGAACCCGGCACATCCTGTCACTCGATGGGGATCGACGTGCCTCGGTCTTGGTCGTTAATGGGTCCTTGGTGCTCTCAGGTCGCGAGCGGCCTGGCGTTGGCTTCCGATCTGAGGCGATCGTGTTCAACGACAGTGCAACTGGAATGGTTGGCCGGGCGGTCTGGACCGACGAGAACGGCGACCACGTCTACAGCGAACTTCAAGGCACGGGCACGGCGTCGAACAACAAGATCACGGGAACGTTTGTGGGTGGAACAGGGCGCTTTGTGGGTGTTACTGGCACGTACGAGTTCTCGTGGCGTTACATGCTCGCCGACGAGGAAGGAGCCGTAGAGGGCCAGTCCATGGGCCTGAGAGGACGAGCTCGGCTAAATGGTCAACCGGCCGAAAGCGCAAAAGGAGCGCCGCAGGCGTGAGCACTCCAGGATTAGCAAAAAACGCGCTAACTCTCTCCGCGCCCAAGACGAGCCTACGCTTGATGTTGAAGCGTGCCTTCCCCTTTGCAATGGTTACTGCAATCTGGTTCACGCCGGTGCCGCCCGGTCTGACGGCTCAGGCGTGGCACCTATTCGCCGTGTTTCTGACAGCGATTGTGTCTGTGCTGCTCGGGGTATTTCCCTTGCTGACCTCGACCATGCTGGCTGCGGGAGCTGTGGTCCTGACCAACACCATCTCGGCATCCAAGGCGTTCGCCGGCTTCGCCAACACAAGCGTGCTGCTAGTTGTTATTGCTTTCCTGGTGGCCCAGGCAGTTGTGAAATCCGGATTGGGTCGGCGGATCAGCTTATTCATGGTGGGTCTATTCGGTAGCTCATCGCTCGGACTGGCCTACAGCCTGGTTCTTACGGATGCAGCGATTGCTCCGGCGTTTCCCAGCAACACTGCGCGCGGCGGAGTGCTGTATCCAATTGTGCTGTCTGTCGCCCAAGGATCTGGTTCACTCCCGGAGGATCCTAAAAGCCGACGGCTGGGTGGGTATCTGATGTTCTGTTCCATGGCGGGTCTTGCAGTTTCATCTGCGTTATGGATGACGGCCACGTCTTCGAATCCGATTGCGATTCAGGTGGCGCACGAATACGGAGTCAACGTCAATTTCGGTCAATGGCTGATTGCATCATCCGTGCCCGCACTGACCGCGATTCTGCTGCTGCCATGGATCATCGCACGCTTATTCCCGCCAGGTACGAAGGCGACACCCGAGGCACCTGCTGCGGCACGCAAGGCGCTCGCAGAGTTAGGGCCATTGTCGCGTGAAGAGTGGATCACGGGAATCGCGTTTCTGTTGATGTTGATCGGATGGATTTTCGCCGACAAGTTGCAGTTGAATGTTACGAGCATCGCTTTTGCCGGGCTAGGCCTGTTGCTGATGAGCGGTGTGCTCACCGCCGAAGACATCGCAACTCAAGGAGACACACTCGCCACCTTTCTGTGGCTTGCCGTCCTCTTTGCTCTTAGCGGCGAGCTCAACGCACTGGGGTTCATGGGCTATGTGGGTCAGCATCTGGCCGCCTACATGGGTGGCTTGCCGTGGGAAGTGACGTACTTCACGCTCATCTTGCTGTACGTGGCGATCCATTACATGTTTGTGAGCCAATCGTCGCAGGTTCTCGCACTGCTGGGAGTTTTTCTCGATGTCGGGATTCGCGGTGGAGTTCCAGTCCGGCTCATGGCTTTCTCTTTGTTCTTTGCGAGCAGTTACTTTTCTGTCATTACGCCACAAGGCGGGAGCCAAAATGTCATCTTCGTCGGCAGCGGTTACCTGACCCAGCGGGAATTGTATCGACTTGGTCTGCTGACAACTGTTTTCTTCTTAGTTGTATTCCTGACGATAGGGACAGGGTGGCTGCTCCTGGTCGCTCGATAATGCGTGATGACGAGCGAGGGTGAAGAGTCGCGGACCAGAAGTTGCTTTCATCCGGCGCGCCGCGAAGGACATAGCGGCTGGGGATGGCTCTCAGGTAAACACCTCATTCCTCTGATTCCGACAAGTCCAGGCCCTTGGCGGCACTGAGGATTTTGACAGGTGACGATACCCCTCATCGCTTATAGAGTTCAGGGGAAAACACTTGTACGGAGGAAGGCGGAGCCTCAGCGATTTGACCGGGGCGGTACTCCGTCATAGGGTCACAACACTCACCGCCCGGAGAGGAGGCGCATGAATTCTGAGGAATTTCCCGTAAGTTTTCGCGCCCTCGTAGCAGTAGTATGTGCGGCCAGCCTGATATCAGTAGACACTCTGGCGTACGCTTCGTCGACACAGCAGCAGACAGCCTCCCAGGGCGCCGCCCAAGCCGCGCACCAAAGCGCGACCCCGGCCGCAAAGATCCCGACTGACCAGCTCGATTGTCTGGTCGCGTCGATCGCACTCTTCCCTGACCATAGGTTGGCTCAGGTTGTGGCCACTTCGACGTATCCTCTCGAGA
>Ga0126378_10004371_pt1 | contig 10779 bp, 8 predicted proteins | sample PanSoiMetPlot_23_FD_92587 | JGI IMG/M metagenome (GOLD analysis project Ga0126378, IMG submission 92587) | Tropical forest soil microbial communities from Panama - MetaG Plot_23 | ecosystem: Environmental > Terrestrial > Soil > Tropical forest > Bulk soil | place: Panama | collected 2016-02-17
CGGCGCGTTGACTTGCTGTGCCGCGCCCCGTAGCATACCGCTCGATGAAGAATCCCCCGAAAAACTACAAGCTGCCGCACCCGGAGCCGGTGGACGCGTTGCAGCATGCGCGTTCGGGCGGGATCGCCACGTTCATGCGATTGCCGCACATCCATGATCCGGAAGAGCTGGATATTGCGCTGGTGGGCGTGCCGTTCGATGGAGGGACGACCTACCGGCCTGGAGCACGCTTTGGGCCGCGGCACGTGCGCGAGCAATCCGTTCTTATCCGGCCGTGGAACCCGGTGCTGAAGGTGAACCCGTTCGCGAAATTTCGCATCGCGGACTTTGGGGATTTGTCGGTGAACCCGCTGTCCATCCAGGACACGTTCCGGCGGATTGCAGAGCAGATGGAGCCGGTGCTCGGCGCGGGAACGCGCTGCGCGGCCGTTGGCGGAGATCATTCGATCAGCTTGCCGTTGTTGCGGGCGACGGCCAAGAAATACGGCCCGGTGGCGGTGATCCAGTTCGACGCGCACAACGATCTTTGGGATGAGTATTTCGGGTGCAAGCTGTCGCATGGCACGCCGTTTCGCCGGGCCATCGAAGAGGGCCTGATCCGGGAGCACAGTTTCCTGCAAGTGGGATTGCGCGGGCAGGTCTACAGCAAGGACGATTTTGAATTTGCTCGCAAGCACAAGATTGCGATGATCACCGCGGAAGAGTTCCACGCTGGCGGGATGAAAGTGTTTCGTGAGCAGTTGCAGGCGTTTCACAGGAAACCCGTCTATGTCACGCTGGATATCGATTGCGTGGATCCGGCGTTTGCGCCGGGTACAGGCACGCCGCAGGTTGGTGGGTTCAGCAGCGTGCAAATCGTGGAACTGGTTCGCGGGCTGTGTGGATTGAAGCTGGTGGGATGCGACGTGGTGGAAGTCTCCCCGCCTTACGACAATGGGGCGATCACATCGTTGCTTGCTGCAAATCTCCTTTACGAATTTCTCTGCGTGCTCTGAATGACGCAGCTCGCCCGCAAACTCACCCTTTGGAATTATTTTGCGCTCGGCTTCGGCACGATGATCGGGACCGGTTGGGTGATCCTGATGGACGACTGGCTGGGGCGCGGCGGGCCGCTGGGCGCGATGCTGGGATTTCTGCTGGGCGGAATTTTGCTGCTGCCGATTGGATATGTTTATGGGCAATGGGTGCGGCGGCTGCCCGACGCAGCGGGAGAAGCGGCATACAGCGCGCAGGTGTTTCCGCCGTGGGTCAGCTACCTGACGGGCTGGATGATGCTGCTGGCGTATTTCATTGTGTGTCCGTGGGAAGCGGTGGTGCTCGGTAGGCTGGCCGCGTACATCTTTCCGCAGCTCGATACGGTGGAGCTCTACCGCGTCGCCGGGCAGCCGATTTTCCTGCCGAGGCTGTTGTTCGGCATCGGCATCACGGTGTTTCTTGCCTGGCTGAACTACCGGGGAATTCGCGCCAGCGCGACGTTTGAGAACTGGGCCACCAGTTCGGTGCTTGCCGTATTTCTGTTGCTTGTTTTTGTGAGCGCTCGTGGCGGCATGGCGACCAACTTTCATCCGGTGTTCAGCCACACGCCGCTGGTTTCTGTACTGTTGACGCTGCAGATCGTGCCTTATTTTGTGACCGGTTTCGAATCGGTGCCCAAGGTGGCCGAAGAAGCGCACCCGGGGTTTCCGCCGGGCAATTTTTTCAAGGCCATCACCATGGCGCTGCTGGTTGGCGCCGGATTTTACGTGCTGGCGATTGGCGCGGTTTCCTACATTGCACCTTGGCGGACATTGACGGGGAAGAGGTTCGCCACGGCGATTGCGTTTGAGCAGGGAACTCACTCGGTTTGGTTAGTGCGGCTGATTCTGGGGACTACGCTTGTGGGGTTGTTTCAGGTGTTCAATGGGAATTTTGTGGCGTCCACACGGTTGCTGTATGCGTATGGAAGGCGGGGCGCGCTGGCGTCGGCCTTTTCGAAAGTTCACGCTGTGAATCAAACTCCCACCGTGGCCATTTTTGCGGTGGCGATTGGAACGCTGGCCTGCTTGTTGCTGGGCGACGCGTTGCTGGTGCCGGTGACCGAGGTGGGCTCGATGGCTTCTGCGCTCGGGTGGTTTGCCGCGTGCATTTCGTTTTTCTTTGTTGAGAGAGACGCGAGGCTGCGGGTGGCGACAATCCTGGGCATCGTGGTTTCCACTGTGCTTGTGCTGATGAAGTTGGTGCCCACCGTGCCGGGGCATTTTACCGGCGCGGAATGGGCAGCGCTGGCGGTCTGGCTCGCGATTGGGTTGCTGCTGCGCCGGCGGCCGCGGGCGGGCGGGTGAAGCGCGTCGTGTATACTTTCGAAGACGCGTTTTCTTCGCGACAAATTGAATGATTCCTTATCTTCATTTAGGTCCATTGCAAATTCCGACGTTTGGTTTGATGGTTGCGCTTGCGCTGATCGCCGCCGCCTACATTTTGCAAGCCGATTTCGACCGCCGCGGGATGGCCGCCGACGCGTTCGCGATGATTACCGTCGCGGGATTGGCGGGAATTCTGGGTGCGAAGCTCTATCACCTACTGGAGCCGGACAATCGCCAGCTGTTCTTCGAACATCCGGGGGCGTTGCTGCTCAGTCGTTATGGCTTTGCGTGGTTTGGCGGTTTTCTTGGCGGGTTCAGTGCGATGCTGCTGATGGGTTGGCGAGCGAAGCTGAAGATTTGGGAATTCCTCGACGCGTGCTCGCCAGCGGCTTCGTTTGGCTATGCCATCGGGCGTATCGGATGCTTTCTTTCGGGCGACGGCGACTACGGGAAGCAGACTTCGCTGCCCTGGGGTATGAGCTTTCCGAACGGGGTGGTGCCTACGACGGATCGTGTCCATCCCACGCCGATTTATGAATTCCTGACGTGGTGCTTGATCGGCTGGCTACTTTGGCGGATGGGAGCGAAAGCGCCGGAGAAACCGCGGCCGATGGGAGTAGTTTTTGGCTTGTATCTGATCCTGACTGGCATCGCGCGCTTTCTGGTGGAATTTATCCGCATCAATCCGGCGTGGATTGCGGGCCTTTCGAATGCTCAGGTGGCCAGCGCCATTTCCGTGATCGGCGGCGTGGTGCTGATGATTTTTCTGAAACGCGCTCCGGCCAAGAAGCCGTAAACCCGCCTCAGTGCAAACGCGAAGCATTCCAGGCGTGGTGATAGTGGCGCCGCTTGTGCCTCATGCGGTCCGAAGGGAAAAACCTGGAGAGCGCGGAATATAGAAGCCATTTGCGGAGGATGCGCGTGCGATCAATCCAGCGAACGGCCCGGGCGTGAGACGGACCGTAGAATTTCTGCAGGTAGAGATATTTGCTTTTATAGAAAAGGGAAACGGAAACTTCCGACCGCGATTTACCTCCAACATGAATGATGCTGACGTCGGGAAGAACGAAACACGGCACGGCACGATCGGCAAGTGTGTGGGACAGCGCCGCATCCTCGTAGAAAAAGAAAAAGTCTTCGTCGAACAGCGTGGGCGGGGAAATCACAGAGCGCCGTATCAAAAAGAAGGCGCCCATCACACCATCCACCTTAACCGGCGCCGTGGCGCTGGCGAGGTTCGCTTTTGTGTGCTTGGCCCGAAGCTTGGCGAGCCAGTGAAAGTAGTGGGGAAGCAGGGAGCGCTCGAAGATCATGCCCTGGGCGCGCCCGTCTTCATAGAGAAGTCGCGGGGCGCAGACACCGGCGTCCGCATGCTCTTCCATGAAGCGCCAGAGCGCGAGCAAGGCTTCGCCGTTTAGGATGACATCCGTGTTGGTCACGCAGATGTATTTGCTTTCCGTTGCGGCCACGCCGCGGTTGATGGCGCCGCCGTAACCGAGGTTTTTACCGGCCTGGAGGTAGTTAATTTCGGGATGGGAGCGCAGGAATTCCTGCGAGCCATCCTGCGAGTTGTTGTCCACAACCGTGAAGGAAAGGCTGAAGGGAGCTTCCAGGCTGCGAAAGAAAGCCGCCAACAGTTTCACGTACTCCAGCGTGTTGTAGTTGACCGTCACGAAGGCAATGTCCACGGGCACTAGCTGCTCTCCTTCGAGGAGTGGTCAAACTTGCAAGACCCGTAGTTGGCGGCTATTCGAGCATCTGGCGGAGGACGTATTGCAGGATGCCGCCGTGCTGATAGTAGGAGACTTCTTCGGGCGTGTCCACGCGGGCAAGGGCGGTGAACGTTTTCACTTTGCCGTCGGATGCCTTGGCGTTCACGGTGATTTGCTTGCGTGGGGCCAGGGAAGACACACCTTCAACTTCAAACATTTCGTGCCCCGTGAGCCCCAGCGATTCACGATTCTCGCTGGCTTTAAATTCCAGCGGGAGCACGCCCATGCCCACCAGATTGCTTCGGTGGATGCGTTCGTAGCTTTCGGCAATCACTGCGCGGACGCCCAGGAGTCGTGTGCCTTTGGCGGCCCAGTCGCGCGACGAACCGGAGCCATATTCCTTGCCGGCGATTACGACAAGAGGCACGCCTTCTTCGCGATATTTCAAGGCGGCGTCGTAGATGAACATTTTCTCACCGTCGGGGAGATGCAGAGTCCAACTGCCTTCGGTGCCCGGAGCAAGCTGGTTGCGCAGGCGAATGTTGGCGAAGGTCCCGCGCATCATCACTTCGTGATTGCCGCGGCGCGCGCCGTAGGAGTTGAATTCGTGGGGCTTGACGTTATGCGCGATCAGATATTTTCCGGCGGGCGAATCGACCGCGATCGAGCCGGCGGGAGAGATGTGGTCGGTGGTGACGCTGTCGCCGAGGACGGCCAGTACGCGCGCACCATGAATATCCGCAGGGGCGCTGGGCGTGCGAGGCATATTTTCGAAGTAAGGAGGAAGCTTAATGTAGGTGGAACTGTCTTCCCACTTGTACAGATCGCCTTCGGGAACCGGCATGCCCTTCCAGCGCGCGTCGCCTTCGAAGACTTCGCCGTATTCCTTGCGGTACTGCTCGGTGGAAACGGCCGCGCGCACGGTGGATTCCACTTCCTGCGGCGTGGGCCAGATTTCGCGGAGAAAAACGGGCTTGCCGGCCTTGTCCGTGCCGATGGGTTCGCTGGTGAGGTCGAGGTCCATGCGTCCCGCAAGCGCGTACGCGACAACCAGCGGGGGCGAGGCCAGATAATTCGCGCGCACGAGCGGGTGAATGCGGCCTTCGAAGTTGCGGTTGCCGCTGAGCACGGCGACGGCCACCAGATTATTTTCCTTGATGGCCGACCCGATGGAATCGGGCAGCGGACCGCTGTTTCCGATGCAGGTGGTGCAGCCGTAGCCGACGAGATTGAATTTCAATTTGTCGAGATACGGCGTGAGTCCCGCGGCGGCGAGATAGTCGGTGACCACTTTGGAACCGGGAGCCAGACTCGTTTTCACCCAGGGCTTGATGTCCAGGCCGCGTTCAACGGCTTTTTTCGCTAGCAGACCCGCACCCAGCATCAGTGACGGATTCGAAGTGTTGGTGCAACTGGTGATGGCGGCGATCACGACTGCGCCGCTGGAAAGATCGAAGACGTCGCCATTGTTCTTGACGTGTACCCGCTTCCCTTGAGCGCCTTCGACCACTTTAGTAAAGGATGATTTGGCGTTCTTGAGCGCGACGCGATCCTGAGGGCGCTTGGGTCCAGCAACCGTCGGTTCAACGGTGGCGAGATCGAGTTCCAGCTTGTCACTAAACGAAGGCTCGGGCGTGCTGTCTGTGCGGAACAACATTTGTTCCTTGCAGTAAGCTTCGACCAGGGCAATCTGTTCCTGCGAACGCGCGGTGAAGTGGAGATATTCGAGCGTTTCGTCGTCCACCGGGAAGAAGCCCATGGTGGCGCCATATTCGGGAGCCATGTTGGCAATGGTGGCGCGGTCGGGGACGCTGAGGCTCGAAAGGCCGGAGCCATAGAACTCGACGAATTTTCCGACGACGCCTTTTTTGCGCAGCATTTCGGTGGCGGTCAGAACGAGGTCGGTGGCGGTAGCCCCTTCCGGCAAACGGCCGTGTAGTTTGAAGCCGACCACTTCGGGAACGAGCATCGAGAGAGGCTGGCCGAGCATGGCCGCCTCTGCTTCAATGCCGCCCACGCCCCAACCGAAAACGCCCAGGGAGTTAACCATGGTCGTATGCGAATCGGTGCCGACCAGGGAATCGGGATACGCTTCCAGGCGGCTGCCGTTGGGCATGGCGCAAACGACGCGCGCGAGGTACTCGATATTCACCTGGTGGCAAATTCCGGTGTCCGGCGGAACAACCTTGAAATTGCGGAAGGCTTTCTGGCCCCAGCGCAAGAAGGCGTAGCGTTCGACGTTGCGCTGAAATTCGAGTTCGGCGTTCAGGCCGAAAGCGTTGACGTTGCCAAAATTGTCGACTTGCACGGAATGATCGATGACCAATTCGGCGGGGAAAAGAGGATTGATGCGCTTTGGATTGCCACCCATTTTCTGAACGGCTTCCCGCATGGCGGCGAAATCGACTACAGCCGGAACGCCGGTGAAGTCCTGCAGGAGCACGCGCGCGGGCATGAAGGCAATTTCTTTATGCCCGGCGTTGGGGGTCCACTTGGCCAGGGCGGCGATGTCGTCGTTGTGAACGAAGCGCCCGTCTTCGCAGCGCAGGAGATTCTCGAGAAGAATGCGGAGCGAGAAGGGAAGTTTTGTAATATGGCTGACGCCGCTGGATTCGAGCGCTTCGAGGCGGTGAATTTCGAACGTTTGTGCGCCAACGCCTAATTTATCGCGCGTACCGAAAGAATTGGCTGCGGAGATGGACATGCCTGCGGTCCTTTCCGGATGACTAGAGCCTTCTATCATAACCGAAATCGTGGCACGGGGTGGAAACCGCTATAATAAGGCGTCGTGAAGATTCTGCTGATTTCGACGTACGAGTTGGGAAGGCAGCCGTTCGGGTTGGCGTCGCCGGCGGCGTGGCTGCGAAAGCGCGGGCATCAGGTCACCTGCCTGGATTTGTCACGGCAGGCCTTGCGTGAACAAGCGGTGCGCGAAGCGAGCCTGATCGCGTTTTATGTTCCGATGCATACGGCCACCCGGCTCACGCTGGAACTTGTGGGACCGATGCGCGCCATGAATCCGGATGCGCATTTCTGCGCTTACGGGCTATACGCGCCACTGGCAGCGGAGAGCCTGCGCGCAAAAGGAATTGAAAGCCTGCTCGGTGGAGAATTTGAGCAGGCGTTGGTAGACCTGGCGGAGCACCTCTCCGGATTGTCTGCATTTCCGCAGATTCATCCGCTCGATTCGAATGTTTCGCTGGTGCGGTTGCGCTTTCTGACGCCGGATCGCGCCGATCTTCCCGCGCTGAAATCGTATGCCCATCTGTTGATGCCTGCGGGAGACCATCGCGTGGTGGGATACACGGAGGCGTCGCGCGGCTGCAAGCATGTGTGTCGGCACTGCCCGATTGTGCCGGTTTACAACGGGGTGTTTCGAATCGTGGACCGCGAGGTGGTCCTTGCTGATATCCGTCAGCAGGTGCAGGCCGGCGCGCAGCACATTACGTTTGGCGATCCCGATTTTTTTAACGGGGTGGGGCATGCCGTGCCCATCGTGGAAGCGCTGCACCGCGAATTTCTCCAGCTTACGTATGACGTGACTATCAAGGTGGAGCATTTGCGCGAGAATGCGGATCTTCTCCGCACGCTGCGCGACACCGGCTGCCTGTTTATTGTGTCCGCCGTCGAGTCGCTGGACGATCGCATCCTCGAAAAGCTGCAGAAGGGGCACACGCGAGCCGATTTCTTTCGCGTGGCGGAGGACTGCCGGCGCGCAGGGCTGACCCTGCAACCTACGTTTGTTCCGTTTACGCCGTGGACGAAGTTTGAAAACTATCTGGACCTGCTCGAGCAGCTGCAACGCCTGGAACTGATCGGCGCGGTGGCGCCGATTCAACTGGCGATCCGGTTGTTGATCACGGCGGGATCCCGGCTACTGGAAGCCGAAGAGATACGCAGCCAGGTTGGAGAATTTGACGCGAAGTCGCTGACCTACCCCTGGCGGCATCCCGATCCTGCAATCGACCGTCTTTGCGAAGAGCTGCAGGACCTTGTGGCCACGGCAGAGCGCGCCAAGGAAAGTCGCAGCGCGATCTTTGAAAAGATCTGGAGCGCGGCGAATCGCGCAGCCAATCGGCAAACTGCGCGAAAGAGCGTGACGCTGCCGGCCACAGCGCCCGCGGTGCCGTATCTGAACGAGCCCTGGTACTGTTGAGCAGAGCCGACGCGGGACCAGTTGGTCGCGATCGCAAAGGCCAAGCAAGCGGTGAAGCAGGCCGAGTCCTTTTTATGAGCCTAGGGATGACCTCTCGGGAACCACAACCAAGAATATTGATTTTTGCGGCGAAGCTGGGCTACCAGACGCGCGCGTTTGATGCCGCCGCGAAAAAGCTCGGCATTGAATTGAGTTTCATCACGGATCGCTGCCATCGCTTGGATGATCCCTGGCGCGATCGCGCGCTGCCAGTGCATTTTGAAAAGCCCGAAGAGGCGGCTTACGCCGTGATGCAGGCACAATCGGGGAAGCGAGTGGACGGCATTCTCACGCTGGGCGATCGTCCGACGCCTGCGGCCGCTTATGCCGCACGCGGATTGGGCGTGACGCACAATCATCCGGCAAGCGTCGAGGCATGCCGCAGCAAGCTGCGGATGCGCGAAGCTTTTCGGGAGGCAGGATTGCCGGTACCGTGGTTTCGCAGCGTGCCGATCCATGCGATTCCCGAACCCACCCTGCTGAGCATCGAATATCCATGTGTGCTGAAACCTTTGTCTCTTTCCGCCAGCCAGGGCGTGGTGCGCGCGAACAATCGCGAAGAGTTTCTTGGGAGCGCCGCGCGGGTCAAGAGGCTGTTGGAGTCGGCGGAAATCCAAGCGACACGCGAACCGAATCTGGACTGCATGCTCGTGGAAGGTTACCTGCCGGGCAGGGAAGTGGCGGTGGAAGGGCTGCTTACCGAGGGCGAATTGCGGGTGCTGGCGATTTTCGACAAGCCCGACCCACTCGAAGGGCCGTATTTCGAGGAGACCATTTACGTGACGCCATCGCGCTTTTCGGAGGCCGAACAGGAAGCGATACGGAAAGTTTTTGCGAACACGGCGCGCGCCTTGGGCCTGATGCACGGACCGGTGCATGGGGAATTCCGGTTGAATGAAAAAGGCGTATGGCCGATTGAAGTCGCCGCGCGACCCATCGGAGGGCTGTGCGCAAGAGCGCTGCGATTCGTTGCGCCGGGAGAGCGCGAACCTATCGCGCTGGAGGAATTGTTGTTGCGGCATGCTCTGGATATGCCGGGAAAGGAGGCGCCGCGGGAAGAGACTGCTTCGGGAGTCCTGATGATTCCCGTGCCGGCGAGCGGGATTCTCGAGAGGGTCGAAGGGATTGAAGAAGCGCGCAGAGTGCCGGGAGTGACGGAACTGGAGATTGCCGGACGGTTGCACGATTTTGTCGCCGCGTGGCCGGAGGGATCGAGTTACTTGGGATTTTTGTTTGCGCGAGGCGAGAAGCCAGAGGAAGTAGAGCACGCGCTGCGCGAAAGCCATGCACGGCTAAATTTTCATCTGACGCCGCGGCTACCCGTGGAACACCCCGTCACGCGAAAGATCTGAAACTATGGGACCAGTCGCAAGAAGACGGAAAGGCTTTTCATTGGTAGAAGCGGCGGAAGAACCAATTCCTCAGGGGCTAGAGAGCCCCATTTGAGCCGGAGCAAAAAAGCTCCGACCCCCCGGCGTATTTATGAGAGGCTTAGCCTTTGGATTTGGGGGGAACGTAGCCTTCGGGAAGCTTGGCGCCTTCGCCGAAGAAAAACTGTTCCATCTGCTCTTCCATGATTTTCTGGGAGTTGGGGTCGATGGGATTGAGGCGGTACTCGTTCATCACCATCTTGGAGTATTCGAGCCACAGCTTCCAGGCATCTTTGGAAACGTTTTCGTAGACACGCTTGCCAAGATCGCCCTTCCAGGGCACGCGGTCCAGCCCCGGCAAGTCCTTGCCGAACTTCACGCAATGGACCATGCGCGTTCCCGGCTTGATAGGCTCGCTGGGAACGGATGTAGGTCCGCAGGAATCGTCTGCCATTAAGGTTTCCCCCCAAAGGTGCCATTTTCCGCTACCGGCGGGGGAGTTGCAAGTTCGAGAAATCCCGGATACTCTAGCGCCGCCAGAAAAGACAGCTGATAATAAGGTCGCCGTCTCGTCCCCTTCTCATCCGGCAATAGTTGTATTCATTTACATCATTGCTCATGTTCCGAACGGCACGGCGCCGAAACCCGAGACTGTGGACTGAGAAGGCATGGACCCAACCAGACAAACGGTTCTATTTGCTGGTGATTTGCTGAGCGAATACCAAGAGGAACTGAAAACCTCCAGCAAAGAACGGTTGTGGTCGCGGCTTTGGGCGAAGGACGCGACATTGTGGCCATGTGGTGATGCGGGCGCGTCGCATTTGAAAAAGAATCTGGAATTCCTCGACATCCCGGAGAAACTTCCGCAGTTTGTTGGCGGTGCGCTCGACGCGGATTCGGAGATGCGAACGCAGGGATTGACCGACCGGATTGTCATTGCGTTTGGAAGCGTCTTTCACTTCTGCAAAGCCCTCTTGAATCTAGGTCCGGATATCCGGCATCTGAAATTCATCATTCTGGACAGCTGCCATCCCAGTGCGATCCGTCAGGCGGAAAGTCAGGCGGACAGCTCGAAGACGCTCGTGGTGTTGGTGAATAAGAGCGCTTACCGGCTGGAGGATCACGCACTGTTTCTGTACTTCCAGAAAAAGCTGCAGAGC
>Ga0126378_10004373_pt1 | contig 10778 bp, 11 predicted proteins | sample PanSoiMetPlot_23_FD_92587 | JGI IMG/M metagenome (GOLD analysis project Ga0126378, IMG submission 92587) | Tropical forest soil microbial communities from Panama - MetaG Plot_23 | ecosystem: Environmental > Terrestrial > Soil > Tropical forest > Bulk soil | place: Panama | collected 2016-02-17
CAAACAGTCATCGGGAAGTCCCCGATTTCGGCCGAATTTTAGTGTGCCGAGGTGTGCTGGTAAGGTCGGGAGTCGAACTTTTAATCACAGGGTCCCGGGTTCGAGTCCCGGACGGCTCACTCAATCAACTAGTTAGTCGACACCGGCTTCTCCCTGCGTCGGACTGTACCCATATATGGACCGCTCCCCTGGAGCAAAGCTGTGGACCGAAAAGACGAGTGCGCGATTGATCCGGTTGCAGCCATATATTCGGCCTCTGAAGTGGGGCGTTTGTTCTTGAACGGTTGCCCCGGGCCCTGATGGAAATCCGCGCACCTTCGCCTTATCAATTTTACGGCCTCGAAGGCCCTAGGCACAGCAGGGTTTGAGAAGGTGCCGGTATATTGGCTCCACGGCGCAGTTTGACAGGACCGGCCCACATGCTGCGCGGGTCGCGCCGACGCTCGAGGTTACGGATCGCGGCATGTGCCCCGTGGACCAGCAGGGTCCGCAGATAGCAGTCATCGCGCTTGCTGATGCCGAGCATCACCCTGCGGCCGCCGCTGGCGCGGTCTCGTGGCACCAGACCAAAGTAGGCCGCCATCTCACGCCCGCTCCTGAAATCTCGCGCGTTGCCGACCGCGGCGACTACGGCGGTGGCGGTCAACGGACCTACCCCCGGTAGTGCAGCCAGTCGCTGGCAGCGCTCGTCATGATGCAGCAGTTGCACGATCCGTTGGTTGTACCAGCGCACCCGCTGGCCGCCTGTCTCTTTCCCACCGCTCCCTGTTGCGAAAACATAGGCCCAGCACCTCAGTGAGCGGAGGCAACTCGATGGATGATACCGACTATGCGTTTGGCCGATCGCGCGCCGAGTATGACCGTCTGATTGAGCAGGCCGACCTGATTGGACCGCTGACCGAGCGGATGCTGCTTGCGGCCGGGGTTAGTCGGGGCATGCGCGTACTTGATGTCGGTTGCGGGGTTGGCGATGTCAGCTTCCTTGTGGCCGGCTTGGTTGGCCCCGAGGGCTCAGTCGTCGGGATCGATCTTGACGCTGAGGCTCTCAAGCTCGCCGAGGAGCGGCGCAACGCAAAGGGAATCAACAACATCGAGTTCCACCAATCGGACGCGCGGTCGGGTGACTCGGGCCGACTCTTCGACGCCGCGGTCGGCCGTTTCGTCCTCCTGTTCATGAGTGATCCCGCCGAGGGACTTCGTCAAATCAGTCAACGCGTTCGCCCAGGTGGACTGCTGGCGTTCCACGAGCCCGATGCGAGAATGCGAATCGCACCGAATCATCCAGTTCTGGCTGGGCTACTGGACTTGTTTGCGCAGACGTTCGCACGCACAGGTGCACGCGTAGAGATCGGCGCCGAGCTGTACAGGTGGATGCGTGACGCAGGCCTTAAACCCAACCCGAGGCCACTCGCAGAAATCCCAGTCCTCATGGGTAATGGCGAGGTCGCGTATCGTCGCTGGACGCTGTTCGCGCGAAGTCTACTCCCAAGAATAGTGAAGCACGGCCTGGCCACGGAGAGAGATGTTCTCGACATGCTGGAGCAATTGCGGAACGAGTTGATTCCGGCTCACGACCTCATACCCTTAAATTGGCTCTTGATCGGACAGTGGGCTCACAAGCCGGGGATCGCCGTGCGGTCCTCGCAGGAGCAATAAAAAAGACCCGGGGACCGCCTTTTCGCTAACAGGGACCCGAGCGAGGATCGGAGTCAAAGGTGGGCGCGGTGGAACAGGGAGGTTCATGGTGAGTTGCTCAACTCGTCGAGCAGCGCCTTGGCGTCCTTCAAGTCGGCGGTGTAGAAGCCCTCGGTGAACCAGCTGTAGATTTCAGCGAGCATGGCGCGCGCTTCGTCACGCCGGTTGGTGTAGCGCAGCAGTCGTGCGAGCGACTTGCTTGCGCGCAGTTCCCACCATTTCGCGCTCTGCTTCTGAGCGACCTTGATCGCCTCGCGGAACCGCTCTTCGGCTGCAACGAGGTCTGCAGCGGGCTTACGAAAGATAATTTCCCCGGCGATCCTATATAGTTCGGGCTCGCAGAATCGCTCGTCCGTCCGGTTCACGAGACTGCGAAGCGAGCGGACCAGAGAGAACGCGCTTCGTGCGCCATGCGCGGAAATCCGCTCGATTTCTCCCTGGACGCGTTTTGCCCAAGTCCGTCCGGATTGTAGGAAACGGTCAGCGTGCCTCGGCGGCTGAGCCTCAGACCCGCTTCGCCAAAACATCGCCCAGAGGTCCGTCAACGCAGGTGGCGTAAGAATTCGGGAGGAGACTTTCCTGGATCGCGCTGATTGGCAGCGGGGTTCCCCAACCGGGCGCGGGATGCTATCAGGGTGACTATTATTCGCGGTGGGGATGGCCGATCACGATCCGGACGCCATTCCACCACAGGCGGTCGTATGAAGCTCTCAGACGATCGAAGAATGACATGGCCGCCGCCGCTGGTGAAATGGAACCCGTTCAGGTACGAGACGCCCATCGAGCGCGGCCAGCGATACACGATCAAGAACGCATACCTGCGGGTGGGAGACGGCCTTGACCTGGGAGAGTGGTTCGTGGACCTAAGCTGCGAGGGACCAGACGGACCAGCGGGTGCCATACTCGGCCCGTACCGAGCAAAGCTCGCGCAATCTGTAGTTGCCACACTTCGCAAGCTGCGCGGGCAAAAACTCGCCAAGGCAGGGGAGATCGAAATCGACGTTATCTAGTTGGCGCGGAATCCCAGACGTAGGTCGTGCGATGGAACTGTTCTAGGTCTCTTCCAGCTCGTCGGTTTCGTCTGTCTCTTCGGTTCGTTTGGGGCGCAACGCGACAGCACTCAACGTTATCCCCAAGACCAACGCCAGCCAGCCGAACGTGTCACCAATCCGGTCGTACACAGTCATTCCGGATCCGATCGGTACCTTCGCTTCCAGCTCTGCATAGGGCCGCTCCGAACTGCGTTCCTGGTCGAGCACCCGGCCATAGGAATCGCTGATCGTGAGAAATCCATCTCTCGCCGCGCGCACGATGGAGTAACCGCCCTCAACTCCGCGCAGGACCGCAATGCGAGAATGCTCCCAGGCGTCGCGTCCGAAGTCCCATGCGGGGACCAGCATCAACCGCACATCCGCTCGTCCGTATTCGCGTCCTAGTCGCGGAAAATCCATGTCTTGGCTAATCGCGATTCCGGTCAGGGTGTCCTCTACGATCCTGACGATCCTTATGCGTCCGGGAACGAACGCCTGTTCGAAACCCCGGATCAGGTGACGTTTGGAATAGTCTGCATCCAATATTCCGGTGGGGCTCAACAACCATGCACGATTTTCCTTGTGACCCGGAGCAGCAACAGTGACCCCCACCAACAAGTAGATCTTTTTGCCTTCAGCAAAACGGTTGAGAGCATCATGCATCGACTCGGCCTGGGCCGGCGTCAACGGAGCGATCTTTGCCGGCAGGACCACGACGGCGGCGCCGCGGCGCACCACGTCGTCGATTCCGATCTTGTAGGTGGCCCACAGTGGCGCATCGATGGAATTGCCCTGGACGTTCGGCCCCGTATCCTCTACTACCAGGCCGACTGGTATCTGGGGCTGGCGCGACGCAACCGCCAGTCGCACATAGCCGAATGCCAGCGCCACCAACACAACCGTGCCCGCGACTGCATAGCTCCTGCGAAATTGACCTTCCAGCGAGCGCTGGTACCACGCGATCGCCAGGATCGACGCGAACAGGTTCACGATGAACACGATGCCGCTCGTTCCGGCAAGCGAAGCGATTTGAATCACATGGATGGCGTTCATTTGGCTGTATGCGAGGCTGCCCACCGAGCCAAGAGCCGAAAATGAACTTTCCAACATATCGAAGCCCGCGGTCAGTGCTGGATATACAAAGATGGAGAGCCAGTGACCCCACTGGACCACCGCGTATCGCGCAAGGCTGACGGTGACTACGAAGGTCAGCGCCCGCCCGAGCGGGGCCATTAGCGCAACGAGCGGTCCGGCCACCTGAAGGTAATAAGAGATTGTGGTGAGGCTTCCGATCAGCCCCGCAATCACCGCAAGCCTGACGGTCTCACGCTGTGTCGCGGAGAATGACGCCGCGAGCAAAGGCGTCGCCGCAATCCACGCGATTGGCCACCAGGGATGGAGGCTCGTTGCGATCGAAATCATGACGCCCGAGCCGATTGCGACAATAAGGCGCTGACGCGGTGTGTCGAGTAGCGGGACAATCATTCTACCAAAGATCTAGCGAACGATCCGAGATAACAATAGCGGGATCTGGTTCGAGAAGGCGACTTGAAAGCCAGCGATTTCGATGGACGGAGTTCACAGAAAAGCGCCGGCATGGCGTTCAGGCGGACGGTACGTGTGGGAGGCTGGCGTGCTCGGGTGAGCGTCGAATCTGGCTCTTAGTTGGAATCTTTGCATTGAGGCGTGGAAGCGGAGTCAGGTGGTGCTTCGTCCCCCAGATTCGAGGCGTTCAGCACGTCAATTTAGCGCTTCTCAAAGCTGCTCTCCTTTGCACCCGCGAGCACGCCTAAAATGACCTGCCAGTTAGGACTCCCGGTACTTCGGACCGATACCTGACCACTTGATTCGCAGAACTATGCAACCGGTGCCGACCGTCGCTCGATGAGCTGTTCCGCACCTCGAAGAGCGGATGGCAACGCATACTAAAGAACAGCGGTTGAGGGTCCATCATCTGACCAATCTGGGCGGTCTGATCGCGCTCGCCGGTCTCGACCCGGAGCCTCCCGATCTGCTCCTGGGCGCGCTGCTTCAGATCGCCAATGGACTCTCGAATTGCAGCGCCAGGCAGCGTCACGGACTCGCGTCTTGGGACCACAAAGTGCTGGATGAACGCGCCACTGGCAAACGCGCGTGGAAGTCTGACCTTCGGAGAGGGAAAGTTTCGGCGATTTCAGTTTTGCTCCTTATTCCTTTCTGCATTGTATTTGAACTCGATGATATACACATTTTCACCAGATCCATGTTTGGCGACTTTCAATAAATCAACCACACCACGAAAGCCGGAGCGTCTGGCCAATTCGGGCGTGATATCGGCAAGGCTAATCCGCCGAATCGAGGTAACCTCGATGAATCCTTCCCCCAGTCTGTAGCGTCCGCCGACCTTGACGTGGCGACGTTGCCAAATCCTGACGCTGCAAGTGATTTCTCCTCGGGTGATGGGCGCGTGCAGACGTTTGGTAAATTCCAAGACGACGAACCCCGCTAGAGCACTCCGATCGCCGATTGCCGCAGCATTCGACTGCAGAAGACCAGATCTATCAAAACTCACGCACCAGAGGGTTGAACGACTGGATGCACGTTCCACCCGTTTAGCCGAAGTGGTTGGCGTGCCAGGGGCCTCATCTCGGTAGGCATGCAGAGGATAGAACTGTGTCTAGGCCCCAAGCGCTCTAACGCTGGCGAGGCAGCCTTGGTGCGGGAAAATCCGCCCGCTCGGATTGACTGTTACCTATGTTTCGGGTCGTTCACCAGGGGTCCGGCCCGGAGAGATACAGCTCGATCGGCTCACCGCCTTCGCACGGTGATTTCCGTAGTCGATCGATGAACTTCGCATCGCATGGCCTGAAAAAGGACGAGCTTGTCGGGACGAGCGAGTCACTCCGGGGCTGTAAAATCGCGAGAGGATCCGAGCAGTTGCAGAAACGTTCGCAGTTGCTGCTAAAGTTGCGTTCCCGGCGCCGCGCCGGCTCAATCATGAGGACAGAAGGCTCCGCACGACATTGGATTGTTATCGGCGTGCTGTTCGTCTCGTGGTTTATCGTATGGGGCGGGGGCGCCAATACAGGCCCGGTTTTTTTTATTCCGGTGCTCAAGACCTTCGGATGGAGCCGGACGCGGCTCTCCTTCGGATACGCGGTCGCCGCCTTCAGCGCGGGCGCAGCCGGTCCGCTGATTGGATGGCTGGTCGATCGATTCGACGTCCGAAAGGTGATGGTCGCGGGCGTGGCGACGGTGGTTTGCATGTATCTTGCGCTCGCGCGCACGCACGCGTATGGGCAGTTCGTCCTGATCAACCTGGGTCTGGGACTTGGATTTGTCGCGTGTACCGGAATTCCGGCATCGAAAGTGGTGGCGAACTGGTTCGAGTCACGCCGCGGGATGGCGATGGGCTTTACCCTTTCGGGCGCATCGATCGGTGGCGCAATACTGACGCCGGTGATGGAGCGTGTAATCACAAGCTACGGATGGCGCACTGCGTATGTCGTGTTGGCGGTCCTTATCGGGGCGATCACGATACCGATGCTGATGGTATTACTGCGCTCGCGGCCGAACGCGGACGCTGCGCCGGCCCGCGCGGAGCACGAGGCCGCGCCCACGGCTCCGATCGCGCTGGCCGGACTTGAAATAAAGGAAGCGCTCATTTCACGGTCGCTATGGCTGATCGCGCTCGCCCAATTCATCACTTTCTCGCTATGGTCGGGACTCGGGCAGCATTTCGTCGCCTACCTCCTCAGCATCGGATACACGCCTGACTTCTCATCACAGATGCTCGGGCTGTTCTATCTGATCACCACGGGCGGGACCTTGTTGTCCGGACCGGTCGCAGATCGGATTACCGCGCGATACACCTTCGCGCTGACATCGATCTTAAGCGCCGTTTCGATGCTCCTGCTGCTCGGATCGCGCGAGTTAGCGGTGCTGGTGGCCTACTTGGCGGTCGGCGGGATGATGTGCGGCGCCAGCGGCGTTCTGATGCCGCTCCTGATTCTCGAAGCGTTGGGGATGAAGCGCTACGGAGCGCTGATGGGGATTTCGGCCATTTTCGGTACGCTCGGTTTTGCGGCAGGTCCCAGTCGTCACGGGTCGGATTTTCGATCTGACCGGCAGCTATGCAGGGGCGTTGTGGATGTTCGCGGTGGCGATGGTGGTGTGCACATTGGCGGTGCTCGCATGTCGCAGCTTTGAGGCAGCGATCGCTCCGGCCGAGGCCGCATCAGCGGTTGCGTAAGCCGGTCGCATCGAGCGCGATTCAGGAGAATCGCGTTTAATCGTAACCAAGATTCGGTATCGTTCGGAGGTGAAAGTCCCATACGTCGCAGATGACCGGCCGGCCAAATCGCCCTTGCGAGATGAATTGCCTTGTCGTTTCCGAGATAGAGCTGGACCTGCGCTCCCAGACCTTCTCCTCGCGATTCGACTGGAGCGCCTCAGCGGCGAGCGTATGGGTGGCGGAAGGAGCTACTAATCCTGGTTCGAAAAGCGGGCGGAGGAGGTGCCTGCTGCTGAGGACTCGAGTCAGCATTTTCGTTACTGGCTCGTGGCTGGTGCATGTCTCGATACGCGGTGCGTTGCTGAAGGACGTGAGATCGTGGATCAGGCGATCACTGGAATGTGCCCCTGGCGGTGCCTGGCCATACGAGGCGGAGGTTCATCGCCTGAAGGGGGAAATCATTGATGGTTCGGTAAGATCTCGGCGATGCTGAAGCCGCATTCAACTATCGCAATCGCCCGCCGGCAGCGCGCCAAGTCGTCGTACTGCGGGCTTCGATAAGCCTCGCACGTATCCTCGCTCAGCTAGGCAGGCGCGGGGAAGCGCGAGCGATGCTCTCCGAACTCTACTACTGGTTCACCGGGGCTTCGTGTTCGTGACGGGCGCATGTCAGCCACCGATGGCCCGTTCGCCGAGACGAAGGAACAGCTCGGTGGCTTCACCTTAATCGACGTGCGTAACCTCAACGAGGCGATTGCTCGCGCCGAACGTTCTCCATTGGCAAGGATCGGCTCGATCGAGGTGCGTCCGGCGGGGCATCCCGGCTGACCTGAAAGCAGCGCCTGAGGAAAGCGCGCGCGACGCGCTGGACGAGATCTATCGCCTGCACGAGCGCGCGGCGTTGATTTTACTTAGCCCGCTGCTCCAGCCGATTGTTGCGCGCCATTGCGAGACTTCGCTTCGTGATCGGTCTTGCGGCCTTTGCCGTGGATCAGACATTCATGCGGCGAAGAGACCCTTACGCTGGCAGTCCATACCAAGGCTGACGAGGAACCGGGCGATGAAGCGGTTCGACCGCGCATCGGCGCGCGTGGGGGCAATCGATAGCGAGGCTTACCGTAGTTTCCGAGAAAGGCTCTGAAGCACATACGGATCAAGGAGAAGACTTTTCTTCCGATAGCCGTCCATCGGCGCCTTCGCTGCGTTGCTGATATTGCCACCAGTTACCTCGAGGTTCCGGGCGCTCCAGGCGGCGCCCCGATGCGTATAATCCGCTCGAAGAAGGCGAAGGCGGCGTGTACGATCAATATGAGGGTCCCGCTTGCTCGAAGTCGACGAGTTGATCGAGAAAATTACGGCAATGCCGCGCGTGCCGGTTTGGTCCTGAGTTGAGAGTCCCAAGGTTGTAGCAGCGCCTAAGTGCGTACTGTCGCATGCGAGTTACTACGCTGAAACCTTTGGAGTCGGCGTGATGGAAAGTGGGATACCAGCGCTTTTGCGCCCGAGCTAGCAGCAACTGGGTCGTGCAGCCATCGAGTGAATAGAATGAGCAATCCGGCAAGCGTAATCGAATCGGGCGTTAACAGGCTGATGAGCTCGGTGCGGAATTTTCTGCAAACGTCGCCCAAGAAACTGCTCATCAGGGGCCGATGGGTGCCGGCCCGCTCAGGCAGGACATTCGAGACGGTCAACCCGGCCACCGAGGAAGTGCTGGCACTGGTGGCAGAGGGCGACAAGGCCGACGTGGATGAGGCGGTCAAAGCCGCGCGGCAGGCTTTCGAGGAAGGCAAGTGGTCGAAGATGGGACCCCATGAGCGCACCCGCTATCTGCTCAAGATAGCCGACCTGATCGAGGAAAATGCCGACGAACTCGCCGAATTGGAAACCCTGGATAATGGCAAACCGCTCTCGCAATCGCGGGCTATGGACATCCCAAAGGCGGCGGAGACATTTCGTTACTACGCTGGCTGGTGCACCAAGATCTATGGCGATACCAACCCCTCCGACCCATCACTGTTCAACTACACCTTGCGCGAGGCGGTTGGCGTCTGCGGGCTGATAATTCCGTGGAACTTTCCGTTGCTTATGGCCGCCTGGAAGATCGCGCCAGCGCTGGCCTGCGGCAATACGGTGATTCTCAAACCCGCCGAGCAGACACCACTCACCGCGCTCCGGCTCGGCGAGCTGATTCTGGAGGCGGGCCTTCCCGAAGGAGAGGTCAATATCATCACCGGGCTTGGTCCCGGGGCAGGAAGCTCGATTGCGGAGCACGCGGACATCGATAAGGTCGCTTTTACCGGCTCAACCGATGTCGGGAAACTGATCCTTCACGCCTCGGCTGCCAACCTGAAGCGTGTTTCGTTGGAGCTTGGCGGCAAGTCTCCCAACGTGGTCTTCCGGGATGCCGAACTCGAAGACGCCGTTTCGAACGGCGCGCGCGGCGTGTTCTACAATTCGGGCCAGGTGTGTACAGCGCGCACGCGCATTTTCGCGGAGCGCGGAATTTACGAAAACTTTGTCGACAAATTCGTGAAGGCCAGCGAGAAGTTGACAGTGGGCGACCCATTCGATCCTGGAACGAAGATGGGGCCGCTCGTATCAAAAGAGCAGTTCGAAAGGGTGGTGAATTACGTCGAGTTGGGCAAGCAAGAAGGAGCCAGAGTGGCGACGGGAGGCAAACCGCTTGGAGCCAACAAAGGCTACTTCGTAGCGCCTACGGTTTTCGCCAACGTTGACAATAGGATGCGAATCGCGCGCGAGGAAATCTTCGGTCCGGTCGCGGCGATTATCCCATTTAAGGACGAGCACGACGCTGTACTACAAGCCAACGACACCATCTATGGGCTCGCAGCTTCCGTCTGGACTCGCGACATTGGCCGCGCGCATCGAGTGGCCCGAGCGATTAAAGCCGGCACCGTACTTATCAATTGCCAAGGCGGCTCCGACGTTATCTCGCCAATGGGTGGTTATAAGCAGTCGGGGTTCGGTCGCGAACTGGGCGTTCATTCCCTGGAGCTCTACACGCAGGTGAAGTCGGTGTACTGCAAACTTTAACCAATTCGTCGGTACGCCGAATCGGAGCAAGGCGATGGATCATTACAAATATTTGATTTGCCGTTCATCGTGAGGGCCCCTGCGATCTCGGAGCCAATAAACCCGCCTCCGGAAAGAGCCCTATCGGCAGGGCATCATGTACTAGCTGCGCGGCGCCAAGCTGCCCGGCGTTCTCTTGTGGAATGTGTCGGAGAAAGTAGAGATCGCGCGTACTCTAGTCACCGCTGCACGCACTTTCGCGCGTGGAACTTCATACGGCGATTCCGATGTAATCGGTCTTAGGCATCGAAACGAGGAATCGGCCATGATCGCGATCAATAGCCTACTATGGTCCAAGCCCCGTCGACGGTACTCGCATATTGGTGGATCGGCTGTGGCCGCGCGGCTTCAAGAAAGAAAAGGCCTCTATCGAAAAGTGAATGCGCGAACTCGGAGCGAGCAACGAACTGCGTCAATTCTTTGGACACGATCGTTCACGCTGGCAGGCATTCCGCAAGCGCTATTGAGGAGATTATGAACTTCAGACAGATTGACCAGTCGCCAAGAACATTCGTCCTGGTATTCCAAACAGGGGCTGAACGGGCAAAGGCTTTTAAAATTCGCAGAAGAACAGGCGTTATCGGCCGCGAGTTTCAAGGCTGCCGGCGCTCTGAGATCTGTGGGTCTAGGCTTGTTTAGCTCTGGGAGAGCAAGAAATACGAACCATCTGTGACTCTCGACGAGCAGGTCGAGCTCCTGTCTCTCATCGGGGACGTCGCGTTGAAAGAAGGTCGGCCGGTCGTTCA
>Ga0126378_10004374_pt1 | contig 10778 bp, 10 predicted proteins | sample PanSoiMetPlot_23_FD_92587 | JGI IMG/M metagenome (GOLD analysis project Ga0126378, IMG submission 92587) | Tropical forest soil microbial communities from Panama - MetaG Plot_23 | ecosystem: Environmental > Terrestrial > Soil > Tropical forest > Bulk soil | place: Panama | collected 2016-02-17
GCGCGCCCTCGTCATTGCGGGGAGCCCGCGCCGTGTCCTCGATCAGCTCGTGGCCTTGCGTGACGAGACGGGGCACTTCGGCACGCTCCTTATGGGCGGCCACGACTGGGACCGGCCCGCGATGTGGAAGCGCTCCATGGAGCTGCTCGCCCGCGACGTGATGCCGAAGTTCTCGGTGCACGCCACCGCCGTCCCCGCCCCTGTCTAGTCTCCACCCTTTCCCTCCCTGAGGGAGAGGACTGGGCTTTCCGCGAAGACTAGTAGAGGTGGCAGGCTACCTGTCGCCCCTCGTGGCTGCGCAGCGGAGGCTCCTCCACCGAGCACTGGGGCAGCACGAAGGGACACCGCGGGTGGAACCGGCAGCCGCTCGGTGGCGCGAGCGGGCTCGGCACCTCGCCCGCGAGGGGGACCGCCGCCGCCGGCGCGTCCAGATCGATGGGTAGCGCGGCGGAAAAGAGCGCCTTGGTGTAAGGATGCCGGGGGCTGAGGGCCACCGTCTCGGCCTCGCCGATCTCCACGATCTTGCCCAAGTACATCACGGCGATGGTGTGGCTCATGTGGGCGACGGCGGCGAGATCGTGCGCGATGAAGAGGTAGGAGACACCGAGGCGCTCCTGCAGATCGCGCAGCAGGTTGAGGATCTGCGCGCGGATGGACACGTCGAGGGCCGACACGGGCTCGTCGAGGACCACGAGCCGGGGCGACAGGGCCAGGGCCCGTGCGATGGCGATGCGCTGACGCTGCCCTCCCGAAAACTCGTGCGGGAAGAGTTCGGCCGTCCGAGCGGGCAGGCCGACCAGGTCCAGGAGCTGCTGCACGCGACGCCGCCGCTTTGCCGATCCACCCCGCTCGTTGATCACGAGCGGCTCCGCGATGATCGTTCCCACGCGCATGCGGGGGTCGAGCGAGGCGTAGGGATCCTGGAACACCGCCTGCACGGCACGCCGATAGCGTCTCGCCCCTTCCCCGCCGAGGCCGGCGACGTCCTCGCCCTCGAAGCGGATGGCCCCCGCCGTCGGCGGCTCGAGACCCAGGATGAGCTTGGAGGTCGTGGTCTTCCCGCAGCCCGACTCGCCCACGAGCCCCATGGTGCGGCCTGCCTCCAGCGTGAAGGAGACGGCGTCGACGGCGCGGACGAGCCTCGTGTGCCAGCCGAGGGCGCCGCCGGGAACCAGCAAGTGCTTGGTCAGCTCCTGCACCTCGAGGAGCGGTGTGGCCGCCGTCACGGCGCCGCCGTCACGCGGGGGCATGCAGCCAGCAGCGGCTCACCTGACCTGGCGCCACCGTGAACTCCGGCGGCGCCTGCTCGCGGCACCGGTCCATGACGTGGGGACAGCGTGGGGCGAAAGCGCAGCCGCCGGGCAGCTTCGCCATGTCCGGCGGCTGGCCTTCGATGGCGGCGAGCCGGCTCGTGCGCGCGCCCAAGCGTGGGATGGATTCGAGGAGCGCGCGCGTGTAGGGATGAGCGGGGGAAGTGAAGATCTGTCGCACCATACCCATCTCGACGATGCGCCCCGCGTACATGACGGCGACGCGGTCGCAGATCCGGGAGACGATGCCGAGGTTGTGGGTGATGAAGATCATGGCGAGGTCGTGCCGGCGCTGGAGCTCCTCGAGGAGGGAGAGGTACTGCGACTGGATGGTCAGGTCGAGGCTGGTCGTGGGCTCGTCCGCGATGAGGAGGCGAGGCGGCGCCGCGATGGCCATGGCGCCCACCACGCGCTGGCGCATCCCGCCCGAGAGCTGATGAGGGAAGGCACGGAGCCGCTCCACGGGCGACGGGATACGTACGGCGGCGAGCAGCGCGGCCGCACGCTCGCCGAGGGCTTGGCCCCGCAGGCCGTGGTACATGGCCACCGGCTCGCGCACCTGGCGGCCGATGGAAAAGACGGGATTGAGCGAGGACATCGGGTCCTGGAGGATCATGCCCACCTTGCGCCCGCGGAGCTGCTGCATCTCGCGCTCGCTCTTGCTCAGGAGCTCCTCGCCGTCCAATCGCACGGAGCCGCCCACGATGCGCCCGGCGGACGGGATCAGCCGCACGATGCTGAGACATGTCATGCTCTTACCCGATCCCGACTCGCCCACCAGCCCCAGCGTCTCGCCCGCTGCCACGTCGAACGACACGCCGTCCACCGCCTTCACGGTCCCCCAGCGCGTGACCAGGTGCGTCTGGAGGCCACGGATCTCGAGGACGAGCATGCGGCCTAGAGCTGGCGGAGCTTCGGGTCGAAGGTGTCGCGGAGCCAGTCCCCGAGAAGGTTGAATGCCAGCACGACGAGGAGAATGGCCAGCCCCGGAAACATCGACACCCACCACGCGCTCGTCACGAACTCGCGCCCCTCCGCAATCATGGAGCCCCAGGCGGGGGTGGGGGGCGGGATGCCGGCCCCGAGGAAGGAGAGCGAGGCCTCCACGATGATCACGTAGCCGATCTGGAGAGTGACGAGGACGACGAGCGTGTTGAGGGTGTTGGGAAGGAGATGCCGGCTGATGATACGCAGTGCCCCCGCCCCGGCCAGCCGCGCCTGGGCGATGAAGTCGAGATGCATCAGGGTCAGGACCTGGCCGCGGATCACCCGCGCGTAGCGGGCCCACAGGATCACCGCGATGGCGAGGACCACGTTGCCGAAGCTCGGCCCCACCGTGACGGCGAGGATGAGGGCGAGAAGGATCACGGGGAAGGACAGGGTCGCGTCCGTCAAGCGCATGAGAGCAGCGTCCACGCGGCCGCCGTAGTAGCCCGCGACCAGCCCCACCGCGGCGCCGAAGGCGCTCGCCACCAGCACGGTGACCACCCCCGCGGCGAGCGACACCCGTGAGCCCCAGATGATGCGCGAGAGCATGTCGCGCCCGAGGCGGTCCGTACCGAGGGGATGCTTCCAGCTCCCGCCTTCCTCCCACGCTGGCGGCTTGAAGCGGTTGCGCAGCGACTGGTCGTTGGGATCGGCCGGGCTCAGGAGCGGGGCGAGCACGGCCAGGAGCACGAAGACAGTGATGATGCCGAGCGACACATAGGGCACGTTCCGCATGCGCGAGGGCGGTGCCACCGCCGCGACCTCGGGTAGAGCGACCACGTCAGCGCGCATAGCGAATACGTGGATCGATCACCGCGTAGAGGCAGTCCACCGCGAGATTGACCACGGCCACGATGACCGCGGTGGTGAGCACCACGGCCTGGATCACCGGAAAGTCGCGCGAGCTGATGCCCTCGTAGGCGAGACGCCCGAGGCCAGGCCACGCGAAGACCGTCTCCACCACGATGGCGGTGGTGACGAGGATGGCGAAGTAGATGCCCGCGAAGGTGATCACCGGGATGAGCGCGTTCTTGAGGGCGTGGACCCACACCACCTGCGATTCCCCCACCCCCTTGACGCGCGCGAGCTTCACGTACTCGGAGTCGAGCACCTCGAGCATGGCTGAGCGGAGAAGACGCATCATGCCCGCCACCACGAACCACCCGAGGGTGAAGCCGGGCAGGATGTAACTCGCGAAGCCCTCGTTGCCCCCCGCGGGCAGCCACTGGAGCCGGCCCGCCACGAACTCGACGAGCACGATGGCGACCCAGAAGGTGGGCAGCGACTGCCCGAGCACCGCGATGACCTGGGCGGTGCGATCGAGGGCCGTGCCCTTCTTCACCGCGGCGAGCACGCCCAGGGGGAAGGCCACGGCGAGCGACACGCCCATGGCGAAGATGGCCAAGCTCAGGGAGTTGGGCAAGCGCTGGCGGATCAGCTCGCTCACGGGCCGCCGAGCGCGGAGCGACATACCAAGATCGCCGGTGACAGCTCGCCCCACGAAGGACAGGTACTGCTCGACGTAGGGGCGGTCGAGGCCGAGATAGCGCCGGGCTTCCGCGTAGTCCTCTGGCGTGGCCGACATGGGGAGGATGAGGTGGAGGGGATCGCCGGTGGCCCTCGCCAGGATGAACACCACCACGGACAGGATGGCGAGGGCCACCAGCGACTGCAGGAGCCGCGAGAGGACGAAACGAACCAGACTACTTGCCCGAAGCCAGCTCGTCGAGGAACAGGTCGTACATCACCGAGCTCGGATTCCACTTACCGAGCTTCTTGCCCGCGGCGTAGGCGGAGTGCAGGTAGACGAGCGGCATCCCCGAATGCTCGCTCCTGATCCGTGCGTAGATGTTGCGCATCAGGGTGTTGATCTTCTCCTTGTCCGTCTGGCGCATGACCTGGGCGATCATGCCGTCTACCTCGGGGTCGTTCACAGTGTCGTTGGCCTTGGCCGGGGTGTAGGCCTGCTTCTCGAGCAGCGCATAGGTGCCAATCCAGTCGCGATTGGCGATGTTGAAGTAGCCGACCGAGCCCGGCGTTTTCCTGTCGACCCAGCTCTTGCGAAATGCCGGATAGTCCACGGGCACGAGCTTGACCTTGATCCCGATCTTCTCCCAGTAGCCGGATACCGCCTCCGCCATGGCCTTGCCCTCGGGCAGGCCGGGGAGCTGATAGGCGAAGACCTCCAGGGGGAAACCGCCGCCCACGCCAGCCTCCGCCAAGAGCTTCTTGGCCCGCACGGGATCGTACGGGTAGTACATCTCCGGTGTGACTTTGAGCCCAATTTCCTTGAAGGACCAGGAGAGTCCGAGGGGAATGGCCGCGGGATCGGCCTTGCCCGCGAAGATGGACTGAGCCACCTCGGCGCGGTCGATGGCGAGGTTCATCGCCTCGCGCACCCGCTTGTCCTTCATGGGGGCAACCCAGCCGTCCGGCCCCAGGATCCACCAGAGGGTGAGGATGGATTCCTCGCGGCGGAAGTGCACGGGGAAGCTCTCCTTCTCGAGCTCCTTCACGCGCTCGCGACTCACCTCGGTGATGTCCACGTCACCGCGGCGGAGGAGGGCGAGGCGCGTCGTCTCCTCGGGCACCAGCTTGAAGATCATGGTCTTGTACTTCGGGGTGCCGATGCGCCAGTGATTGTCCACCGCGGTGAGCTTGATGTGCGAGCCCGTCACCTGCTCGACGAACCGGTACGGCCCGCTGCCCACCGGCTTGCGGGCGAAGCCATCGTCGCCCACCTGCTCGATGTACTTCTTGGGCAAGACCATGCCTTCCGTGGAGAGGGAGCGCGAGAGATACGTGGGGATGATGAGGGTGGGATCCTTGGTGACGATGACCACGCGGTCGGGCGCGGGCGTCTCGATGGTCTGGATGAGCGTGCGGAGCGGACCAGCGTAGCCGGTGGTGGAGCGCGGCCCGATGGCGCGCATGATGCTGAACTTCACGTCCTCCGAGGTGAGATCGTCGCCGTTGTGGAACTTCACCCCCTTGCGCAGATAGAAGGTCCAGCGCTTGTAATCGGCCGAGTTCTCCCAGCGCGTGGCGATGCCGCCGTCCTTCGAGGGCTGACCGTCGAGGGTGGTGCCCACGAGATAGTCGAACATCATGGAAAGGTAGTACTTCACGAGATGGCCGCCGAGGACGGGATCGAGCGTCTCCGTGGAGAAGCTCGACAGGGCCACGGTGAGATCGGGCTTGCCCTGGGCGACCGCGGAACCCGCACAGATCCCCGCGCACAGCAGGGTGAGGAGGGATACGAGGACAGTCCGACACGAACGCCTCATGCGTTGGCTCCTCCGCTTGGCCTTCAGGGATGCGCGCGAGCCGCGCGCCGCCACGACCTTACCTTGAAGCGCGGCCAGACGGCAAGCGGCCCTTTTCGGCGCGCGATCTCTGAAGGCCTTCCGCACTACACGGAGCCGGTGATCACGTTGGCGAGGATCTGCACCACGGTGGGCTCGCTCACCTTCACGGAGAGCCGCAGGCTTCGCGCGAAGCGGAGCGGGGTGGGAAAGCCGATGGTCATGGTCTTCACGAGGGCGGACTGGAGCAGCACGAGCCCGAAAGGATTCTGTTGCAGCAGCCCCAGATTGCGCGCGGCGGCGTAGGACATGTTCGTCACGTTGGCGCCGTCGATGTCGAGGATCACGAAGGTGAGGTCGTTGGTGCCTCCCTGCTTCGACACTTCCGCGCCCAGGAACACGCCCGGCCCCTGCAGATTCATGAGCACGAAGCTGCCCGGAGGCGCGGGCGCTTTGAGTCCCTGCGTCCGTCGCGGATTGCAGACGCCGGGAGCGCACGTCGCCGTGTCGGCCTGCGGTCGGGGTGGGGCCTTTCTGCGCTTCGCCATGTGGACCTCCTTGCATCGTGGCACGTCGGTCCCGATGGAACGTGGGCCCCAACCGTGCCCCGTGGTCCGAGCCTTGTCAAGGCATGCCCCACTTCCTGGCTCGCCGCGCGCGATCTGCTACAGTGCGCGCATGCTGGCGGAGCTCCACGAGCGGGACGCTGCCGGGGAGATCGCGAAGATCTACGCGGAGATCCGACGCTTCTGGGCTGTGCCCTACGTCTCCTCGCTCCAGCGCCATCTCGCCACCCGTCCCGGCTGGCTCGAGTGGACTTGGGCCGCGCTGCGCCCCGTGTTCGTGAGCGGCACCGCCCAGCGTGCCGCCTGGCGGGCCGCCGAGAATCTGCAGGTTCCGAAGCTCGCGCCCATCTCACGCGACGCTCTCCGCGTGTGGGGCGTGAGGGACGAGGCGGAAGCCGCCGTTCGCGCCACCTGCGCGAGTTTCGTCCGCGTGAGCCCCGTGAACCTGATGCTCTCCGGGCTGCTGCGGCGATTGATCCGCGGAGAGCGGCCCGCCGGCGCCGCCGCGGCGAGGCAGGAATGGACACCGCCGGATCCCCTGGGCCCGCTCCCCGCCCTCGTGGACATTACCTCGCTCCCCCCGAGCGAGCGCGCCGTGCTCATCACCCTCGGCACCACGGTGGGCGAGCAGCCGTTCGTTCCCGGGCTGTACCGGATGCTCGCCGCGTGGCCCTTCTTCCTCGCCCACGTGGCGACGGAGCTCGCCCCTCGCCTGCCCGACGCCGAGACGCGCGCGGCGTGCCAAAGGCTGCAGGAAGCTGTCGACGCCGAAGTCCCCGCGGTGTTTGAGGCGCTGCCGCCACTCGACCTCGACATGAACATGCCGTCGACGGACGAGTTCGCCCATGTCCTGGGCGCGCTCGACGCCTATCGGAAGACGAGCCCGGAAATGGTCGTCGTCGGCCGGATGATCGCCGAGTCGCTGCCCGATCGGACGGGCTGAGGCCTCAGGAGACGATCTCGCGCAGCCGCTTCTCGAGGTGACGCCGCTCCGTCTCGTTGGTAACGAGATCGAGAGCGCGCTGGTAGGACTCCGCCGCCTCCGTGTGGCGTCCGAGCCGCCGCAGCAGCTCGGCGCGCGCCACGGGTAGCAGGTGATAGCCGGAAAGCTCGGCGTCGCGATCGAGCTCGGTGACGAGGTGTAAGCCGCGCTCGATTTCTCCCGTCATGGCGAGGGCCACCGCGCGGTTCAGCTCGACCACCGGCGAGGGATGCACGCCGGCGAGGATCCCGTAGAGGGCGGCGATCTGGCGCCAGTCCGTGCTCGCGGCGCTCGGCGCCTGCGCGTGGAGGGCGGCGATGGCCGCCTGCAGCGCGTAGCGTCCGGAGGCGCGGCCGCCGTCGCGCAGGGCTGCCTCCACGAGGCTCATGCCCTCGGCGATCTGCCCGCGGTCCCATCGGCTCCGGTCCTGGTCCTCCAAGAGTACGATGTCCCCCGCATCGTCCAGGCGGCTCGCCCGCCGCGAGTCGTGGAGGAGCATCAGAGCGAGGAGGCCCTTCGTCTCCGGGTGATCGGGCAGGAGCTCCACGAGCATGCGGCCCAACCGGATGGCCTGGTCGCACAGCTCGTGACGCACGAGCTCCTCGCCGAAGCTCGCCGCGTAGCCCTCGTTGAACACGAGGTACACCACGAGCATCACCGCCTCGAGCCGTTCGACGAGCGCATCGTCGGGAGGGACCTCGTAGGGAATACGCGCGACGCGGATCTTGGCCTTCGCGCGCACGAGCCGCTGGGCCATGGTCGAGGTGGGCACGAGGAAGGCGCGGGCGATCTCCTCGGTGGAGAGCCCGCCCAGGGTGCGCAGGGTGAGCGCCACCTGCGCCTCCGGGGCGAGGGCAGGATGGCAGCACGTGAAGATGAGCCGGAGCCTATCCTCCGGCACCGGCGCGTCCTCGTCCGCCGACAGCTCGATGTGCCGCGCGATTTCGCCCTGCATCTGCGCGAGGCGGGTGCGGCGGCGAATCCGGTCGATGGCCTTGTGACGGGCCGTGGAAACCAGCCACGCCGCCGGGTTGGCCGGGCTGCCGGTGGCCGGCCACTGCTCGACGGCGACGGCATACGCCTCCTGCAGCGCCTCCTCGGCCACGTCGAAATCCCCGAGCAGGCGGATGAGGGTGGCGAGGATGCGGCCATGGTCCGCGCGAAAGGTTTCCTCGATGCGCATGGTCGCTCTCGGAGCACAGGCTACCCCAGCGAGCGAGCGAGCGCATCTCGATCTACTGCGGCGGCCCGGTCCTCATCGGCCGCACCTCGATGGAGTGACCGGCCCGCAGCAGCGGATGCCTCCGGACGATGGCGAGCGCCTCGTCGAGGTCCTTCACGTTCACGATGCTGAAGCCGCCGAGCTGCTCCTTCGTCTCCGCGAAGGGGCCGTCCGTAGTCTCCACGCGGCCCTGCACCAGCCGCACGGTGGTCGCGGTGCTGCTCGGCTCGAGCGGGTTGCCGGTCTCGTAGACCCCGCGCGTCCGCAGCTCGTCGCTGTATCTGAAGGCCTCTTCGTAGGCGTCGACGCGCTCCTGGGGGCTCAGCGCGCTCCAGCGCTCCTCGTCACGGCACATCAGGAGCATGTAACGCATGCGCGCGACCCTTTCCACGGCCGGATGGGAGCGATCCTCAATGCGCGAGACTCGCCGTGGGCAGCCCCGCGGGAACACGCCGCGGAGCGCGGAAGGTGAAGGCGATCGCCACCGCGCCCAGACCAATGCCCGCCGAGCCGATGAAGAGCCAGAAGTAGCTGCCGAAGGTGTCATAGAGCCAGCCGCCGGCCAGCGGACCCAGGGACATGCCGAGCGTGGACACGAGGGCCACGGCGCCGAAGGCGGTACCCATGATGCGGGCCCCGAAGTACTCGCGGACCAGGATGGCGTAGAGCGGCATCACGCCACCGTAGGCAAAGCCGAAGAGCGCCGCGAGGGCGTAGAAGGTGCCCAGCTCGCGCGTGAAGAGATACAGGCTCACTGCGAGAGCCTGCAGGAAGAGACCGGCGACCAGGGTCTGCTTGGCGCCCACCCGATCGGCGGTGAGGCCGATGACGATCTTGCCGGCCAAGGAACCCAGTCCCGCCACGCTAAGCACTGTGGTGGCGGCCATGGCCGTCACGCCGTGATCCATGGCATTGGCGACCATGTGAAAGATCGGTCCGGAGTGGGCTGCGCAGCAGGCGAAGTAGGTGAGCGCGATCGCTGCAAACTGCGGAGTGCGGAACACCTGGGCCGCCGTGAACTCGGGTCCCTCGGGGGCACCCTTGGTGACGGCGCCCGGTCCGGCTGTCGGCTCACGGATGAGGAAGGCCGCGGGAATGATGAGCACCCAGGTGATTTCCCCGAGGGTGAGCATGGCGAGCCGCCAGTCATAGGCGGTGATCATCCAGCGCACGAAGGGTCCCACGGTGGACGAGCCGAGACCAATGCCCGCGGAGACGAGAGCAACGGCCAGGCTGCGGTGCTCGGTGAACCAGCGCGTGGTAGTGGCGGTGATCGGGGTATAGAAGCTTCCCGAGGCCGAGCCGACGATCACGCCGAAGAGGAGCTGGAACTGCCAGAGGGTGGAAGCCTGGCTCGCCGTCACCAGGCCGATGCCGAGGAGCACGCCGCCGGCCAGGACCACGGTCCGGGTGCCGAAGCGGTCGGAGAGCGCGCCCCACACGAATGCGCCCACTCCCATGCTGAGCCAGTTGAGTAGGGCCGCCGTCGAGATGCCCGTGCGTGACCAGCCCATCGCTTCGGTCATGGGCTGGAGGAAGATGCCGAGGGAGAGCATCGCCCCCATGCCGATGCAGGTGACCACGAAGCCGACAGCGACGATGACCCATCCGTAGAAGACCTTCATGCCGTTCCCCCTCGCCCGATAGTCGAATGGCACTGCCCGAAATCGACACGCGGGGGCAAGCATAGCCGTTTTGGCGCCGCCGGTTCGCCTCCAGCCCTGGCGGCGACCGCGTCGCCTGAGTCGCGAGGCTTCCCTAGCCTGGCCGGACCCGCCTACCTGATGAGAAGCGCGTATCCGAGCTAGGTTCTTGAGATGTCCAACGGGGCTGTGTCCGCTGCAGGTCGGCGCCGAACTGAGCTTCGTCCCGGGGGGGCGCGCCCGTGCATCTCCGGCGAGTCGCCGCCATCTCAAGGCCCTACGGAAGCGGCGGGGAGATCCCCCGCCGCCCCGCGTGGGCCCGAACGCCTCAAGGAGTGAGCTGAGCGCGAATCTCCCCGTTGGGATGGGTCACGCTGCGCACGTTGACGTAGAACTGACCTTCCTGGTAGGCCGCGTACTGCTGGTCATTCAAGAAGGTGAAGGGCGGTACGGCCCAGGTCCTATCGTTCACCTTCATCAAGGACACGACTACCGGCCCACTCTGCCCCCGTGGGCCCCGCTCGATATCGACCGCCGTGCCGGTCACCCCGGTGGTGTACACGCTACCCAGGAGCTCCGGGCAGCTATACGAGCTCGCCGAGGATGGGCACTTCGACAGCTGCACGACGATATCGGTGCTGGCCGCGGCACTCGTGGGCACCGCCGGCACCTCCTGATTCCCGCTGAGCCTCAGCGAGCCGGTGCGGGACATTCCCGTGCAGCCGGCAGCCAGCAGCACTGCGAGGATCAAGCCCATCAACGA
>Ga0126378_10004375_pt1 | contig 10776 bp, 15 predicted proteins | sample PanSoiMetPlot_23_FD_92587 | JGI IMG/M metagenome (GOLD analysis project Ga0126378, IMG submission 92587) | Tropical forest soil microbial communities from Panama - MetaG Plot_23 | ecosystem: Environmental > Terrestrial > Soil > Tropical forest > Bulk soil | place: Panama | collected 2016-02-17
CGCTGGTGGCGCCGGGGGTGGTCAAGGTGACCGCGTGGCGGCCCAGCCTGGCCGACCCGTTCCCCCAGCCCGCCGACCTGTACGCAGGCCTCGCCCGCGTTCCGCAGGGCAGCGTGTGAGTCGGCAGTCCGGCTTCCGGGCCGGATGAAGGCGAGAATTTGGAGGCGATCAATGGTCAAGGTGCCCCAATTTAGCGAGCAAATCGCGGCCACGACTGCCTCGGCCGTGCACCTGGAGATGCGCGACTGGTATGCGGTCGCTGACGAACGCGAGGCGTTCGCACAGTGGCGGGCAGACCGGCACGCGAGGACAACGGAGGCCGAACGGGAGAGTCGGCGCGACTGGCTGGACCTCGTCCGGACGGCCACGCGACGCGGCGTGGCCATGAGAAGGGCGCGGATAGTCTCGGAGCCGGTCAGCGACTACATCCGTTTCGAGTGGGCCGGAACTCCGCTGAACATCGAGGCCGGCGAGCAGGTGCGCTGGCTGCCTCGGCGGCAAGCCTCCGATCTCTGCCTGCCAGGCAACGACTTCTGGGCCTTCGACGAGCGACTGGTCCGCTTCCACCACTTCTCGGGAGACGGAGACATCGTCGAAGACGAGATTGTCACCGATCCCGCCCAGGTAAGGCTGTGCCTGTCGGCGTTCGAGTCCGTCTGGCAGCGAGCGATCCCGCACGCCGAATACCTGCTCGCTTGATCGTCACACGAGTGGTTCACGGGGGCTGCCGCTGGTGGCGCCGGGGATGGTCAAGGTAACCGAAAGGCGGCCCGACCTGGCCAGCCCGTACCCCCAGCCCGCCGACCTGTACGGCGGCGTGGCCCGCATCCCCCAAGACCGCCGGTGACAGGCGCCGGGCATCCGTACGTCCGCTGGCCGCTCCGGGACCAGATGCGCCTTGCCGTCGGAGGTGGCGAAGAGCACCGACCGGGAACACGAGAAAGGTTCGCGCCGTGCCGCACCGCGCCGACGCTACCGCCAGGCCGGTGATCACCGGCGTGACCGGTGGCCGTACGCTGCACAAGGACATCCCGCAGCCAGCACACGAGGGGCGGGTCAATGGGCGACGTGGGTGAAGACCGGCCGACCGGCGGCCAGCCGGTGGGGGAGTGGCTGGAGACGCTCGGCTCCGCCGCGCCCGCGCCAGGCGGCGGCGCGGCCGCGGCGGTGAGCGCCGGCCTGGCCGCCGCGCTGGTCGAGATGGTCTGCAACCTCACGCTGGGCAGGCCCGCGTTCGCCGGGGAGGAGGAGCAGATCACGGCCATCCGTGACGACGCGGCAGCCCTGCGCGCCGCCGCCCTCGCCCAGGCCGACGCCGACGCGGATGCGTTCCGGGAGCTGATGGCCACCTTCCGGCTCCCCAAGCAGACCGATGAGGACAAGGCCAAGCGCTCCGCCGCCATCCAGGCCGCCACGCTGCGGGCCGCCTGCGTGCCGCTGGACATCGCGTCCACCGGGGCGCAGGTGACCCGGCTCGCCGCCCGGCTGCCCGGCCACTCCAACCCAAACGTGCTTTCCGATGTCGGTGTGGCCGCGGCCTGCGCGGCGGCCGCGATCGAGTCTGCCGCCATCAACGTCGAGATCAATGCCGGGTCGCTCAGAGATCAGGAGGCCCGGGCGTCCCTGCGGAAGCAGCTTGCTCAGCACCTGGCCGCGGCCGGGCAGGCCCGGCAGCTTGCCAGCGAGGTGCGGCGGGAGCTCACCCGGTGAGCCGGCTCATCGACGGCAAGGCGATAGCCGCCGCGATCAGCGAGCAAACGGCCAAGCGGGCGGCCGGGCTGCGCGCCCGGGGGATCACCCCGGCGCTGGCCGTGGTGGTGGCGACCGGGGACGAGGGCACGGCCTGGTACATGCGCTCCATCGAGCGGGCGGCCGCCAGGAACGGGGTTGACTGCCAGGTTCACAACCTGCCGCTGCCGGCCAGCCCGGACGAGATCGTCGCCAGGCTCGCCGGGCTGTCGCGTGATCCGGCCGTCCACGGGATCATCTGCCAGACCCCGCTGCCCGAGGGCATCGACCTGGCCACCGCGGGGGCGGCCATCGCGGTCGCCAAGGACATCGACGGAGCCAACCCCGCCTCGCTGGGGATGCTCGCGGCCGGGGTCCCCGGCGCCTTCCCCCCGGCGACCGCGGCCGCCGTGCTCGAGATCTGCGATCACGAGCAGGTGCCGCTGTCCGGGCAGCGCGCGGTCGTGGTCGGGCGCTCCACCGTGGTTGGCAAGCCAGCCGCGCTGCTGCTGCTCGCCAGGCACGCCACCGTGACCATCTGCCATTCCCGCACGCGGGACCTGCCCGCGGTCTGCCGGGAAGCGGACGTGCTTGTAGTGGCCATCGGCAGGGCGAAATTGATCGGCGCCGGCCACGTGGCACCCGGAGCGGTCGTGATCGATGTGGGCACCAACCCGGCCGACGGCGGAGGCCTGGTCGGCGACGTGGACACCGAGGCAGCCGGCCGCAACGCCGCGGCGATCACCCCGGTTCCAGGCGGCGTCGGCCCGGTCACCACGGCGCTGCTGCTGCGGCACACCGTCCGCGCGGCGGCCGGGCCCGAGGACACGGCCTAACCTGCCAGAGGTTCTCCGCGGGCGGACCGCCACGCCGGCCGGCCGGCACCCGATCCTCCGAGCCCGGGCGCGGCCGTCGCGTCAGGCGGCGTAGGTGCGCACGACCGCGAGCGCCGCCGCCGCGTCGGGCCCCGTCGTGGTCAGGCCCGACTCCGCCGGCGCCAGCCGCTGGGCCGCGACCCGGCAGAACGCCCCCGCCGTGCCGCTGATCACCGACGGCGCATCCTCGCGGCCAAAGCGCCACAGATCGCCGGCGGGGCCGGTCAGTTCGCTGCGAACCTCGCCCGCCCGCCGGCCCGCCAGCGCGAACGCGTAGGGCAGCGTCCGCATCGCCAGCCACGCGACGTGCCGCAGCCGGGCGGTGTCCGGGTAGGGGACGCAGAGCGGCCCCGTGATGTCGAGCGCGTGTGCCCAGTGCTCGGCTATCCGGGTGGTGGCGAGCGTCTTGGGGGACAGCGGATTGGTGGCCCAGGGCAGCCGCGCGCCGGGCGGGCACTCCCGCAGCGTCTTCACCGCGGACCGGCGCGCCGCGCGCCAGCGGCTGAACACCTGGTCCGGCGGGATGTCGCGGTCCGCGGCGACGGCCTGGTCGGCAAGCTCGTCGAGCGACGGCCCCCCGGGCTCGGGCGCGAACCCGGGCCGATCGCCGGCGGCGGACGCGACGACGAGCTCCTCGGTCTGTGCGAGATGCAGGACGACGTCGCAGATCGTCCAGCCTGGGGCGGCGGACGGCTGCTCCCAGTCCGCGGGGAGCAGGCCGAACAGGACCGCCTCAAGCTGGTCCTGCTCGGCTGCGAGGTCGCCGAACACATCGACGATCTGGCCGGAAGCGGTCATCGCGGTCCTCCGTGGCAGCTACAGGGATCAGCTTGTCACGAGGTGGTCCGGCTCGCGGGCGAAGGGCCACGCGGCGCGGGCGGGCCGCACCGATCGCGGCCAGCAGCACCAAGCCACCGCGTGGCAGGTAGCCCTAACCGCTGACCCTTGCCCCCGGGCCCTGCCGCCCTGGTCACGCGGGGGCCCACGCCATAGGAGGGACGATGCGCATGACACGCTGGGGATGGCGTGACGCGTAGCCGACCGTCATTCCTGGATGAACTCTTCGACGGTCTCCTCGGTCGGCGGCAGGTCGGGATCACGGCGGACCGAGCCCATGGAGATCTCGCCGGGCAACGGCTCGTCCGGCACCGTGGAGTAAGGGGCTGTTGCGGGGCCTTCGGCGGCCGCACCTGCCGACTCGGCGCCCACGCCGACGCGGCCGGGGCCCGGGGCCGTCTCCTCCGCCACCGCAGGTGAGGCGGGGTTGAGCATGACGTAGGGGGGATAGTGGCGCTGCTCCACCCGGCGGACCCGGCCGTCGCGCAGCCGCCTTATCACCGTTCGCCGCCGCAGCCACCCGTAACCCCGCCTGGGGATCGCGAGCCCGGCCAGACCGGTCAAAATGATCACCCAGCCGGCGACGTGCAGGTTGAGGAAGGAGGGCTGGGCGGTAATCGCGAAGGCGAGGATGGCGCCGAAGGCTATCAATCCGAGCCCGGTTGCGGTCTTCATTGTCAGCTCCCTGTGGAGGCCTATTCGCTTTCTACCCACATGGGCCGTTTCACTCCTGTCGCGGGTCAGGACCCGTTGCCGGACCGAGGATCGAACTTCGAGCGCAAGCTCGGCGGAACGAGGCCCGACGTTCCGCACCGGCGGGCGGATCACGCCGATGAGCCGTAACCGCCACGACATCACGGCAACGTGTCTCTGGATCGGCGGAGCGCTGTCCACGCAGGGCAGTGGCGCTTTCGTTACTGACCGGTTTGACCGGCGTCTGACGCGGTAGCGAATAGGGCCTGAGTGGCCGCCGGATGACCAGCCCTTTAACTCGTGCTGCGTGGGGGTAGCCCTTATGCGATCGGTAGCGATAGTTCTCGTCATATGGTTCGCCATCGGGGCCATCGCGGGCGCCCAGCGTCATTACTACTCGGGCGGCGCGAACTGTGCGAAGGCCAGCACGATATTCGTGACGATCCTGGCCGGGCCGCTCAACTACGTCGGCGCCAACCCGAAGCTGCGCTGCGAGATCCCCCAGCCGAGCCGCTGACCGTCCAGGCGGGAAACCGCTGGCTTCGGGCTGGGAACAAACGGCCCGTGTCCGGGGTTGCCATGCACGCCGCCGGGGCCGGGATACCCGCCCGGATGCGGCAGGATGGAGTCATGCAGCAGCCGCGGAACTTCTCGCTCTACGGCGCCGTCGACCTGGGCGCGCGCCAGGCGACCGCACAGCGTCAGCAGGCCTCGCAGGCTGACGGGCAGGCGGCGCCGCAAAACGGTTACGTGTTCGACGTCACCGAGGCAACATTCGAAGCAGACGTGCTCGAGCGCTCCCGCACCGTCCCGGTGGTCATGGACCTGTGGGCGGAGTGGTGTGGTCCGTGCAAGCAGCTGAGCCCGGTGCTCTAGAAGCTCGCCGCCGAGGCGGGCGGCGCGTGGGTCCTGGCCAAGGTCGACGTGGACGCCAACCCCCAGCTGAGCGCGGCCCTGCAGGTGCAGAGCATCCCGATGGTGGTGGGCGTCATCGGCGGCCAGCTCGCGCCCGGTTTCCTCGGCGCGCTGCCGGAGGCGCAGGTGCGGCAGTGGCTTGGCCAGCTCATGCAGGCGGCCAAGCAGCTCGGGATGCCCGGCGCCGGGGCGGACGGTGATACGGGGACGCAGGCACCTGGCCAGCCGGGGGATGGCGACCCCTATGCCGACCCGCAGCTCGCGGAGGCCCAGCAGGCCATGGAGCGGGGTGACCTCGACGGCGCCGCCGCGGTGTTCGAGCGGATGCTCACCAGCTCCCCGGGCGACCCCGTGGCCACGCTCGGCCTGGCGCAGGTGAACCTGTTCCGGCGGGTGAACTCCTACGACGCCGATGCCGCCCGCCGCAGCGCCGCCGCCCATCCCGGTGACGTGGACGCCCAGATCCGGGTGGCCGACATCGAGATGTCCATGGGCAAGGCGGAGGAGGCCTTCAACCGGCTGCTCGGGGTGATCCGCCGCACGTCAGGGGATGACAGGGACAAGGCCAGGCGTCACCTGATCGGCCTGTTTGAAATCTTCCCACCCCGCGATCCGCGGGTTGCCAAGGCGAGGGCGACGCTGTCAAGCCTGCTCTTCTGACCGGGAACAGAGACTCCTGCGGCCGCCCGGTGTGGCATCATCGCAGGTACTAGCCCTGAACGGCCCGGCGTGCCGCAACCCCGAGGCATGGAAAATCACGGGTCCGGGGCTTTAGGTGTGCAATTTCGCCGCTGCGTGGCGTCACCGGAGAGGATACCGGGACTAGTCCGCGTCCGGTGAGGGCGGTCCGCCGCCTGCGAGGGCCGGTCAGCGGGTGCGCGGGTCACGCGGGTCGGCGTCGGCGAGCTGCTCAAGCGCGGGCAGAGCCTGCGCCAGCGCGGCGAGCTGGTCGCTGGGCAGGGTGCGCAGGCTGTCGGCCAGCAGCAGGGTGCTTTGCTGGCGGATCAGCTCAAGCACCTCATGGCCGGCCGGCGTGATCGCCAGCGTGCTGGCCCTGGCGTCCCCCGGGACCGGGCAGCGGGTCACGTAGCCTCGCTCTTCCAGGGCGGTGACCAGCCGGGTGAGGGTCGAGGGCGCGATGCCCTCGGCGGCGGCGAGATCCCCGAGCCGCAGCGGGCCGGCCCGTTCCACCGTGGCCAGCGCCGAAAGCTGCGTGGGCGTCAGGCCCGCCAGCTCGTGCCGGCGCAGCCTTCGCGAGAGCCGGGCGATGGCTACCCGGAGCCTGGCCGCGTCGATCACCGGCTCCTGCGCGGGCGGGCCGGCCGCCGCGGCGACGGCGGTGCGGCCGGGCGCTGCGCTGCCTCCAGACACACTTGAAGCGTACGTGGCCATCCGCCTCCGTGAGTGCAACCCGGCCCGCCGGCCAGCCGCGCCGCCATTGCCGCAGGCGGGATTCCAGGTGCCGGCCGGGCCGCGGGGAATGGCACCATGGATCATGCGGTTCCAGGGGGGCGGCAGGGGCGGAGGCGGAGGAGAAGTGGCCGTAGCGCCGAGCGTGTCGTATTCGATCACGGTGCGGCTTGAGGTGCCGTCGCGCGGGCGGGCGGTGAGTGAGCTCACCCACGCGGTCGAGCACGCGGGTGGCGCGGTCACCGCGCTCGACGTGACGCCGTTCCGCCACGAACGGCTCCGGGTGGATGTCACCTGCGCGGCACGCGACACCGAGCACGCCGAACAGATCGTGCAGGCGCTGTCGGCAATCGACGGTGTCGTGCTGAGCAAGGTCAGCGACCGGACGTTCCTGCTGCATCTCGGCGGGAAGATCGAGACCCAGGCGAAGGTCCCGCTGCGCAACCGGGATGACCTGTCGATGGCCTACACCCCGGGGGTGGCGAGGGTCTCGCTCGCGATCGCCGCCAACCCCGATGACGTACGGCGGCTCACCATCAAGCGCAACAGCGTCGCGGTGGTGACCGACGGCTCCGCCGTCCTTGGCCTTGGCAACGTGGGCCCCTATGCCGCGCTGCCGGTGATGGAGGGGAAGGCGGCGCTGTTCAAGCGGTTCGCGGGCATCGACGCGTGGCCGGTCTGCCTGGACACCCAGGACACCGATGAGATCGTCAGGACCGTCCAGGTGATCGCGCCCGCGTTCGGCGGCATCAACCTGGAGGACATCAGCGCCCCGCGCTGCTTCGAGGTCGAGCGCAGGCTGCGGGACCTGCTCGACATCCCCGTTTTCCACGACGACCAGCACGGCACCGCGATCGTCGTGCTGGCCGCGCTCACCAACGCCCTGCGCGTGGTCGGGAAGAAGCTCGCGTCCGTGCGCATCGCCATGGCCGGCGCGGGCGCCGCCGGGACCGCCGTGCTGCGGCTGCTGCTCGCCTCCGGCGCGACCGACGTGGTGGTCTGCGATGAGAAGGGCGCGATCCACACCGGGCGGCCCGGCCTGACCGGCAGCCTTCGGTGGGTCGCCGAGCACACCAACGCCGAGGGGTACGAGGGGGGCCTGCCCGGCGCGCTGCGAGGGGCGGACGTGTTCATCGGGGTGTCGGTGTCGAACATCCTGACCGGCGCCGACATCTCTCGCATGGCGCCGGACGCGATCGTGTTCGCGCTCGCCAACCCCGATCCCGAGGTCGACCCCGACACCGCTGGTGACTACGCCGCGGTGGTGGCGACCGGGCGCAGCGACTACCCGAACCAGATCAACAACGTGCTGGCGTTTCCCGGCGTGTTCCGCGGCCTGCTCGACGCGCAGAGCCGGACGGTGAGCGATGACATGCTGGTGGCCGCCGCGCGGGCTCTCGCGGGTGTGGTCTCCCCGGCCGAGCTCGGCCCGCACTACATCATCCCCTCGGTGTTCCACCCCAACGTGGCGTCAGCGGTCGCCGCCGCGGTCCGCGACGCCGCGGGCGGCCATCCGTCCCACGCCTGAACGCTGGCGCCCGGCAGCGGGCGGCCGGAATCCGCAGGCGTGTGCGCTTCCCGGTATCGGCCAGAATGGATACATGGATCAGGCCCTGGCGGGGCAGCTGCTCGTCGCGACCCCGCTGCTCGGTGACCCGAACTTCCGCCGCACCGTGGTGCTTGTGGTGGAGGACGAGCCCGAGGAGGGAACCCTGGGCGTTGTGCTGAACCGGCCGACCGAGGTGCCGGTCGGGCAGGTGCTCGAGCCATGGACGGAGCTGGTGACCGACCCGTCGGTGGTGTTCCAGGGCGGCCCGGTCTCCCCGAACAGCGCGCTCGGGCTGGCCATCGCGCCGGGCGAGGAAGAGCCGGTCGGCTGGCGGGCGCTCGACGGTACGGCGCTGCGGTCAAGGATCGGCCTGGTCGACCTCGACACGCCGCCACAGCTGCTGGCGGGCGGCATCGAGTCGTTCCGTGTTTTCGCCGGCTACGCCGGATGGGGGCCAGGCCAGGTCCAGGCCGAGATCGAGGAGGGCGCCTGGTATGTCCTGCCGGCGGAGCCGGCCGACGCCTTCGTGTCCGAGCCGGGACGGCTCTGGCAGGCCGTGCTGCGCCGGGCCGGCGGCACACTCGCCCTTATGGCGACCTATCCCGACGACCCGATGCTCAACTGACCAAGCGGGCCTGGGAGTAGAATTCCTCATCATGAGTACCGAGGTCCTTCCCAAGCAGGGCACCCGTGAGGACACCGGCACCAGGCCGGATCTGTCCACCGGCGACGGCGACCACGATCGGTTCGCGCACTATGTCATGAAGGACAAGATCGTGGACAGCGCGGTGAGCGGCGTCCCGGTCGTCGCGCTCTGCGGCAAGAAGTGGGTGCCGAACCGCGATCCCTCCCGCTTCCCGATCTGCCCGGACTGCAAGCGGATCTACGAGTCCATCCCCGAGGGAGACGACTGAGCGCCGGGCAGCCAGCGCAGCCGGCGTGGCTATCAATGGGCGTGCCCGGGTGTCTGGTCTGTACTGGGCCTAGCCCGAGCTGGCTTCCTGGACGACGTCGACGCCGGCCTCGCGCATGGCGTCGAGCGCTTCGGCGGTCGTGACCGGGTCCACCCCCACGGTCAGGCCGCGCAGCACGCGGGTGCCGAAACCCTCACGCGCGGCGTCGATCGCGGTCGCCCGGACACAGTAGTCGGTGGCGATGCCCGCCACGTCCAGGGCGTCCACCCCGCGCGCACGCAGCCAGGCGGCGAGTTGCGTGCCCGCCTCATCGGTGCCCTCGAAGGCGCTGTAGGCCGCCGCGTGCGCTCCCTTGCTGAACACGGCCTCCACCGGCCCGGTGTCCAGGTCCGGGTGAAACCGCGCCCCCGCCGTCCCCGCCACGCAGTGCGGCGGCCAGGACCTGGCGAAGTCCGGGCTGGCGGAGAAGTGATCACCGGGATCCACGTGATAGTCGCGGGACGCCACGATGTGCCCATAGCTGGCGCCCTCGCCGGCCAGGTAGCGGCTGATCGCGGCGGCCGTCGCCGCGCCGCCCGCCACCGCGAGCGACCCGCCCTCGCAGAAGTCGTTCTGCACGTCCACGACGATCAAAGCGCGCACATCCCGAGCGTACGGCATTCCCTTGCGGCCACGCGGTTTCGGCCGGTGGTCAGGCGGCCCCGGCGCGGTGCACCTCGCCGTCGGGGCCCACATCGGCGGGGGTGCCGCCGGTGATGCGCAGCAGTTCGGGGAACGAGGTGGGGAACACGGTGTGGGCGTGACCCGCCGCCGCCCACACCACGTCGTACGCCGCCAGCCACCGGTCCACCAGGGTGCGCAGCGCAGCCGGGTGGCCGACCGGGGCCACGCCGCCGATGGTCTGCCCGGTGGCCTGGCGCACGAAGTCCGGGTCGGCCCGCCTGAGCCTGGACGCACCGACCAGCGAGGCCACCCTCCCGGTGTCCACCCGGTGTGCGCCGCTCGTCATCACCAGCAAGGGGTCCCCGTCCGCGCTGAACACCAGGCTGTTCGCGATCGCGCCAAGCTCACAGCCGAGCTGGGCGGCCGCGGTCGCCGCGGTGGGCGCGGGCTCCGGCAGTTCGCGGACCTCCCCGGGCACGCCGAGCTCACGCAGCACGGCAGCCACCTTCATGACGTTTGGGTGCATGCGGAAAGGCTACCGGTGGCTGCCGGCGCCGGAGGCGCGCTCGCGAGCCGTGGGCTCGTGCCAGAGCGCGTAGGGGCACCGGTACAGGAACTCCCCGTACGTGCCGGGGGCCGAGTCGCCGTCGGGGGCATGGGTGTCGGGATGGAGGCGAAGCTCGCTGAGCGTGCGCTGGGCGCGGTGACATTCGGCCGCCGTCCGGCCTACGGCCCGGGCGGCGCCTCCCGCCGCCCGCAGCGCGGCAAGCAGGAAGGCGGGCACGCCGCGGCGGGCGCGGCGGGCCACCGGGCTGGTGGAGCTGCTTTCGGCGGACATGTAACCAGGATCACCCCGCACGGCCCCGGATGGAAGTGGCAGTAATGCCCAATAAGCGAGAGATCCTGCCACACCATCTGGTACGCTGCCCTCGTGCTCAGCAACGTGGCGGTGGTCCTGCTCAACGGCTTCGAGCCGTTCGAGTTCGGGATCATCTGCGAGGTGTTCGGCACCGACCGCACGCACGACGGCCTGCCCGGCTACGAGTTCGGGGTGGTGGCTGGCGAGCCGGGGCCCCTCCGCGCGGCAACCGGATTCACCATGCAGGCGCCGTTCGGCGTGGAAAGGCTCGCGGAAGCCGACCTGGTGGTGGTGTCGGCGGTGGGGGACGGCTCACCAGGTGCCTGCTCGCCG
>Ga0126378_10004377_pt1 | contig 10775 bp, 21 predicted proteins | sample PanSoiMetPlot_23_FD_92587 | JGI IMG/M metagenome (GOLD analysis project Ga0126378, IMG submission 92587) | Tropical forest soil microbial communities from Panama - MetaG Plot_23 | ecosystem: Environmental > Terrestrial > Soil > Tropical forest > Bulk soil | place: Panama | collected 2016-02-17
CAGGTCGCGGAGAGCCAGGGCCCGCTCCGTGTGAGCCTGCGCGGAGATGTAGTCAGGCTTTACAGGTGGTACACTCACCCCGTCGTGGACAGTAAAGGTACGCTTTACGTTCTCGACGTCCTGCAGGGGGGCCGGGTGGTCGGCGAGCACCCCAAAGGGACGTTCGACGAGGTGATCCACGACGTGAGGCTGGCCGGGCTCTACTGAGCATGGGCCTGGGGTTCCGCGCGGACATCGACCTCGAGGTCCTGTTCGACCGCCTGGACAAGGCGTCGCGGGCGCGCGATGAGGCGCTGAAAGCCTGGCTGACGCGGCCCAACGGCGAGATCCGCCAGCTGTTCGCCTCCAAGGAGGCGGGCGCGGCGCCGATCGTGCTCGACCTGGGCGCCCCCTCGGGCGGCCTGCTGTGGTCCGTCCAGCAGGTCATCTGCGGCCCCGGCCAGGCACTCGCCGCCGCCAACGTCAGCCCCTCCAACAACTACGGGAGCGTCGTCGCCCCGCTTGCCAACGGAGTCATCGTGGGGGTGGGCCAGATCGGCTCGGGGGCGAACTTCCCGGCCGGCACCTACCAGCTGACCGCGTATGCGGCCTACGGCGGGACCGCCGACACCGTCGACAACATGAAGCTGGTCGCCAACGGCATCGCGACCATCCGCACGCTCATGGTGCAGCCGGTTGTCAATGGTGCGCCGGTGGCGCAGTCGATGCAGTTCACGATCGCCACGGCGACGACCTTCCAGATCCAGGCCATCAACGCCGGCGGGGCCGGCAGTGTGTTCCGGGCGGCGCTGGACGTCACCCCTGTGCTGCAGACCGGAAGCGCGCAGTCGGTCAACGCCGGCGTGTTCGTGGGCGGTGTGCCCAGCGACGTCGCGCACGCGCTCGACACCGCCTCGCTGTCGGCGACTGGGCTCGGGGTGCCATTCAACTACCAGGCCGGCGGGAAGAGCCTGATCGCGCGCCAGGGCCAGCACCTGTATGTGGTCCTCCAGGGCGCCGGCACCGGCGCCGGCCAATGGACTGCGAGCGCGACGGTGCTCGAGATCCCCGACACCAAGGAGAGCCTGTTGTGGCTCTGACGTTTTCAGGAGGCCATTGAGAAATGCCGCCCGGAGCCACGCACTTCCTCTACATCGCCTCGGTCGTGGTGATCCTCCACGTACTGCCCAGGGCGTGGGCCACCAACCACCCCGACTCGTCGCTCAGCAAGGCCGTCCTGGCCATCCTCGGATAGGGAGGGGACTCACGTGACAGTCGCGCAGGCCAACGCGCAGCTCCAGACGGTCAAGCGGCAGCTCCCGCAGACGACCGAGATGTACCAGCAGGGTGCGCCCTTCATCCGGCTCTGCAAGAAGATGCAGACGTTCGGGTTCCTGACTTCGATCGCCGCCGACCTGCTGCCGCACACCTTCACGCCCCAGCTGCCGGCGGCGCCGGGCTTCCTGCGCGCGCTCTCGCTGGAGATCATCGTGTCGGGCGGCGCCGCGGCGGGCGGCACCTACCAGCCCGACGCGCCCTTCTCGTACATCAACCAGGTCCTTTTCAAGGACATCAACAACACGACCATCTTTCAGGTCTCGGGCTTCGAGCTCTACCTGATCAACCTCTTCTCGGGCCAGGTCGCCGACTCGGGCATGCAGAACCCGACCGCGATGCCCAGCTTCTCGGCGGGCACCGCGGCCGGCAACTTTCAGTTCCGCCTGCTCATCCCCTTCGAGCTCAACCGCTCCGGCTACTGCAGCCTGGCCGCGGCCTCCCAGGCCACGCCGATGCAGATCCAGATCGTGCTCAACTCGCTGACCGCGACCGGCGCCGTCTACAACGCGGCGCCCGCCAACCAGACGGGGCAGACGATCCAGGTCAAGATCAACCAGCTCTTCTGGGGCATGAACCAGGGCTCGGTCGAGAGCGTCCATCCAGACGACCTGGGCGCCAGCCACCAGTGGACGACCGCGGCCTCTGGCCAGAACATCGCGCTCAACGCCAACACGCTGGCGATCGCGCCGCCCATCTCGGGCTGGCTCTCGACCCTGATCTGCGTGCTCCGCGACAACTCCAACACCAACGGCGCCGGGCCGGCGCGCATCAACAGCCTGCCGACCACCGATCTGACCATGCGACTGGACGGCGTCGACGTCTACTCGCGCCAGCTGCTGGACGAGATGCAGGACAAGATCGCGCGCAACTTCGGCCTGCTGCTGAACGGCAACGGCGCCGACCCCGCCCAGCCCCTGGCCGCGTCGACGGCGACCCCGGGGACCGCGCTGACGCGCGGCGTGCTCGTCTACACCTTGCGCGACGACGTCGCCGAGACGGTGTTCGCGGCCGACACCCTGGACGAGCTGATCCACTGCGCACCAGGTACCCGGATCGAAGTGGCCGGGACCTTCGGGGCCAACGGCACCGCGCCGCTGACGCTCTCGTACACCTTCGGCGTGCTGGTGCCCACCGACAACTTCGGTCTCCCCTACACCCACCTGAGCTACTAGGAGGCGATAGGCCATGGCCACCGGCCTGGGCGCACGGAAGACCAACGCCGACCAGAAGTACTTCGTCTCGGCATCGCAGGACCAGTACGTCTCTGGCGGCGTCGCGGCGGGGCCGGTCGCGGTCAAGATGCCGGGGCTCGGCGGCGCCGGCGCGGGCTACAACCTGGATGCCACCTCGACGTGGGTCTGGGGGATCACGCTGGGCGCGATCCTGATCGTGCTCGGCGTCCACACGTCGTTCGGCGGCCGCCGGCTGCTGTGAAGGAGCGAGCATGAATCCGCTGACCTACGCGAAGACGCACTGGCACGCGATGGTGCTCGGCGCGATCGTCTGGCACTTCGCCGGGCCGACCGTCACCGGCTGGCTGGGCGGGGTCACCGGCGGCCTGCAGGGACAGGGCCAGTAGAGAGCGAGCGTGTTCCTGCTCACGATCTGGCTGTTTCTGGCCGGCTACACGATCGCGATCACCGGCAAGCGCAACCTGGGCCTCTCGTACCAGCTCCAGGCGGACGGCTCGATCAAGGCCGTCGACGGCGCGGGCAACCAGGCCAAGGCCTACTCGCTGATGGACGTGATCTCATGCCAGGACGCCTCGATCGGTCTGCAGGGCCAGCCCCCGTCCATGGCCCCGCCAGTGCGCGCGGCCGGCGCACCGCCGCCCCAGCCGGCGCGGATCCCCAATCTGCAGCTGGGGCCAGTGCCGATGCTCAAACCGATCGTCCAGCTCCCGCGCCCTCTCCCAATCCCGCCGGCGCCGCTGCCGCTGCCCAACCCCACCGGAATTCTCGGCGGATTGCTCGAGCTCGAGCAGAATGTCGAGCGCGACGTCTACCAGGGCCTGCACGGGCTCGGCGGCCAGCTCCGCAATGCGCTGCGCGGCGTCCGCCTGCCTCAGCTGCCGACGGCCAGGCCGCTGCCGTGAACATCGACGCCGGCTTCGCTACCCGCGGCGTACTCCTACTGTGGCTGGGCGCGCTCGGGATCGTGGTCTACAAGGAGTTCGGGAACACCAAGAACCCGGACCGGCCGCTGCCGCGTCCCTGCAAGCTGATCCCGCCCTCGATCGGCTACACCGGCCTCGGCGCCCTGGCTCAGTTCTGGCCGGCGGGAGCCTTCCTGGTCGCGATCGGGCTCGCGGTTTCGGAGGTGGTGGCGCAGCAGAATCCCGTCAGCAGCATCTTTCAGCAGCTCGCCGACTCGATCACTCGCGAGAACGCGGCGGTGAGCAAGGCAGGGTAGGAATGGGAGACCGCATCGCGACGATCGCGCTCTACGCCATCGGGGGCGCGATCCTGGGCGACATGCTGATCCACGTCGCCGGCACCAACGCCTTCTTCAGTGGCCTCGGCAACCTGGCCGACTCGACCTACAAGGCGGCCGCCGGCGCCTATTCCTCGAGCCCCAACTGATGCCTGAGCTGCACGACGTGCTGGACGAGATCATCCGCCACCTGACCGTCCGCCAGGAGGCCAAGGACGAGCTCCACGACCAGGTCGCCGAGCTGCGCGAGGAGGCCGCCGCCGACGCTGGCCAGGCGGCGCGGAAGGCGGCTCGCCCGAGCAAGCCCGGAGGCTCCGAGAAGAGCTGATGCTCCCCAACGTGCGGACGTCGGCGCCGTCGCCCAGGGTCCAAAACCCTGTGCGCTGGAACCCCCTCCGCAACTTCTGGCCCATGCGCTCACGGGGTGAGCCGGGCGCGCTCCAGCCCCGCGGCGCCCTGCCGGGTACGGTGTCGATGCTGCCGCACCGGGTCACCTCGTACCGGCGGCCGGCGTTCTGGGCGCCCGCTCAGCACTTCAAGCGCCAGGAGTACCTGGTCGAGCCGCCCGACCTGCCCGGGACAGCGATCCCGTCCACGCTCTTCCACCCGGTCTACATCCCCGGGCTCCAGGGATTCATGGACGTCCTGCCCTGGAACTTCGCATGGGCCTGGGGCCGCAACAACTTCGAGCGCTTTGGGTCAGTGGCCGCGTTGGCGCGCAGGCCGGTGCAGCGGCAGAACGCCTGGATCCCGGTGGCGCGGGTGCCCCAGGGCGCGGGCACCGGGCGCGTCTTCCAGCAGCCGCGGCCGAACTACATCCCGCCCGTGATCAATCCGGGGGTGCGCTGAGATGGCCGACGTGCAGGCGTTCTTGAGCCGCAAGGCGGGGCCGCTGCCGGTTTGGGGCTGGGCGGCGCTGGGCGGCGGCCTGGTGGCCGTGCTCTACCTGCGCGGGAAGGGCCAGACGCCGGCGCCGGCGACCGGCGCCCAGAACGCGGACGCTTCGGGCCAGGGCCTGTTCGCGCCCTCGCCCATCATCGTCACCCCGCAGACGATGCCGGACCAGCTCTCGAGCGCCAACGCGCCGCCGCCCCCTCCGAGCAACCCGCTGTCCGGCAAGGGCGTGATCACCGGCGGGGCCACGGGCGTCTTCGTGAGCCCGAGCAGCTACCCCAACGGGCTGATCACGGTCCTGCCCGCGGGGACTACGGTGACGCTGGCCGGCTCCCCTGTCCAGGGCGTGAGCTGGGGCAGCCCGCCCTCGAACTTCTGGCAGCCGATCTCCTTCGGCGGTCTCACCGGCTACGTGCACTCGCAGCTGATCAACATCTCGCCGGCGGGCCAGGGCGGCGGCGGCGGGGCGAGCGCGGTCAAGACGCTGCCGGGGGCGGGCAGGGTGGGCCGCTTCTCGAGCCGGCACGCCCACCCCCAGTTCGTGAACGTGGGTATGGGCGGGGGCGGGCGCTCGGGGCTGCGCGCTGTGAGCCAGCGGACCGGCCTGCCCGAGGCTCGGCTGATGGCGCTCAATCCGGGCCACTGGCGGCCGGGTCCCGGCGGCCGGCCGCGCCACATCCGCATCCGCTAGGAGGTCTGGAGCCGTGAACGACACCCTGAAGACGCTGGCGCTGCTGGCGGCCGCGACCGCGGTGGTCGCCTTCGTCTGGAAGAAGGTCCGGTAGGTTGGAGGCGATCGAGGTCTCCGCGCCGAGCTCGGCCTGGCGGGAGCTGGGCAGGGCGGCCTACTGGGCGGTGGTCGGCGCGGCGGTGGCGCTGCTGGTCTGCGATTGGCTGGGCCTGTTGAAGAGGGGCGAGTGCGACTGTGACGACGACGATACCGCCAGAGGAGCTCGAAAAACTCGAGCTGAAGGTCCGCCAGCTGATGGTCGAGGGCCACTGGCAGGAGGCTCTGGTGGAGATCCGCTCGACGGCGCCGCTCTACGGGATGAGCTCTGAGGACCTGGGCCGCCTGGTCGCCCGGGAGGCGCTCCAGCGGGGCCACGTGAAGCCCCTGATCCGGGTCCAGGCCCAGGACTGATGGCGCCCTCGCTGGACGGCCTGGGGGCGCGGGGCGGCAACGCGGTCGCCGCCATTCTGCTCCTGCAGGCGGTGACGCTGACGCTGGACACGGCCTCGGCACTGAACTCCAGCCCCTGGACGTCGGAGAACTTCGGGGCCGATCCCCAGAAGGCCAAGAGCTGCCGCGAGTACGTCATGCACTCGGTCGCCGTCAGCCTGGCGCTCTGCGGGCTGGCCTCCTACGTCTCCCGCTCCTGGGTCCCGCTGGCCGGCTCGGCGGTCGCCAGCGCCTACCTCTGGTGGCTCTACGAGCGCGCACTCGCCCGCGGCGCGACCGCCGGCACACGGGGATGGGCGCGACAGTGAACGAGCGCGACGAGCTGCCGGTCGTGATCGCCAAGGTGGTGGTGACCCTGATCCCGGTGCTGGTCGTGGCCTACATGCACAACCAGTACGCGGTCGACCGCCGGCTCGAGCAGCTGCTCTATCGACTCCGGTTGGCATCCTGGCGCTGGCGGGTCTGGCGCCGGCTGGACCCGGCCGCGCGGCAGCGCTACCTCGAGCTGCATGGCGAGCCCTGACCATGGGGGATTCCTCGGATACCGGAGCGCTCACAGTGGGCCAGCGCCTGACCCGGATCGAGGGCAGGCTGGACACGATCATCGGCGGCATGGAGCGTCTCGCCGAGGAGGCCGATCTGCGCGCACTCACAGCCCGCGTCGATCTCCTGGAGCGTGATGGATCGACCCACGCTCGCCGCGCCGAGGCCGAGGTGGTCGCCCTCACCAGCCGCGTCCAGAAGCTGGAGACCGAGGACGCCGTCGCCATCGCCATGCGTTCCAGCCGGCGCTGGATCGTGGGCCTGGTGCTGGGCATGGCCGGCTGGGGCTCGGTCCTGGTCGCCGCCGTGGCGGTTCTGCAGCATCACTGAGGGAGGTCTGTGACATGAGGTGGTGGGAGGACCGGGCGACGGTCACGACCATGCTGGGCGCGGTCCTGGCGGTCGGCCTGGGCATCGCCGATGCCGGCTGGCTGCACCTGTTCGATCGCCAGGCCGACGTGCTGCTGCTGGGCGGCGCCGTCGGCGCGCTGTTGGGCCACAACCCGCTGACGCCGGGGGTCGGCGCGCCCGCAGCCACGACCGCCAAGGCGTGAGCGGTGGCCCGGCTCAGCCACCAGCAGGCGGCGTGCACGCTCGCCCAGGCCGGCTGGCCCCAGGCCCTGATCCCCGACATGGTGGCCATCGGCGAGGCTGAGAGCGGCCTCGAGACGAGGGCCCAGAACATGGCCGGCGAGGTCGCCTCGGCCGTGCCCACGGGCTGGCTCCAGGTCCGCGCCTTCCCCGATCGCATCGCCCGCTGGAACCTGCTCGACCCGGTCGGGAATGCGCAGGCCGGCCTGGCCGTCTATGAGGCTCAGGGCCTGGGCGCCTGGAGCACCTACCCCCAGCAGTCGGCCCAGTTCCTGAGCGGCGTGCAGCGCGACCTGGCCGGCTTCGACTACTCCAAGTGCGGGTCCCAAGTCAAGGGGAGAAGTACGGGATCTGGGCTCCTGGCCGGGCGCCAGGTCGACCCCTGGGGCATCGGCCAGGGGATCGCCGACGCAGTCGGCTACACCGGCTCGGCCGCCGGCGTGATCGGTCGCCAGGTGGAGGCCGGCGGCACGCTCCTGATCGGCCTCGTCGTCCTGGGCCTGGGGCTGGCAGCGGCGGCCTGGATGCTCCTGAACGACACCGCGCCGGGCCGGGGCCTGAAGCGGGCGGCGAAGAGCGCCGGGGAGGCGGCCGCGGCGGCCGTCGCGCTGGCTCCGAAGTAAGCTCAGACTTGACAGATGGCCAACGCCACGGCGGACGGCGCCGGCGCCGCCTCGATCACCAGCCCCGACACCGTCTACGGCCCTGGCCAGGGCCATCTGCACGAGCTCGGGATCGGCGGCAACCCCTACCCCTACGCCGAATGCACCTGGTACGTCTGGCAGTACTACCACGATACCCAGGGCGTCGACATCAACGGCCAGCTGGGCAACGCAACGGACTGGGTGACTTCCGCCCATCGCGAACAGTGGCCGGTCGACGACCAGCCGCTCGAGGCCAAGGCCGTCAGCTGGTCGGCGGCGCGCTACCCACCCTTCGGGCACGTGGCCGTGGTCGACCAGGTCAACGGCGACGGCAGCTTCTCGGTGCTCGAGATGAACTTCACCTACTACGCCGACGAGCATCCGCAGCTGGCTGGCAAGATCGACCGGCGCACGGTGACCGACAAGAGCGGGATCCAGGGCTTCATCACGCCGACCGGTGTGAAGGTCACCAGCGGAGGCCAGGGGAACGACGTCCTGGCCGCGCTGGCGACTCCCTTCCAGAGCATCGGCGACGCCATCCGCCAGGCCGGCCTCTACCTCGAAGCGGAGATGATGACGGCCCAACTCAAGGCGACTGCCATGGGCCAGGTCGCGGTCGGGACCGTGATCGGGGGAGGCGGCCTCACCCTGGGCCTGCTCAGTGCCTACGGCTCCGGGTCGCCGGGCGCCGGGGCCGCCCGCTTCGGGCGCCGCTTCCAGCGCGTTCGGCGCACGGTCGCCCCGCGTCAGCCTTCGCCCATCGGCCGCCACACCTACGGTGAGACCGAGCAGCGCTGGCTCAGTCCGCGCATGCGCCGCGAGCTGGCCGAGCGGGCGGGTGCCCGGGGCAGCTGATGCCGACCCCGGTCCGGATCCTGTTCGCCGGCCAGACCGATGCCAGCGGCGCCGCACAGATCCCGGTCAAGGCGCCGCCGACGATGTATGCCGTGCTGAGCGTGGTCGGACAGGCGACCGGAAACCCCAACTGGACGGTGCAGGCCGCGGGCCAGCTGCTCACCTTCGGCAATGGCCCCCAGGTCAGCCTGGGACCGCTTCTCACCACGCCTGGCGAGAACCTCGTCATCACGCTCAGCGGGGCCACGCCCAGCGCTCAGGTCACGGGCACACTGGCCGGAAACCAGTACCTGACCGCCGAGGAGGCGGCGGCCAACTACCAGCCGATGCCCAATGCGATCAGCCTCAACACCTTCCAGGGGCGCCAGCGTCTGTATCCGGATGGGAGCCCGCCCGCGAGCGCCACCGCTCCCTCCTTCGCAGTCGCCTCGGGGCTGCTCTCGGGAGCGATCGTGTTCACGCTGCCGGTGGGCACGGTTGCGATCCGCCTCCTGGTCACCGCCGGCGGCCTCCTGTTCACCTATCAGCTGCTGGTGCTGGGCCGGCAGAGCGTCGAGCAGTACTTCGGGAACACGGGCGCGCCCGGATCCTCCGTGCTGGTCCCGACGCCCACACTGCCCATCACCATCCCGATCGAGAATGACTGGGACCGGCAGGTCGAGATCCACGTCGAGCTCCCCACCCAGAACGTCAACGTCTTCGTGAGCGCGCTATTCGCGCCCGAGCCGCCCGGCCAGGCTGGTGCCTCACAGTCCGTCTTCGAGCCCACACCGGCGCCCTGGCAGGCCGCAAATCTCCCGCCGTTCCCGGTCAACCTGACGCTGGCGGCGGGGGCCAGCACCGTGGTGGTGAACGCCGTAGCGGGCCAGAGCGTATACCTGTTCGCATTGAATCGCACCTATGACGCGGTGGTCGTCACCGAATTCGCGCTCCAGGACACATCGGGGACCAACTACCACATCGAACAGGTCTCCAGCGTCAACCCCGGCCCCGCGCTCTGGAGCGCGGCCCGCCTGCCCACGGGGTTGGGGGCGCAGATCAAGAACCTCGGTGCCAACGCGGCCACGATGCGCGGCAGCCTGGTGGCGTCGCAGGCGTGATCGCAGGCCTCGACAGCAGCATCTCGCGCCCGAGCGCGGCCCAGGCGGCCGCCATGCGCGCCCGCGGCGTCCGCGTCTACGGCGTCTATCTGCCCCCCGGCCAGGGCCTGGCGGCGCCCTGGGACCGGGCCGCCGTCCAGGTCCTGCAGGATGCCGGGCTGCGCGTCATCGGCTTCGCGTCGGGCAATGACGATCCGGCCCAACTGATGACCACCGCGGCCACCTGGGGCGTGCGCGGCTGCCTCGACGACGAGGCCGGCATCCGAATCGGGAGCGGCTGGCAGCAGGCCTGGCTGAACGCCTCGGGCTTCGGCGTCTACGGCAACGAGCCCGTGCACGGCGTGCGCGCCGCCTTCCACGTCGCCGCCCTCTATCCGGGCCTGGATCCGGGCGCCACCTGGCCCCCTGGCTGGGCGCGGCCGCCGGGCCCGCTGGGCTGGCAGTGGCAGGGCACCCACACCGATCCCAGCGGGGTCGTGGTCGATTCGGCCTGGTATGACGACTGGTTCGGCAGAGGAGGAGGACAGCCCATGCAGCAGATCACCTGCCTGCGCCCGGACGGCGGCACCGACACCTACACGATCATCGACGGCGTGCTCTGGCACGCCTACCGGACTGGCCTGGGCGAGCTCGGCAACCCCGGTCTCAACCCGCTCCCGGGCGCCTGGTCGGCGCTGATCGCGGCCGGCTACCGCGGCCTCGAGCCCTTCGTCCAGGGCCATGGCATCGACGTCGGCCACAGCACCTGCGAGATCACCGATCCCGGTCCGGGTTGGACCGAACCGGTGCCCAAGCCCTGATCTGAGCGCCGCCGCGCTATGATGCGCGGCGGAGAACGACCGGGGGATCTGCGACCAGGAGAGGCAATCGATGGTCGATCAGATCCCGGAGCTGAAGGTGCTGGCGCATCCTTCGGCGGCCGCGGCGCCCCAGGAGTCGCGGTCCCAGTGGCTGCTGCGGGAGCTCGCCGCGGCGCTGCGGATTCCCGCCGACGTGGCCATGCAGCAGGCCCTGACCCACGCGCTCTCGGCCATCCAGCGCCGGCTCCCGCTGGACGTGGTGCTGCCCTTCGAGACGTTGGACAGCCCCAAGAGGGGGGTCGGCGATGTCTGAGCGGACCACAACCCCTGGGGGTTCGGCGCAGAATCAGGAACGCGACGGCGAGGCTCGGGGCTCCGCTGAACTCGGCGGAGCCCCTCCGGAGTCCACTTTAGCCGC
>Ga0126378_10004378_pt1 | contig 10775 bp, 9 predicted proteins | sample PanSoiMetPlot_23_FD_92587 | JGI IMG/M metagenome (GOLD analysis project Ga0126378, IMG submission 92587) | Tropical forest soil microbial communities from Panama - MetaG Plot_23 | ecosystem: Environmental > Terrestrial > Soil > Tropical forest > Bulk soil | place: Panama | collected 2016-02-17
CAAGCCGCTCGCTTGGCAGCCGCGTCGCAGCGGCGGCGAGGGGCAGCCGCTGCCGTGTTCTCAGCCCGGCCGCGAGGCCGATTCGGCAGGCGGAGCTGTGGAAGAAGGAGCGTGCCTCGCGCGTGCGTACGCCGCTGGCAGTTCGCAAGGTCGCTAATCATCACATCCGCGCTGGCGCGGAAACCGCCGGGGTGCCGGGCGCCGGCCGGCCAGGCGCGCGTTCGCTGCGCCGCGGCTGGCTGATCGCGCTGAGCTTCGCGACCGCGGGCGCCGTGGTCGGCATAGGCGGCTCGGCCTCCGCGCTCCCGCAGCCGACGGTCGCGCAGGTCAAGGCCAGGCTTGCCCATCTTGACGCCAAGTCGCTCCGCCTTGCTCAGCAATACGACGAAGTCTTGCAGCAGCTCTCGGCGGCCAACCAGCGGCTCAAGATCCTGAAGAAGGAAACGGCGAGGTACCAGAAGACATTCGACGCGATGCGCCGTGAGATCGGCAGGCTCGCCGCCGTCGCGTACGAACAGGGAGGGGCGAGCTCGCCGGTCGCGCTCCTGACGTCGGAGTCACCACAGCAGGTGCTCAATCAGTCCTCCATTTTGGACGAGCTGTCAATCGCCAATGCCGCCCAGATCAACCAGTACCGGGCGGCAAGCCGCCGCCTGCTTGACTCTCAACTGGCCGCGAAGCGCGCCAGGGCCGGGATCTTGCGGCTGAAGCGTTCCATGAAAAAGCGGATCCTCGTGCTCAACCACCTGAAGCAGCAGCAGCAAGCGCTGCTCGCACAGCTGTCGCCCCCTCAGCGGCAAGGAACGGGGCCGGGTGGCGGTGGCGGTGGTCACTACAACGGGCCGACGTCGACCCAGGCTCAGAAGGCGGTCGCCTTCGCGTACGGCCAGCTCAACTGCCCGTATGTCTACGGCGGCACCGGGCCATGCAACCAGGGCTATGACTGCTCAGGGCTCACGATGTCGGCGTGGGGGCACGCGGGCATTTCGATTCCGCGGGTGAGCTACGACCAGATTGCTTCGCTGCCCGCGGTGCCGCTGCATACCCGGTCTGGCGCGTTCACCACCCGATACCTGCATCCCGGCGACATACTCGGTTTCGCGGGCAATTCGCACGTCGGGATATATGTCGGCGGCGGATACCTCATCGACGCGCCCCTGCCTGGCCAGAATGTGCAAAAGGTCGCCATCGCTGGCTGGTACCGGACCGAGCTCGACGCAGCGGTCAGGCCCTAACGGCCCAGCCTCGTTCTTTGGGGATGGACCGGGCAGGCCTGAGGCCTGAGTAAGGTGACCAGCGATGCCGAAGGTACTCATTGTTACGAACGACTTCCCGCCGCGCAGCGGCGGCATTCAGTCGTTCGTGCACTCACTCGCGACCCGGCTGCCGCCGGGACAGGTAGTGGTGTACGCGCCAGCCTGGGACGGGGCCGCAGAATTCGACGCAAATCTGCCGTTCGTAGTGGTCAGGCACCCGACGTCGCTAATGCTGCCTGTGCCGTCTGTGGCCAGGCGGGCGAAGGCGATCCTGACCGAGCACGGCTGTGACACTGTCCTGTTCGGCGCCGCCGCGCCGCTCGGCCTGCTGGCGCCCGTGCTGCGCCGTGCTGGCGCGCGACGGATTGTCGCGCTGACTCACGGTCACGAAGCAGGGTGGGCCGCGCTGCCTGGCGGGAGGTCTTTGTTGCGGAGAATTGGCGAGCACGTCGACGTGCTGACCTACCTCGGCGAGTACGTCAGGATCCGGCTCGCCAGGGCGCTGACACCGGCGGCGACGAGCCGGATGGTCAGGCTGGCGCCTGGTGTGGACACCGAGTCGTTCCGGCCAGGCGCCGGAGGGGCGGCGATCAGGGCGAAGCTCGGGATCGCCCAGGAAGCGCAGGTCGTCCTCTGCGTCTCGCGCATGGTCAAACGCAAGGGCCAGGACACGCTGATCCGTGTCTGGCCGCGCGTGCTTGAGGGTCTGAGCAGCCAGGCCGATCGCCTCTCGAAAGCCAGGCCAGCTACCGCACACAGCCCGGCCCGGGATCGCGAGCCGGTCTTGCTGTTCATCGGGGATGGCCCGTATGCCATGCGGCTGCGCGCGCTCGTTCGGCGTTCCGGGCTGACTGGGTCGGTCATCTTCGCCGGGCCGGTCCCATGGGACGAGTTGCCGGCCTACTACGACGCGGGCTCAATCTTCGCGATGCCCTGCCGCACCAGGAGAGCCGGCCTCGACGTGGAAGGCCTCGGCTTGGTGTACCTGGAGGCGTCGGCCACCGGCTTGCCGGTGATCGGCGGGGACTCAGGGGGAGCACCCGACGCCATTCTGCCCGGCGAGACCGGCTACGTCGTCGGGGGCCGCGACGAAGCAGCCCTGACGCATCGGCTGGTGAGCCTGCTGAGCGACCCGGAAGGCGCGGCAGCGATGGGCGACAAGGGCTTCGCGTGGGTGGACAGGGAGTGGCGCTGGGACCTCGTGGGCGCGCGGCTGGCCGAGATCCTGGGAAGCTAGGCGAGCCCGGCCAGGACACGTTCAGCTGTACAGCTCCTCGATCTCCTTGGCGTAATCTCTGCTGACAACGCTTCGCTTGACCTTCAGCGAGGGCGTCAGGTGGCCGCTCTCCTCGGTGAAATCGGTGTCGAGTATGCGGAATTTGCGTATCGATTCAGCCCGCGAGACTGCCTTATTCGCGTCGTTCACCGCCGCCTGCAGCTCGGCGTGCAGGTCGGCGTCGTCCGCGAGGTCGGCCAGCGTGGCACCCTCAGGCTTGCCGTGCTGCTGCTTCCAGAACGCAAGCGCCTCAAGATCCACTGTGATCAGGCAGGCGATGAACGGGCGGTTATCCCCGACGACCATGCACTGGCTGACCAGCGGGTGAGCCCTGAGCCTGTCTTCGAGCACCGCCGGGGCGACGTTCTTGCCGCCAGCGGTGACGATGAGTTCCTTCTTGCGGCCAGTCACGCTGAGGAAGCCCTCGTCATCGAGGGACCCGATGTCACCGGTGTGCAGCCACCCCTCTTGATCGAGGGCCTCTCGGGTGGCGGCCTCATTGCGCCAGTAGCCACCGAACACCACGGGCCCCGCGATAAGGATCTCTCCGTCGTCTGCGATCCGCACGCTCGTGCCAGGGATCGGCAATCCGACCGTTCCGATCTTGTTGCGACTCGGCCTGTTCACGATCGCAGCCGCGGAGGTTTCGGTCAGCCCGTACCCCTCGAGCACGGTGATGCCGACGCCGCGGAAGAAATGCCCGAGCCGCTCGCCGAGCGGCGCGCCGCCCGACACCGCGTACCTCACCCGGCCGCCCACCGCCTCCCTGAGCTTGGCGTACACCAGGCGGTCGAAGATCGAATGCCGCAGCCGCAGCGTCGCGCCGACGCCGCTGTCGGCCGCGCCGGCAGCTGCCGGCATCGCCCTGCTGTACGCGATCGCGGTATCGGCGGCGGCGCGGAAGATCCTGCTCCTGAGCCCGCTGCCAGAGGCCCGCTGCTGGGCGGAGTTGAACACCTTCTCGAACACTCTGGGTACTGCGAGCAGGAAGACCGGCCTGGTCTCTGGCAGGCCGAGCGCGAGTGTTGACGAATCCGGCCAATGCTCTAGTACAGCGCCGCCCTCGATGCAAGCGACCTGGATGATCCTGGCGAACGAGTGCGCGAGTGGCAGGAACAGCAGAGTCGACGATCCCGCGATTTCGAACAGCTCGTGTACGGCCCCCTGAACCGCGTTGCGCGCGCCGGACAGGAGGTTGCGATGGGTCAGCTCGCACCCTTTGGGGCGCCCGGTCGTGCCTGAGGTGTAGATGATCGTCGCAAGATCGCCGGCCGCCCGGCCGGCCATGCGCTGATCCAGCTGGTCTTCGCCAACGTCCGAGCCGCGCGCCGTCAGGCCGCCGATCGTGTCGATCAGCCAGATGTTCTCCAGATCGGGCAGCTCGCCCTTGACGCTGGTGATCGTTGCGGCGTGCGCGTCTGTCTCGGCGAACACACCGCGCGCACCCGAGTCCGACAGTATCCACTGGACCTGCTCGGCCGATGAGGTCTCGTAGACCGGGACCGTTACCGCACCCGCGGCCCAGAGCGCGTAATCGATCAGCGTCCACTCATAGCTGGTGCGCGACATCACGCCGACTCGGTCGCCGGCCTGGATACCAGCGGCGATCACGCCTCTGGCCAGCTCGCGGACTTCGTCGTGGAACTGGCGTGCGGTCACATCAGACCACTGACCACCCTCCAGTCGCCTGCGCATGATGACCGCGTCCGGTGTGCTGCCCGCCCGGTCAGCGACGGCATCGGTGAGCGTAGCCGCGGCTGGGACATCGGCCAGGGCGGGAATGTTGTACTCGCGCAATGGGGCCTCCTCGCCAGCGTTACGCACGTGATTCCCCGTATCTGCTGGACGGTACCGCGAGCATGCGATCCGGCCGGGCGCGGGTGTCTTGGTCCGGTTCTGGCCGCCTGCTTATTGTGGGTCAATGCGGGTCCACGTGGTCAGCGACGTGCACGGCAGGACCGACGCGCTGCGCCACGCGGGCGATGGCGCCGACGCGCTGATCTGTCTCGGCGACCTGCTGCTCTTCCTTGACTACGCCGACCATTCGCAGGGGATCTTCGCCGAATTGTTCGGTCCAGAGGCTGCGAGGGAATTCATCGCCTTGCGGACCGCGCAGGAATTCGACGCGGCGCGCGACTTTTCCTCCGGCCTTTGGGCCTCGCTGCCCGGCGAGCCAGCGGCCGCCATCAATGCCGCTGTTTCCGCGCAATACGCGGAGCTCTTCGCCGCCATGCCGGCGCCTGCCTACCTCACGTATGGCAACGTCGACATCCCGCGAATGTGGGCCGCCCACCTGCGCGCCGGCCACCAGGTGCTTGACGGAGACCGGGCCGAAATCGGCGGCCTGACGTTCGGATTCATTGGCGGCGGCCTGCGATCGATTTACCGGACGCCGAACGAGCTTGACGACGACGTCTTCGCGGCGAAGGTCGCGGCGGTCGGCGCGGTCGACGTGCTGTGTGCTCACATCCCGCCCGAGATCCCAGAGCTTCTCTTCGACACCGTCGCTCAGCGGATGGAACGAGGCAGCCAGGCGCTGCTCGACGCGGTGCACCAGACGCAGCCCAGGTACCTGCTGTTCGGCCACGTGCATCAGCCCCTTGTTGACCGCATGACGATCGGCAACACGCAATGCGTGAACGTCGGCCACTTCAGGGCCAGCGGCACCCCATACGTGCTCGAGTGGTAGCGGGCTCGGCCGGGCGCGCGTGCGCGAGCGCGCGGTGACCCAACCGGGTACGCTCCGAGGATGGCCGACATGACTAGCTCGACTATGACGATCGAGGCCTCGCAGCCGGTCATCATGGCGGTTATCGCTGACTTCGGCGCGTATCCGAAGTGGGCCACTGGGGTGCGCGCCGCCGATGTTCTTCAGACGGGTTCTGACGGCCGCGCCGAACGGGTCAGGTTCACGGTCGACGCCGGCGTGATCAAGGACAGCTACGTTCTCGGCTATGCCTGGCAGGGCGACGAGGCCGTCCGGTGGAATCTCGTCGAGCGCGGCAGCGCCGTATCAGAGATGTCGGGCGCGTACCTGCTCGAGCAGGTCGGCAGCGCAACTAAGGTGACGTATGAGCTCACCGTCGGCCTGGCGATACCGATGATCGGCATGCTGAAGCGGCAAGCCGAGAAGAGGATCATCGAGACGGCGCTCAAAGGGCTGCGAAGCCGGGTGCAGCACGCTGTCGGCGAGAGTGGTGAGAGCGGATGACTGAGTCGCCTGGCGACGGATCAGGGGCGTCGTCCCCCAAAGCCGCCGGTGGTCAGCAGCCGAGCAGTCAGCGGGACCAGAGCCAGTCCGCGGGCGACTCATGGGAGCGGCGGGCGGCGGGCCTGGCCAGCGAGATGCAACGCTGGCTGATCAGGACCAGCGCCAAGAGCATGCGCGACGAGTTCAGCGGCCAGGTCAAGGGGCAGGTCAGGAAGGCGCTGCGGGGGTCGGACAGCAAACAGGCCGATAGCTGGGCCACCGCGACCAACGAGCCGCCAGACGCCGCCGACGAGGCCCCAGAGTGCGCATGGTGTCCGGTCTGCCGCGCGGCTAGGCGGATCGCCAGGGCCCGGTCAGCTAACGGCAACAGCGGCTCTGGGCTGTCCGATGCGGCCGATGTCGTCGCGGCCGCCGTCAGGGACGCGCTGGCGGGCATCGACTCGATCCTGTCATACCGGCCGGGCGGGCCCGTGTCAGACCAGCAGCCCTCGTCCGCTGCAGATCACGCGGAAGAGCGTGAGGATGAGCCTGGCGATCGGGGTTGACGTCGGCGGAACGAAGATCGCCGCAGGGGTGGTCGACGAGAAGGGCTCGATTGTCGAGATGATCAAGCGGCCGACGCCGGCCGCGAATGCCTCAAAGACAGTCGAGCTGATATCCGAAGCGGTGAAGGAGCTGCTCTCCAGATACGAGATCGAAGCAGTCGGCATCGGGGCTGCCGGCTTCGTTGAGGAGAGCGGCTCGAAAATCGTGTTCGCCCCGAATCTTGCCTGGCGGAATGAGCTCGTGGCGCGGCAGGTCGAGGACCGCACTGGCCGGGCGGTGTTGGTGGAAAACGATGCCAATGCGGCCGCGTGGGCTGAGGCGACACTCGGCGCTGGGCGCGGCCACGATCACGTCATGATGATCACGATCGGTACAGGGATCGGCGCCGGGCTCGTGCTGAACGGCGAGCTCTACCGCGGCAGGTGGGGGATGGCCGGCGAGCCAGGCCACTACCGCGTCGTTCCCGACGGCCGGCTCTGCGGCTGCGGGAACCGCGGCTGCTGGGAGCAGTACGCCAGCGGCAGCGCGCTGGCCGCAGAGGCCCGCGATTTCGCCATGCGGTCGCCAGGAGCCGCAGTCAGGTTGCTGCAGCTCGCGGGCGGCACCCCGGAGGGCATTACAGGTCCCGAGGTCACCACGGCGGCCCGGGAAGGGGACGCCGCGGCACGGCGCTGCTTCGAGATCATCGGCCGCTGGCTCGGCGAGGGCCTAGCCGACATGGCGGCGATACTCGATCCAGGATGCTTCGTGATTGGCGGCGGCGTATCGGAGGCCGGCGACCTGCTGCTCGCGCAGACTCGAGCCTCCTTCGAGGGCGGGCTGACCGGGCGCCAGTACCGGCCGCACGCGGCGGTCGTGCTCGCCGAGCTTGGCCCTGACGCGGGAATGATCGGGGCGGCGGACCTCGCGAGGGCGCGTGCATCGTAAAGCGAGGCGCACCGCCGCTGTCGGCCATGGCCTCTCAGGTCCGCGCCGTTAGACGACAGCGCCCTGGCCGGGCCCGTCCCGCCGGGACGGCCCGTCACCCAGCCTGGAAACTAGGACTACGAAGCCCGTTATGAAGGCGACGATCGCGGCGAGCTCCGCCCACCCGGGAACCTCCCAGCCGAGCGTCGTGGCGATGAACAGGTAGCCAGGACCGCCGAACAAGGCCGTCCATGCACCACGGGCGACAGGGTCAAGCTTTGGTTGCGGCGGAACGTACGGCGGCACGTAGCCCTCGTCATCGTCCGGAGCGTCGTCTTCAGGGAAACCCAGATCGGTCTCGGTGGCGAACGCTTCGACCTCAGTGTCAGGAACAGCGAAGGGCAGGAAGGTCGCCGGCCTGATTACCCGGCTGCGGTTGGGGGTTTGCGTCCCGGACTCCGATCGCGTTGCGTCGAGTTCGTCGGGCGAGTCCGGCGTGAGGTTCTCCCGGTCAGGCCATGAAGGGTTCACGGGATCAGTCGCTTGCTGAAGCTCAAGCCTGGCGACCAGATCGCGCCAGGCGGCCTGATCTCCGCTCCGATCCCTACTCGTGTCGCGCCCCACGAAGCCCCCTGGGTCGTTGCCCGCTCGCGCCTAGCCTCCTGTGCCGTTTATGCCCGGCAAGATCCATCCTGTCATTCCCTTCCCGCATGACTGTGAGAACGAACGAATTCCAGGCTCCCGGCGAAGATGGCATCGGCGTCGTTATCGAGGGTCGCAACGTGATAACTATCTGTGCACTCCCTAACCTCTAGCTGGCCGGCGGGCAGTGCCTTGCGGAGGATTGCCACGCTGGCGGGACCGACGACATGGTCTTCCTCGCTGTGGTAAACGAGCACGGGCGCGGTAACGCGGCCCAGATCACGTTGCGTGATCTTCCACAGAGCGGGCAGGGTGGCTGCGGCTTTCGTTGGCGTCCGGTCGTAAGAAAGCTCGGTCACCCCTGATTTCTTGATGTCGCTGCCGACCCCCTTCAGGGATGGCACGAGCAGCTTCATCACAGGCGCGAGCAAGAACAGCTTGGTGTCCGCTGTGACCGAAGGGTTGACGAGCACAAGGCCGCTGATCGCCTCGCGGTGCAGTTCGGCCAGCCGCAGGGCCAGGCTGGCGCCCATGGACAGACCCATCACGAAGATTTCGTCAGCCGATCCCTGGAGCTCGCCGAATGCCCTGTCCACCTCGGCGTACCAGTCCTCCCACCGGGTTCTCGCCATCTCGCGCCAGGTGGTGCCGTGGCCAGGCAGGCGCGGCAGGCTGACCGTGAGCCCGGCCGCGGCGAGATGCTCTGCCCAGGGCCGCAATGATTGAGGGCTGCCGGTGAAGCCATGGCAGAGCAGGACGGCGGTGCGGCCGCCCTCGTGACTGTAAGCCTCGGCACCCGGCAGTACTGGCATCGCTGCGTCCTCTCTGGCGGCTTGGTCGCCGCGTCGTCGAGCGCGTCGTCGAACGCGTCGCATCACCGAATCGTCGCATGCGGCCCCATCTTTCGCAGCTGGCGTCCCCGTCTAGCGTTGTTCGCTCGGGACTAGCTGGCCGAGGAGCTGACGCAGGTGGTTCGCGTTGACGCGTCGCCGTGAAATCATGTGACCCATGTTCTACTGGGTGGTCAAGGCAGTCCTCACCCCGATCCTGCGGATCTTGTTCCGGCCGTGGGCCGAGGGGACAGAGAACGTGCCGCGAACCGGGCCCGCCATCCTTGCCAGCAACCACCTTTCCTTCTCCGATCATTTCTTCGCCCCGCTGCCGCTGCCCAGAAAGGTCGTTTTCCTCGCGAAGTCCGAGTACTTCACGGGCCGCGGCATCAAGGGCCTGTTTAGCAAAGCCTTTTTCAGGGGGGTCGGTCAGATCCCAGTTGACAGGGCCGGCGGCGAGGCCAGCGAGCGAGCGCTGGCGACCGGATTGCGGGTCCTGGCCAGCGGTCAGTTGCTCGGCATTTACCCGGAAGGAACGCGCACTCCCGACGGCCGCCTGTTCCGCGGCAAGACGGGCGTGGCCAGGCTCGCGCTCGAGGCGCGGGTCCCCGTGATTCCGTGTGCGATGATCGGCGGCTTCGAGTTCCAGCCGCCGGGGAAGATTACGCCGCAGTTCAAGGTCCGGCCCGGCGTCCGGTTTGGCAAGCCGCTCGACTTCTCGCGGTATTACGGCATGGAGACCGACCGGATCGTCCTCAGGGCGATCACCGACGAGGTCATTTACGAGATCATGAAACTGTCCGGCCAGGAGTACGTCGACGAGTACGCCGTGCGGCACAAGGCCTTGCTGCAGGCGGAGAAACGCGCACACAGGCACGAAGCGAAGTCCGATCCGGCTGCCGCGGCGAGCGCCGAGCCGCGGGCGTCCATGGCGACAGCTGACAACGCTGACGGGGATTCAGCTCAAGCGGCCGTGGTTCGCGGGGACAGCGACGCCGCTCGTGGCCCTTCGCCATCGTCGACGCTCAAGTCGTCCCAGAGCGCTGAAGGCGGCCCGGCCTCGAAGCCCGAGCAGACCGCGGCCTCCAGCTAGCCGCCGGAGGCGGCCGCGCCGGTCCAGCCAAGCGACCGGCCGACGGCCTCGCGCCACCGCCGATGAGCCGAGTCGTCCCGAGGTCCTGGCTCGAAACGGCGGTCGAGCCGCCACGTCGCGGCAAGCTCGCTGGTCGATGACCAGACCCCGGTCGCGAGGCCGGCGAGGAAGGCCGCGCCGACCGCGGTGGTCTCGGCTACCATCGGCCGCTCAACCGGCACCTGCAGCTGGTCGGCTTGGATCTGCATCAGCAGATCGTTGGCCGCGGCGCCGCCATCGACGCGCAAGGGATCGTCCCCGGCCCGATTCGCGAGCGCGCCTGCCTCGGCCGTCATGACGTCGACCACGTCACGGACCTCGAACGCGATCGCCTCCAGCGTTGCCCTGGCCAGGTGCGCCCTGGTGGTTCCCCTGGTCAGCCCGAAGATCGCGCCGCGCGCGTCAGGGTCCCAGTCGGGCGCGCCCAGCCCGGTCAGTGCGGGCACGAACACCACCCCCGCACTGTCATCGACTGATCGCGCGAGCGCCTCACTCTCCTGCGCGCTATCGATCAAGCCAAGCCCGTCCCTGAGCCACTGGATGGCGGCGCCCGTCACGAACACCGAGCCCTCGAGCGCGTACGTCAGCGAACCGCCGCCGTCCATCCAGGCGACGGTGGAAAGCAGCCCTGACCGGGACCTGACGATCTGCGATCCGGTGTTGGCGAGGACGAACGACCCGGTCCCGTACGTGCATTTGCTCGCTCCGACGCCGTAGCACGCCTGGCCGAACAGCGCCGCCTGCTGATCGCCCGCCACGCCGGCGATCGGCAACGCCAGGCCCAGGAATGCCTCGGCGTCGGTGTGGCCGATGACGCCGGTCGACGCGGTGACCTCGGGCAGGGCGTGCGGCGGCACTCCGAACAGCGAGCACAGCTCGGCCGACCACTGGCCGGCCGCTAGGTCGAACAATAGCGTCCTGCTCGCGTTGGACGCGTCGGTGACGTGCCGCCTCCCGCCGGTCAGCCTGGCGATGA
>Ga0126378_10004379_pt1 | contig 10774 bp, 12 predicted proteins | sample PanSoiMetPlot_23_FD_92587 | JGI IMG/M metagenome (GOLD analysis project Ga0126378, IMG submission 92587) | Tropical forest soil microbial communities from Panama - MetaG Plot_23 | ecosystem: Environmental > Terrestrial > Soil > Tropical forest > Bulk soil | place: Panama | collected 2016-02-17
TAGGAGCAATGCGAGCAATCGACGACCATGCCGACTCGGTTCATCTCGCGGATCACGTCGCGGCCGAAATCCGTGAGACCGACGTTCTCGTCGTGGCAGCCGCCGCCCGCGAGGTTGTTGCGGTTGTAGGCGAACAGCATCTGCCGCACACCGAGGCGGTAATAGAGATCGACCATGCCGATGTCGCCGTTGAGCGCGTTCATGCCCTCGAGGTCGAAGGTGACGGCGAGCTTGCCCTGCTGGCGCGCGCGGTGGACATCCGCGACCCGCTCGACCTGGACGAACAGCTCCGGATGCGTGCGGATCCAGTGACGATACTGGGAGGTCGCCTCGAGGGTCTTCGTCCAGGGCATCACGTCATAGCCGGCGTTGATCGAGAGATAGTCGATGCCCGCGGCGCGCCAGCGCTCCAGCCCTTCGAGCGCCGACGCCGTCGAGTAGCCGAAGCCGCCGTGATCATCCCAGACGAGCGCCGAGCGATGCAGCGCGGCGGCGCGCTCCGAGACGGCCCAGTTTTCGGTCATGCTTTTCGACATAGCGACTGCCCCCTCACCTCGATCGACGGACGCCGAGTTTAGATTGGGTCTAGAGATCCGCCAACCTCACCCAGGCGCCGATCAGGCCTGCAACGAGGAAGCCCGAGATGACGGCGAGCGGGCTCGTGGTCCCTGCGAGCAAAAGCCATAGCGCCAACACGAAGATGCCGACGCCAATACCCCCGATGAGCGACGCCGTGGAGCGCTTGAGACCCGCCACGGGATTATGCTCGGGCGCGGCCGGCGAGCGGATCGTCGACGCCGGCGCGGGCACGCTCGAGGTTCCCCTTCACGAACCGCGTGTCGTAGCCGTTGAAGACATGGCCCAGGAGGCTGCGGTCGAGATCGCTGGTGCCGAACAACCAATCGGCGATCGGATAGGTCAGGTTCATGTTGCGCGCCATCATGATGCTCTGGTTGTGATGCGCGATGTGATGGCGGCGGATGGTGTTCATGAAGGGGACGTGCCGGATGATGCGGTCGTCCTTGACGTGGCAGCCCCAATGGAAGAGCTCGTAGTTGAGGTACATGCCCGTGTTGGTGCAGAGCAGCAGCCACGCCGCATTCGAGGACCACAGCCAGTCGATCACGACGGCGCCCGCGGCGGACATCAGGATGAACACCACCAGCGCATAGGGCGGGAAGAAGGTGATGCGGAAATCCTTCGCCGTGTCGATCGTCGGCACCGTATCGGTGAAGAACTGGTGGTGCGCCAACGTGTGGCGCTTGTAGATGCCCATGAAGCCTTTGACCGGCCGGTGCATGACATAGCGGTGGATCCACCACTCGAAGGCGTTCGCGAACAGGAACGACGCCGGCACGATCATCCAGTCCGCGAGCGTCGGCTGGTGGATGTGGGGGATGTAGTACCAGAGCGCCGCGATGCCGATCGCGTAGATGAGCGCGACGTGACCCAATCCGCTGTACCACGGCGATATCCGCTGCCGGTAGTCCGCGCGGAAGGCGGCTTGCCGCTTGCTCATGGTGCTCATGGCCGAACTCTCCTCCTCAATCGATGCCGATCGTCGCGCGCGCGAAGTCCTCGATGTAGTCCATCAGGGCGTCGGACGCGCGGCCGGCGCCGTCTCCATCGCCACGGGCAATGGCGCGCGCGACATCGGCGTGGAGCCGCGCGGCCAGCGGCATGTCCGCCGCCTCCTTGTAGTGCAGGTACCAGAACCGCCGCGACAGGCCCTGCATCAGGCTCATGGCGCTCGATGCGAACTCGTTGCGCGCGGCCGCGACGGTGAGTTCGTTGAACTCGCGGTCGAGGCGCATGAATTCCGTGTCGTCGTTCGCCGCCGCCGCTTTCTCCATGCCTGCGGCGATCTCGTCGAGGCGGCGCCGCTCGGCCTCGCTCGCCCGCTTGGCGGCGCGCGCGGCGACCAGCCGCTCCACCACGCGGCGCAGCTCCAGGAGCCGGAGTTGCGGCTTGATGTGGATCTCGGAGACGATGATGCCGCGGTGAGGAATGATGGTGACCAGCCGCTCGCGCGCGAGCCGCCAGAGCGCCTCGCGGATTGGCGTGCGGCCGAAGCCCAGGCGCTCGCCCAGGATCGCCTCCGACACGACCGTGCCCGGCGGGATCCTCAGCGTGACGATCTGCTCCTCGAGAGCGCGATAGGCTTGTTCGGTGAGGCTGACGCCGGGCGCTGCGGGACGCGGCTTGCCGCGACGCCGCGGGCGCGGCAGCGGCCGTGCGAGCGCGGACCTAGCCACGACCGAGCGCGGCATCGATATCGGCGCCGGTGAGGCGCCAAGCATTGTCGAGATGCGCCACTACCTCGCGCAGAAAGGCGCGATGGAGCCGCAGGGCATCCGCCCCGTCGCCCAGGTGATCGGCGAGCAGCGCCAGTGCAAGCTGCGCGGGCGCGGCCCCGTCGAAACCCCACTCGAAGCCGGTCTTGGAGATGCGCATGAGATCGTGCCGCGGAGGCAGAGGCTTGCCGTCCACGGTCACCGTGGAACCATCGAGGCTGCGGCCCCCTTCATAGACCTTCATGGGAATAGTAATATACGACCGATATCCCGGCGGCAACAGCGCGGTCTGCGTCACCTGTGACGAGATCGAGGCTACGATCGCAGCCCCTCGCGCGGGTCTGCGCCATCTGCTATACGAAGGTCGCTTCGATTCCACGCGAGGCCGGACAGCGGCCTCGGACAATGAACAACCGACGCAACTTCTCGTGGAACGATGCCCGCCTACCTTTCAGCGTGTTCTATTGGATCATGAGTCGACATTCGGATGAAACGATGGCCGGGCGGGGCGACCTCGCTGCGCCTGCCGCCGCGCCGCCTGCGTCCCATGGCACGCCGGTCGTACCGGCCCCCGGCCCAGCCGGTGTGCCCCTGCCGCTAGTTGCGCACATGGTGGCTCGGCTCGTCGGCGGACAGGAGACCGCGGTTGCGGACATTCCCACCTTGGTCGAGACCGTCAGCGCCGCTCTGGGGCAAATTCTGTACCCCACCTCGCGTGCGCCCGCAGTCGAGTTTGACGAGGAGGCCACGGCCCGCGACGCGCGTCGGCCACCACGCCGGCGCGTTCACGAGGGCGCCCGCAAGCCGGGCCGCCCGCGTAAGGTGGAGATCCCCCAGCCGATCGAAGCGCCTGCGCCACCACCCGTGCCGCGCCTAGTGCGACGGGCGGAGGCCGTTGTGAGCACGCCCACGACCGAGCCGATCCCGCTCGCGCCGCCGGGCGCCAGCATGGTGAAAGGCGTCGTGCGCTGGTTCGATCCGGCGCGGCAGACCGGCGGCCTCCGCTTGACCGGCGTGCCCGAAGACATCGCCGTGGAGCCTGCCGTCTTCGTCGCGGCCGGCGTGACCCGTCTTTTCAAGGGCCAGGAGATCGAGGCCGAGCTCGATCGCGGCGAGGGCCGTATCCGCGTGACGGCGCTTCGAGTACCCGGCGGCCCCGTGTCGGCGCCTACCGCCTCCGGGCCGATCGCGGCGACAGGCGGCCGGCGGCCGCGTTTGGTGATCGTCGAGAAGAAACGCGACGCGCTGAAGCGGGTCGCCGCCCGCACCGAGGCCGAGCACCTGCTCGGTCCAGCCGGAACACCCAAGCCGGCGCGCTGAGCATCGCCGCTTCCCACAGCGGTCATCCAGTTAGTCACCGCCCCGTGATAGCCACGCGACGCCCGCCGGGCGTATGATGTGGCTCGACCGCGTGGGCGAGGGCACTGCGCACGTCGTCGCTCACGTCATCCAACCCGCGAGAAGGAGACCCCGATGGCCGCGCCGATTATCTACGGTCCCGCCTTCAGCACCTACGTCCGCACGGTGCGCCTGGCGCTGGAAGAGAAGCCGGCGTCGTACGAGCTCGTGGACGTCGCCATGATGAAGGGTGCTCACAAAGAGCCCGAGTACCTCGCGCGCAATCCCTTCGCCAAGGTGCCGGCCTTCTCGCACGACGGGTTCGATCTCTACGAGACCGACGCCATCGTGCGTTACATCGACCAGACGATCGCGGGCCAGGATCTGCAGCCGCTCGAGGCGAAGCCGCGGGCACGGATGAATCAGATCATCGGCATCATGGACTCCTTCGCCTACACCTGCATGATCACCAAAGTCGTGCTGAACCGATTGGTCGCCCCGATGGTGGGCGGCACGCCCGACGAGGCGACGATCAAGGAGGCGCTGCCGAGCGCCGAGCTCTGCCTCAAGGAGTTCGAGCGCCTGATGGGGAACGAGAAATTTCTCGCCGGCGACAAGCTCTCGCTCGCCGACCTGTTCGTGATCCCGGTCTACCACTACCTCGCGCTGACGCCCGAGGGCGAGGCCCTGCTGAAGCCCCGCGGCAAGATCCGCGCCTGGTGGGACTCGGTGAAGAGCCGCAGCAGCGTGGTCGCGACCGAGCCGAAGTTCGGGTAAGCACTCAGTAGAGTGTCGCCTTAACGCGCTCCGGCAGCGCGCGGTCGTAGCTCTCGCCGCCGATCCTCGCGTCGCTGAGCGCCGCGAGGATTGCCCCGGTGCTTGGCAGCGTCGCCCGGCTCGCGTGCTTCTCGGGGTTCCAGAGATCGGCACGCACCACGGCGCGCGAGCACTGGAAGTAGACGGTCTCGATCGCGATCACCAGCACCGAGCGCGGCTCCTTGCCCGCGACCGCGAAGCGCCGGAGCAGCGCAGACTCGATCGAGATCGTGGCGCGGCCGTTGACCCGCAGCGTCTCGCCGATGCCGGGGATCAGGAACAGCAGCGCGACGCGGGGATCGCCGATGATGTTGCGCAGGCTGTCGGTGCGGTTGTTGCCGCGCCGATCGGGTAGCAGCAGCGTCTTCTCGCCCTCGACCACGACGAAGCCCGGTCCGTCGCCCCGGGGCGAGGCGTCGAGCCCGCCGGGCCCGCTGGTCGCCAGGATCGCGAAGGGCGAGGCTTCGATCAGCTTGCGATAGACCGGGTGGACGTGATCCACCTCCTTCACGATCGAGGCCTCGCTGGGCGCGCCGTAGAGCCGCTCCAGGGTCGCGACATCGGCGATGATGGTCGTTGGTTCGGTCATCCGCGCCTCCCTCAGCGCAAACCCAGGATGCTGCCGGCCATGGCGCGCGGATCTCGCCGGGGCCAGCGGCCGTTCTCGACTTGATGGAAGAAACCCGCGACCGCCTGGTTGAAGAGCGCGGGCTCCTCGAGGTTGATCACGTGGCCGCTGTTCGGCAGCACAACCAATCCCGCCGAAGGAATCGTGCGTTTCAGGAACAGGTCGGGCTCGAGGCAGGGCCAATCCTCGTCGCCAGTAATGATCAGCGTCGGCACGGTCATCTTGGCGAGTCCGTCGGCGAGGTCGTAGAGCGAAGGCCGCAAGCGCTGCACGCCCAGGAGCGTCATCGCCGAGCCCGTGGTCGAATGCTCCGCCAGATGCCGGACGCATTCGGCGAAGCCGCGCGGGTCCTTGTTCTGGAACTGGACGCGGCTCGGGCCCTGGGCGTAGCTCTGAGCCACCTCGGCCATGCCCTTGGCCTGGAGGTTGGCTGCGGTCTTCTCGGCTTCCTGCTGGAACTGCTGCCGCTTCTCTCGCTCCGCGCCGTAGCCGCAGCCCGCGACCACGATGCCGTGGGCGCGATCGGGATAGTGCAGGCCGAAGTGCAACGTCGCGAAGCCGCCCATGGAGAGACCGACGATGTGGGCCTTCTCGATCTCGAGGGCATCGAGGACCGCGCGGATATCGTCCCGCGCGCGATCCTGCGAGTAGCGCGCGGCATCCGACGGCACGTCCGACGGCGGATAGCCGCGGGCGTTGTAGGCGATGCAGCGGTAGGTGCGGCCGAAATATCGGACCTGCGGCTCCCAGCTGCGGTGATCGCCCGCGAACTCGTGCACGAACACCACGGGCGTGCCGGACCCCGCCTCCTCGTAGTAGAGTCGGATGCCGTCGTCGGTGGTGAGGTGAGGCATGGGTCGCTCTCGTCAGCCGCTGCGGTTCGCAAGACCGCCGTCGATAGTGATGATGGTGCCGGTTGTGTAGGCGGAGAGGTCCGAGGCCAGGAACGCCGCCATGACCGCGATCTCCTCGGGCGTCGCCGCGCGTCCGTAGGGCAAGTTCTTTGAGAGCTCGCGCCAGCGCTCGGAGGCGCCGAGCTTGTCCTGCGCCTGTTTGCGCATGAGCGTGACGTGGCGGTCGGTCGCCACCGGCCCCGGATTAATGCCGACGACGCGCAGCCCCACCTCCGGCGCCACAGCGCCCAGCGCCCGCGTGAAGGCCATCAGCGAGGCGTTCCCCGCGGAGCCCGCGATGTAGCTCGAATTCATCTTCTCGCCGGCGGCGCCGATGATGTTGACGATGACGCCCTTGCGACGCGCCTTCATGAGCCGAAAGTACTCGCGCGTGAGATTGATGTAGCCGAACACCTTCAGGTCCCACGCCGTGCGCCAGCGCGCCTCGTCGATCTCCTCGAGCGTCCCGCCGGGAATGGCGCCCGCATTGTTCACGAGGATGTCGAGGTCGGGGTACTTCTGCGCCAGCGCCGGCGCGCTCTTGCTGTCGCTCATGTCGCGCGGCTCGACGGCGACCGCGACGTTGCACTCCTTCAGGATGCGCTCGCGCGCGGCCTCGAGGTCGGCGGCGGTACGGGAGACCAGCACGACGTCGCAGCCTTCCTGCGCGAGGCACCGTGCCGTGGCATAGCCGATGCCCTTGGAGGCTCCCGTCACCAACGCCTTGCGGCCGCGCAGATTCAAATCCATCTGGGCTCTCCTCCTAGGCAAGCTCCGCGATCGTGCTCTGGAGCCATTCGGTGACATAGGGTGCGAAGGACGCGCGCACGAAGACCCGCAACCGCGGCGGCGCGTCGATCCCTTGCAGTATGACCGGTACTCGCGCCAGAGGCGTCTGAGCACATTGGCCCGGTCCGAACGCGCGCGCCCGCAGGTCGAGGCTCGCGGCCTGCGCCAGCACCGCCCGGGCTTCCGGGCCCTCGAGCTCCAGCACGACTCGGCCTTGCGAGACGTCGATCACGGAATGGTGCAGGCCCGCGAGCGCGGCGTCGAGCTGGTCCGAGAGCCCGGTGTGGTTTGCAGACCTCACCACCAGCCATTCGTCGGGACCGAGCCAGAGGATCTCGATGTCGCCGCTCGCCGCGACGGTGTTCGGCTCAACCGGTAGGGCAACACCGAGCACGCCAGCCACCGCCGACCGGAACGCCTCCGCCTGGGCATCACCGCGGAGGTTAAGCAACAGTGGTGCGGGCAGCGCGCGGAGCACCGTCGGCTCAGCCATGGCGGCGCTTTCCTTCGGGGTCATAGAATGTGGTCGGCGCGATGGTGGCCTCGATGGTGCGGCCCGGCAGCGGCGCGAAGACGGTCTCGCCTATGCGGGCGCGGCCGCCCTTCACCATGGCGAGCGCGAACGACCGGCCGATGCGCGCGCCGTGGTAGCTCGAGGTTACGTGCCCCAGCATCGGCATCGGCGGCCTCGGCAACACGGTTTGCACGAGCTGTGCGCCCTCGGGCAGCACCTCCTCGGGGTTCTTGGGCAGCAAGCCCACGAGCTGCTTGCGCTCGGCACCGAGCATCGCCGGGCGCTTGAGCGAGCGGCGGCCGATGAAGTCCTTGCGCGTCGAGACCAGGGATTTCATGCCGAGATCGTCGGGCGTCACCGTGCCGTCGGTTTCCTGCCCCACCACGATGAAGCCCACTTCCGCGCGCAGCACATGCATCGCCTCGGTGCCATAGGGCGTGATGCCATACTGATGCCCCGCCGCGACCGCCGCGTCCCAGAGCTCGCGGCCACGGCGCGCGGGCACGTTGATCTCGTAGGAGAGCTCGCCAGTGTAGCTGACGCGGAACACGCGGGCGAGCATGTTGGCGACGGTGCCGACGCGCAGGCTCATGAACGGGAACTCGGCGGGGGCAGTCGGAAAACCCGGTTCCAACGCTGCCATCACCGCCGCCGATTTCGGACCCGACAGCGTGACGGTCGCCCAGTCCTCGGTCACCGAGGTGCAGTAGACCTCGAGCTCCGGCCATTCCGTCTGCAGCCACTCCTCGAGCCAGTCGAGCACGCGCGCGGCGCCGCCGGTCGTCGTGGTCATGTAGTAGTGGTCGTCGCCGAGGCGCGTCGTGACACCGTCGTCGAACACCATCCCGTCCTCGCGGCACATCAGGCCATAGCGGCAGCGCCCGATCGCGAGATTGCGGAAGTTGTTGGAATAGATGCGGTCGAGCAACTCAGCCGCATCGAAGCCGCGGATCTCGATTTTTCCCAATGTCGAGGCATCGAAGATGCCGACGGCGTCGCGCACCGCGAGGCATTCGCGCCGCACCGCCCGCTCCATGTCCTCGCCGTCCCTGGGATAGTGCCGCGCCCGCTTCCATTGGCCCACGTCCTCGAACACCGCGCCCGCCGCGGCGTGCCAGCGATGGATGGGCGTCACCCGGACGGGATCGACCAGGCCGGCGCAGGCGCGGCCCGCGAGCGCGCCGAAGGGAACGCCGGTGTAGGGCGGCCGGAAAGTGGTGGTGCCGGTCTCCGCGATCGCCCGGCCGACCGCCCGCGAGAGCAGGGTGAGCGCATTCACGTTCGAGGTCTTGCCCTGGTCGGTACCCATGCCGGTGGTCGTATAGCGCTTGACGTGCTCGACCGACCGGAATCCCTCGCGCGCCGCGAGCGCGATGTCGTCCGCAGTGACATCGTTCTGGAAATCGACGAAGCGCTTTGCGCCGCCCTCCGACGGCAAGAGCCAGAGCGGCCGCAGCGGCGCGATCTCGCGGGTCTCGGCGGCGGGAAGCACGGGCGCGCGTCCGTCGCCGAAGCCCACCGCCTGCGCTGCCGCCGCGCCGGCCGCGGCGCCTTCGGCCATCGCACCGCCCAGCGCGAAGCAGCCGTTCACCGCGCCGGCGCACCGCTCGTGCTGGACCGAGATGTGCGGCACGAAGGCTGCGATCCCCTCGTCGAAGCGCAGGCGCCCTTGGGATTGGCTGAACAGGTGCACGGCCGGATTGAACCCGCCGGACATGGCGAGGAGGTCGCACTCGATGCGATGGCGCGCACCCGAGAACTGCTCGCCGGCCGCATCCAGGGTGCGGATCTCGACCGCTTCCACAGTGCGGCCCAGCAAGGCCACCACCCCGCGGTTGCGCAGCACGGGAATGCCGCGCTGCTCGAGCGTGCGCGGCCAGAAGCCGTCGCTCGCGGGGCGCAGGTCGACGACCGCGCCTACCTCCGCACCGGCGTCCGCGAGCGCCAGCGCCGTGCGGTAGGCATGATCGTTGTTGGTGAACACCACCACCTTGCGGCCGGGCAGTGCGCCGTATCGATGGGCGTAGGCCGCCGCGGCGCTCGCCAGCATTACGCCCGGCCGATCGTTGTCCGCGAACACGAGAGGCCGCTCGTGCGCTCCGGTCGCGAGCACGACCTGACGCGCGCGCACATGCCAGAGGCGGTGGCGGGCACGGCCACGGCGTCCCGCGGGCGCCAGGTGATCCCGGCGCCGCTCCAGGAGGATCAGGTAATTGTGATCGTAGTAGCCGAGTGCCGTCGTGCGCGGGAGGAGCTGCACGTCCGGAGACTCCGCGAGCGCCGATGCCGTGTCGGCGATCCAATCCACGGCAGGGCGGTTATCCAGCCGCTCCGGCATGTCGAGCAACCGCCCGCCGAACTCGCTCTGCTCGTCGGCAAGGATCACCTGCGCGCCCGCGCGAGCCGCCGCAAGCGCAGCCGACAGGCCCGCGGGACCGCCGCCCACCACCAGGACGTCGCAGTGCGCGTGCGTGTGGTCGTAGATATCGGGATCGGGCGCGGTGGGTGCGTGACCCAGCCCCGCCATATGCCTGAGGAGCGGCTCATGCACGCGATCCCACAGCCATTTGGGCCGCAGGAAGGTCTTATAGTAGAAGCCTGCGATGAAGATCGGCGCCAACAGGCCGTTCACCGCGCCCACATCGAAGCCTAGGCTCGGCCAACGGTTGACGCTACTCGCCACCAGACCGTCGTAAAGCTCGACCTGGGTCGCGCGCAAGTTCGGCTCGGTGTCGGCGCCGGTCTCTAGTTGCATGAGCGCGGACGGCTCTTCGACGCCCTGCGCCATGATGCCGCGGCGGCGGTGGTATTTGAAACTCCGTCCCACGGTCGAGACGCCATTCGCGATCAGCGCCGAGGCCAGCGTGTCGCCCGCGAAGCCGCTGTAGCCGCGGCCATCGAAAACGAAGCGGAGCGGCTTCGCGCGGTCGATCCTTCCGCCCGATGGAAGCCGGACGCCGCTCACCTGTGATGCTCCACATCGGGCGGCTGCTCGCCGATGCGATAGACCGCGAGGATCTGGTGCGTCACCGTATGGCGCAGCACGTTGAACCAGCGGCGGCAACCCTGCGCATGCACCCAGCGCTCGCGGTGCAGGCCCTTGGGATTGCGGCGCATGAAGAGATAGTCCGCCCATTCGGCGTCGGAGAGCGCGTCGGGGTCCTTGGGCCGCACGACGTGCGCCTCGCCGCCGCAGCGGAACTCGATCTCGTCGCGTGGTCCGCACCAGGGGCAGGAGATCAGCAGCATCTCTGCCTCAATGGGCCACGGCGGCGGCGCCGTGCTCGTCGATGAGCATGCCGCTGGTGAAACGCTCGAGGCCGAAGGCCGCATTGAGCGGATGCGGCTCGCCGCGCGCGATCGTGTAGGCGAAGACCCAGCCCGAGCCCGGGGTCGCCTTGAAGCCGCCGGTGCCCCAGCCGCCGTTGAGGTAGAGGCCTTCCACCGGCAGCTTTCCGATGATCGGGGAGGCGTCGGGACACACGTCGACGATGCCGCCCCA
>Ga0126378_10004381_pt1 | contig 10773 bp, 6 predicted proteins | sample PanSoiMetPlot_23_FD_92587 | JGI IMG/M metagenome (GOLD analysis project Ga0126378, IMG submission 92587) | Tropical forest soil microbial communities from Panama - MetaG Plot_23 | ecosystem: Environmental > Terrestrial > Soil > Tropical forest > Bulk soil | place: Panama | collected 2016-02-17
GGCGATAGTGATACGAACCGGCGGCAGATTTCGGATGCCATATTGAGGAATGTCGAGGGGTTGACCGTCGCTTGCGACGAGAGTCACAGAACCGGTCTCGCCGGCTGCAGCTCCGTTGACGCCAAAGGCGGTGAGCCCGCAGGCCCCCTCGCCACGAAACGAATACTCGGCACCCACATGCACATCGGCGACATAGTCGATGCCGGATCCGCCGCGGAACTCGCCCGCGCCTTCGCCGTCGCAACGCATCTCATATTTGTAGATTGTGATCGGATAGAGCTGTTCGTAGGCCTCGACGTTCGGTAGCCGCAGTCCGCACAGCGTCGGTACGGTCCCCATGCTCGGGAAACCATCGCGGCCACGTACGGCGCCGGTCGCAGGCAATCCATGCCAATGATACAGCACGAAAGTTTCGCCGGTCGGCCTGTAGCCGGACGTGACACAATGCACCGATTTTCCCCACCCGGCGCATGCCCGCTTCGGATCGCAGGCCGCCAGCGCCTTCCAGCAGGCGTGAACGATGTCGGTTGCGGGAAATATCGTATTCATTGTCATCGGCGCCGGTGGTCGGGCATTGACGACGGTGCCCTCGGGAGCAAGTACGCTGATCGGGCGAAAGGCGCCGTCATTCCTCGGCAAATGCGGCGCAAGAAACGCGATGACGGCGAGATAGACGCTCGAATAGGTGTTGGCGATCGAGGAATTCTTGAAGCCCGCGATTTGCGGCGAGCTGCCGGAGAAGTCGACATGCAGGCCGTTCCTGGATACGGTGATGCGCACGCGGACGCGAATATCGGCGGGCCCGAAGCAATCATTGTCGCTCTCGTCGTCACCTTCGTAGATTCCGGGCGGCAAGCCACCGATTTCTTCGAGAACCAGTCGCTCGGCATGATCGAGAATACCCCGGAGGTATTCGCTCGCCGTTCCCTCGCGCAACGACAGCAGCGCTTCGGCGACGCGCCTTGCGCCGATCTCGGTCGATCCGACCATGGCGCGCAGGTCGCCGTCGAGAAGATCCGGACAGCGAGAATTCAACAAGAGGAGTCGCCAAAGATCCTTGCGCAACCTGCCAGCGTCGACCAGCCGCAACACCGGGAGTCGAATGCCTTCGTGATAGATTTCGGTCGCAGCGGAATTATAGGTGCCGGCGGCACCCCCGCTGATATCCGATTGATGGGCACGGTTGCAGCAGAAGGCGAGCAATTCACCACGCACGAATACGGGACGAATGACCGTATAATCGGGAAGATGATTGCCGCCGGCCTCATAGGGGTCGTTGAGAACGTACACGTCGCCGTCGACGATCTCGCCTGCAAAATGTTCCAGCACGGCCTTGACCGCAAAGCTGCCGCCGCCGGTATGGATCGGCAGTCCATCGGCTTGCGACACGACATTGCCGTGGGCATCGCCGATAAAGCAGGAGAAGTCATGCGACTGGCTGAAGATCGGACTTCGCGCCGTGCGCATCATTGCCCATCCCATTTGCCGCGCGATGTGATCAAGCTGTTTCTGAACGATGGAGAGACCGATGGGGTCGTCGATCATCGCGCTGCTCCGGCTGCTGCTATGTGAATGAGGAAATTGTCGCTGGCGTCGATCTCGAGCAGATCGCCCGCTCCGATCAGGATCGTGGTGTTCTTTTCCTCAACCAGGGCAGGCCCACCCATCTTCTGCCCGGGCCGTAACCGATTGCCGTCGTAGACCGGTAGCGTTTGAAATCCCGATTGCGGATCAAGATGCACCGGGCGCCGCTCAAAGGGTACGGGCGCGATGTCGGTCGTCGGCAGATTCGGCACCTCAATTGGGCTCAGACGGGCAATGCCGGCGAGCCGCAAATGAACGACCTCGATTTGCCCATCGGGCTGATGGTGACCAAACTGGCGTCGATGGCGTGCCTCGAAATCGGCACGGATCGCCGTCACATCCCATGTTGCGGCCGGCACCTGCAACGACCATTGCTGTCCGACATAACGCAGATCGAGTCCGCGCTCGAACGTCAGGTCTGATAATGAAAATCCGCTGGCGGCCAGACGGGCCCTGGCCAGCGATGCAAGTTCCGAAAATCCATGCTCGATAGCGTCGCTGGTTTCGTCATCGAGAGGCCTCAGCCGTGTTGCCAGGAAATCCTCGCGTATATCCGTACGGCACATGCCGAAGGCGCAGAATACACCGGCAAGTCGCGGCACATAGACCGTCGGGCAGCCCAGCGCGCGCGCGACAGGCACTGCATGAAGAGCGCCTGCGCCGCCGCCGGCGACGAGGGTGAAATGCCGGGGGTCGTGACCCCGCTCGACGCTGACGCGTTCGATCGCATGCTGAAGGCTCTGCTCCAGCAGGCGGATGATCCCGGATGCCGCGGTGACGACATCGATCCCGAGTCGCGAGCCGATCTTGTCTTCGATTGCCAGATGTGCCTGTGCAGGATCGAGTTTTATCAGGCCGTTGGCGAAGGCGCCGCCGCGCATCCTGCCCAGAACGAGTTGAGCGTCGGTAACGGTCGCATCCTCGCCGCCGAGGCCATAGCAGGCGGGACCCGGTCGCGCCCCGGCGCCGTGCGGACCGACGTGCAGCAGATTGCCGGAATCAACGGTTGCAATCGTGCCGCCTCCGCCGCTAATGGAATGTATGTCGACCGATCGCAGCGTGAGGTGATAGTCGTTGAGCGAAAGCGCATCGACCATGGCGATCTCGCCGCCGTTCATCAACATGACATCGCAGCTGGTGCCGCCGATTTCCATCAGCAGGAGATCGTCGCGGCCTGCCATCTCGGCCACCGCGCGAAGCGCGCTGGCGCCGGCGGCTGGTCCCGAGAGCGCGAGCATCACGGAACGGTTGGCAAGTTGCTCGACGCTTGCCGCTCCGCCGTTGCTCTGGATCAGCAACAGGGGATGAGCCAATCCCTGGGCACGCAGATCGTGTTCCAGTCGCTGCAGGTAGGGGACGACCCGCGGGGTCACGTAGGCATTCAGAACGGTCGTGGAGGTTCGCTCGTACTCGCCGAGTACGGGCGCAATGTCAGCGGAAACGGACAACCAGACGTCAGGCCACGCCTTGCGGATGAGGTCCGCGCAGATCCGCTCGTGACTGTCGTTGCGGTAGCTGTTGAGCAAGCAGATCGCAATCGACGTGACACCCTCGCGCCGAAACAATTTTATTGCACGGATGATACTGTCGGGGTCCGGTGCCAGCACGGGACAGCCGTTCTTGTCCATTCGCTCCGACACCGGGAGCCGCAGGCGGCGCGGAACCAATGTTTCCGGAAACGGGGAGCGATGGTTCCATGCGTCCTCCCGAATGCCGCGCCGTATCTCCAGCGAGTCGCGGAAACCTTCGGTGGTCAGCAGGCCGACCACCGCGCCCTTTCGCTCCAGAATGGTGTTGGTCGCGATTGTCGATCCGTGCACAAACACGCGACAATTGCCAAGCACGTCCGGGACGGAAAGCCCGAGGCCGTTCGCGGCAAGCTCGACAACGGTCATGACTCCGGCGGCTGGATTCACCACGTTGGTCGGCGCCTTGAATGTAAACACCGCGCCTGCGCTGTCGGCGAGTACGAGATCGGTAAAGGTGCCGCCGATATCGACGCCGATGCGCCACGGTGCAACAGCGCCTGCCTGGCCGACGCGGCCGACATTGCTGCCGGGCGAGACGGTGGTCATTGCATGTTCTCCATGAGTGGTACGGGCAAGTCGGGGATCGCGTCGATCAGTTCCCTGGTGTAGGGATGCGACGGAGCGTTGAAGATGGTCTCGACGTCGTTCGATTCCACCACCCGACCGGACCGCATCACCAGCACGCGATCACACATCAAACGGATCACGTTAAGGTCGTGACTGACGAGAATGTATGTCAACCCTAGCTGGCGTTGCAGCAGATCAAGCTGATTGAGCACGACAGCCTGCACCGAGACATCGAGTGAAGATGTCGGTTCATCCAGGATGAGGAGGTCCGGTTGGACGACAAGCGCGCGGGCTATGCCGACGCGCGCCTGCTGACCGCCGGACAGCTGGTGAGGAAAGCGGCGCAGCAGCGCGGGGTCGAGTCCCGACTGGCGCGACGCAGCGATGACCCGTTTCAGCTGAAGCTCGGCCGACAGCGACGGGTCGGACCTGCGCAACGGATTGAGAATGGCTTCGTAGGCGGTGAAGCGTGGATTGAGGCTGCCTAGCGGATCCTGGAACACCACCTGAATCCGGTGCCTTGTCGGCGATCTGCTGAAGGAGGAGCTCGGCACGGCGCCGATATTGCTGCCGTCGAAAACGATGCGACCTTCGGTTTGATCGAGCAGGCGCGCGATCATGCGGGACATGGTCGTCTTGCCGCTTCCGGATTCACCGACGATGCCCAGTCGTGTCCCGCGATTCAGTGTGAAGCTGACATCGCGTACCGCATCGAATCTGTCGGCTCCTTGCGCAGCGCCGTTCCTGCCGAACCTCTGCGACAGTGCCGTCAGCAAGCCGATCGAACGACCTATGTGAAAGGTCTTGCCGAGGCTTTGCACGTCGAGAATCGGAGGATCATTGGTCACCGCAGCGCGATCGCTCTGCGTGCGGACCTCAAAAGGTGACCGCTGGCCCGGTGGCAGCAGCTCAATGAGCGCTCGCCCGGCTCGCGGTGTCGCTGCAACCAGCTGCTGGGTATAGGGGACCCGCGACCGTTCCAGCACCTCCGTGGCCGATCCTGTCTCGACGATCTTGCCGCCGCACATGACAGCGATACGCCGGCAATAGCGTGCGGCAAGACCTACATCATGCGTGATCAGGAGTGTGGCGAGCCCGCGGCTGGCGCCGAGCTCATAGAGCGTATCCATGATCACCCTCTGCGTCGTCACGTCGAGACCTGTGGTCGGTTCGTCGGCGATCAGCAATTTCGGCTCGGCGGCAAGCGCCATGGCGATCAACACCCGCTGACACATTCCGCCCGACAGCTCGTGAGGGAAGGCGCCGAATCTCTCCTTTGCTCGTTCGATCCGAACTTGATCGAGCAGCGCAAGCGCCCGTTGCGCGCTGTCGCCGCGCTCCGCGCGCCCCGTCGTTTCGAGCGCGTCGCGCACCTGGTCCCCGACGCTGCGAATGGGATTCAGCGCGGCCCGCGGATTCTGGAAGATGAAGGCAATGCCTCGTCCACGCACGCTTTCGATACGACGGGGGTCGCCTCGAAGGTCTTGTCCTTCGAATTGAACCTTTCCACGGTCGATCCGGCCGTTGCCGGCAAGCAGTCCCACCAGGCTGTAGGCAGTGACGGATTTGCCGGAGCCGCTTTCACCTACAATGCCGAGCGTCTCGCCGGGCATGATCGACAGTGACACGCCGTCGACCGCAACAATGCGTCCGCCGTGAACCTCGAAGCTCACGGCGAGATCCTCCACCGCCAGCAGCGGCCGGCTTGGCCCGTTCACCGGCGAGTCCTCACATCGATGACATCGCGAAGCCCGTCGCCGAGCAGATTGAAGCAGAGTACGGTGAGCGTCAGTGCGGCCGCGGGGAAGATCGCAAGCCACCAGAACCCCGAGAGGATATTCGCGGCACCTTCAGCGACCATGATTCCCCACTCGGCCGTCGGCGGTCGGATGCCGAGTCCGATGAAGGAAAGGCTTGCGGCATTGAGGACGGCCCATCCAAGACCGGTCGACACCTGCACGGTCAATGTTGGCAGCGCGTTTGGAATCATGAATCCGAAAAGAATGTGAAGCTCGCTGTTACCGCCGGCGCGAGCCGCCTCGACGAATGGCTGCGAGCGCAGCACGCTGATCTCCGAGCGCGCCAGGCGGGCGAAAAAGGGCAGGTTAACGACGGCGCTGGCAAACACGATGCTCTGAATTGAATTGCCGAGCGCAGCGACCATCGCCATCGCAACGACGAACAGCGGAAAGGTCATCAGGAGGTCCGTAAGCCGTCCGACCAAACGATCGGGTAGTCCGCCAAAGAGTGCGGCAGCGCCGCCCACGACCGTTCCGACCAGGAAGGAAAGCATCACAGCCGACAATGCAATCGCAAGATCCAGCCGTGATGCGACAAGGACGCGGCTGAAGACATCGCGTCCAACCTGATCGGTGCCAAACCAGTGCAGATGGGTCGGGCCCTGCAGCACATGGTCGAGATCGGTCGCGTTTGGATCGTAAAGCGCGATCCAGGGAGCCAGGATGGCAACCGCCGCCAGCGTCGGGATGAAAAAGAACGCTGCAGCGGACACCGGGTTGCGTGCCAGGACGTGCAACGCACGACCGGCTCGATCCGCCAGGCTTGAAGATTCGAATTCTGCGCTCATCATTCTATCCGGACGCGCGGATCGACCAACGCATGAAGGATGTCCACGGAAGTATTGATGACGACATAGACGCACGCCATCAGCAGGACATAGCCCTGCACCGGCGCATAGTCGGTCGCCAGCAGCGAATTGAGCGCATAGGATCCGACGCCCGGCCAGGCGAAGACCTTTTCGACGACGACGTTTGCACCGAGCTGGTAGGAAACCACGAAGCCGATCGTGGTAAGCACCGGCAACAGTGCGTTGCGCAGACCGTAGCGGACATAGACGGTCCACCAGCCCATGCCAGTCGCGCGAGCGGTGCGAATGAAATCGCTGGCGAGGACCGCGATCATCGACGCGCGTGTCATCCGCATCAACGGTGCAATGACGATGACAGCCATAGTCAGCGCCGGCAAAAACAGACGGGTGAGGGCGGAAAGGAATGCAGGAAGATTGGCCGCCATCGCGCTGTCGACCAGCATCAGCCCGGTGACCCGCGGCGGCTTGAGCACGAACGGATCGATGCGATCGATCGGTTCGGGCGCAAGACCAAGTTTGAAATAGAAGATGAAGATCAGCACGATGCCTGCCACGAAAGCGGGCATGGAGACGCCGAGTGTTCCGATGAAGCGGATGACGTGATCAGTCCACGAACCCGAACGGATCGCGGCGACGATGCCAAGCGGGATCGAGAATGACAGCGCCAGCAGCATGGCCACAAAGGTCAATTCGAACGAGGCCGGAAATCGCTCCCGCAAGTCCCGACTGACGAGCTGGCCGGTGACCAGCGAATGACCGAGATCGCCTGCCGCGATATCCTTGAAGTAGCGAGCAAGCTGCTCGACCATGGGCCGGTCGAGGCCGAGCGTCGAGCGCACCTGTTCGATCTCCTCCTGCGTTGCCAGCGGTCCGGTCGCGTAGTAGGCGGCCGGATCGCCGGGCAGCACGCGCACGAGTATGAAGGTGAAAATCCCGACACCGATCAGGAGCGGGAGGACTCCCAGCAGCCTTCGAAGTATGAACCGCCAAATCTCGAAATTGCGCGTCATTGTCTCAGAGCTTGCGAGGAGAAGGATTGCAGCGGGAGGTTCAGGCTCGCTTCAGGTCGCGTGCGTCCGGAAGACCGTGGAACCAGTAGGTATATCCGCTGAGTTCCTTGGACATCACAAACTCGACGGCTCCTCGCCGCAACGGGATCATCGGCACTTCGGTGAGAACGAGCTTGCTCATTTCGCGCGTCCTCTCGCCGTAGACGTCCGACGGCGCATCCCCAGGCAAATCCTTCAGCATCTGGTTGAGCTTCGCATCGTTGAAGTTGCCCAAATTGGACGTCGATGTTCCCGTGTAGAAAGCGGTGAACCAGTAATCGGGGAGCGACAGCCAGGCGACGCGGTTGTCGAGCAATAGCTGGGTATTCCGCGCGGCCACGCGCTCATCGAATTGCGCCCCCGGAAGGCGGTCGATATTTACGCGAATACCGACCTTGCCGAGCGCGTCACGGACGGCGAGCGAGAGAGGATCGAAATACGCAGCTTTTCCGATGCTGTAGATCAGGCTGGTTTCGAATCCTGCGGCCTGACCGGCTTCCTTGAGCAACGCTTGCGCACGGTCCGGATCGGTATTGAAAGCGCTGGGCTGCGGAAAGATGGCGGGTTGGGGGTCGCCCTTCGCGCCGAACAGCGGCGCTCCGCGGCCGCGAAACACGCTCTGAAAGATTTGCTGATAGGGCAGGGCATAGGCGATGGCCTGGCGCACGCGCACGTCGTTGAACGGCGCGGCTTGCGAATTCATTGCCATGAAATCCATCTGGTTCGGCATCGGGATGGCGAGCGCGCGGGCCTGGCCGCGATCCTGGATCGCAGCGAAATCGTTGGGTGGAATCTCGACCGCGATGTCCGCGGCGCCGCGTTCGACAAGCGCGCCGCGCGTCGCAGATTCTGGAACGGTCTGAAAAATGACCTGTTGCATGGCCGGCTTCTCACCGCAGACCCAACTCTCATTGCGCGACAGCAGGACCTGGTCGTTCCGGAAGCTCTCGAGCTTGTAGGCGCCTCCGCCCGCGGCATTTCGCTTGAGCCACTCGCTGGCCCAGGAATCCTGCGCGGTGACGTTCTGCTTGGCGAGTTTGGAGTTGAAGATGGCCGCGAATGGAATCGTGAAAACCGGCACGGCAAATCGGTTAGGCGCCGGCAAGACGATCTGGAAGGTATTTGCATCGATCGCTTTCAGCTGATCGGCGCTTTTCAGGCCCCCGACCGCCATGACTCCGGCCGCGGCCTTCACATTCAGCGCGCGCTCGATCGACCATCGAACGTCTTCAGCCGTCACCGGTGAACCGTCGTGAAATTTTGCATCCGGGCGCAGATGGAAGGTGATCGTCTTGCTGTCGGGAGAGATTTCCCAGCGTTGGGCCAGTTCCGGCCTCAACTCCGCTGGATCGTACTGTCGTGTCCCGTCTGGCCGCGCGACGGCCGCATATGTGACGAGGCGATCGTAGAGATGGAGACTCACACTCCAGGTGGAGCGCTGTGCACCGATCCCGATCGGGTCCAGCGAAGCCGTGTCGTAGGGCCAGGCGATGCGCACGGTGCTCTCACGGCCCTGAGCGGACGCATACCCTGCGCCTCCGATTGCCAATGCGCTTGTTGCCAACAGGTCTCTGCAGAAATCGCGACGGGTTCTCATTCCGGCCTCCCCTCATAGGATGCCGAATGCTAGTTTATGATATATCAAATATCAATACTGTTCGAGTCGAACTGCCCAAGTCATCGCTTTAAAATAGTTTCAGTAATATCAATAAATTAATCGAACATTACGACGTGCGCTGTTTCCGGAACGACAAAGAAAGATATATCACCTTTTCTGATCGGCGGACTGCTCGCCATCGGCGAGCAGACGTCGCAACAGTCCCTCGCCGCGCAACAGATCCCGTTCGATTGCGGCGGAAAGGCCTCCGGCATCCTGCGCCTTGAGCGCCGCGATGGCGTCTGCATGAATGCGAATTGCGTCTTCTGGATTGGCCAGTGTGGGATAGAGCAGGCGAAAGGTCGGGCCGACGCGGAGCCATGCGGCGCGAATGAACGAAACGACCAGCGGCATGTTCGCGGCTTCATAAATGCGGAAATGAAATTCGCCGTCTGCCCTGAAGGCCTGCCGGTAATCGCCGCGGCGGTAAGACGTGGTCATGCGCTCGAGGGACCGTTCCAGGGCCCTGATATCGTCGGGTGTCAGGCGATCCGCCGCTATTTTGGCGAGCATCGGCTCCAGCGAATGCCGGATACAGTAAATCTCCCTGAAGCGTTGAGGTGAGAGCGTGGGTACGACGATAGTCCGCGCATTCTGCAGCTCCAGGGCGCCCTCACTGACCAGCCTGAGAACGGCTTCCCGCGCCGGCGTAAGGCTGACCCCCAATTGTGCGGCGAGATTTCTGGTGGCCAATTTGTCGCCGGGAACGTGTCCGCCCTCCATCAAGCTGGCTGCAATGCTCTCGTAAGCACTTTCGGCCAGAGTGGCGGGGCGCGCCAATATGCCCGATTGCCGCCGATGACCAGCCGCCGGCTTCGGTTTCGTATCGCGTGACCGGGAAGATAGTTCTGACATGCTGCCCTCGATGGCCGTTCTATCGAGGGGACAGGCTCACGTCACCTGCTTTCGTACAGGCCTTCCTGTCCTGGTCGAAGCGGACCGCGATCTCGTCACGTCGGGTGGCATAGGATTCGGCAAAGACGTCCGCATGTCCTCGACGAAGGCGCGGGCGACTTCGCGCGGAAGTTCGATGGGCTTGCACGGCATGAACCTAAGCAGTTAGGCCCGAAATTGCGAATCCGGCTTCATGGCTGTAATACCGAGATATGACCTGGACGATTTTTACCGTGGTCTTGGTGATGGCGATTGCGGCCAGCAGGCTTGCGCGTCATTCGCTTACTTTGCTCGCCATGGCGGCATCGATCGCGGTATTGATCTGGCTCTTGATTGGTCGTCCTTCTGATCATGCTCTTGACCGGGAAGCCCACAACAGCGGCTCTCGTGCAAATCCGACGTCGCGGTAATTCCCTAGCCTGCTTCCATAACGCACGAGCGCTCTGGCCTGGTCAAGCGGCCCGGCGTCGCGTTGCACCGAGCCTTCCCCTTGGAAGCTCAGCAAGAAACAATCTGCCGCTTAGCGGTGCCGGCCGCGGCCCCTCCTTCTGGATCTCTCTGGCTCAGAGGCTATTGAGTGGGCGCAAATTCTTGCGAGCCGTGCGAATGTCGGCTTCCGGCCCGAAACGAGCGCAAGCGATGAATATATCGTGATGTCGGCTTCCGATTCCAGTGACCTCTGCGATGCGCATCGCAAACGCGGGTTGACGCCGAAACAGCTATGACGATGTTGGCCCCATTAGCGGCGGCCCCGGCAGGCATTGTGATGATTCAGATCTGACCTTTCGGAATATATTTGCCGAAAACGCATTTGTAGCTCTGCAACCTCCAAGCCCGGTACGGGCCATTTTGAAGCCACTCGGCGATGCCTGCTTGGGCGTGGAC
>Ga0126378_10004382_pt1 | contig 10771 bp, 9 predicted proteins | sample PanSoiMetPlot_23_FD_92587 | JGI IMG/M metagenome (GOLD analysis project Ga0126378, IMG submission 92587) | Tropical forest soil microbial communities from Panama - MetaG Plot_23 | ecosystem: Environmental > Terrestrial > Soil > Tropical forest > Bulk soil | place: Panama | collected 2016-02-17
AGCCAGGCGATAGCTCATGGCCGATGACCGCGGCTACGTGGATCCTCCTCTACAAGCAGCCCAGCGATGTGGCCGCTACCGGTGAGGCGCTCAAGTTCTTCGCATGGGCCTACAAGAACGGCGGCAAGATGGCTGAAGAACTCGATTACGTTCCGATGCCGGCCATCGCCGTGAAGGACGTCGAGAAGACCTGGTCGAGCGAGATCAAGGACGCGAGTGGCAAGCCCCTCTTTGCGGTGACCAATTGATCTGAACGCAAATGAAAGGGCGCCGAGCTGGCGCCCTTTCGCTGCGTCCTGTGCCAGCGGAAGGGCGACTTGTGCTGCGGCCAGGAGGCGGCTTGAGTAGCTCTCCATAGCGGCGAGATGGCCATGGAGAGCCCGATGCAATCGACGGGGAGGCGATCCGTGGCTGATGTGGCGTTGCAGGGCACGGGCATCTCAACCGCTGCCCAGCTCGATCGGGCGAAGGTTCTACAGCGCCTGCGGTTGAGCGATGTCGCCTTTCGGCATCTCACCCGCGCCGCGGCAGCCACCGTTCTCGCTATTCTCGGTGGTATCATCATCTCGCTGATCTGGGGTTCGTTGCCGGCCCTGCGCGCGTTTGGCATCAGCTTCCTTTACGAGGAAGTCTGGAACCCGGTGACGGAGAAATTCGGGGCGATCGCTCCGATATACGGCACAATCGTCACCTCGCTTATTGCGATGCTCATCGCAGTTCCGGTTGGCCTGCTCATTGCGCTGTTTCTGACCGAGCTGTGCCCCATGTGGCTTCGCCGCCCGATCGGCATAGCCATCGAATTGCTCGCGGGCATTCCGAGCATCATCTACGGCATCTGGGGCCTGTTCGTGTTCGCGCCGTTCCTGCAGCAGCACGTGCAGCCGTTCCTGATTGCCGTGTTCGGGGAAATCCCGATTCTTTCCACGCTGTTCGCGGGCCCGCCCTACGGCATTGGCGTCTTCACCGCCGGGCTCATTCTCGCGATCATGGTGCTGCCCTTCATCACCTCTATTTCGCGCGACGTGTTCGATGCCGTGCCGCCCGTTCTCAAGGAGGCGGCCTATGGCCTCGGCTGCACGACCTGGGAGGTCGCGCGCTACGTCGTATTGCCTTACACCCGCGTTGGCGTGATCGGTGGCGTCATGCTCGGCCTGGGCCGCGCGCTCGGCGAGACGATGGCCGTGACATTCGTAATCGGCAATGCGCACCGCATTTCGGGTTCGTTGCTGGCGCCCGGTACAACGATTTCCGCAACCATCGCCAACGAATTCACCGAAGCAGTCGGGGACCTTTACACCTCGGCGTTGATCGCGCTCGGCCTGATCCTGTTCGTCATCACATTCATTGTGCTCGCTATCGCGCGGCTGCTGCTGCTGCGCCTGAACGCGCGGGTGGGAGGCTGACGATGGATACAGCACTCTACTCAAAACGCCGACGCCGCAACGTCATTACTATGGCGCTCGCCTATGGTGCGACAGGGTTCGGTCTGAGCTGGCTGGTGCTCATTCTGGTGGTGCTGCTCTGGGAAGGCTTCAGTGGCCTTTCGCTTTCGGTCTTCACCGAAATGACTCCGCCACCCGGCTCGGCCGGCGGCCTGCTCAATCCGATCGCAGGCAGCCTTATCATGACCGTCATTGCAGTGCTGATCGGCACGCCGCTCGGCATTCTGGCCGGCACCTACATGGCCGAATACGGACGCTACGACAAACTGACCATGATCGTGCGCTTCATCAACGACATCCTGCTGAGCGCGCCATCGATCGTGGTCGGCTTGTTCATCTACGAAGTCATGGTCGCACAGATGGGCCATTTTTCCGGTTGGGCCGGCGCCGTGTCGCTGGCGGTGATCGTCATCCCCGTCGTCGTACGCACGACAGAAGACATGCTCACGCTTGTGCCTGACTCGCTGCGCGAGGCGGCCGCTTCCATCGGCCTGCCACGATCCCTGATGATCCAGAGGGTGGCTTATCGCGCGGCGCGCGCAGGAATGATCACGGGCGTATTGCTCGCCGTCGCGCGCATTTCGGGCGAGACCGCGCCGCTGTTGTTCACCGCGCTGAACAACCAATTCTGGAGCCTCAATCTAAATGCTCCGGTTTCCAGCCTGCCTGTCGTTATCTTCCAGTTCGCGCTCAGTCCCTACAAGGACTGGCAGAAGCTCGCGTGGACTGGAGCGCTGATCATCACCCTGGCTGTGCTCGCTCTGAGCATCGTCGCCCGGATACTCACTGCGCAGAGAAAAACGTCATGAGCGTAGCAGCCATCACCGTTCCGACCGTAACCCATAGTCTGTCCAAGGACGAAGAGCTGACGGAAAAGATCTCGATCAAGAACCTGGATTTCTTTTATGGCGATCACCGGGCGTTGCAGAGCGTCAGCGTGCCGCTTTACAGAGGCAAGGTCACCGCTTTCATCGGGCCGTCCGGCTGCGGCAAGTCAACGCTGCTGCGAATTCTGAACCGCATGTACGACCTTTACCCGAACCAGCGCGCCACCGGTCACGTGACGCTCGATAGTGCGAATATTCTGTCGCCCTCGCAGGATCTCAATCTCCTGCGTGCGAAAGTCGGAATGGTGTTCCAGAAGCCGACGCCGTTTCCGATGACGATCTTCGAGAATATCGCCTTCGGGATTCGCCTTTACGAGCGGCTGTCGAAATCGGAACTCGGGGACCGTGTCCGACACGCGCTCGAGCGCGCCGCCCTTTGGGACGAGGTTAAGGGCAAGCTCGAAGCAAACGGGCTTTCGCTGTCCGGCGGTCAGCAGCAGCGGCTGTGTATTGCGCGTACCGTAGCGGTGCGGCCTGAGGTGATCCTGTTCGACGAGCCCTGCTCGGCGCTCGACCCGATCTCCACAGCAAAGATCGAAGAGCTGATCGACGAACTCAAGGACGACTACACAATCGCCATCGTGACGCACAACATGCAGCAGGCCGCCCGCGTATCCGATTTCACGGCCTTCATGTACCTCGGCGAGTTGGTCGAGTTTGGTGAGACCACCCGCATCTTCACCACCCCTAACGATCGTCGCACGCAAGACTACATTACAGGACGCTTTGGCTAGCGCATGACTCCGATAGGCGGGAAAAGTTAATGCGCCAAACGCGGATAACCGAAAGATGACAATGTCCGACCATACGATGAAGGCTTTCGACACCGACCTGCAGGATCTTTCCCGCATGGTCGCTGAAATGGGCGGCCTCGCCGAGAAACAGGTCGCCGACTCGGTCGACGCACTGGCAAAGCGCGATACTGCGCTCGCTCAACGCGTGTCGATGGCCGACGCGAATATTGACGCCCTGCAGCGCGAGATCGAGGAAAGAGCGGTGCTCATCATCGCTAGGCGCCAGCCCATGGCGGTGGATCTGCGTGAAGTCGTCGGGGCCCTACGGCTCGCCAACGACCTGGAGCGCATCGGCGATCTGGCAAAGAACATTGCCAAGCGCGTGATGGCCCTGAACGGCGAGTTCCCGCCGCCCAAGCTGATCCGCGGTGTCGAGCACATGACCGATCTCGTGCTCCAGCAGATGAAGCTCGTGCTCGACGCCTACGGCGGGCGCGACATCAGCAAGGCCATGGCGGTATGGCGGGGCGACGAGGAAATCGACGCGGTTTGCACGTCGGTGTTCCGCGAGCTGCTCACCTACATGATGGAAGATCCGCGCAATATTACCTTCTGCATCCATCTGATGTTCTGCGCCAAGAACATCGAGCGCATGGGCGATCATGCGACCAACATCGCGGAGACGGTCCACTATATCATCGAGGGACACCCGATTGCCGATCAGCGCCCGAAAGGTGACACGACGACCATCGCCGCGCTGCGCACAGGTAGCATTTGATGGATAACGGATTTCGCATGAACGCGCGCATCCTCATTGTCGAAGACGAAGAGCCTTTGACAATGCTGCTGCGCTACAATCTCGAAGCCGAGGGCTACGAGGTTGAAACGTCGGCACGCGGCGACGAAGCCGATACGCGTTTGAAGGAAAGCACCCCCGACCTTGTGGTCCTTGACTGGATGCTGCCGGGTCTTTCCGGCATCGAACTGTGCCGCCGGCTGCGGGCGCGCCCCGAGACCCGCCAATTGCCGATCATCATGCTCACCGCGCGCGGTGAGGAGAGCGAAAAGGTGCGCGGGCTTGCGACCGGAGCCGACGACTACATTGTAAAGCCGTTCTCGGTCCCCGAATTGCTGGCGCGGGTGCGCGCGTTGCTGCGCCGGGCCAATCCGGAGCGCGTCGCGACCGTGCTCAGCATTGGCGACATCGAACTCGATCGAGAAAAGAAAAGAGTCTCACGCAATGGCCGTCCGGTCGACCTTGGGCCGACCGAATACCGGTTGCTCGAATTCCTGATGGAACGGCCGGGACGCGTGTTTTCGCGCGAGCAGCTGCTCGATGGCGTTTGGGGCTCCGACATCTATATCGATGAAAGAACGGTGGACGTGCATGTCGGCCGCCTGCGCAAGGCGATCAACCGTGGTCACATGGCCGACCCGATCCGCACGGTCCGTGGGGCTGGTTATGCGCTCGATGATCGCTTCGGCCGGATGAACTGACGGGCACAGGCCCCCGAGACGGCTGCAAAGCGCGTCAAATCCTCACCTTGTCATCCCTTTCTGTCGCCCCCTATTCTGGTATGTTTTGAGGGGCGACTGGCAAGGTTGTCGGCAACAGGGGGTCGTCGCGTGCGCCGGCTGGCTATCATCGTCTTTGCGGCTTTGGCTGCTGCACGCACGTTGCAGGTAGCGCAACTTGCGGTGTGCATCCCGATCGCTGACCAGGTGATCGGATGACAGACTACGCTGCGCCCGCTCAACCTGATGCACCGGCGCGATCGAAGATTCGAAGCCGGCTCTTCCTCAAATATACCGGCCTGTTCGTTGCTGTGGTGTGCCTGGCTTTGCTTATCAATGGCGTCTTTGAGATCTGGGGCTCGTACCGCGAAAACAAAGAGTCGCTGATCCGCATCCAGCACGAGCAGGCGGAAGCCGCGGCGGCCAAGATCGGTCAGTTCATCAAGGAAATCGAAAGTCAGGTGGGGTGGACCACCCAATTGCTCTGGTCCGCGGCCACCACTGAACAGCGTCGGTTCGACGCGCTGCGTTTGTTGCGTCAGGTCCCCGCCATCACCGAGCTTTCGCAAGTCGACGCAAGCGGTAAAGAACAGCTCCGCGTATCGCGGCTGGCGATGGATGTGGTCGGCAGTGGCCTCGACCTGTCTAAAGAGCCGAAGTTTACCGAGGCGGTCAAAAACAAGATCTACTACGGCCCGGTTTATTTCCGCCGCGAGTCCGAACCCTACATGACGCTGTCGCTCGCCGGCACGCGCCGCGACGCTGGCGTCAGCATCGCGGAAGTCAATCTCAAGCTGATCTGGGACGTCGTCTCCAAAATCAAAGTTGGCGAGCGCGGCCAGGCCTACGTAGTGGATGCGCAAGGCCGGCTCATCTCGCATCCGGACATCAGCCTCGTTCTGCGCAATACCGATATGACGAAACTTGCGCAGGTTCAGGCAGCACAGCGCGCGGAAAAAGGCGGTTCAGCGGAAGACATCGAGACCGCAACCGACATCCAGGGACGCAAGGTGCTGACGGCGTTCGCACCTGTCGCTCCGCTGGGCTGGACCGTGTTCGTTGAGCTTCCTGTCGAGGAGGCCTATCAGCCACTGATAGCGTCCATCCAACGCACGGCCCTGGTTCTGATCGGCGCGCTGTGTCTTGCGGCGCTCGCGGGGATACTCCTCGCGCGAAGGATGGTCGTGCCGATCCAGGCGCTGCGGACGGGTGCCGCACGCATCGGCGGTGGCGACCTCGCGCAACGTATCTCGATCAAGTCCGGAGACGAGCTTGAAGCGCTCGCCGACCAGTTCAACGATATGGCCGGCCGATTGCAGGATTCATACGCCGACCTCGAAAAAAAAGTCGACGTTCGCACCCACGAACTCAGCGAGGCGCTGGAACAGCAGACGGCAACGTCCGAGGTGCTGAAAGTTATCTCGAGCTCACACGGCAATCTTGAGCCGGTCTTCAATGCGATGCTGGCAAACGCGACCCGTATTTGCGACGCCGTCTACGGCAATCTGTTCCTGCGTGACGGAGCCAAATTCCGGTTCGTGGCGGTCCACAGCAAGGGAAAGTACGCCGATTTCTGGCGGCAAAATCCCGAAATCGATTTGGGCGAGCATCCGCAAATTCCGCTTGCGCGGTTGGCCAAGACCGGACAGGTCATCCATTGCCCCGATTTGCGGACCGATGAGTCCTATCTCGCGAAAGACTCCCGCGTTGTTGAGCTCGTGGATATCGCCGGCGCACGGACTTTGATGGCTGTCCCGATGCTCAAAGAAGGGGAGATTATTGGCGCCATCAATGTGTATCGGCAGGAGGTGCGGCCGTTCAGCAACAAGCAGATCGAGCTGATGCAGAATTTCGCGGCCCAGGCGGTGATCGCGATCGAAAATACCCGCCTGCTCACCGAGTTGCGCGAGACGCTGCAGCAGCAGACCGCGACCGCCGATGTGCTCAAGGTCATTAGCCGTTCGACATTCGACTTGAAGACCGTTCTGCAGGCGCTGGTCGAAGCCGCCGCCCGGCTCTGCGAAGCCGACCAAGGGACAATCGCCCGCGAACAGGGCGGCATATTCGTGCGGGCGGCGACCTATGGCTTTTCGGATCAATTCAACGAATCGGTAAAGGACCTGCCGGTCAAGCGGGAGCGCGGATCGGCAACGGGCCGGGCCCTGCTTGAGGGAAAGGTCGTGCACATTCCCGACGTACAGGCGGACCCTGAGTACACCTTTGCCGAAGGGCAGAAATTCGGTGACTTCCGTACGGTTCTCAGCGTTCCGATGTTACGCGAGGGCGCCGCGATTGGCGTTCTCGCGTTGACACGCCACGAGGTAAAGCCCTTCACCGACAAGCAGATCGAACTCGTCACGACTTTCGCCGACCAGGCAGCGATCGCGATCGAGAACGTCCGCCTTTTCGAAAGCGTGGAGGCACGCACGCGCGAGCTGGGACAATCACTAGAGGAGCTGCGTACCGCCCAGGATCGCCTCGTTCAGACCGAGAAACTCGCTTCTCTCGGGCAGTTGACTGCGGGAATTGCGCACGAAATCAAAAACCCGCTCAACTTCGTCAACAATTTTTCGGCGGTCTCAGTCGAGTTGATTGACGAACTGCGTCAGGCGCTTACCGAGGCCAATGTAAGCGACAAATTGCGCGATGAAATCAACGAGATCGCCGATATGCTGCAGGGCAATCTCGACAAGGTCGTGCAGCACGGCAAACGCGCGGATTCAATCGTCAAGAACATGCTGCTGCATTCGCGGACGGGCTCCGGCGAACACCGGCCCGTCGACATCAATGCAGTGGTGGAGGAGAGCCTCAATCTTGCCTATCACGGCGCACGCGCCGAAAAGCAGGGCTTCAACATCACCCTCGATCGTTCATTCGATCCAACGGCGGGCGAAGTCGATCTGTTCCCACAGGAAATCACCCGCGTTCTGCTGAACTTGATCTCGAACGGCTTCTATGCGGCAACAAAGCGCAAAGACCAGACAGGCGACAACGGCTATGAACCTACTCTTGCTGCCGCGACCAAGAATCTCGGCGACCGCGTAGAGATCAGAATACGTGACAACGGGACCGGCATCCCTCCCGAAGTGAAGGACAAGATGTTCAATCCGTTCTTCACAACCAAACCCGCGGGAGAAGGAACGGGGCTTGGCCTCTCCATCAGTCACGATATCATCGTCAAACAGCACGCCGGCTCAATCGAAGTCGACACGCGGCCGGGCGAGTTCACCGAGTTCAGGATTATTCTTCCCCGCACCGCGGCATCAATTGCAAAGTCAGGAGCACGAGCGTGACCGTTCTTATTCTTGTGGTCGACGATGAGCCCGATGTCGAAATGCTGTTTCGCCAGCAATTTCGGCGTGACCTCCGCTCGGGCCGATTTGTCATGGAATTTGCGCAATCCGCTCCCGCGGCATTGCAATGCATCAGCGAAGCGCGAACTGCCTCACTCATTTTGATCCTGTCTGACATCAACATGCCGGGGATGACCGGGCTCGAACTATTGCCCAAGGCCAAGGCCGCGCGGCCGGACGTTCCGGTCATCATGATTACAGCCTATGGCGATGCGGAGACCAAACGTAAGGCAATGGAGGGAGGCGCCGAAGCGCTTCTCACTAAACCCATCGATTTTGCGTTGCTACGAAATGAAATCGACACGCGCGTCGCAGGAGCGGCCTGACGGCTCGCGATCAGAGAAGCGTACCTGATCCTGTGGGGGCGTAATGTGACGCCGCGAGTGCATTTCCCTGGTAGGTGGAGCGGCCGCCACCTGGACGTTCGCGCGCGCGCGCGCAACAGAAAACTCCGGTCATCCGTTACTTGGGGAACTCGACCGCGGCGCTGGAAGCCAATCTCACCAACGCGTTTCGCGAGGGCCTGCGCGATGCCGGCTACGAAGAAGGCCGCAACGTTGCAATCAAATATCTCGCCGCGCACCGCGAATGATAGAGTGCGTGGCGTTTTTCTATTGCTGAAGTGAGCTGAGGCAATGGAGAAGCAAAGGCCGACAGTAAGCGCAAGCGCGGAAAAGCGGATCGCTCCAGAGTTTCCGGAAGTGAGCCGTACTCTACTACGTTGCACGGAAGTACGGCGTCAGTGCGGATACGGTTCGCAAGGTCATCAAGCGCGTCGGCAACAGCCGCAAGAAGGTATACGCGGCGCTCGACAAGATGTAGTTGCGCGTCGCAGCCGGCGCAAAAAACTGATGGCTGCGACACGTGCGCGGCCCGGAACCAATCCCCGAAGCGAGCGAAACCGTAGCTGCTAAGTTCCTGAACTGCCGCTTGTCGCGCCGCCGATCGTTCATCGGCTGGTAGGCAACCCGGCTGTGATAGGAGCAGTAGGGCAAATCGTTTGCCGTGTCCCCGCCGCAGAAGAAGAAGTCGGTGCTGCCGGGGTCGCCGACCGGCCAACGGCAGGTCTTTTCCGTGAGCTGGAGAAGGGTCTTGCGTTGCTCGACTGGAATTTCGAGAAGTTCCGGCTCGGGCTCAACGTCGTAGTCATAGGCGAGCGCGGTATTGCCGCGCATGGACGGCCGGGGCACGCGCATCATGTGACCCGAAGAACGGGCCTTGCGCGGCCTTGGCGCCGTCGAGGAGGGGCTCTTGGCCCGCCCGGACAGGCCCAGACGATGAACCTTGCCAATGACGGCATTGCGCGTGATCCCGCCGAGTTCAGCGGCGATCTGGCTGGCGGAGAGCCCATCCGCCCAAAGCTTCTTCAAAAGCTCTACCCGCTCGTCGGTCCAGCCCATTGGTTTTTCTCCTTAGGCTTCAAGGCCTTGGATAGAGTCCAGCCCTGTCGTCAGACGCCCCATCGAGCGCCCGGCGCTGTACGCGTCAGGGATGGACTAGAAATCCTTCGGTAGCACGATATGTCGTACTAACTGGGCCTAAGGCTACAATAGGCAGTAACTCAGCCGCAAGCGTCGGCAAGCCTTGATGGCTAGCTACCAACAGGTTTTCCTTTAAAATCGGCGTTTACGGCACGTCTGAGTCGGGTTGATTGACACCGTTCGGCCCGGCAATAGAATGAAAAAAGTGCCGCCCGGCGAGGCGGCACATTTCTTTTCGGCGCGCATGACCCCGAAAAGCAGTGGTCAAAACGTGGAAATGGTCTTGCGACGACGAAAATGGTCGATGGAAGAAGCTGGCCGTGAGCTCGCATTTGTTGCCAACCTATGCACGGGTCGACCTCGCTTTCGAGCGGGGCGAAGGCGCATGGCTGTTTACGGCCGCGGGTGAGCGCTACCTCGACTTCACCTGCGGTGTGGCGGTCAATGTGCTCGGGCACGCGCACCCGCACCTGGTCAAGGCTCTGACCGACCAGGCCCAGAAGGTCTGGCACGTCTCAAATCTTTACAAGATTCCAGAAGGCGAACGGCTGGCGGACCGGCTGTGCGCGGCAAGCTTTGCTGACACCGTCTTTTTCCAGAATTCGGGCGCGGAAGCGCTGGAGTGCGCGATCAAGCTCGCACGCAAGTATCAATCCGCCTCCGGCAAGCCCGAGCGTTACCGTATCATCACCTTCGAGGGTGCCTTTCACGGCCGCACGCTGACGACCATCGCCGCGACCGGCAACAAGAAGTATCTCGAGGGCTTCGGCCCGCCGGTCGATGGCTTCGATCAAGTGCCCTTCGGCGACGTCGATGCGGTCAAGCGGGCGATCGGACCGCAAACCGCAGCGATCCTGATCGAGCCGATCCAAGGCGAAGGCGGCGTGCGGGTCGCGTCACCGACGTTCCTGCGTGCCTTGCGCCAGCTCTGCGATCAGCACGGACTTCTGCTGGTGTTCGACGAAGTGCAGACCGGGATCGCGCGTAGCGGCGAAATGTTCGCCTACGAACGCAGCGGGGTTCAGCCCGACGTCATGGCGCTCGCAAAAGCGCTGGGCGGCGGTTTCCCGATTGGCGCATGTCTGGCGACAACGGAAGCGTCGAAGGGAATGACGGTCGGCACGCATGGCTCGACGTTTGGCGGCAATCCGCTGGCGATGGCCGTGGGCAATGCCGTGCTCGACGTGGTGATGGCTGACGGTTTCCTCGAGCGCATGCGCAAGAATGCGCTTCTGCTCAAGCAGCGGCTGGCGGAATTGAAGGACCGCCATTCTTCGGTCATCGCCGAGGTGCGCGGCGAAGGCCTGCTGATCGGCCTGCGAATGGTTCCTCAGGCCTCGGAAATGGTCGACGAATTGC
>Ga0126378_10004383_pt1 | contig 10769 bp, 8 predicted proteins | sample PanSoiMetPlot_23_FD_92587 | JGI IMG/M metagenome (GOLD analysis project Ga0126378, IMG submission 92587) | Tropical forest soil microbial communities from Panama - MetaG Plot_23 | ecosystem: Environmental > Terrestrial > Soil > Tropical forest > Bulk soil | place: Panama | collected 2016-02-17
GCTACAGCTTGTACGCCTTCTTTGCCAGCCGGTACGCCAGGTCGACCGCCACCTCGCGAGCTTCGTCCTCTTCAAGCCGATGCTCCGCGACCAGACGCGCCAAGAACGCGCAATCCATCCGCCGAGCGACGTCGTGCCGGGCGGGTATGGACGGAAAGGCACGCGTGTCGTCGTTAAAACCGGCGGTGTTGTAGAAGCCTGCCGTCTCGGTGACGCGCTCCCTGTAGAAGCGCATGCCCTCAGGGCTGTCGAAGAACCACCACGGCGGACCGAGCTTCAAAATCGGATAGTGCCCTGCCAAGGGCGCCAGCTCGCGCGAGTACGTCGTTTCGTCGAGCGTAAAGAGGATGATTGACAGGCGCGGATGGTTGCCAAACCGGTCGAGGAGAGGCTTTAGCCCGTGAACGAAGTCGGTGCGCATGGGAATGTCCGCTCCCTTGTCGCGACCGAACGCGCGGTGCAGCGGGGCGTTGTGGTTCCGGTACGAGCCCGGGTGGACCTGCATCACCAAGCCGTCTTCGGTGCTCATCCGCGCCATCTCCGTCAGCATCTGGCCTCGGAACTGCTCGCGCTCGTCGGGCTTGGACTCCTCCCTTAGCACCGCGGCGAACAGGCGCTCGCAGTCGGCTCGCGACAAGTCGCAGGTGGTGGCCGACGGATGCCCGTGATCGGTTGCGGTCGCGCCGTGCTGGGCGAAGTAGGCGCGGCGATTGGCGAGCGCCCGGAGATAGCCGGACCAGCTCGAGGTGTTTTCGCCGGTGATCTCGCCCAGCCGCGCGAGGTTGCCCGCGAAACCGGTGAAGTCGGGATCGACGACCGGATCCGGACGGTAGGTGGTGATGATGCGCTTGTTCCATCCGGATTCGCGCAGCTTTTGATGATGGAGGAGCGGATCGAGCGGCGACTCGGTGGTCGCGAGCACCTCGATGTTGAATCGCTCGAAGAGCGCCCGAGGGCGAAACTCCGGTCGCAGAAGGCTGGCCGCAATCTGCTCGTACACCCGGTCGGCCGATTCGGCGGAGAGGCGCTCCCGCACCCCGAAGACCTCGTGCAGGGCGTGGTCGAACCACATTCGCGTCGGGGTGCCTCGGAACAGGGACCAATGCTCGGCGAAGCGCCGCCAGATTTTGCGCCCGTCGCGCTCCACCTGTCCTCCGTCCTCGCGGGGCACGCCGAGTGCCTCGAGGGGAATGCCCTGGCTGTAGAGCATCCGGTAGACGTAATGGTCGGGGACAATCAGCAGCGAGGCGGGGTCGGCGAAGGGCTGATCCTCGGCGAACCACTTCGGGTCGGTATGCCCATGCGGGCTGAGAATCGGCAGCGATTTGACTTGCGCGTAGAGGCGTCTTGCGATGGAGCGCTGGGTAGGGTCCGACGGGAAAAGCCGATCCTCGTGAAGCGTGAGCTCGTTCATAGCAACCTCATGACAGCTTCTGTTTCCTGTTTGGAATCTTTGGCTGCCGTTTCAACAGACTCCAGCCGCGGGTGAACTCGCGGTCGACGCGGGCCAGGTGCGCGTGCATCGCCTTGCGTGCCTTCTGCGGCTGGCGCGCCTCGATGGCCTCGAGGACGGCGCGGTGGTCGCGGATGGTGGCCGCCCTCAGCGCGGGGGTGGAAAAGTGCTTCTCCATCTGCTTCCACATCGCCCCGCGCCCCTGGTCCCAGAGCATCTGCACCACCGCGGCCAGAGGACCGTTGTGCGTCGCCCGGGCAATAGCCACATGGAAGCGTCGATCGGCGCGGTCTGTCTTTTGGCCATCGGTTTGGCTGCGCCGCAGCTCCTCCACCGCGCCGCGGATCTCCGCGATTTCGGCGGCAGTCCCCTCCTTCGCGGCGAGCGCCGCCGTCTCGCCCTCGACCACTCGCCGGGCCCGGAGAAGCTCGAAGGGACCTTCCCCCTGATCGAGCGCGGCAACCGGCAGCGGCCGAGGTCGGGCCACGAAGACGCCGGTCCCGACGCGAACCTCCACCTTGCCTTCGATCTCCAGGGCGATCAGGGCCTCGCGCACCGACGGGCGAGAGACCCCGAGCTGCTCGGCCAGCTCGCGCTCGGCGGGGAGCCGCTGACCGGGGCTAAACTCCCCGCTCGCGATCAGATCCGACAGCTGCCGCGCAATCCTCCGGTACAGGCGGTCGTTGTCGATGGCTTGGATCGGCATCGTGCGTTCTCCTTTGAAAACAAGAACCCTGGTGAACAATTGCCATCGGGCTTCGCCCGAGTGGCGGCACGCTAAGAAGGCGGGGTCTAGCTGTCAAGTGGTCAGGCCACTTGACAGGCTATGGGGACGTTCCTAGGCTGCGCCGGCTTTTCCGTGCCAGTCGAGCGTCCTGCGGGAAATCGAGACCAAGAGGAGGGCCAAGCTCATGTGCAAACTTCCGGGAAGATTTCTGCCAGCGGCGCTCGCCGCGATCCAATCGCTGCTGATGGCCTGCTCCGGCTCCGCCGGCAGGCCCGAAGGCATTCGCCTCACGGCGGCACAACCTCCCATCTCGGGTCTGGTGACGGCCCGAACGGTTCCAGTCGGCGCCTCCGTGACGCTCGCGGTTGCCCCCGGCGCTACGCTGCCAGACGACAAGGCCACTGAGGTGCCCGTCGACACGCTGCTTCGCATCGGATTCGACGAGGCGCCCGCGCTCGGAACAAACGGGACGGTGAAAATCCACCGAGCGTTCGACGATGCAGTGGTGGACACCATCGACCTGATCGATAAATTCGCCATCTACGACGGCACGAGCTCGATTAGAAAACTTACCACTCATCTCACATCCTCACGGGTCAACGTCATCGGCGGCTTGCACACCGGCATCGATCAGGTCCGCCTGGTGAACTACGTGCCGATCATCATCAGCGGCAACACCGCCACCATCTATCCGCACAACAACATGCTTGATTACGGCACGCAGTACTACGTGACCATCGACGCCGGGGTTTTGAATGGGAACATCAACGGGACGCCGTTCGCCGGCGTGGACGCGAATGCTTGGACCTTCACCACCAAGGCCAGCGCTCCCGCTACCTACGATGTTGCGGACGATGGAAGCGCCGACTTCGCGACGGTGCAGGGAGCGATCGATGCGGTCCCCGCAGGCAATCAAGACCCGATCATCATCAACATCGCTGCCGGCGTCTACCAGGAGATGCTCTTCATTCGGAACAAGAACAACCTCACGCTCAAGGGTGCGGAGAGCGTGTCGACGGTGATTCAGTACGAGAACTGCGACGGATTCAATCCGGGCACCGGCGCCGCGCAAGCGGTCAGCAACCCCGGTCCGGGCGGGGTGCTGCCGGCGGGCAATCTCGACGCCGGCGGCCGCGCGGTCCTGCTGGTAAGCGGGGCTGACCTGCTCACGCTCGACACGTTAACGCTGAAAAACACGCACGCGCAGAATGCGACCACGCTTCGAGACGGCACACCCCTCAGCAGCACCCTCACGTACGTGAATTACAGCTCGGCCATCACCCAGGCGGAGACGATCTACTTCAACACCGGCTTCACCAGCTCGAATCCCGCCTCCCGGTTGATCGCCAAGCACAGCAACTTCGTGAGCTTCCAAGACACGATTCAGGTGAAGGGTTGGAGTTGGTTCTACGACTGCTTCGTCACCGGCGACGTGGATTTCATCTGGGGAAACGCAAATGCGGTGCTTTTCGAGCGATGCGAAATCAAGTCCAGGTTCAGAACGAATGTGGCGAGCGTCGTCCAGTCGCGTGCCTACCTCGGCTACGGGAGCAGCAGCACCCCCGCCGATTACACCCAATCGTATCCGGGATTCGTTTTCGTAAACTGCGCGCTGACCAAGGAGGAGGGGGACTTCACCGCGTACCTTGCGCGTTCACCCGGAGCGCCGACCGCGACTTCGAGCGGAACGCCGCCGGTGTATTACTACACTCAGTACGACATCATCGCGTTCATCAACTCGACGATGGACAGCCACATCGCGTCGCAGGGATGGAGCACGCCCGGACCAAATCTGGCGGGGACAGCGGTTGCCGGCTGGAGGGAATACAACAACTTCACGCCGGATGGGCAGCCGGTAGACGTCAGCAACCGCTTGAGCCTGAGCTCGAATCCCCCTTCCACCACCGGGAACGATTCCATCCAGCTCGAGAGCTCCGACGCGGCGATCTTCTTTCGAGATCGCTCGTCCATTTTGGGCGGCGCGACGAACGGGACGTTGACGATCACCGGTTATCCCGGCGGCTGGACCCCGCAGCCGTAGCGCGCCAGGGCTGGTAAATCCAAAACAGAAGCTCGCAAATTCGCTGCGCGCATTATCATCGTGCTGCGGAGGAGTAGACGATGGATCGCTCAGCCGTCTCCGCGCACCAGCGCGGGTAACGCGGTCCGTCACGTTTGGTTCGTAACCACCGCCGTATCTCTGCGCTCCGCGCCGGTGTCGCCGAGCTCCTGCGCGATCTGCTCCAGGCTCTTGCCGGCGGTGCTGATGCCGAGAATGGCGACCGCCGCCGCGCCGATCAGCAGGACGGCAGTGGTGATGCTAAAGACGCCGCCAAATCCTATCCTCGCGTATGTGTTCCCGATGACGATCGGCGCCAACATTCCACCGATGCGCCCGAAAGCGGACGCCACTCCCATGCCGGTCGTCCGGATCCTGGTCGGATAAAGCTCCGGGGTATAGGCGTAAATGCCGGCGTATGTGCCGTTCATGAAGAACGACAACAAAAAGCCCGCCATCGTGATCGCCGTATCGGACCGCGCATTGGATAGCAGGTATGCAGAGGCTCCACCCAACAGAAGGTAGAGGACGATGGTCCATTTCCGATCGAGCTTCTCGGAGGCGAACGCGGCCGAGTAATAGCCGGGGATCTGCGCCAGATACATGATGATGCTGTAGCTGAAGCTCTTGGTAATGGTCATCCCCTGCTTAACGAGCAGGGAGGGTATCCACGTAAAAAATCCGTAGTAGGAGAAAGTGATCGTGATCCAAAGAAGCCAGAGCATCAGCGTGGTTCGCCGCATCCGATGGCTGAAGAGCGCGACCACGTTTTTTGCGATCCCGGCGAACCAGACCAGGAGCGTGGACCGCGTCGGTTGGTTCATGCTGTAAGCCAAGGCGTTTTCGGATGCACCTCTCTGACTCCGGCTGATCGCGGCGACCTCCACGCTCTCGAGCGGGGGCAGGCTCGTGTTTCCTCCCCGGACCGCGTCGGCCTCCATTCGATCGAGTTCGGCTCGCGCGTCCGCCGTGCGACCGCGTTGGATCAGCCATCGAGGCGACTCGGGGAGGGCCCGGCGCCACCACAAGAGCATGACGATTGGCAGCGCCGTCAAGATTTGGACGATGCGCCAGCCATCGGACCTCGTCGGAACGACGAAATATCCGAGCAGGGCTGCGAAGACAAAGCCGAACGAGAAGAAACCGGAGAGCGAGCCGATGAAGCGCCCGCGGTACTTCTTCTGAACGAATTCCGCGAGGAAGGGAGCGATGATTGCGCTCTCGGCGCCGGTTCCGAAGCCGGCGGCGGCGCGACTCCAAAAAAGGAACTGCCAGTTTGGAGAGAAGGCTGCAATCAGGGTGGCCAGGCAGTAGATCGCCAGGGCGTACATCATCACCTTCCGCCGCCCGATCAAATCGCCCAGCGCGCCGGCGAAAAAGGCGCCGGGCAGATAACCGATGAAGAGGGCGGCCCCCAAAAGGCCGGTCACCTGGTTCGTCAAACCCCAGAGCGCGCTGACCGCGGGGAGGATGAAGGCGATCATCGAACCATCCATCGCGTCGAAGGTGTAGCCGAGCCCGCCCATCGCGAGCAGTCGCCAGTGGAACCGGCCGAACGGGAGGCGCTCGATGCGCTTCAAGACGTTCAGGTCGGCTTCGGTGAGCGCGATTTCATTGGCCATATCCAGCCTCCCGTGGGAGCGATCGCGTCGCAAACCGGGCGCAGTTCAGCGGATCGCGGCAGACAATGCCAGACCATTTCGTCCCAATTGACACTCAGGCCAGTTGATCCTCTAACCTGTCTGCGCCGTCGGCTCGCAAGGGAGGCCAATTTGTCGCAGATCCTATTCAGAAACTTTCGGATGCTCGATCCCGAGCGGGACGAGATCGTCGACGGGCAGGAGATCCTCGTCGAGGGAGATACGATCCGCGAGGTGTCGGGTCGGCCGGTCAAAGCGCCGGGGGCATCGGTGGTCGATTGCGGCGGGCGCACGTTGATGCCGGGGCTCATCGATTGTCACGTGCATGTCGTCTTGAGCGAGGTCGTCATCCGCCAGCTGGAGAACGTGCCGCTGACGCTGATGACGGCCCGTGCGAGCGCGCTGATGCGGGCGATGCTCGATCGCGGGTTCACCACCGTCCGCGATACCGGCGGAGCCGACTGGGGGCTCAAGGCAGCGGTAGAGCAGGGGCTTATCGAAGGACCGCGGATGTTCATTTCCGGCAAAGCGCTCGGACCGACCGGCGGACACTGCGACATGCGCCGCCGCACCGATGCCGGCGCTCGTTGCCACTGCTGCAACGCGCTCGTCTTCGCCATGGCCATCGCGGACGGCGACGCCGAAGTGCGCAAGGCGGTCCGTGAGGAAATGCGCCAGGGATGCGACCAGGTGAAAATCATGATGTCCGGTGGCGTCGCGTCTCCGTATGATCCGCTGGACAGCTTGCAGTTTTCGCCGGCCGAAGTGATGGCCGCCGTCGAGGAGGCACATGCCTTCGGCCGCTACGTCTGCGCGCATGCCTATACCTCGGAAGCGATCGCGCGCGCGGCGCAGGCGGGCGTGCGCACAATCGAGCACGGCAACCTCATTGACGATGCCACCGCCCGGCTGATGGCGGAGAAGGGCATGCTTCTGATCGCGAACCTGGTCACGTACTACGCGATGCGGGAGCGCGCTTCGACGTTCGGAATGCCTCCGGAGATGCTGGCGAAAAACGAGCTGGTGATCGAAGGTGGGCTGCGCTCGCTGGAGATCTGCAAGCGCGCCGGCGTGCCGGTCGCCTACGGCACCGATCTGCTCGGGCAGCTCCAGGTCGAACAGAGCCGCGAGTTCGTCTTGCGCAGCGAGGTCCTGGCGCCGCTGGAGATCGTTCGCTCTGCGACGCTGATCGGAGCGCGGGTGCTGCGGATGGAGGGCAAGCTCGGCTGTTTGCGGCCGGGTGCCTTCGCCGACCTGCTCGTAATCGACGGCAATCCGCTGAAGGACCTCGGATTATTCCAAGCGGCGGACAAGTCGCTGGTGGCGATCATGAAGGGCGGACGGTTTCACCGGAACCGGCTGCGCTGATCCGGCGCTCCGGCAACAACGACGCGAGCGGCGGCGACGTTTAACGAAAGCGCGGCTTCCGACAGACGTTGCGGCGTTCGCGGACGCGTCGCGGTCGGTGCAGATTCTCTGCTGGCGCTGCAGCGTTACCTCAAGCTTCTATTTGGCGCGAACGCTTTTAGCGCCGCCCCCCGCCGTGGAAGCCTCCGCCTCCGCCGTGGAAACCGCCTCCTGCGTGCGCGCCTCCACCGCCATTGAAGCCACCTGCAGCGTGCGCGACTCCGCCTCCACTAAAAGCGCCGCTCGGGTGGCCCCCGCCGCTCGGGAAGCCTCCGCTCATGCGCACGCCTCCACCGCCGTAGCCTCCGCCCGGACGGAAACCTCCGCTGCTGCGATAGCCGATGCCGCCGGGGAAGCCATTGCCTGCCGGAATCGAGCCGCTGCGCCCGTAGCTGCCACTGACCGGAGCGCGGTAGCCGTACGCAGGAGCGCGGTATCCGGACGGGCTGCCACCGCGGAAGCCACCCGGAGTACTCCGGTAGGTACCAGCGGTGTGCACACCAGGAGGAGCACTCCTGTAGCCGCCGCGATAGCCACCGCCAGCGGCAGGCGCTGGTCCGCTTCGGTGCACGCCGGCCCAGCCGGGATGATGATAGCCAGGGCCGCGGTACCAACCGTAATAGCGGGCTCCGTAGTAACCGAAGTAAGGCGACGGACCCCAGCCCCAGACCCACGGGGCTACCACCCACGTCCAGCCGTAGGCCGGATAGTAGACGTAGGAATAAGGATAGGGATAGGGATAGGGATACGCTTCGACGTACGCTGGCGGGTTTTCCGGCGCAGGCGGCGCGTTGTAAACCGGATAGCTTCCTTCGCTGGGCGGCGGTTCGTTCGAATCCGCGGACGCGTCGGGGGCGGGAGGCTCGTAAGTGTACTGCGAGCCATACGGCATCCAGAGCCAGCCGTACTGGGATGTATACACCCACTGACCGTCAGACGGGGCTCGCTCCTGTGGCGCGGGGGTTTGAGTTTGCGGAGCCGCGGCGACCGGCGGCGCAGGTGATTGCTGCGGTGGAACCGGGGCGGCAACAGGCGGCGAGACCGGTTGCTGCGACGAGCCCGCGACGGATGGCGAGGTCGATTGCTGTGGCGGCGGCGGGACGGCGCCAGGTGGGGCGGGTGATTGTTGCGGTGGAGCCGGGGCAGCAACAGGCGCCGAGCCCGCTTGCTGCGGCGAGTCCGCGACAGTTGGAGCAGGTGATTGCTGCGGCGGAGGCGGGACGGCGCCAGGAGGCGGAGGTGATTGCTGCGGCGAGGTTCCGACAGACTCTGGCGACTGCTGCGTCGGAGCCGGTGCGGCGACAGGCGGCGAGGGTGACTGCTGCGCGGGAGCGACAGCGGCAGGTGGCGCGGCTGACTCCGGCGGCGGAGGCTGCGCAGCCTCGGCAGGTGCAGGGTTCGATGGCGGAGATTCGTTACGCGGCTCCTGGGCCCCAGCCCAGCTCGCCCAGAGGGCAAGGCAAAGGGGGGCGACGAATGCATTCTTCATGGACACACCTCGCGCAGACTCCTAAGACGCATCCGACCCGGTCGGTATTCTAAACCCTACGCCCCTGGGTCGGCGAAGACAACGAGCTGCGTTCGGTACTGTCAGCCCCTCAAGGTGAACGAACATTTAAGGGGGCTTCAGCTTGGGTTCAGGATGACGTCGCACCCTCCGCGGCGACGATGCGCACTCGACTGAGGGGCCTGCCAACCGTTTTCTTGATCGCGGCTCCGGCATCGCTCGAGTGCCATGCAGAGCGCCCATCCACGGAATTGGCCGGCTATAAGGCGGAGAGGAAGGTCTCGGGCACGATCCGCAACTTCGGTTCGGGTTTCGGGGGCCTCCTCAAGCTCTGGGAGGACGGCTTTCGAAAAATCCATCCCGAGATTCACTTCGACGACAAGCTGCCGACCAGCGACGCCGCGATTCCGGCGCTGGTCACCGGTGTCGCCGACCTCGGGCCCGACGGAAGCGAGCCGTCGATCACCGAAACGCTGGCGTTCTTCGAAGTCTACGGGTACCCGGTCACCGACATCACCGTGGCCAGCGGAGCCTTCGACGTCGAGGGCAAGACCAACGGGCCGATCATCTTCGTTCACAAGGACAACCCGCTGACCCAGCTCACGATGAAGCAGCTCGACGGCATCTTCGGGTCCGAGCGCACTGGGGGAATGCGCGGCTTCAAGCGGACGCCCTCGGACGCGCGCGGGCCCGAAGAGAACATCCGCACGTGGGGACAGCTCGGGCTCAAGGGCGAGTGGGCCGACAAACCGATCCACACCTATGGCCATGCGCCGTCGGGCACCGCTCGCTTCTTCCAATGGAAGGTGCTGAAGAACGGTGACAAGTGGAATCCAAACTACCGCGAGTATGTGGAGACCGGAAGCAAGTCGATCGCCGATGAAGACAAGGCGGAGCAACGCCTCGGGCTTCGACACATGCTCAAGAACGAGCTGGCCAACGACCGCTACGGAATTGCGTGGACTGTGCTGCCGCAGGCTGCGGGCATAACCGGCATCAAAAGCATTGCGCTCGCGCCGCGCGAAGGCGGTCCTGCCGTAGCGCCGAGCCGCGAGAGCTTCCAGAACCGGAGCTATCCGCTCGTGCGCAGCATCTACATCTACCTCAACCGCGCGCCCGGCAAGCCGATCGAGCCCAAGCTCAAAGAATTTCTTCACTACATCTTGAGCCGCGAGGGCCAGGAAATCGTCGCCAAGGACGGCAGCTATCTGCCGCTCACCGCCGCGCTCGCGCGCGAGCAGCTGAACAAGCTCGAAGATTCCATGGCTCCAGGAGACAACCGATGAAGATGCTTTTCAAAGTCGCGTCCGTCGCGCTGGCCGTCTACGCTCAGGGAGCGCACGCGCAAGCGCCGGACCTCAAGACGATTCCGCCCTACAGGAAGGAATTCAACGTCGTCGGCCGGCTGCGCATCGCCGGCAGCGAGCTGAAGGGAAACGTCGACCTGCTGGTCGAGGGCTTCAAGAAGTTTCACCCCGACGCGAAGGTCTCGACCAACTTCATGACCAGCAGCGAGGGAGCCCTTGGGATGATGTACGCCGGAGTCTCGGACGTCGCTCCGATGGGCGACGACGCGAAGGTCTCCGACCAGATGCCGTTCTACAACTCCTTTGGCTACGTGCCGACGGAGGTGTCCATCGCTACCGGCGGCTACGACAAGCGCGGCGTGCTCTTCGCCTGGGCGATCGTCGTCAACAAGGACAATCCGATCGCTCACCTGTCAATGGATCAGCTGGACCGAATCTTCGGCGCCGAGCGCACCGGCGGCTGGGAGATCGGCGAGGCCGCGGACAACAACCTGCTCTTCACCGCGAAATACGCCCGCGGCCCGGAGACGAACATCCGCAAGTGGGGCCAGCTCGGGCTCGCCGGCGACTGGGCGAACAAGGAAATCCAAACCTACGGCTACGTCGCCCCGGGCTTCGCCACGAGCTTTCAGCGCTGGGTGATGCACTGGTCGACCAAGTGGAACCCCA
>Ga0126378_10004384_pt1 | contig 10769 bp, 4 predicted proteins | sample PanSoiMetPlot_23_FD_92587 | JGI IMG/M metagenome (GOLD analysis project Ga0126378, IMG submission 92587) | Tropical forest soil microbial communities from Panama - MetaG Plot_23 | ecosystem: Environmental > Terrestrial > Soil > Tropical forest > Bulk soil | place: Panama | collected 2016-02-17
CCGCGTGCTTACCTGCGCCGGGCTGCATTCCGACCGGGTGGCGATGCTTTCTGGCGCCCCGGAGGAGCCGCGCATCGTGCCGTTCCGCGGCGACTACTGGCAGCTTCGGCCCGAGCGGCGCCACCTGGCCCGGAACCTCATCTACCCAGTCCCGGACCCGAAGTTCCCGTTCCTTGTCGTGCACTTCACCCGGCGGATCAGCGACGACGCGGTCTGGCTCGGGCCCAACGCGGTGCTGGCCCTGGCCCGCGAGGGGTACCGCCGGTCGGCCCTCCGGCCCGGCGACCTCACCCAGACCCTGCGCTACCCGGGATTCCGGCGCATGGCGCGCAAGTACTGGCGCACCGGGGCGGCCGAGGTGTACCGCGACATTTCCAAGCGGGCCTTCGTCGCAGCATGCCAGCGGTTCATTCCAGAACTGGCACATACCGATGTCATGCCCGGGCCTTCGGGAGTGCGGGCCCAGTCGGTCGCCCGTGACGGCGGCCTGGTGGACGACTTCGTCTTCAACATCCAGGGAAGTCAGCTCATGCACGTCCGGAACGCGCCGTCCCCGGCCGCGACCTCCTGCCTGGCGATCGGTCAGCTGATCGCGGACGAATGGGACCGCGCCGCCTGACTTCGCGCGCGCCGGGCCTTGCGCTTAGTTTTCCGACTCCAGGCGTGTCGCGCGCGATGTCCTGGCAGGCTATGGCCTGGCCGGCCTCAACGGGCGCGAGCGGGACCTGCGGCTGTGCGGCTCCTCAGCCGGGTTGCTCATCGCAGGGTGGGACGCGTGCATCGAGTGCGCCGATAGGCGCACCGGGCGCGCTGGCCACGCTGTGACCGGTTCCTACCGCTCGTCGACGCCGGAGGTATCCCGATGAGATTCACCCGATGGCTCTCCGCCCTGATCCTTACCCTTGCCGTGGCCGGTGTCCCGGCTACCGAGGCCGGGGCGCTGACCCGTTCGGTCCAGCCGGCCGGGGGCTCCGTGACGTGCACAACCTCCGCCCCAAGCGGAAACTGCGGGCCCTACTCATACGCGCCGATCACCAACAGCAACGGGTACAACACCTACGTTGCCAACAACAAGTGGGGCTGTGGCAACCCGGACCAGTGCGGCCTCCAGACGGTACGGGCGAACTCGCCGGGCAACTGGCAGGTCACGTCCAACCAGGCGGCACGGAACACCGCCGTGCTGACCTATCCCGACATACAGCAGCTGTTCACCAAGACCACCGGCGCCGACCCGCCCATCGCGAGCTTCCACGCCATCTACTCACACTTCGCCGAGTCCATGCACGCCACGGCGGGAACTATCGCCCAGGCCGCCTACGACATCTGGCTGTCGAACACCAAGGGCCCCGACGAGGTCATGATCTGGCTGGACAACCACGGGCGGGGGAGCGGCGGTGCCACCCGCGTCGGCCACGCGACGATCTTCGGGCAGCCGTTCACCGTGTACAGATACGGCAGCGGCGAGATCATCTTCTCCCTGGACCACAACGAGCAGACCGGTACCGTGCACATCCTCGCCACCTTGTGGTGGCTGCGGCAGCACGGGTACGTGTCCGCAGGCGCCGGGATCGGGCAGGTGGACTTCGGGTGGGAGATCTGCTCGACCGGAGGCAAGCCGGAGACGTTCACGGTCAGCGCCTACACGCTGCGGTCAGTGTGCAAGACCCACGGCTGCGTGTGAGCCGCGCTGCGCTCCTGGCGCAGTCCGGCTAGGCGCCCGATATATTACGAAACGATAACGCCCCCACGCCGCGTGTCATCTGCGCATGACTGCCGTGCGTCCTATGGGTAGTTCGCGGTCTTCGTTGCCACTTGCTCGCGGGGGATTCAGGCAGGCCGCTAGGGGCGCACGGCACATGCTCGGCCCCCTTGGTGCCCGATAACTGCCCCGCCGGTCATCGAGCCCTGGGGAGGGGTGTTTCGTGGAGATCACGGTCGTCGGCATGGGTTATGTGGGGACCGTCGCGGCCGCGTGCCTCGCGGACAGCGGTAACGACGTCGTCGTCGTCGACATCAACCCGACCAAGATCGTGCAGCTGAGGGCGGGCCAATCACCGGTCATGGAGTTCGGGCTGGCCGAGCTCATCGCCCAGAACGTCGAGCGGGGACGGCTCCGCGCGACCGACGACCTGCAGCACTGCTTCCTCAACAGCGACGTGACCATCATCTGCGTCGGCACCCCGAGCGGGCCGCTCGGGGACGTCCGGCTGACCGAGCTGGACCGGGTGGTCGAGCAGCTGGGTGATGCGCTCGCGAAGGCAGATTCCTGGCACCTGGTGATGCTCACCTCGACCGTCCCGCCAGGGACTACCGAGAACCGGGTGATACCGCAACTCGAGCGGCAATCCGGCAAGCGGTGCGGCACGGACTTCGGCGTCGCCTTCGCGCCGGAGTTCCTCCGCGAGGGGTCCGCCATCGACGATTATCGCCGCCCGGCGAAGACCGTGGTTGGCGCCAGCGACCCCCGGGCGCTGGAGTGCGCCGTCGCGATCTACCGGCCCTATGCGAGCAGGATCGTTTCCACCAGCATCTCGGCGGCTGAGATGGTCAAGCTCACCGACAACTCCTGGCACGCGCTCAAGATTGCCTTCGCGAACGAGATCGGGCGATTCTGCCAGTCGATCAGCATCGACAGCCACGCGGTCATGGAGATCTTCAACTCCGACACCCGGCTGAACATATCCTCGGCGTATCTCACCCCAGGCTTCGCCTTCGGTGGCTCCTGCCTGCCGAAGGATCTCCGTACGCTGGTCTACCGCGCGCGCCAGCTAGGCGCGGAGGTCCCAGTGCTGGAGTCGGTGCTGCCGAGCAACCGCGCGCATGTGGACGCGGTGCTGCGGCGGGTCCAGGAGATCCCCGCGAAGCGGATCGCCCTGCTCGGGGTGGCTTTCAAGCCGGGCACAGACGACCTGCGCGAGAGCCCGATGCTGGAGCTGGCCGAGCGGCTGATCGGGAAGGGCTACGAAATCGCCATCCACGACGAATACGTCAACCTCGACCGGCTCATCGGAGCCAACCGTGAGTACCTGGAGAAGGCGCTCCCGCATATCGCGTCGCTCCTCAGCCATGACCTTGACCTGACGCTCAAGGGTGCTGACCTGGTCATCGTCGCGCAGGCGAACCCGGCCTACTCGCGCGTCTGCGAGCTAGTCCCAGACCGTCCCGTCCTCGACCTGTCGGGTGCCGCCCGCCCGGCCATCGCCGTTGACAACTACCGGGGGCTTTCCTGGTAACCGGGCAGGTGGGGGACCGGCGGGAACATCGAAGTGGGTTCGGCCGGGGGTGGTGAGCGTCACCCGCCGACGGTGCTGGACCGTCCGGGTGACACCCCGGGCGCCGCCTTTGGACGTGGCGCGGCAGCATCGGGCACCGTTCCTGGTGATCTCCCTGGGCACGCCCTTGTCCGGCTACCGCTGCCCCCCCGCCGGTGCCACGGGTAAAACTGATCTGCTTCACCCCCAAGCCGGCCCGCCCCCGGCGCTTCGTCGCGGGCCCGCGTGAACCACTGGCCGTGGCTAGGCGTCTCTCTCTTGTAGGCGTACATGACTGATTTGCGATCTGCGGGCCTTGCTGCAAGCGCTCGCAACAGTCGGTGCATGCGAGGGGACCTGCATGAAGGGGGAAGTTGGCGTGACTGGCCAACAACGTACTGTCGGTTGCGGCCTTACGGCGCTGCAATCCGCCGGGCACCGGGGCATCCGCTGGGGCAGCCACGGGCGCCAGGCGGGGACTGCGCCCGAACCCGGCCACACCCTCGCGGCAGTGCCAGAGCAAGACGGCGGGGCCCTGGACATCGCGCAGCTGGTGCGGCGCGCCGCCGAGGGAGACCGGTGGGCGTGGGAGCGCCTGGTCGACCAATACGCCCGGCTTATCTGGGCCATGACCCGCGACTTCAAGCTGGTGGAGAGCGACGCCGCCGACGTATTCCAGGCGACGTGGCTGCGCCTGCTCGAACACATCGACCGGCTCGAGCACCCGGCTCGCGTGGGCTCCTGGCTGGCGGCCACCGCGCGGCACGAATGCCTGCGCAGTGTGGCGGCGCGTAAGAAGGTCATGCTGGTCCACGACGACGTCACGCTCAAGGACGGTGTCGCCCACGAACCAGAGATCGACGAGCGGCTTCTCAGCGAGGAACGCGCTCAGGCCGTCCGGGACGCCCTCTCCCGCCTGCCCTGGCGCTGGCGGCGGCTGGTCGAGATGCTCATGGCGGATCCGCCGGTGCCCTACACCGTGATATCCGACCAGCTAGGGCTCCCGGTCGGCAGCATCGGCCCCACCCGCGGGCGATGCCTGGAGCGGCTGCGCGTGTTGCTGCAGGCATCCTGAGCTGCGAGTTCTTAGCGCGCCTGGGTCGGTGATCAGTGAACCGTGCAATCGTGACCGCAGCGTACGTAACCCGCTGCTCACCCGCCGCTCCGTTGCGGCAGCCAGTGCAGTCATCGATACTCTAGGGGTCCAACGTGTCACGCGAGCTGGGCGGTGACATCCTGGGTCGACGAGGCATCGACTAGGCAAGGAGGTGGCAGCGTTCCCGGGTCGTCAGGGGTTGCCCGAGGCGAGGGAAGACCTCGTAACTGGTAATCACTGCAGTTCTGAGCGGGGGAGAGTGTGATAGCTGTCGCGGCTGGTGCGTGCGCATCTGTTCAGGCTGGGTCGCTGCGAGCTATTACCCTCCCGCCTGAGGCAGCTGGCTCCGTATGACCGCCACCGCTGATCCGCCACCTAGCAGGGTTTCCGATTCCGAACCCGCCGAGAGCGATTCGCGATCGCTTTCTGCGAGCGTGCGGAGGGGAGCTCTCTGGGTAGTCGCAAGCAACCTGCTGCTGCGCCTGGCCAATGTCGCACTCACGGCCATCGTCGCGCACATTCTGTCGCCGCACGACTTTGGTGTTTTCGCGGTCGCGCTGACCGCCTACATCATCGTGTCCAGCATTGGCGAGCTCGGGGTCGCGTCCTGCCTGTTCCGGGCCGATCTGGATATAGACAAACTCGCGCCTACCGTCGCCACGATCGCGCTCGTCTCCAGCGCGATACTCGCTTTCGCGATGGCCGCCTTCGCCGGTCCCATCGCGGTCGCGCTCGGGTCGGCAGAGGCCGTCGGCCCGATCAGGGTCATGTCCCTGTCCGTCCTGCTCATTGGCGTACTCGCGGTACCGAACGCCCAGATGATCAGGGACTTCAAACAGGACAAGATCTTCCTGGCTAATGCCATCGCCTTCGTGCCTTCTACCGTGCTGCTCATCCTCCTGGCGAAAAACGGCAGCGGCGCCATGGCCTTCGCGTGGTCCCGGGTGGCCACCCAGGCTGCCATGGCGTGCGTGCTGATCGCCGCGGTGCCGCGGCACTACCGGCCCGGCATCACTCGTAGCGCCCTATCCGTGACCCTCAGGTTCGGAATACCGCTGGCCGGCGCCAACCTAGTCAACTACGTTCTCCTGAACGTCGATTACGCATTTGTCGGCCACCTCCTTGGCGCCGCCGAACTTGGCGTGTACATGCTGGCTTTCACCCTGGCATCCGCGCCATACAGCCTGCTGGGCGCGGTGATCAACAATGTATCGATGCCTGCGTTCTCGCGCGTTAAGCACGATCCTGCTCTCCTGCAGAGCGCGATGGCCGCCGGGCTGCGCGGAGTCTGTTTGATAGCACTGCCGATGTGCGCCATGACGACGGCGCTGGCCCGGCCGCTCGTGCTGGCGTTCTACGGCGAAAAATGGGTGGCATCGGCCAACGTGCTCGTTATTCTCTCGCTTTACGGGGCAGTTTTCATCGCCTGCCTGCTGTTCGCTAACATGCTCACTGCCCTCGGCCAGACCAAAGTCCTCCTCATACTTCAGCTGATCTGGATTAGCGCCCTGGTACCCGCGATGGTGCTGGGCGTGCGCGAGGACGGCATCGTAGGCGCGGCATACGCTCACGTAGCGGTCATTGCCCCGATCGTCTTGCCGAGCTACCTGCTCGCCCTCAAGCGCCTCACGGGCGTTCGCCTCACGGCGCTGGGACGGGCCGCCCTTCCCCCCGTGCTGGCCTCGGCGGCGGCAGCGCTCGCGGCTTACGGCGTGGCCTCCCAGCTCAACAGCCCGCTAGCCCAGCTCATCGCCGGGCTCGCGGTCGGCGGGCTGGTCTACCTGGTTTGCGCCGGGCAGCAAGCCGCAGTCTTGTTCGGGCGCGGGCGGTCGGCCGAGCGTGTCCTGAACCTCTACGGCGCCGCGGGCCGGCTGGTGGGCCTGCCGCGCGGCGGGGAGGCACGGCACTCCGCCGGGCGCCGCACGGGACGTGCCGCAGAGGCGCTCACCGAGACCGACCCGCAGGACCAGCCCATCCTGGCGGGGCAGGTGGGACTGCTGGGCGCCAATGGCCTCGAGGACCTAGCGTCCCGCGCCAACCTGGCGTCTGCCTACCGCGAAGTAGGCTGGCTGGCGGTAGCGGTGGCTATGCACGAACGTACCCTCGCCAACCGGGAGCGGCGGCTCGGTCCGTACCACCCCCATACGATGGCGTGCCGTGCCAACCTCGCCTATGCCTACCGCCGGGGAGGCTGGCTGGCGAAGGCGATCCCCCTCTACGAACGAATCTTCGCCGACTGGACCCGCCTGCTCGGCCCGGACCATCCGAGGACCTTGCGCTCAAGCAACTATCTCGCCAGCGCCTACCGCGAGGCGGGACGGTTGGCGGAGGCGATCCCCCTGTATGAGCAGACGCTCGCCGACCGGCGGCGCCTGCTGGGCGCCGGCCACCCCAGCACCCTGCGCTCCACCAGCTACCTTGCCGGGGCCTACCGCGAGGCGGGGCGGCTGGCAGACGCGATCCCGCTCTATGAACACGTGTATGCCGGCTGGCACACGCTGCTGGGCCCCGACGACCCTAGCACCCTGCGCTCCAGCAACTATCTCGCCAGGGCTTACCGTGAAGCGGGACGGCTGGCGGAAGCGATCCCCCTGTCCGAACAGACCCTCGCAGGCTGTTCCCAGGTCCTGGGCCACGATCACCCGCTGACCCGTAATGCGCGCCGCAACCTCAACGCGGCCCACGAGCTGGCCGCCAGCCAAAACCGTCACCCTGGCCCCTCCAGCCAACCCGGACACGAGCGCCATCGGCGTAACGCCGAGACGGCCAACACCCGCCGGTAGACGGCCCAGCCGTCACCGTCCCCGGGGCCGCGTTGTCCAGGGCGAGATACCCGCGGCGGCGGCATGGTTATCGTAATCATCTTGTTATCTACGTCCTGCCACCCAACGCGGCCCGGTGGCGCGTCTCCATTGCGTAAAGAGAAATAGGGCGACATCCGCCGGGGGGCCCCCAACATGTCACTTACTGGGCACGTGCGTCAGTGGAACTCGGGGCGACGCTCAGTTATCGGCCTTATACTCGTTGTGCTTCTGGGTTTGCTTTTCTTCGTTGACGCGCGGCCGGCGGCTGCGGCGGGGCCGTGCGGCCCGCCGGTGACCAGCGTGATCGCATGCGAGAACACCAAGCCCGGCGACCCGGCCGCTGACTGGCAGGTGAGCGGGGCGGGAGATTCGACGATCCAGGGTTTTGCCACGCAGATGAGCGTGACCCCGGGGCAGACCGTATCGTTCAAGATCAACACCCCGTCCACGAGGTACCACATCGACATCTTGCGGGTGGGCTGGTACCAGGGCATGGGGGCCACCAAGGTGGTCAGTGGCATGCAGCCGACCGCCACGCTTCCGCAGTCCCAGCCCACGTGCAAAAACGACACCGCGTCCACCGGGCTCATCGACTGCGGTAACTGGGCCGTGTCGGCCTCGTGGGCGGTGCCGTCGACGGCGGTGTCGGGGTTGTACCTGGCGCATCTGAAGCGCGACGACACGACCACAGGAAATGGCAGCCTCATACCGTTCGTCGTCCGCAACGACACCAGCCATTCGGACATCTTGTTCCAGACCGCCGACGAGACCTGGCAGGCCTACAACACCTGGCCCAGCACCACCAACGGCAACAGCCTCTACCAGTGCGGTGGCTCCGGCGCCGCCAACCCTAACTGCCCGCCGCTAAGCCACGCTACGTACACGGGCGCCTCCAAGGTGTCCTACAACCGGCCGTGGCAGTCTGGCGCGGATGACAGCGGTGGCCGGAGCTGGTTCATGTATGCCGAGTACAACATGATTCGTTTCCTGGAGGAGAACGGGTACGACGTCAGCTACACCAGCGGCCTTGACATGTCACAGCCCGGGGCCGCGTCGATCATCGAGCAGCACAAGATCTTCCTTACGGCCGGACACGACGAGTACTGGACCGGTCAGCAGCGGGCCAACGTCACCGCCGCCCGCGACGCCGGGGTGAATATGGCGTTCTTCACCGGGAACGAGGTGTTCTGGAAGACGCGGCTTGAACCGAGCATCGATGGGTCGAATACCCAGAACCGGACGCTGGTGACCTACAAGGAGACCCATTACGATGCTCCGGTCGACCCTCAGGACCCGCCGACGTGGACGGGGGCCTGGGCGGATCCGCGGTTCAGCCCGCCCGGCGATGGCGGGCAGCCGCAGAACGCGCTGACCGGGCAGTTGTTCGTCGTCAACTCCGGCACCACCGATATCACCGTGCCCTCGGCGTACAGCAAGCTGCGGTTCTGGCGGGGTACCCGGGTGGCCAGCCTGACGTCCGGCCAGTCGACCGCGCTGGATCAGGGCGTCGGCACCCTGGGCTATGAGTGGGACGTGGATACCGACAACGGGTTCCGCCCGCCCGGGCTGATGGACATGTCCTCGACGACGTCGAATTCCGCGGAAATCTTCACCGACTACGGGAGCAGCACCAAGCCCAACAGCACCGCCACCCACCACCTGACGCTGTACCGCGCCGCCAGCGGGGCGCTGGTGTTCGGCGCCGGAACCGTCCAATGGTCGTGGGGCCTGGACAACGGTGCTGGAACCGGCAATACCGATACGGCCATGCAGCAGGCCACGGTGAACCTGTTCGCCGACATGGGCAACGTGCAGCCGGCCACGCTGATGGCGGGTCTCACCCCGGCCACGCCATCAACCGACACGACCGCGCCGGCCTCGACGATCACCGCACCGGCGCAAGGCGCCACCCTGTCGAACGGTTCGGCGGTGACCATCAGCGGGACCGCGACGGATGCGGGCGGCGGCGTGGTCGCCGGCGTCGAGGTTTCCACCGACGGTGGCAGCACCTGGCACCCGGTGACCACGATGTCGGCGGCGAACACCTCGGTCACCTGGACCTACTCGTGGGTCGCGCACGGGAGCCCCACGGCGACGATCAAGACCCGGGCGGTTGACGACAGCGGGAACCTGGAGACGCCGGGGGCGGGCGTCACCGTCAACATGAGCTGCCCCTGCTCGATCTGGGGACCCGCCACCACTCCGCAAACCATTGATTCGGGTGACCCGGCCGCGATCACTGTGGGAGTGAAATTCCAGGCGGACACCTTTGGTTACGTCACCGGGATCCGGTTCTACAAGGCCAGCACCAACACCGGCACGCATATCGGCAGCCTGTGGAGCTCGACCGGTCAGTTGCTGGCCAGCGCCACCTTCTCCGGCGAGACGGCGTCGGGCTGGCAGCAGGTGAACTTCTCCCAACCGGTGCAGATCAACAAGAACACCACCTACATCGCGTCGTACTTCGCGCCCAGGGGGCACTACTCCGCGGATGGTTCGTACTTCTACACCACGCCACCGCTGGGGACGAATCCAACCATTACCAATGTGGACAGCCCGCCGCTGCACGCGCTCCGGAATACCAATGGCGTGGTCAACGGTGTTTTCACCTACGCAAGCAGCAGCGCCTTCCCGACCAGCACCACCGATGCCACGAACTACTATGTGGATCCCGTCTTCACCGCGCAGTCCTTCACCAGCCCGCCCGGCCAGGTGGGCAACGTCAACGCCACTGCTGGCTTCGCGTCGGCGACCGTTACCTGGTCCGCGCCGACGACGGGTGACCAGCCAACGGCGTACACCATCACGCCGTATATCGGTTCGGTGGCCCAGACCCCGACGACGGTTCCGGGGAACCCGGCGCCGACCTCTGCTGTGGTTTCTGGGCTGACCAACGGAACCACCTACACGTTCACGGTCACCGCGTCCAACCCAGTCGGCGCGGGCCCGGAGTCGCCGCAGTCCAATGCCGTCACGCCATCGGCGAGCGCGTTGCACGTTGACAACGGCGGGTTCGAGAACGGCCTGACCTCCTGGACGACCGGTGGCGCCGATCCGCCGAACACCAGCACCGCCCAGTTCCACTCCGGCAGCAGTTCCGCCTTGCTCGGCGTCGTTCAGCCGGCGCCCGCCACGGCCGGCGACAGCAATGTGTCCCAGACGGTCACTATCCCTCCGACTGGCACGACGACCCTGAGTTTCTGGTACCGGCCGAGTACGGCAGACGACATTTGCTCTGGCAGTGGTTGTTCGTTCGACTGGCAGGAGGCGCAGGTCCGTACCACGACCGGGGCGACGCTGGCCAGCATCTTCAAGAGCAACTCAAACTCACAGGCCTGGACCCAGGTCACCTTCGACATGACCCCGTATGCGGGCCAGAACGTGGTGCTGTGGTTCAACGTGCATCAGGACCAATCGAACCCGCCGGACGACACGTGGATGTACCTGGACGATGTGTCGCTGTTCCAGCCGGGGGTGCCGGGGGCGCCGACGGGGGTGACGGCGACGGCCGGCAACGGGTCGGCGAATGTGAGCTGGACGGCGCCGTCCAACAATGGCGGCAGCACGATCACCAAGTACACGGTGACGCCGTTCATCGGCTCGACCGCGCAGACGCCG
>Ga0126378_10004386_pt1 | contig 10764 bp, 11 predicted proteins | sample PanSoiMetPlot_23_FD_92587 | JGI IMG/M metagenome (GOLD analysis project Ga0126378, IMG submission 92587) | Tropical forest soil microbial communities from Panama - MetaG Plot_23 | ecosystem: Environmental > Terrestrial > Soil > Tropical forest > Bulk soil | place: Panama | collected 2016-02-17
ATGAATCGTAAAAGTCAGACCAACCCCACCTAGCCAGAGTATGACTTCCGTGTTGAAGTACCGTTATGAGCGATCAACCGGGAGTATCGACAAAGCAGAGGCGGACTTCGGGCGAGGTCAAGCAGATCGTGGCAGGGTTCGCGAGCAGCGGTCTGACGAAAGTTGAGTTCTGCCGACGCGAACAAATTAGCTCGAGTGCGCTTTTTCGCCATTTACAGCGGGCTAAGGAAATCTCCACCGCTGCGGTTAAAGCTGGTCTGCTTGCCGTGGAGGTGATCGGCAGCAGGTTGGAGAGGGATGGCAATTGCGGCTTGTCAGTAGTGCTTCCGCGTGGGCGTAGGATCGAAGTGGGGGCGGGATTCGACGGCGCCACGCTGCAGCGCCTGATTCTCGTACTGGAGAGGATGTAGGCGGTGTTCGGCTTTGGTCCAGCGACCCGGATCTATCTGGCGACAGGGGCGACGGACATGCGCAAGGGTTTTGAAGGACTCTACGGCCTAGTGCGCGATCGCTTGCAGTGCGACCCTTTAAGTGGACACGTTTTTCTGTTTTCCAACTCTCGACGAAATCGTCTGCGACTTTTGGTCTTCGATGGCAGTGGGCTATGGGTGTGCGCGAAGCGTTTGGAGAGGGGCCATTTTGGTTGGCCCCAGCCAGTTGCAGGACAAACAAAAATCGTACTCAGCCACGAAGAACTGGCGATGCTGTTAGGCGGCATCGATCTGCGGCAAGCGCGGCATCGGCCATGGTATCGCAACCAGCAGGTTGATAACTTGGTTCCGAGCACATAAATAATGGCGAGAACGATTGCATTCCACACGCTGTACTTGCTACTACATCGTGCATGGTGAGGGAGACTGGCAACGATGGAATGAAGTCCACGGCCATTGCTACTGGGACTGCTGCTCTTCTCGAACAACTCAAAAGCCAACTAGCAGCGCCATGGTTAAAGGCAGTCAGCGATCAATTAAATCAATTCCAGGACACCGTGCTCGCGTACGAGAACAAGCTGCATTATGCGGAGCTGAAGATCCGGGTGCTGGAAGAACGGCTGCGGCTGCAGCGGATCGCAAAGTATGGTCCGGGCAGCGAAAAGCTATCGGATGAGCAACTGGACTTATTAGAGTGGGAACCGGGCGTCAGCACGGTTGAGGTCGAGGCGGAAAGCAAGCGTGAACCACTGCCGCCCGAGGCCAAGACATCACTGCGCCATCCTGGTCGGCAGACGTTACCAGCCGATCTGCCGCGAGTCGAGCAAATTATCTGCTGCCTGCCGGAGCAATGGGTTTGCAGCAGCTGCGGGCAAGAAACGAAAGTGATTGGCTACGAAGAAAGTGAGCAGCTCGATGTTGAACCAGCCCAGTACTTCGTGCGGGTCACCCGGCGCGAGAAGCGCGCCTGCAAGCGGTGCGAAGAAAACGGTGTGGTAACGGCACCACTGCCGCCGAGGATCATCGAGAAAGGACTGGTCAGTGATGAGCTGGTGATCGACACTATCATTAATAAGTATGCGGATCATTGCCCGCTGTACCGGCAGAGTGCGATTCTGCGGCGCGATGCGGGCGTGGAGGTGAGCCGTGCGACGATGGACGGCTGGGTTCTACAAGTCGGCGAGTTGCTGATACCCGTAACCGCGGCCATGCGGCAGGAACTGATTAGCAGCGCTTACCTGCAGGCCGATGAAACGCCCGTGCCGGTACAAATGCAGGACGGCCGAGGCAAGCACCATCAAGCCTATCTTTGGCAGTACGGGAGTCCCGGCGGAACGATGGTGTTCGACTTCCGACTCGGGCGCGGACGGGATGGCCCCCAACAATTTCTCGGATCCTTCCACGGCATCCTGCAAACCGACGGTTACGCCGCGTACGATCGTGTGGGCGACGATGGTGTGGTGCATGCTGCATGCTGGGCTCATTCGATTCGAAAGTTTAAGGACGCCGTTAAGGTCAATCCCGCCGATACGGTAGCGATCACGATTGTGACCCTAATCGAGGAACTGTTTGCCATCGACGCGCGCGCCCGTGAACAGAAGCTGGATCAGGCGGCACGCCATCAGCTGCGGCAGGGATACGCGCCGGCGCTGCTGGAGGAAATTCGACAACAGATTGAGGTAGCTAGAAAGTCCGCCCTGCCGGCCAGCGTGCTCGCCAAGGCGTGCCATTACACCGTGGGGCTGTGGCCGAGGCTCATCTGTTTTCTGGAGCACCCAGAGTTAGAGCTCAGCAACAACTGGGCTGAGAATTCCATGAGACCGATCGCGGTGGGGAGAAAGAACTGGCTGCATGTGGGCAGCGCGCAGGCGGGCCCGAAAATCGCCGCCATCCTATCGATAATGGAAAGCTGCCGCCGACTCAAGATCCAAGTCCGCGATTATCTCCGCGACGTGCTGCCCGGCTTGGCTGATGCCGCGATTCAGCGCGTCGCCGACCTGACCCCTGCGGCCTGGGCTGCGCGGCATCGCTAATCCCCGCCAGTCGAGGATGCGGTTCCCCAGACGCTTACTATCGATCCCCTTCTCTGCAGCCGTGGATTCAGTAGGTTAGGTAGCTTCGAGAAGGATCTCCCTTGGCGGGGAGAACGCTTACACGAGAAGGCAGGCTCCTGCCTCAGCCTCACGCCGAGGAATGCCCACGCTCTCCTCGACTCCGCCTGTTAGTCAGCGGTCCCTGGTAAGGGATTTCTTGGCTTGACAAGAAATTACGTATGCGCTGTAATTTAATTAATGTATTAATTAATTATATATCTATGCATCTAATATCCCACGCGCGAACTTTTGACCGGCCAGGCCGCCCGGCCGCGAACCCCGACCGTGACACTCGCACACTGCTACTTAATGCCGCCACTGAGTTGTTCGCGGAAAAGGGCGTGGCTGCGACAACCCTGACGAACATTGCGCGGCGTGCTGGACTCACACCCGCTATGGTCCACTACCACTTCGCGGACCGTGATCAGCTTGTGGACGCAGTCGTGAAGGAGCGCATCCTTCCTCTAATTTCTTACGTCTGGGACCCCGTCCAACCCGGCGACGAGCCTGCCGAGCTTGTAGCGGGTTTGGTACAGCGCTTGCTGGAGCAGATATCCAAAGCCCCTTGGATTGCCTCAACTTGGATGAGAGAGGTACTCATCGACGGCGGTCTGTTGCGCCCACGTCTTGTGAAGCATTTGCCGTTCGACAAGCTCAGCACCCTTGTATCGGCTATCGCGAGCGGCCAGAAGTTTCACACTGTTAATCCAGAACTTCAGCCGCAGCTGATCGTGTTCTCTACCCTGGGGCTTGTCATGATCCACATGGCCACCCTCGGAATTTGGAGCGAAATCTTTCAGCGCCCTCCACTCAAAATCGATGAAATACGGCGCCATATCACCAGTCTTCTGCTCCACGGAATCCAGGGAGCTGTTTCTCGGCGTAAACCAACTACCCACAAGAAAGCCGCTGTCCGGAGGACACGATGAAGCTTTTTCGCTTCTCCGATTACCGCCTGAAAACAGTTTTTGTATTGACTTCGTGTCTGGCACTGGCCGCATGTGCCAAAAAATCACAAAAGGGCTATGCCGGTTATGTCGAAGGCAAGTTCGTATACGTAGCCTCTCCCCAATCTGGCCGGCTTGAGCAGCTCGCTGTGCAGCGAGGCAAGGTGGTGGAGGTAAGCCACCCACTATTTGCGCTTGACCGCGAGCCTGAGGCCGCCGCTCTGCTGCAAGCACAACAAATCTTGCGCTCCGAGCAGGCCCGCCTCGCTGACATTCAAACCGGCAAGCGCCCGCCCGAACTGGATGTGATCCGCGCGCAGCTGGCCGAAGCGCTTGCTGAAAAACAAAAGTCGATCGACCTGCTGAAAAGCTACGAATCACAGTACGCCAGCGGGGGCGTGCCTCTGACTGATCTGATCACCGCACGCGCCGCCGTTGACTCCAATTCGGCCATCGTGCGTCAGTACGAAAGCAACCTGGCAGTGGCTGAGTTGCCCGGGCGTAGCCAGCAATTGCGCGCGCAGTCAGAAGTCATTGCGGCTGATCGTGCCGCGGTCGCTCAGGCAGCTTGGAAGCTGCAACAAAAGCAGGTTGCCTCACCACGAGCAGGACTCGTCTTTGACACTCTTTATCGCGAAGGAGAGTGGGTGGCTACGGGCAGTCCCATTGTGCAACTGCTGCCACCCGAGAATGTCGAAGTGCGCTTCTTCGTCCCCCAAACACTGGTTGGCAACCTCAAGCTCGACCAGCAGGTCACAGTGCACTGCGACGGTTGTTCTTCTGATATACCTGCTGCCATCACTTTCATTTCGAACCAGGTTGAATACACTCCTCCTGTTATCTACAGCAACGAAAATCGTTCCAAGCTGGTTTTCATGGTGATCGCTAAGCCTGCGCTGGCCAAGGCTTCCCTACTGCATCCGGGTCAGCCTGTGGAGGTCACGCTGCAATGACTTCGGTGGCTAACTCCGAATACGCTATCGACGTGCAGGGTCTGAACAAGTCATTCGGTGACAAGCATGTTGTCAACAACGTGTCGCTGAAGGTGCGTCGAGGCGAAATCTTCGGATTTCTAGGCCCCAATGGCAGTGGCAAGACCACAACCATCCGCATGATGTGCGGCCTGCTGAAGCCAGACTCCGGCTCCGGGAGCTGTCTGGGTCACGACATCTTGCGCGAGAGCGACGAAATTAAGCGCAATGTTGGCTACATGACACAGAGATTCTCGTTTTGGGATGACCTCACCATTACTGAAAACCTCGATTTTGTCGCTCGGATGTATGACCTCCCGAATCGCCGTGACGTCGTCCGTGAGACTATCGAGGATCTCGGTTTGACGGGGCGAGCTAGCCAATTGGCCGGTGAACTCTCCGGAGGTTGGAAGCAGCGCATGGCCTTGGCCGCTTGCATGCTGCATAATCCCAAGCTCCTTCTCCTGGATGAACCAACCGCCGGCGTTGACCCAAAAGCGCGGCGCGATTTTTGGGACGAGCTCCAGGTGCTCGCTGCCAAAGGCATATCGGTGCTCGTCAGCACTCACTACATGGATGAAGCATCACGTTGCCACAAGCTAGCTTATATCGCTTACGGCAAGCTGCTCGCGCAGGGTACGGCGGCCGAAGTGATCGCACAGCAGAGCCTCAGCACCTGGTCGATCCGCGGCACAGGATTGATTCAGCTGCAAGACACTCTCCGCCGCCAGCCGGGCATAGACCAGACCGTGATCTTCGGCGATGGCCTGCACGTCAGCGGGCGTGACGCCTCCGCTCTTGAACACACGGTGCAATCCACGATTGCAGGCAAGGACCTGCACGCCGAAAACATCGAGACAAGCCTGGAAGACGTTTTCATTTACATGATGAGCCGTTCCGCGGACAACTTCGGAGCCAAAGCATGACGCGCGGGAGGCTGTTTTCGTTTACCCGCTGGTGGAGCGTTGTCCGCAAAGAATTTCTCCAGCTTCGACGCGATCGGGTTACGTTTGCCATGATCGTGGGGATCCCTATCATTCAAATGGCGCTGTTTGGCTATGCTATCAACACCGATCCTAAGCATCTCGATACCGCCATTATCAACGCCGACAATACCGATATCACCCGTAGCTTCGCTTGGGCTATGAAGAACTCCTCGTACTTCAAGTTTGTCGGGGAGTTACCCAGCGAGGCTGCGGGGCGCGAAGCGCTGGCAAAAGGCGAGGTCTTATTCGTCGTCAACATTCCCGCAGGTTTTACGCGCCAACTGTTACGCCACGAACGACCCTCATTACTTATCGAGGCTGATGCCACCGACCCCACAGCGGCTTCAAACGCGATCTCCGCTTTGAACGGCCTTACTCAGACCGTCATTCAAAAAGAACTCACGGGACCACTCGAATCACTGGCTGGAACCACAGCTCCATTCAACGTTATCGTCCATCGCCTTTATAACCCTGATGGCATCACGCAATACAACGTCGTGCCCGGACTCATGGGCGTCATCCTCACACTCACCATGGTGATGATGACTAGCCTTGCGATCACGCGTGAGCGCGAACGCGGCACCATGGAAAACCTGCTGGCCATGCCTACCACACCTATGGAAGTGATGACAGGCAAGCTTATTCCCTACATCGGCATCGGTCTTATCCAATCGACAATCATCTTGCTGGCCGCGCGCTTCGTCTTTAACGTTCCCTTTTTCGGAAACCTTGGTGCCATTTATCTGGTCACACTCCTCTTCGTCGCCGCAAATCTCACAGTCGGCATCACATTATCGTCACTGGCGCAAAACCAACTACAAGCGGTACAGCTCACGGTCTTTTATTTCCTGCCGAACATCCTCCTTTCGGGGTTCATGTTCCCATTTCAAGGAATGCCTCAATGGGCACAGTATCTCGGAAACTTACTGCCCCTCACTTATTTCAATCGTCTGATCCGCGGAATCATGCTCAAAGGCAATGGCTGGGCAAACTCCTGGCCAAGCGTCTGGCCGCTGTTCATTTTCACTTTCATCGTCATGACAATTGCTGTCCTGACCTATCGAAAGACGCTGGATTGAGGTGCGCGCAATGACTTCTCACTTCCACCTGATAACGGAACGCAAAAGCCCAGTTCTCGTTACGTCGAGCATCGCTAGCTTGCTGGTTGTCACTGTGCTGACTGGCTGCGCAGTAGGTCCACGCTACCATGCTCTTTCACCGCCAACCGTGACAGGCTATACTCCGGAGCCACAACCTCCCACCACAGTTTCTTCGCCCGGCGTCGCTGGATCCCAGCAAGTCCTCAACTCTTCTATGGATATCCCCGCACAGTGGTGGACTCTGTTTCAATCACCCGAGCTCGATCGCCTGGTACGTGAGGCTCTGGCCAATAGTCCCACGCTGGCTGCCGCTCGTGCGCGTCTTAAGCAGGCGCAAGAAGAAGCCAACGCCCGCACGGGGGCAACGAAGTACCCATCCGCAAGTCTCACCATCTCCGCACAACGTGAGCAGGTTAATCTAACCTCCTTCGGGATTCCCTTCCCCAGTCCGCCGCCTTTCGGATTATTCAACGGCTCGGTTGCAGTCTCGTATGCGCTTGATCTGTTTGGAGCCAACCGCCGTCTGATTGAAGGGCTGAATGCGCAAGCCGAATACCAGGGTTGGGAGTTGCTGGCCGCACGCTTAATGTTGGCGGGAAATGTTGTGGCTGCAGCCATTCGCCAGGCGGAGCTACAGGCGCAAATCCATGTCACGCGCCAAATGCTTGCTCTCCAGCAGCAGCAACTGGAGATTACAAAGCATCGCGTGCAAGCCGGAGGTCTGGCTACCCTCAACATCAGCCAGCAGCGAACCTTAGTGGAACAGACCCGTGCTGATCTTCCGCTGCTCGAGCAGCAACTCGATGTGGTGAACCATCAGCTCGCTGTACTCATCGGCAGGTCGCCCGCCGAGGCCGATATCCGACCCATTTCTCTGGATCAACTTCATCTTCCCGAAGACCTGCCCTTGAGACTTCCTTCTGCGTTAGTTCGTCAGCGCCCAGACATTCGCGCCGCCGAAGCGCTCATGCATCAGGCTAGTGCCAACGTCGGAGTCGCCACCGCCAACCTCTATCCGCAAATCACGCTTACCACTAGTGGAGGCGCCATCGGCAGCAGCTTCACCAATGGTGGTCCAGTTTGGAGCTTCGGCGCCTCCCTCGTTCAGCCCATCTTCAAGGGCGGGTCCCTTCGCGCCGAGCAACGCAAAGCCGTCGCAGCTTACGAGGAAGCAGGAGCGAACTACCAGCAGGTTGTATTAGAGGCATTCGAGCAGGTCGCTGATTCGCTTCGGGCGATCGACAACGATGCGAAAACGCTTCAGGCACGTTCCGAAGCGGCTGCGCAAGCGGAAGCTACCTACAATACTGCTATGCAACGCTACGCTGCGGGAGGGATCAGCCAGCTTTCATTACTCGACGCCCAGCGACAGTACCTGCAAACCGTCTTGGATCGAACAACGGTCGCCGCCAACCGGTACGCCGACTCGGCATCCCTTTTCCAGGCTCTTGGTGGCGGATGGTGGAATGAGTTGACAGCAAGTTCCCAGACACAGAACGCGCCACCCCAGACGCCCTAGCTGATGCTTCAATCTCGAATCCGGTTGCACTCGCGAAGGTTACCTCGCGTCTTTCGCAACAATGAGGCGCCACAGCAGTTTTGCTTCTGGCTGGCGCAGGCGCCCGGAATTCAGATGCTGAAATTACGGACGCCTGCGGTTGCGAGAGGCAGAATTGATGGGATGGCCTTGCAGACGGAGTGAACTACACGTTGTTCGTGCAGAGGAGGGCTGTTTACAACTCGACTCGGTTTGTGACCCCCACCGTATTAAGTGCGACAAGCGCTTGTGGGGCCTCCTGACACTCCCAGCCCCACAAGCGAATTCCACTTCTCTGCGAGGAGCCTATCGCATTCGCAAAGACATAGTTAACGTCATTCCGCGCCAGATCACAAGGTAAAGTTCACCAAACCGTTTTAGCCGCCAACTTTCTTTGACAGCGCGCGCTCTACTCAGCTCGTCGAGCGCTTTACTCGGGTCTCCGAGGCGCGCTCACCTCGTGCGATAATCGATTGCAGCCCCCTGGCCCTTTAACTCAGATGGATAGAGCAGCGGTTCCTAAACCGTTGTTATAGCCAGAAAGGCCAACGTTTTTGCAGGTTTTGTGGACAATTGTGGTTAAAACTGAGGCCCCGTAGCTCAGATGGATAGAGCAGGAGTTTCCTAAACTCAAGGTCGCGTGTTCGAGTCACGCCGGGGCCACCAGAATTCATTGCACGCTCTTCGTTGCGCCGAGGCCCAAGCGTTGCCACCGATTATTGAGCAGTTCGGAGATCTTGGATTCCTGTGATTGCGCGTAGACGTTAGCGGTCATATCGAGGTGTGCGTGACCCAATATGGCTTGTGTGCTCTTTGGGTCACGGGCTAGGTTGTCCGTGGAGAACGACAGGCGCATGATCTGGAACGTGACGTTATCGATTCCGAGTCGCCGCGCTGTGGGCAGGATGTGCATCTGCAGCCATGTTGCGCTAAAACGGTTGCAACAATAATGGCTACAATGGCTTGTCGTAGTAACAGAAATAGGTGTATTGATCATGTGCTTGTTAACGTTGGCCTGAGGCACCGATCAAGCGATTGTAGGGGCCGCCATCGGGGGATCAGCAGACTTCTATCCACCGGACGTAATATGTCGCTTGCTTGCTGTCAATCCAGCTAAAATCCCACCAACAAAACCCTCGTTCAACCCCGCCGAGCGGAAGCCGAAGAGCCTGCAAAGAAGAAAGCCCGCAAGGGACGGGCAGCCACTAGCCGTTAGCTGAGCGTACCTTACTTGCGGGCCGATCCCGCCAACCGTTCGATACCCTGTCAGACGAAGAGGGTCGTTCAGGTCAAACGGCTGAGTAAACCGCACTCTCAGACTTTTTGCGAACAGGGGAGCGACATCGGCAGACATATACTTGAACACGCGCCAATCTCTTTTCGCTTGTGATGTAGGACGGCGGGAGCATTGTAACCCAGCGTGCCCTAAGCAGGCAGAGCGCCTCGCCCGAAAAACAGGTCATCTTACCCCGATGGTGTGAGGCCTCTAGCTTGGCAGCTTGGAGTGACTACCCCGGACGAGAATCCACATGCTGATGATCATCACCCACAGCGGAAACACCGCTGCCAGCAATCTGATATGAACCGCACTCAACAGATGAACCAGCGCCAGCCCATAGCCAAGAAGCGCTATCCAGCGGGGCACGACCCGAGTCTGCCTAAAGATCGTAGAGGTCGATATCATGAACACTCCGGCCATCTTGGTCGCATAGATTGACGTGATACGAAAGACCTCTTCCCGCGCCAAATCGAATGAACTCGAACTCAGGAGGGCGTCGGACCTTGTTGCTAAGAGCGTCAGCACAGCTTCCGCAACTGCACCGCCTGTAAACATCATGGCAACGTAAAGCAGACCGCTGCCCAGAAATACTGTGGCAAAGAACCGGTCTTCCAGACTGCCTAAACGATTACGGACGACACCCACGAACCAGAGAAAAGCGATCCCGGAGAAGGGCCGCAGGTTCATTGCGAGTGTGAGTTGTTTTGAATGCCGGGCGATTACCCCAGCCTGTGCGCTGGCTACAGAGGGCACGTAGACCCAGACCAGCACTTCGCTTGTGATTAACAATACCGCAAAGACAATGCCCGCGACCGCAGCAGATCGCGGCGTTCTTATGGTTTGACGAATCAATTCCTGTTCGTCGGCCACCGCTAGCCCTCCGATGCCGAGCCAAGCCACAACCAATCCTAGCAGCAACAGCCAGATGCTAACTCCCTAAGCAAGCAGGTGTGCCCGCCCAGATGGTGTGGCCGTGGCAAAAAGGTATCGCATCATCAGATATACCTTTGTTTACCCGGTAAGAAGACAGGTGTTCTCACCCCGATGGGTCTGGGGACCGAAATTTAAATGACCAAGGCTCCCGTATGGCATAAGGTCATTGCTCCAGCGCAACGACCGTTCCTTTGCTGCCCAGCTATGGTTGAGGTAACGTGTCTGGGCATCACCTGCCGAGTATGCGCCTTCGGCACGTTCGGCCCCGCAGCCTGACGATCGTCCGTTCTGCGGGTCCTTTTTCTTGTCGCGCTAGAGGCACGAGCTACTGTCGGCCAGAGCTAACTCCCTTGGCATGCAGGTGAGTTTGGGCCGGTGGTCTGGGATTGCGATTAAGAACGGAGAGCCAATTAAGTTTTTCATGATCCATGGCTCACAACGGATCATGAAATGGATGGCATTGTTATAAATCCATTTGAGCCTGGCG
>Ga0126378_10004387_pt1 | contig 10762 bp, 6 predicted proteins | sample PanSoiMetPlot_23_FD_92587 | JGI IMG/M metagenome (GOLD analysis project Ga0126378, IMG submission 92587) | Tropical forest soil microbial communities from Panama - MetaG Plot_23 | ecosystem: Environmental > Terrestrial > Soil > Tropical forest > Bulk soil | place: Panama | collected 2016-02-17
CACACGAAAAAGGACTTTTTCAACAGACACAGGCATTAACGCCCATTGACCGGACGATGGTGTAATCCGGGTTTTTACACAATTGACGCTTTGAAGTTTTTACCGCTTAGTCAGTGATCGGATCGAAGTGTCTACCGTCGCAACAAGTTGTTCAATCTTGTTTTCCACAGCCGGGAGCTAGCCCGAGCGGTCCCTCTTTGATGCGCCTTGACCTGACAACCGTGTCAATCCCATCCCAATAAGCCATTCTCCAAGTCAAAGGTCACCCTGTGAAATCCCAAGTTAATAAGTCCGAAGAGGCCATCGAAGTCGTCTGCCACGGGATCCGCGTCCTCAATGACCACTCTTCGTCGCCCCAGGTTTTCTTTGCCGAGCGACACGCTAGAGGCAAGAAACCATTGTGACTGCGACGTTCCAGTAGCTGTTTCAACCAAAGTGTGGTCGGAAAAGCACCGTTCCGACTTCGCTTCAAAGCGCTTGCGATAAATGAGGATTCCTGGCGTCCCGGAATCGACCAACAACTGCAACTCGCGGCCATCGATGTTCGCTTTGACGGTCAGGAAGGGCGTACGGGTTTCAAGGCGAACCGATTTCTTGGTAGCCGCCGAGAGTCCAAAGACGATCTCTCTTTTCTGGTAATCAATCGTGAAGTTGCCACTACTCAGAACGTCAAAGCCTGCAATTACCGCAACAGGAATACCTACTTTTCGATCCACGAAACTGAGATCTTGAACCACGACTGGGAGAGAATCAGTGCCTAGTCCACCCACCTGAATGTGCGACAGTATTGCACGCTGCACCAGAGCCATCCCATCCAATGTCATCTGCAATTGTGAATTTCCACTCAGATTAAGGCGCTGAGCGATGTCTCTGCTAACTGTTGTTGGACTGGTGCCGGTGTCAAGGATGATGTTCAGGTCCTTGATTGGCCCGATGCTTCCTTTAACGATGATCAGATTGTTGTTGTAAAGTAGGAACGGAAGGGCGTCCTGTTTGGCCGTGCCAAGGCTTAGCTGCTGAACCCGAGTCTGAATCAGTCTGGATTGAGTTGGCGTGAAATACATAATTCCTTCAGAGATTTGGCGCAATTCATCACCACTCCAACGACCGCACATGATCCCGCTGGGAGAATGCGCATTTGATTGCAGCAAAAGGTGTCCGATTTCATGGACCAATACCGCAGCCAGCAGCGCGTGCCCGAGGTTACGGCCCTCGGCTAGTTGCTGAATTCGGTCGTAGTAGGCATACGCGTAGTAGCTGGTTCTATTTTCCGTGACAAGGGAGGAACCGAGCACATCCAAGCCTTCGCCGACCTGCGTATTCTTTGCCGTTTCAAGGATCTTCAGAACAAGGTGAGTGCTGTTCACCAGAGAACAGTCGTCCGGCTCGACTTTCTCCAGCTCTAGCCTGGGCGAACAATTCAGCCACGTCGTCTGGACGCCAGCCTGCCGAAAAATCCGCCGTGCCTCTGCTTCTGCTTTTAACAACGCATCAGCGGAAACAGCAGCGTAATCATGCACTGATATCGTTACTAGGATTGACTGCCGGGCCAACATTCCCTGTGGCTGATAAAGTGACCAAAGCATGGTCGCCAAGCAGACGATCTTGATTGCGATTCGGCTTCCGCTTCGACTTACTTGATTTTTATTCACTTTGCCCCCTGGTATCGCGTGGGTAAAGGGGCAAAGATCTCCCTAACGGATGGCTACCTCAATGCAAGGGAGATCGGAGTTTCCTCGAAAAAAGGTCGAAAGAAAGTCAAAGGCTAAGTCTTTGCCGATCTGTGTCATAAAGGCGGGATTGGTTTCCTGGAGAGAGTGAGTCTGCGGTAGATCGGTGGTAGACTTGACGCCATTTCTACGGGATTCGGATAAGTACCCGTTGTCCTTCTCACGCAAAATTCGTTTTGATCTCTACGAGGCGGACCTTGAGGCCGGCGAGCTAAGCAAAAACGGCAGCAAGGTAAAGCTGAGCGGCCAGCCGTTTCAGGTGCTGGCGATCCTGCTCGAACGCCCGGGGCAAGTTGTCACGCGTGAAGAACTTCAGAAACGCCTCTGGCCTGACACATTTGTCGATGTGGACCACAATCTCAACACTGCGATTAATAAGATCCGTGAAGTACTGAGAGATTCTTCCGCCAATCCCCGTTTTGTGGAAACTCTGCCTCGGCGGGGCTACCGATTCATAGCGCCGCTAATCGACTCCAGACCAACAAGCGCCGCGTTGCCGGGGGCTGCAGAATCAAATGTCAGTCCTGCGCAGACAGTTAAAAGTCCAGGCGCTTTGCCCGTCTCGGGAGCAAGGGAGCGAAGACCTGTTTCTCACCGATTCGAAGTACTACTCAGTGGAGTATCCATATTGGCGGTCTTGGTTGTTGCTGTTGCCCTATTTTCCACGATGAGTCGACGCGGCGGTGAATGGGACTTCCAAGCTATGAAGCTCAGCCGAGTCACGCAGAGCGGGAATGCGGTCAATGTCGCGGTTTCTCCGGACGGGCGCTATGTGGCTTACGTCCTGAGAGAAGGGGAAAAACAAAGCATCAACGTTCGCCAACTCGCTACCGGCAGCGACGTGCAGATTCTGCCGCCGGATGAGGTTGTGATCTACAGTCTCACCTTCAAGCCAGACGGCAATTACATTGATTTTGTCCGCTCCCAGAAGCCCAACTTCGATGACACGTTTCTCTATCGCATGCCCGTGCTCGGGGGAACACCATACCTCGCGATGCAGGGGGGTATCGACTACGGATCCAGTTACTCTCCGGATGGTACCGAGTTCGCTTTTTTGCGGTCCGCGTCCAGTGAAAAAATTGATGTTTGGATTACCCATGCCGATGGGCGTGATCAACGGGTTCTAGCCTCACTTCCCTACGTTGAGGGATCTAGCAATGTTGCGTGGTCTCCTAATGGCAAGACGGTTGCGTTCACAACCTTGGAGGGCACGAAAAGACTTCGTTCTGGACTTTGGGCTATATCGGTCGTGGATGGATCGGTCCGTGAAATCTACTCAACGCCAGAGACTATCGGCCGTCCGCGCTGGCTGCCCGACGGCAGTGGTCTTTTGGCGCCCATAAGCAACGTTGATCAGGCGTTTCGCGGGCAACTTTGGTTCATCTCCTATCCAAAAGGGGAGGCACGCCGCATTACCAATGACCTGATGGATTACCAGCTCTGTTGCTTGGACCTCACGTCGGATGGCAAGACTCTTGTCGACACCGTGCTCACAACGGTCTCCGACTTGTGGATTGCGCCAGCCGGAAACACCGCAAAGGCTAAGCAGATCACTACGAAAGAGTTGGCTGTCGGAGGGTTCTCTTGGATGCCCGACGGCCGCATCGTCTTTGCCAGTCTGGATGGCAATCTATTCGCGGTAAATTCGGATGGGCGTGGGCCTACGCTGCTGACGCCTAATCATCGTCCCACCTGGGACCCGTCGGTTTGTGGCGATGGACGCTATATTGTCTACTCCGCCTACCAGGAACAAAAGCGCGGGATATGGCGCATGGAAGCCGATGGCTCTAATCCCATCCGCATCGCTGACGAAATGTCTGCCGGATCTCCGCAATGTTCCCCCGATGGCAAGTGGGTGGTCTATTTGCAGGGGCCTTCCTGGAACGTGGCAAGAGTTCCCATCACGGGGGCGGAGCCCCCACAGGTGCTCGCACAGGACTTTGGGGGTGGTTTTGGCCATCCTCTCAAAATCTCCCCAGACGGAAAGCGAATCATGTATCCCGCTTTGCCAGTCCCTCCTGAGGGCTCCGACTCTCCCTCCGAATCTAATCCATATCAACTGAAGGTAATTCCTTCCGATGGCGGCGCCCCCTTATACCAGTTCGACTGGCCGTCGTCGGGCGGTAAAGAGCCGCGCTGGGCACCTGCGGGTGACGCCGTTGAATATGCGTTAACCAGGAACGGCGTCTCCAACATCTGGCGACAGAAACTGAGCGGCGGACCTGCGAAACAGATTACGAGATTCCAATCAGGACTGATCTTCGACTTTGCATGGTCGCGCGATGGCAAACAACTCGCGCTGACTAAAGGCAGTGAAAGCAGCGACGTCATCCTGATCAGTAATTTCAGGCGAAGATAAGAATGTAGAATCCGCCCTACTCTACTGTCGCCTCATATCATCACTGTCGAGACCAGGCGTGTCTGTTGAAAAAGTCCTGTTTCGCGTGAAACGTGCCAAAATCCAGGGATAGAAAATGTCCATAAAATTGAGATCGTCGTTTGTAGGGCATCCTAGCGCAAAGTTTTTCTGAGCATTTTCCTGCGATCGAGTTTTTCAACAGACACAGGCGTTAACCCTCAAGTTTCGACGTTTTTCGATTCAGCTCAAATGAAAGTAATCGGAAGATGAGTCTAATCGGGATTTATCGCCAGTCTGGCATCCTTCATTGCAGGGCCAACCCCTTCCAGTATTCCAATGCAGACTGCAGCGAGCCTTATCCCGCACTTGCGCAGGTCGCATGCCCTGCCGGGTCAATGATCACATCCATCGGAACTCCGATGGGATCGAAAGCCTTGGCGACCTGCCCATCAGTCCAATCTCCTCCAAGCAGATTGTTGACCGTCTTCTGGATCATCGGGAGCTGCCGAAGGCAGTGGTGCAACCCGCGCTGCACCACTCCTCGCTCGTTACGGTCTGATTTTGAAGACGCTTCCGCCCTGGACGATCTGGACTAGGAAGTTCTTCACCGTCGTCCCGTAAAGATTCCCAGCACTGTCGCGGAAAAGACCAGCGAACGGAATCGCGCCGTCTTCCAGCCCTGCAAAGTTGTGCAGGACCTTCACCGATCCATCCGAGTTCACCTGAAACGCGGTTCCCAAGGACTGGCTCCCGCCGAGTTGAGCGGTCCCGAAGAGGTTTCCAGCGTCATCTTCGACCAGCCCTCCGTTCGGGGTTTGACCTTCGGCCTGCGTGAAGCGGTGAAACACGGTGTAGGTGCCGTCTTTGGCGATCTCATAGACAGTCCCGTTCTCCGCAATGCCGCCCTGAGCCGCTGTCCCGAACAGGTTGCCATTCTTGTCGAGTAACAGGCCGCCTTGCGGGACCGCGCCGTCGGCGCCACCCGCGAAGGTGTGCAGGACCGTGAAGGTAAGATCCTTTGCGATCTTGAACACAACGCCGCAGCCCGCTCCGCGAGTCAGAAAGAACTCAGGGCAGGTGAGGTCTCCGCCCGACTGCGTGACGCCATAAAGGTTTCCGTTCGCATCGTGAACCAGCGGTCCGATTGGGTTGGCGCCGTCGGCTCCGCCGGTGAATGTATGCAGGAAGTGCAGGTTGCCGGTTGCATCGAGGCGAAAGATGCTGCCGCAGCCGATGGCGCAAGTCTGCTTGTTGCCGAACTGCGCCGCTCCAAAGATGTTGCCGTTGTTGCCAAGGAGCACGCCACCGGCCGGGCTTTTTGGAGTGGTGTTATGCAGCCCGCCCTGAAAGGCGAAGAGCACGGTCTCCTGCCCTTGTGGCGAAAGCTTGTACACGACGCCCGCACCGCCGCTTCCGCCCTCCGCGATGCCGTACAGGTTTCCGGCTGCGTCTTGCGTCAGGGCACCTGTGGGAAAGTCACCCAGTGATCCACCATTGATGTTGAATAAAACCGATTCCTTCCCCTTGGAATCGATCTTGAAGATAGTGCTCGGATTCGTGGTAGTTCCAAAGATGTTGCCCGCGGAGTCGCGGAGGACCGATCCTTCAGAAAACGCGCCGTCGGTTTGCGAGTTGAACTCATGCAGCACGGTGAAGGTTTGGGCATGCGCCAGCGGCAGGATCGCCACCAGCAGAAATAGTGCAGCTAGTCGTACTTTCGTCATGATCTCCTCAGTTAGTAAGTGTGTTGCACACACACTTCCGTCACTCCCGAAATATGTAATCTTCGTAGTGTCGGAGAATGTGTTCTTAGTGCATGAGGATTGGATGACGTAAATCTTCGACGCTTGTAAAAACGTTGTCACTGCGAAGTAAAGGTTTCTGCTGGGAAGAATCTCCCGCTCTTCTAGGGCGAGATGGCGCGCCGAGCGCCGCACTGCGAAGAAGAACGGTCGTAAACTTTTCCTTGGTAAGCTCTCGAGTCCAACCACGCTCTAAAGCTTCGAAGCCAAGTTGCAATACGGCGGTAAAGTAATGTTCTCGGGCAATCGGCAGTTGGCTGGTTTGATGTTGTGATTCATGCTGAAAAAGTTCGTCGGATCGAACTTGCTTTTCAAGGCGACAAGGCGATCATAATTACAGCCATAAGCTTCGCGAGCGATCGCCTCACCGTCATCGGTCACATAGTTACCGTACGCTCCGGCGATTAGAAACGGTTTCAACCCTTCCCAACATTCGCGTGTCCATCGGATGTTCTTGTCCGTCTCGACTGGGTCGGTCCACATAGACCAGGCAAAGAAATTCCACGAATACTGTCGGTGTGGGAAGGCAGTATCGCCGGGGGGTACACGAGTGGCAGCGCCGTGCCAGTGTTCGACGAATGGGGCAAAAGTGTAAGGCGAGGGACTCTTGCCCACATACTGCGCGAGAGTTTCAATAGCATCGTTGCCGAGGGTGCGGAGAAAGTTCGATTTGGTGTAGACGAGTCGACCCGGCGGGAAGAATGGTTCGAACATGCTTTGGATTTGGAGATACGTCATGGGGCCGAGCATATCCGCGACTGGCGTCGCGAACTTCCTAAGGGGTTGCAAAAGCTTTTCGCCTTGGGCGACGGGACCACAATAACAGGCCGCCAAGCCAAAGACGGGAGTGCCTTCCAGAGTAGCACCAGTGGCCTGGTTGACCAGCTCGTCCGGGCTTTGTTCACAGAAATCGCGCCAGAGACGCAGAATTTCCCTGGCCTTGGAGGCAGGGAAGAAGATCGCACCGCCGTAGATGGGACCAACTTCGTGCAGACGGTATTCGATGGAAGTTACGACGCCGAAATTGCCGCTGCCGCCACGGATGCCCCAAAAGAGGTCTTCGTTTTCCGAAGCATTCGCCGTCAGGAGACGGCCATCCGCGGTGACAACATCCGCACTGATGACGTTGTCAATGGAGAGACCGAATTTGCCATGTAAGTTGCCCCAACCGCCACCAAGCGTTAGTCCCCCGATGCCCACAGTGGGAACGACGCCCTGCGTTGTGGCGAGGCCGAACGCTTGAGTTTCCCGGTCAAATTCCCCGAGTTTTAATCCTGTTTGGGCGCGGACGCTGCCACGCACAGGGTCGACACGGACGCCTTTCATTGCGGACATGTCAATCATGAGCCCGTCGTCGCAAACGGCTTTTCCGGCGATACTGTGACCTCCGCCACGAACCGAGACGAGAATCTCGTGCTCGCGGGCGAAACGGACGCAGGCAATAACGTCGGCGGCACCAGCGCAGCGGGCAATGATGGCCGGACAGCGATCAATCATGGCGTTGGGAACTGTGCGTGCTTCGTCATATCCAGGGTCGCTGGGACAAAAGGACTGCCCGCGGAGCGAGGATCGAAAGTGCTGAACGGTGGATTCCGAGATCATCTGCATTCCTCTAGCTTGATGAAGTGACTCTGGACCGACTGGTAAGACCGTCGCATGGACGTTGACGGAAAGTCCTTAAGAAAATATCAAATTTTCAATAGAATACCGACCCATGAAGGCTCTGCGATCTCCTGGGTACGAGTTCGGACCCTATCGGCTTGATACAGTTGGGCGCAGCCTGCAATGCCGGGGGGAAGTCATTGCTCTTCCACCCAAGGCCGTGGAAGTCCTAGCCGAGCTGGTCAAAAGGCCTGGTGAAGTTGTCGGGAAAAAGGAGTTGTTGGAAACCGTCTGGCCGGAGACATTCGTCGAGGAGGCGAATCTGAACCAGATGGTTTTCGTGCTGCGCCGGGCGATCGAATCCACTAACGGCAGCGAATACATCACAACAGTGCCGCGACGCGGATATCGGTTTAGCGGCACCGTGCGGAGGGTGGAGATTCCGTGCCGTATTGACTCTATTGCTGTACTTCCGTTAGCCAACCTTAGCGGCGATCCAAGCCAGGAGTATTTCGCCGACGGGATCACTGAAGCCCTGATTACCGAACTGGCGAAGGTCGGGAGCCTCCGAGTTGTCTCGCGTACGTCGGTGATGCGATACAAGCGCCGAACCGAGCCAATCGCGCAAATTGCCCGTGCCTTGCGGGTGCGAGGTCTTTTGGAAGGGTCGGTGGTGAAATCGGGTGACCGGTTTCGAATCACTGTCCAGCTTATCCACGCCGGAAGCGACCAGCATCTCTGGGCCGAGGTATACGACGGCGCCATGGCGGACGTACTGGAGGTGCAAGGTAAAGTGGCGCGCGATATTGCCGCCGGGATTCGCACGCAACTCAGTCGGGACGAGAAGGTGCGCCTGACCATAAGCCGCAAGGTCAATCCCGAAGCTTATTCGTTGTACCTAAAAGGCCGATACTCTGCACGAGTCTTGACGGAAGAAGGACAGCGCAAAGCGATCCTTCATTTTCAGAGGTCAATCCAGTGCGATCCCGATTATGCCCCTGCCTATGCAGGATTGGCGGAGTGCTTAATCGAGCTGGCTTATTTCTTTGGGATGAACCCGAAAAACGCGTTTGCCGAGGCGAAGCCCGCAGCTTTTAAGGCAGTGGCTTTGGATGAAGAGCTTGCCGAAGGCCACGCGGCGCTCGGTTTGCTTCGCCTGCTCGACGATTGGGATTGGGAGGCGGCGGACGCGGAGACGGCGCGGGCGATCGAACTCGCGCCGGGCAATCCGTACGTCTACTGGAAGCGCGGCGTTTTTCTGCGATATGCAGGGCGTTGCGATGAATCGATTCCGATCCATCTCCATGCAGAGTCGCTTGATCCTTTCTCGATTGTTGCAATCACCGAAGTAGGGTATGCGTTGTATTACGCGCGGCGCTTTGGCGAAGCCTCCACACAGATCCAAAAGGCTATAGAGCTTGAGCCCGCGTGGGACCAGCTCTATTTTGGTCTCGGGCTAACGCTGCTGCAGCAGAAACGATTTGAAGAAGCCATATCCGCGCTGCGCACCGCAGTGCAAAAGGAACCCGGAAACGTATTTTCCGTAGCGGCATTGATTTACGGGCTCGGCCATGCTGGGCGGAAAAAGGAAGCGAAAACGCATTTGGATCAGCTAATGAAGAAATATGAGTACGTACCGTGCTGGTTCCTAGCGATGGCCTGGGTTGGACTAAACGACAAGGAGCGGGCGCTGGAAGCTCTGGAACAGGCCTTCCGCGATCACGAGCCGTGCATGGTTAGTTTAAAGGTTGACGCCATCTTTGATCCTTTGCGCGAGGAAGAACGGTTTAAAGACATGGTTCGTGGCGTGGGACTGCGCAGGGCGACCTCAAGACAAACATGACCCGTAGTCGTTCGGTGCCCGCAATCAGCGCAAACGCCGGGTGCTGGCGTAGTATTGCGACGGCGGTCTGCTTCCGTTTTTACGCGGAAACTGAAAAGTGAAGCTAGTTATGATTTGCGCGGAAGTCGTTGGCAGCATTCCGCGTCGCAGCTTTTGCTCTGACGCTAAGCAGTCGGATCCAGGAGAACCCAATGAAAAAGAGATTGGCCTTAGTTGCGGCACTGATGTGTCTCGCATTTGCGCAGGCAGCATGGGGACAGTGGTCATCGAATGCCTCGGTGAATCTTCCTCTCGCCGACAACAACAACGGCAGCGATCAGGTGCAACCCAAACTGGTTCCGTTCGGCAGCCAGGGAGGCTACGTCAGCTGGTTTGATGCGAACCCGTCCACTCCTCCACCCGTTGGCTACGATGTTTTCTATCAGCGACTCAACGAGCAGGGTTACGAAAAGTTTCCTCACGGCGGCGTGATGGTCGCCGACCTGAGCAACAGCTCCACGGAGGACTACGGTCTCGACGTTGACAGCCAGGGCAATGCCCTACTCGCCTTCCTGGATACTCGCGAAGGTTCGAACCAGCAAGTCACAGCCGCCAAAATGAATCCTCTGGGCAAGAGTCTGTGGGGAAAACTTGGGGTACATCTCACCAGCGGTTCCGACTCGAACGCCGCTCCGAAGATTGCCGCTACCAGCGACGGAGGCATTGTCGTCGCCTGGACCAGCAACAGCAACGTGGTCGCACAAAAACTCAACGCGCAGGGTCAGCCTGAGTGGGGCTCTGGCGTGGTCTTCAGCGAATCCGGATACAACTATTTACTCGCCGACTTGCACGCCTCCGAAAATGGTAGCGTCATTATTTCCTGGGTGCGCAACAAGGGGTTCGGCAGCAACTCTATCTTGGTGGCTAACAAAATTTCGACCTCGGGGACGCTGCTCTGGGGCGCCAAGAATATTGCGATCTTTACAAGCGGCTCCTTGCAGTTCGGCAACTTTCCGTATTTCATCCCGGATGGCAGCGGCGGGGCCGTCTTTGACTGGTACACGAGCAGTCCGTCTTTGCAGTGCTACGCGCAACACATCCTGGCGAACGGCCGGCCTGCCTTCGCTCAGGGCGGAGTGGCAGTCTCGACCGACACCATCGATGTACGGGTGGCGCCCTCTGCCGCATATCGAGCTTCCACCGGCGATGTCTTCGTCTTCTGGACCGAGGAGGACTCCAATCAGCTCTTAAACGGCGTGTACGGACAGAGGTTCAACTCCACCGGAGTCGCTGAGTGGGGATCTACAGGACTCGTGATAGTTCCGCTCGGCGGGGACACGCAGGATTTTGTCACCACCGTGCAGGTCGGCACTGGCGCACTCGTCTTCTGGGTGGACTCGGCCGGCTACGGCAACGACACTATTCAAGCCATGCGCCTCGATGATTC